>Ga0268294_1008_pt1 | contig 304595 bp, 291 predicted proteins | sample MetS3V5B_FD_191342 | JGI IMG/M metagenome (GOLD analysis project Ga0268294, IMG submission 191342) | Soil microbial communities from Anza Borrego Desert, Southern California, United States - Methylocaldum S3-V5B | ecosystem: Environmental > Terrestrial > Soil > Desert | place: USA: California...
CCCTCACCCGCCCCCGCTCCGCCCTTTCAACCCGGCCCAGCCGGCCGGATCGGGGGCTGATCATCAGAGCCAGTGTCGCGCTTCTAACTGGATAACAGCGTCGCAGCCCTATTCAGCTTTGACATTGCATGCAGCCGCAAAGTTAAAGTGTCCTGATCCTGCAAAGTTAGAATGTCACTCTCCCCTCATTATGGTTAGTGCAAACCGCCCACCCCAAGGAGCCGGTCGACAGCATCATGATTCGCGGAAAGCTCTTGCGGGGTACCAGCCCAGGCCAGTCTGCCTCGCTCGAGAATAATCACCCTGTCGGCAAAATCGAGGGCGCTTTGGATGCGCTGCTCGACCAGCAGGATGGTCATGTCACCGGTCTTGGCCAGTTCGGCAAAGGCCGCCATCAGTTCTTCGCAGATGACCGGTGCCAGCCCTTCCAGAGGCTCGTCGAGAAGCAGGACCGACGGGCGACCAAGGATGCTTCGCGCGGTCGTCAGCATCTGCTGTTCACCACCGGAAAGCTGATTGCCGAGGTTGCGCCGGCGTTCCTTCAGGCGCGGAAACATCTGGTAGGCTTCCTCAAGCGCTGCCTTGGGCCGATCCTTGAGGCCGACGAAGAGGTTTTCCTCCACCGTCAGAGTCGGGAAGATGCAGCGCGCCTGCGGCACGTAGCCTAGCCCTTTGAGAGCGCGTGAAGCGCTTGGCGCGGTGGTAATGTCGGCGTCGCCGAGGCGGACGCTACCCTCATAACGTTTTGTCTGGCCGGCGAGTGAGGCAAGCAGCGTCGTCTTTCCCATGCCGTTTCGACCAAGCACAGCGAGCCGCTCGCCTGCAGTCACCAAGAAGGATATGCCCTCCAGAACCCTGGTCGGCCCGTATCCCGCGGAAAGGTTCTCAACTTCAAGCGACGTGGCTGGCATTGGCATAATTTCCGAGATAGGCCTCGCGAACGCGGGCATCTTTGGTGACATCGGCTGGCAGGCCGTCGAAGATCACGGTGCCGGCGGCCAGCACAATCACCCGCTTGGCGAACCGGAAGACGAGATCCATGTCGTGCTCGATCATCAGCACGGCCAAGTCCTGCGGCAGATCGGCGAGCGCCTGCTCGATTAAGCCCGTATCACTTTGCGGCACGCCGGCTGCAGGCTCATCGAGCAGCAAAACCTTCGGCTTCAGCGCCAAGGCAACCGCGATTTCCAGAAGCCGCTGCTGGCCGTAGGCGATTTCGCGCACTTTGCGATGGGCTAGCTCCGCCAGGCCGAGTTTTTCCAGCAGTTCGGAGACTTCCGACATCACCTCTCTCATGTTGAGGAAGCAGCCGAACAGGCGACCGGCGCGGCCATCTCTCTGCAGGACCGCAAGCCCCACATGCTCGGCCGGCGTCATGTCCTGGAAGAGCCGCGTGACCTGGAACGAACGGACAAGACCGCGACGCACCCGGCCAATTGCATGGCACCTGGTAACGGCCTCTCCACCGAGGCGAACCTCGCCGGAACTCGGCGGCAGGTTGCCGGTCACGAGGTTGACGAAGGTTGTTTTGCCGGCGCCGTTCGGCCCAATCAGGGCGACCCGGTCGCCCGGCTCCATGGAAAGCGACACGTCGTTGGTAACGACAAGACCGCCGAACGACCGCTTGAGATTGGCAACTTCGAAAACGGCGCTCATCGGTTCACCTCCCCGCGGCGGGTAAAGTACGCGGCTGCGGTTCCGTAGATGCCCTTCGGAGCAAACAGCACGACCGAGATCAGGAGCGCGCCGACCATGGTGAGCCAATGGAAGGGGTTGGCAGCCGATACATAGTCTTCGAACAGCATGAAGATCAGCGTGCCAGCAAGCGCACCGAACAGGGATCCCGTCCCGCCTAGCACCAGCATGACCAGGGCCTCGGCCGATTGGGTAAAGGATAGCGCATCGAGCGCGACAACCTGCGTCGAGATCGCACTGAGTGCGCCCCCTGTGCCCGCAACTGCACCTGATATCACATACATTTTGGCAAGTGCTGCATTCGGCGAGGCGCCCATGGCACGAATGCGCAAGGGGTCTTCTTTGATGCCGCGACACAACATGCCGAACGGAGAGCGGACCACAAGGCGCAGAAGGACGAAGGCGATCAGCAGCAGTGCGACGCCGAAGAAGTAAGCGGTATGGCCAAAAAGGTCGAACTCATACACGCCGAAAACGGGATCCGGCATTATACCTGAAAGGCCGTCGCTGCCGCCCGTCCAGGAGGATGTCTTGTTGGCAAGTTCGTGAAACAGGTAGATCAGCGCGATCGACAACACGAGCTGTGGCAAACCATGGGCACGCAACATGATAACAGCACAGAGAAGACCCGCAACGGCGCCGGCTACGATGCCGCCGAGCGTCATCAACAGCGGGTCGTTGATGCCATAGTGCGCTGAAAGAATGCCAGCGGCATAGGCACCGGAACCGAAGAGCGCGGCATGGCCGAGCGTCGCAACGCCGCAATACCCTGTCACTAGATCGAGCGCGAGAACAAGCAAGGCGACTGAAAGAATACGGGTCAGCAGCGCGAGATTGTCTGGGAAAAGGATGTAACCCGCCGCGGCAAACACGGCGATCACCGCAACGCCCATTAGATCGCGCCTGAAGGAGCCGCCCCGCGGCCGGCCGAGTGTGGTCGGATTATTCACGGTCAATGTCATGTTACCCAGTTCGCCTCACTTCATGCGTCCAGCAAGACCGCGTGGAAATATGCAGATGATTGCGATCACCGCGAGATAAAAGAAGAACTCGCCGAATTCCGGCATTAGGTAGCGCCCCGTTGTGTCGATTGCCCCGAGCAGGAGGCAGGCAATCATCGCGCCAGGTATAGACCCCGCCCCTCCAACCGAGACGACGACAAGGAAAGTGACCATATAGCGGAGCGCGTAATATGGCTCGACCGGCAGCAGCTCGGCACCCACCACGCCACCGAAGGCGGCAAGCCCGACGGCAACCGCAAAGCTGATCGCATAAACGATTTCGGTCCGCACGCCGAGTGCCGCTGCCATGGCGGCATTGTCCACCGAAGCGCGCAGCTTCACGCCGAAACTGGTCTTCTCGATCGCGAACCAAAGGCCAAGCGCGACTGCTAGGCCACAGATGATGGCAAACAATCGGTGGATGGAAATCGTGCGAAAGCCGAGATCTACCGATCCCCGTAGCGGCTCGGCAAGCGGAATCGTCTTCAGCGTGGGCCCCATCGCATAATTTGCTATACCGATGATGCAGAAGGTGATGCCGATGGTCATCAACACCTGAGTCAGTTCTGGCTGGCCATAAATGCGGCGATAAAGAAGCCGCTCGATCGGGATGGCGATGATGATGGTGATGAAGACGGCAGCGATCACCGCGACGGCATAATCAAGTCCCAGATCGCGCGCCACGTAAGAGGCGATGTAGCCGCCGATCATCGCGAAGGCGCCATGCGCCAGATTGACGACGCGCATCAGGCCCATGGTGACCGAAAGACCGATCGATATGACGAACAGCACCATGCCATAGGCAAGCGCGTCGATGGCAATACTCAACACTGTCTGCATCAAAATGTCCTGTCCGGAGACGGCGGGCCACGGTAAGCCCGCCGAGGTTCGGAATTCTTTCGTACCTCTACTTCGCCGCGGCGAGCCCCGGATCGCCCTGCTTCTCAAAGGTCTGGGTTTCCTTGTTGATGTAGGTCCCGTCGCTGCCTTTGACGACTTCGCGCAAATAGATGTTCTGCGTGATGTGACGACTTTCCGGATCGATGGAAACCGGGCCGCGCGGGCTCGCCCAGGAGAGGCCCTTTACCGCTTCCACCGCCTTCTCGGCATCCTGTTTACCGCCCGTCGCCTCGATCATCTTATAGATCACATGCATGCCGTCATAAGCGCCGACGGCCGGGAAGGATAGTTCCGCCTTGTTGCCGATCGCCCTGGCCGCTGCATCGACGAACGTCTTGTTTTCCGGAGAATCGTGCGAGACGGCGTAGTGGAACGTCGTCTGAATACCGAGCGCCGCATCACCAAGCGCGGGCAAATCCGATTCCTGCGTCAGGTCGCCGGGCGCGAAAAACTTAATACCGGCCATCTTCAGGCCGTTGTCGTGGTAGGCCTTGACGAAGCCGAGCGTCGTCGGACCGGACGGCAGGAATGCGAAAACCCCCTGGGCACCGGAATCCTTGATGCGCTGCATGATCGGGCTGAAGTCGTTAGTCGCCAGTGGTAGGCGAATCGACTCGACCACTTCGCCACCAGCCTTTGCGAAGCCTGTCTTGAAGGCATTTTCCGCATCGATGCCCGGACCATAGTCGCTGACCACCGAGATCACCTTCTTCACGCCGGCATCGAACGCTACCTTCGCGATCGGCGTGGAAGTCTGCCAGGTGGTGAACGAGGTACGCACGACAAGCGGACTGGTTTTCATGATCGCCGAGGTGGCCGCGTTCATGATGACCATCGGCACGTTGCCCTGTTTCAGGATCGGCGTAACAGCCATCGCGTCGGGGGTGAAGTAGAAGCCGGCGAGATATTTGACCTTTTCCTTTACGATCAGTTCCTGGCCGAGCGCCTTGGATTGCGCCGGATCGGCGGCCGGGATGTCTCGGTAGATGATCTCGATGGTGTCGCTGCCTACCTTGTTGCCGTTGAGCGCCATATAGGCGTCGATGCCGGCCTTGAAGTTCTTGCCCTGCAGTGCGAACGGACCTGAGAACGGGCCGACGACGCCGACCTTGATGACGTCGGCATAAGCCGTGCTGCTCAAGGCCAAAGCGGCAAATGCGCAGAGAATGGTCTTGTTCATGTTTATTCCTCCCTTTCAAGCGGTACGGGTGTTTTTAGCCCGTGCACCGGTTTCAAATTCAAAGCGCCATGCTTCCGCCGATGTATTTATCTCCATGAAGCCAACTCGGGGAACTCAGAACGGCAAGCCCACGTAGTTCTCCGCAAGCGCCGTGGAAGCGGCCAGCGAATGAGTGAGATAATCAAGCTCGGCCTCCTGAATCTTCTGATCGAAGTCGCCCGTGTCGGGAAAGCGATGCATCATCGTCGTCATCCACCAGGAGAAGCGAACGGCCTTCCACACACGGGCAAGCGCCCTTTCCGAATAGACATCAAGACCGGTTTCGGAGCGGTCGTGATAGTACTCCCGCAGCCCACTGAACAGGTAATGCACGTCACTCGCGGCGAGGTTCAGCCCCTTGGCCCCTGTCGGCGGCACGATATGCGCTGCGTCTCCGACAAGAAACATGCGGCCGAAGCGCATTGGTTCGGCCACGAAGGAGCGCAGCGGCGCTATCGATTTCTCGAAGGACGGTGCAGTGATCAGCGCCTCGGCGTGGTGCGCAGGCAAGCGGCGGCGGAGTTCGTCCCAGAAGCGCTGGTCGCTCCAGTCCTCGATCTTCTCGTCAAGCGCACATTGAATGTAGTAGCGGCTGCGCGTCATCGACCGCATCGAACATAGGGCGAAACCGCGCGGATGGTTGGCATAGATCAACTCGTGACTGACGGGCGCAACTTCAGCCAGGATGCCGAGCCAGCCGAACGGATAGACCTTTTCGAAGATGCGGATCGCATTGTCCGGCACCGCCTTGCGGCTCGCGCCATGAAAACCGTCGCAACCGGCGATGAAATCGCAGTCGATGCGTTGGGTCCTGCCGTTTTTTTCGTAGGTGACATAAGGCGCGGCGCCACCAAAGTCGTGCGGCTGCACGTTGCCCGCCTCATAAACGGTCACGGCGCCGCTCCTCTCGCGTCCGTCCATCAGGTCGCGCGTCAACTCGGTCTGGCCGTAAACCATGACGCGCTTGCCGCCGGTCAGGCCGTAGAGATCTATGCGGTGGTCGCGCCCATCGAAGGCAAGCGAGAACCCGTCATGCGGCAGGCCTTCGGCATGCATGCGGCTACCCGAATTCGCCTGGTCGAGAAGCGCGACCGTGCTTTCCTCGAGCACACCGGCACGTACGCGCCCAAGGATGTAGTCCTTGCTGACCCGGTCGAGAATGATGTTGTCTATGCCCGCTCCGGTCAGAAGCTCGCCAAGCAAGAGACCTGATGGTCCCGAACCGATAATGGCCACCTGCGTCCTCAAGCGCATCCTCCCATGCGTTTTTGCCTTTTGACAAATTCTGCTCGGCTTCCGCGTCGGCAGCAATGGACTTTCAAGCCGAAAACTTGCACAAAATGAACATTGCCGGCGGAGGTAACGAATGAACAGGCAAATCCCGACCTACCAGCTTTACGGCGAAGAAAGCGGTAAGGATCCGGACTTCTGGGTGCATTGCGAAACGATCAGATCCCGAAGCAGCCGGCATCAATGGGAAATCCGGTTGCATCGGCACGAGTCTTTCTTTCAGATATTGTACATCGAGGCGGGATCGGGCGATGCCATCTTCGGCCGCAAAAGCTTTCCCATTCATCCGCCGTCGATCATTACCGTTCCGCCAGGTCTGAACCACGGTTTCCGGTTCTCCCGCGACATCGAGGGGCTGGTGATCACCATCCTTGCCTCTCACCTGAGCCATGCTCCCGGCGAGCGCGGCCGCTATGGCGAATGGCTGGCATCGCCGCATCTGACGACGCTCGATCCACGGGATCTCGATGCAGCTTACCTGATGCAGACGCTAAAACGGATCGGTGCGGAATTCGAACACCGCGCTAGCGGCCGCAATGAGCTCATGTCGTCCTACATAACGCTTTCCCTCAGGCTGACCGCCCGGATTTCCCATAAGGACAATGCGAGCCAACTTCCTGCAGAAGAAGGCGAAAAGCGCATGGAGCTGTTGAGCAGTCTCATTCATCAGCATTTCCGCTCGCACAAGCCGGCGTCTTTTTATGCCGGCGAACTCGGCATATCTCTCACGCATCTCAATCGTGTCGTGCGTTCGGCGACGGGATCCACGGTCCATGATTTGATCAGCGCGAAACTGCTCGAGGAATCAAAGCGCGAACTCGTCTTTTCTCTCGCTTCAGTCCAGGAAATCGCCCTCCGTCTCGGTTTTAACGACCCGGCTTACTTTTCGCGGTTCTTCTTCAGGCAAACCGGCGAGACACCGCGCGCCTGGCGCATGAAGGAGAAGACGCTGCTCGATGGACGGTAACAGGAGACGGCGGCCTGGGGTTGATGCCGCCGTCCGATTGCTCAGGCGACGTCCGGCAGGCCACCGATCAGCTTGTCGAGCGTGATTGGATAATGTCTAACTCTGATGCCTGTGGCGTTGTAGATGGCGTTGGCGATCGCGGCGGAGACCCCACAAAGTCCGAGTTCGCCGACGCCTTTTGCTTTCATTGGTGATGACATCGGGTCGGTCTCGTCCATGAAGATCACCTCCTGGTGAGGGATATCTGCATGAACGGGGACCTCGTAGCCGGCAAGGTCGTGGTTGACGAAGAAACCGGATCGCGTATCCACCGCAAGCTCCTCGGACAAGGCCCCGCCGACGCCCATGGTCATAGCGCCGATAACTTGGCTGCGTGCTGTGATCGGGTTGAGGATGCGCCCCGCGGCACACACCGCCAGCATGCGGCGGATGCGGCTCTCGCCCGTTGCGACGTCGACGCCTACTTCCACGAAATGCGCTCCGAAGGTCGATTGCTGATGCGTCTTGGAAAGGTCTCCCCACTGAATTGTGTCTTCGCCCACAAGACCGTCCGATCCCGCCGCCTCGGCGAGCCGCACCGCGCGGTTGCCCGACCGGACCTCGCCGTTTTCGAAGACGACATCGTCGGAGTTAAAGCCGAGTTTCTGGGCGATGGCCTCGCGGAGCTTGACGCAGGCGGCATAGACACCGGCAGTGGAGCAATTGCCGCCAAACTGTCCGCCAGAGCCCGCAGACACAGGAAAGCGGGAATCGCCGAGATGGACCGCAACCTTTTCTATGGGCAGCCCCAGCATCTCGGCCGCAGTCTGGGCAATGATCGTATAGCTGCCGGTTCCAATATCGGTCATATCGGTTTCGACGGTCACGATGCCTTCGCGATCGAGCCGCACCCGGGCGCCGGATGGAATGAGCAGGTTGTTGCGAAAGGCTGCCGCAACTCCCAATCCGATCAGCCAGTTGCCATCCCGCCTCGCCCCCGGGCGCCCACGCTGCCTCCAGCCGAAACGTTCCGCACCGACCTCAAGACAGCCGATTAGGTTGCGATGGGAAAATGGACGTTCGGGATTTTCCGGGTCGACCTGCGTGTCGTTGAGGATACGGAACTGCACGGGATCCATGTCGAGCTTTTCAGCGATCTCGTCGATGGCAATTTCAAGCGCCATCAGACCGGGCGCCTCGCCCGGAGCGCGCATGGCGTTGCCCTCCGCAAGATCGAGCGTGGCCAGCCGCATCGCCGTCATGCGGTGCGCTCCGGCATAGAGCAGACGGGTCTGGTTGACGGCGGTCTCCAGGCCACCGCCGGGAAGATCGCCCGACCAGCTCTCGTGCGCAATCGCGGCAATCCTGCCGTCCCGGCCGGCACCGATGCGAATGCGCTGGATCGTGGCCGGGCGATGGGTCGTGTTGTTTGCCATCAGCGGTCGCGGGAGAGCGACCTTGACCGGCCGCCCCGCAGCCTTTGCCCCGAACGCAGCGAGCACTGCATCCGCCCTCAGAAACAGCTTTCCGCCAAAACCGCCGCCGATGAACGGTGACATGAGATGGAGCTTTTCCTTGTCGATCCCAAGTGTCGTCGCCAGGTCGGAGCGCCACCAGTCGATCATCTGGCTTGATGTCCAGACGGTCAGCTTGTCGCCGTTCCAGGCCGCGATGGACGCATGCGGCTCCATCATGCAATGCGACTGATCAGGTGTCGTGTAGGTTTCATCCAAGGTCACAGGGGCGGAGGCGAATGCCGCATCGAAGTCTCCGACTGCCGTATCCGGTGGGGCCTCGCCTGGTTTGGCTGCCGGCTCAACCGCCGAAACCTTCGCCTTTTCCAGGTCGAAGGCGCCCTTCTCCACGACATAGTCGACCCTTACCAATGCGGCGGCGGCGCGCGCCTGCTCGAAGGTCTGCGCAACGACGACCGCAATCGCTTGATGATAATGCTGGACCCTGTCGCCGCCAAAGAGTTTGGCAGTGTTGAACTGGCCTTTCTTCAATTCGCCGACGTCGAGCGTCGTCACAACGGCAAGCACGCCGGGCGCCTTCTTTGCGGCGGACACGTCGATAGACTTGATCCGCCCCTTGGCGATGGCAGCGCCGACGGGATAGCCGTAAGCATACGGCGTGTTCGGATCATGCCATTCATAGGCGTACATGGCCCGGCCGGTGGTCTTGAGCTGGCCGTCGATGCGATGGATCGGCCGGCCGACAACCTTGAGCTGGTCGATCGGATTGGTGGCTGCTGGTGTATCGAACTGCATGGCTCATCCTCTGGCTTCGGCAATGACCGCGCCGAGCGTGCGCTCAACCAGGTCCAGCTTGAAACGGTTGTGGTCTGTAGGTCGGGCGTCCGAAAGAAGGACGCCAGCGGCAGCACGGGCACCTTTCGGCAGCTCGGCTTCGGCCGCCTCGACCCGCCAGGGTTTGTGGGCCACACCTCCGACCGCGACACGTCCGGTTCCGTCAGGTTGGATAACAGCGCCTACGGAAACGAGAGCGAAGGCGTAGGAGGCCCGGTCGCGGACTTTGCGATAGAGTTGTCGCCCCCCGATTGGCGGCGGCAGCACGACGGCGGTAATAATCTCTCCGCGTTCGAGAACCGTCTCGATGTGCGGGGTATCGCCCGGCAGGCGGTGGAAGTCGGCGATCGGGATGGCGCGGCGGCTGCCGTCTGCTTTTACGGTTTCCACGACGGCATCCAGCGCCCGCATCGCAATGGCCATGTCGCTCGGATTGGTCGCGATGCAGGCCTCGCTCGTGCCGATGACCGCATGCTGACGGGTGAAGCCGCCGATTGCGGAGCAGCCGCTGCCGGGCTGACGCTTGTTGCACGGCTGATTGGTGTCATAAAAGTAGGGACAACGCGTGCGCTGCAGGAGATTGCCGGCCGTGCTGGCCTTGTTGCGGAGCTGCCCGGAGGCACCGGCCAGGAGCGCGCGGGACAGAAGGCCGTAGTCGCGCCGGACGATGCCATGGCCGGCCAGATCCGTATTGCGGACAAGAGCTCCGATGCGCAGCCCTCCTTCCGGCGTGGGTTCGATCTGGTCCAGGCCCAGGCCGTTCACGTCGATCAGATGCGTGGGCGTCTCGATTTCGAGCTTCATGAGGTCGAGCAGGTTTGTGCCGCCGGCAATGAACTTTGCGTCGGGGTTGGAGGCGGCCGCCTTGGCCGCTGCCTCGACGGAGGAGGCGCGTTCGTAGGTGAAGGCTCTCATGCTTTTGTCCCCGCGACTTCCGTGATGGCGTCAACGATGTTGGAATAGGCGCCGCAACGACAGATGTTGCCGCTCATCCGCTCGCGGATCTCCGCAGGCGTGAGCTGTACCTGTGTCGTAAGGTCGCCGGTAACGTGACTCGGGATGTTCGCCTTGATCTCCTCGAGCACCGCCACCGAGGAACAAATTTGCCCCGGCGTGCAATAGCCGCACTGGAAGCTGTCGTGCTTCACGAAGGCCGCCTGCATGGGATGAAGATTTCCAGGCTCTCCGAGGCCTTCTATCGTCGTGATCTGCTCGCCCTCGTGCATCACCGCCAATGTCAGGCACGAATTGATGCGGCGACCGGCTACCAAGACGGTGCAGGCGCCGCACTGGCCATGGTCACAGCCCTTTTTGGTTCCCGTGAGATGCAAGTGCTCGCGCAGCACGTCGAGCAGCGTGACTCTGTTGTCGACGTCAAGATCACGTATCTCGCCGTTGATCGTGAAGGATATTTTGGTCGTGTAGGTCATCGCGTTTCCTGGTGACTGTGCCGCCGCCTCCGCGGCGACTCCGCTGACCGCGACGGTGGCGGCCGACGAGATAAGTAAATCTCGGCGGGAGATTTCAAGTTGGGTGAGGCTTTGCATGTCCAGCTCCATTTCGATGGTGAGGATCATGAGGGCTCGAAGGCCCGCAGAATTGCTTGAGCATCGACGCCGTTGGGAAAGTAGAGGACGAGAATGGAGGGATTAGGGGCGCGTTATCGCTTGCGGCTATCGATTTGACCCATAAATGTAGGGGCGAGCGAGCACTCGCCGGATCAATTCTCTTCGCTTCAGGCCTGATTCATGGACAACGGCTATAGACCCCTATGTCGTCATATGACTATCGGTTCAGGCCGCGGATAGCAGAGGCCTGACCGCAGGCAGAAAAATACAACCTGGCCTCGACACGCGCCCGTAACTCATATTATGTCTTATAATGTTGATCCGTCAGGGAGAGCCTCAACGTGTATCTCGGAACACAAGTCGCAGCGCGGGATGACGACGACTACAGAGTATGGGCGCAGCTTGGTGTGAACCATATTTCCGCCGATCCGCCGGGGCCGCCTTCGAGCTGGATACTTGACGATCTCGAACGCCATCGTGATCACGTGGAAAGCTTCGGGCTTGTCCTCGATATGATCCAGCTTCCCCTGCCCTCGCAGCCGATCGAGAAGGCTACCTATCCCGATATTCTACTTGCCGGCCCTGACCGCGACCGCCAGATCGATGCGGTTTGCCGCATGATTGAGAACTGCGCCAAGGCGGGAATTCCTGCCGTCAAATATAACCTCAATCTGATCGGTATTCCGCGTACCGAACTGGAGCGGGGCCGCGGTGGTTCGTTGAACGAAGCGTTCCGCTGGGACAAAACCGACCAGCAAGCCGCGCCCGGCCTCGCCGGCCTGCTCCCGGAAGACGAAAACTGGGAGCGCATCGACTATTTCCTGGAGCGCGTCGTGCCTGTGGCGGAGAGCAATCGCGTCCGCCTGGCCTGCCATCCGCACGATCCCTATACGCCACCGGGCTATAGGGGCGTTACCCGGGTGCTAGGCACCGTTGAAGGCCTCAAGAAGTTCGTCCTGATGCGCGAAAGCCCCTATCACGGATTGAATTTCTGCCAGGGTTCGATCGGCGAGATGCTCGACAATCCGCGCGAGGAGATAGACGATATCATCCGATGGTTTGGAAGCCGCGGCAAAATCTTCAACCTGCATTTCCGAAATATCCGCGGCGGCAAGCTGTCGTTCATGGAAACCTTCCCGGAAGAAGGCGACATGGACATGGTCCGCTCCTTGAAGGTGTATCAGGAGGTGGGATACCGGTATATGGTTATGCCCGACCATGTGCCACGCATCGACGGCCGCGATCCGACCGGGGTAGCCTTCGCCTTTTGTTACGGCTACATCGCCGCATTGCTCGAAGCGTTTGGAGCGGACACGACGAAGATCGCCTGACCGGCGCCCCCCCGACTATTTCCTCGGCATGCCCTCGGGCCGCATCTGTTTTTTGAGCGCTGCGATGCGGAAGATTGCGTTTGGGGCGCCGTAGCCTTTGTAGCCGCGCCGTTCGACGATCTCGAAGAAGAAGCCCTCGCCATAGGTCGTGCTGTAGAGCTGGAAATATTCGCCGTTGTCGTCGCGGTCGTAGAGGATGTTGTCGGCCTTCAGCCTTTCGGTGAGCGCCGGGTCGAGCCCGAAGCGGGCCTCCACGTCGCCGTAATAGTTGGGCGAGATGGCAAGCGGCCGAAAGCCGTTCTGCTTGAGTGCCTCGGCGGTTTTGAAGATGTCGCCGGTCGCAAAGGCCAGATGCTGGATGCCGGAGCCGAATGTCTCGGCGATGAAATGGCCGGCGAGCGTGCGGCGGTTTTCCGCCCCGTTCAGGGTGATCCTCAGCGTGCCGGAGGCGTTTTCCACCACCTGGCTGCGCACCACGCCGGCCGGATCGATGATGTCGACCATCGGCGTCTTCTGCATCTCGAAGATCGCCGTGTAGAACAGAAGCCAGGTCGGCATTTCCTCATAAGCGACCGTCTGGGCGATGTGGTCGACATGGGTAAGATGCGCCGGCACCACGGCCTCAGCCTCTGGCTCTGTCCCGTCCCCTGTTCTTGTCCCGGCCCCTGCCCCGGCCTCGTCGCCGACGGGGATAAAGTCGATCTCGGAAAAGCCGCCGGCTTCGCCTCTGTCGTCGAGCAGGTAGATCAGCCCGCCGCCGACGCCGCGGATCGCCGGGATCTCCACCTCGCCGGGGCCGACCGCCTGGATGAACGGTTCGGCACCCAGCGCCACGGCACGCGCAAGTGCTGCCTGCGCATCGTCGACGACAAGCGCCGTCGCATAGGCCGAGGTGCCGTGCACCGCAAACGAGGCGCTGGCAAAACCCCTGTCCTCGGTATTGACGAGAAGCCGGATGCCGCCCTGCTGAAACAGCGCGACCTTCTTCGTCCTGTGGATGCCGGTCTTTCGAAAGCCGAGCGTCTTCAGGATTGCCACGAGATCGGCGGCATCCTTCTCGTCGGCGGAAAATTCCACGAAACCGACGCTCCTGACCTTTGCCCGGTCCGGCATCGCCGGCACCGAAAGGCTTGCCGCACCGGGGCTGCTGCGGCGCACCCGGTCGCCGAGATAGATCAGCGAGCGGTAGCCGTCGGCGGCAATCGCCCGGGCCTGTCCGCCGCGGAACTGGTCGTTGAAGATCTCCAGCGAGAAATAGCCGTCATAACCGGTTTCGGCGACGGCGGCGGTAAACTCCCTCACCGGAAGATCGCCCTCGCCCGGCATGTTGCGGAAATGTCTGGACCAGTAGAGCAGGTCCATGTCGATCAGCGGCGCATCGGCAAGCTGCACGATGAAGATCTTGTCCTTCGGGATCGAGCGGATCGAATTGATGTCGATCTTCTTCGACAGGGTGTGGAAACTGTCGAGGATGAGGCCGATATTTGGATGATCGGCGCGCCGGACGATCTCCCAGGCGTCGCGGTGGTCGCTGATATGCCGGCCCCAGGCGAGCGCCTCGTAGCCGACCTTCAGGCCGCGGGCGGCCGCTCGCTCGCCGAGCTCGTGGAAATCGGCTGCCGCCCGCTCGATGCCGCCAAGCGACACCGGCGAGACATTCGAGCAGACCAAGAGAAGATCGGTGCCGAGCTCCTGCATGACGTCGAACTTGCGCTCGGCCCGGTCGAAGGTGCGCCCCCGCAACGGTTCCGGCATGCCCTCGAAATCGCGGAACGGCTGGAACAGGGTGATCTCAAGCCCGAAATCGCGCACCATCTTCCCGACATCCGCAGGCGACCCGTCAAAGGCCAGAAAGTCGTTCTCGAAGATCTCAACCCCGTCAAACCCGGCTCTCGCAATCGCCTCAAGCTTTTCCGGCAACTCACCGCTGATCGATACCGTCGCTATCGAGGTCTTCATTCGATGCACCTCCCTTTGCGCGTTCAGGCCGACGATAGCGACGTCTAAGGTCAAACCGCGTGCTCCGCCTCGACATGGCCGCCGAGGAAAAGCTGACCGACACGCGGATCGGCAAGCAGGTTCGAAGCCGTGTCGTGCATTCGCGTCTGGCCAAGCTCGAGGACAAGCCCGTCGTCCGACATGGCAAGAGCGGCCTTGGCGTTTTGCTCCACCATCAGGATGGTGACCCCCTGGTCGCGCAGCCGGATCAGCGTCTGGAACACTTCCTGGACAAGGTTCGGCGACAGCCCGATCGAAGGTTCGTCGATCAGGATCAGCTTCGGATCGAGAAGCAGCGCACGCGCCACTTCGAGCTGCTTCTGCTGCCCGCCCGACAGTTCGATCGCCTTGCGGTTCCTGAATTGGCGCAACATCGGGAACTGGTCCATCACCGTTTCGATGCGCTCGCGCACCTTCGCCTGATCCGGGGCGGTAATGCCGCCAAGTTCCAGATTATGGTAGACGGACAGTTGCGGCACGACGTTGCGGCCTTGCGGGACATAGGTGACGCCCTGCGAGATCATCTGCCTCGGCGTCTGGCGCGTCACATCCTTGCCGTCCAGAAGAATCTGGCCGGAATGAATGTTGAGCAAACCGAAGATCGCCTTGAAAACCGTCGACTTTCCGGCTCCGTTCGGTCCGATCACCGTGGTGATGGAGGCCTTCGGTATGGAGAAAGACACGCCGTTGAGGATGGTTATCTTGCCGTAGCCACCATAGACATTTTTGAGCTCGAGCATCTTCAACCTCCGAGATAGGCGTCAATGACGGACTGGTTCGCCCTGATTTCCTCGGGCTTGCCTTCCGCGATGATGCCGCCTTCCGCCAATACGATGATGCGGGTGCACAGGCTCATGACGAACTCCATATTGTGCTCGATAACGACAAAGGTCGTACCGTGCTCGGCATTGTAGGCGGTAAGACGCTCCTTCAGATTGGCGAGCATCGTCAGGTTGACGCCGCCTGCGGGTTCATCAAGCAGCACGAGGCTCGGTCCGGCCATGAAGGCCATGGCCGCATCCACCAGTTTCTGCTGACCGTAGGAAAGTGAGCCGGCCAGGGTGTCGCGCAGATGCGTCAGGCGGAAGAAGGATATCAGCCGTTCCGCCTCGTTCGTCAGTCCGGCGTCGCCCGGACCGAAGAGCCGCGACAGCATGGTGCCGTGATGCTCCTGGCCTGCCAGGATGATGTTGTCCAGCACCGTCATCTTCGGGAAGACGGAGAGCTGCTGGAAGGTGCGGCCGACGCCGAGCCTGTTGAGGTCCGAGGCACGCATGCCCGAGACATTCTGGCCGTTGACCTCGACTTCTCCCGCCTCCGGCCGCAGCTGGCCGAGAATGCAGTTGAAGAGTGTCGACTTGCCGGAGCCGTTAGGGCCGATCAGCCCCAGAATTTCGCCCTTGCGGACGTCGAACGAGACCCCGCGGACGGCGCGGATGCCGCCGAAGCTTTTCTCGATATTGCGGACGGAAAGAACAGGTACGCTCATTTCAGGCGCGCTCCTTCGCTCATATCGGCACGGACCTGCTGTCGCGGCCAGAACCTCTCGCGGATACGCCCCCATACGCCGATCAGGCCCGTCGGCACGAAGACCAGCATCACGATCACCAGGGCGGAATAGATGATCAAGTAGTAACCCTCGGTGAACCGCAGGATTTCGGGCAGCAGGATGACGACGCCGGCGCCGAGGAAGGGGCCGAAGAAATAGCCGGCACCGCCAACCACGACCATCAGCAGGATGCGCAGCGAATGGGCGAGCCCGAAGGATCCCGGCTCGATGAACTGCACGAGCGGCGTGATCAGCGCGCCGGCCAGCCCACCATAGACCGAGCCGATGGCGAAGGCGAGGAGCGTGATGCGGCGCGTATCGACGCCGAGACTTTCCGCCCGGATGGGATTTTCACGCAACGCCTTGAAAGCACGACCCCAGGGGGAGCGGACGATGCCCCACATAGCAAGAGCTGCAAGCACGGTTATTCCCAAGGTGAAGTAGTAGAAGTGCAACTGCTTCATGGTCTTGAAGAGGCCGAAGTCCGGCCTTGGCATTCCGACGAGGCCGTAGCTACCCCCCGTCAGCCAGTCTTCGTTGCGCAACACCAGGAAGACCAGCGTATTGAATGCCAAGGTTACGAAGGCGAGGAAATGGCCCTTCACCCGAAGCGCGGGGTAACCCAGGAGAAGCCCGACCACGAAGCAGGCTGTCAGTCCGAGCGGCATGGCGAGCATCCAGTGCCAGCCCGAAAGCGTCAGCAGCGCGGTCGTGTACGCGCCGATTGCCATGAACGAAGCCTGCGCCAGGGAGATCTGCCCCGCATAGCCGAGCGTCAGATTGAGCCCCATCGCGGCAATCGCAAAGATCAGCCACGATGTCAGCACGTAGACGATGTAGTTGCCCTGCCCCAGCGGCGCGAGAACGGCGAGAGCCAGAAGCGCGAGGAGAGAGATCTTTCGGATATGAGTGTTCATTAGACGGTCCTCCCCTCCGAGGTTCCCAGGATGCCCTGCGGCCTGACGAGGATGATGACGATCAGGAGAACCAGAGGCAGCGCGGCGCGGTATTGCGCGGTGACATAGGCCGCGGTGAGATTGTCCAGAACGCCGATGAGCAGGCCGCCGGCGATCGCACCGCGGATCTGGTTGAAGCCGCCGACGATTGCGGCGATGAAGGCGATGAGGCCGAGCGTTTCGCCATTCGAGAACTTGGCAAGATAGACCGGCGTGATGAGGAACGAGGCGAGCGCGGCAAGCGCGGCGTTGATCAGGAAAGTGTAGAGGATCATTCGCTTGACGTTAACGCCGAGGATCTCGGCAACCGCCGGGTTCTGCGCCGTCGCCTGCATGCACCGTCCGGTGCGGGTGCGGTTGAGGAACAATGTCAGCAGCACGACGATCCCGAGCGAGATCACGAGGTTGAAGACGTCCTGGAGCGAAAGGACGGCGCCGAACACATTGACGGGCTCACCTGGAAACAGGGACGGGAAGGGTTGCGCCTCGGCCGAATAGAATTCCTTGACGCTTTCCTTGAGCAAGATGCCGAGCGCCATGGTCGCAATGATGAGGGTGATACCCCCATGCGGCAGGATCGGCTCGACGATCATCTTCTTGAACAGGATACCGAGCACGGCGATCGAAATCGCCAGGCCGAAAATAAGGGCAATCCATAACGGCATGCCGAAGACACTCATGCCGATGAGGACGAAGAAAGCCGGAAGCATCACAAATTCGCCCTGAGCGAAATTCACCGTCTGGGCAGCCTGCCAAACCAGCGTGAAACCGATTGCGACAAGCGCGTAGATCGAGCCGGTCGCGAGACCGGACAGCAAGACCTGCAAGAACTGGGACATTGGACGTCTCTTTCGACGATGGCCGCGGCAGCCAGGCCGCCGCGGCGAGACCGGAATTGTCAGTTGGCGGGAACGGTACCGATCACCACGGGCGCGCCGTTCTTGACCTGCACCATGAAGCTCGGGCGGGACATCTCGCCGCGATCGTCCCAGCAGGTGTCGAGCAGGATCTTCGGATGGTCCGCAGCCTTCAGGCAGAGGCCGTGCATCTTTTCTGCAAAGGCTTCGCCGTCGAGTTCCCCGACCATTTCGGTCACATATTTCGTCGTCCAGGCACCGACATAACCCTTGATGGCGTCGTGGGTCGGCCGACGTTTGAAGGTTGTTTCGAATTTCTTGGCAAAGGCGCCGATGCCCGGCACATCCGTGGCCGTCGCGGTCACGCCCACATGGGCAATCGCACCTTCCGCAGCGCCACCGGCCAGTTCGATGACCTTGGCTTCCGTAAGGGTGACTTCTCCAACGAGCGGCATGGCCAGCGATTGCTTCTTCGCTTCGATCAGGAAGCGGGCCGACTCTTCCTGGTTCATGTAGACGAAGACGGCATCGGGATTGGCCTGCTTCAGCTTCGCGATATCGGCTGCGTAGTCCGTCTGGGCCTGTTCGGAAGGAACGTCGGCAACCACTTCGATGCCGGCCTTCTTCATTTCTTCCACGAAGACGTTGCGGCCACCCTTGCCAAATTCATTGTTGACCCAGGCAACGGCGACCTTCTTGGCTTTCAGCGTGTCCTTGAAATAGGTCGTCAGCGCTGGGACGCCCTTCTGGGCCCCGGACGAGGTGCGGAAGACAAAGGGATTGCCCTTCTCGACGATGCCGGGCGCTTCCGAACCGACGAATTGCGGGATGCTGTTCTGCTGGGCGACGAGCATGTTGACCATGGTCGAACCGGAATAGATGGTTCCGAGGATGGCATATGCTCCGGCGTCGATCGCCTTCTGGACGAGTGCGCGCGAGACCTGAGGATCGGTTTGGGTGTCGTATTCGCTCAGCTCGATCTTTTTGCCGAGAATGCCGCCTTCGGCATTGATTTCTTCGACGGCGATCTTGATGCCGTCACGCCAGTTGGTTCCTGCCGGGGCGCCCGGGCCGGAAAGCTCGGCGACGGTGCCGATCTTCACGGTCTCCTGCGCCTGTGCCATGCCAGCCGTGGCAAGCAGAGCAGTGGAAATTGCGAGCAAGTGCTTGTGGTACATCGAAAGTCCTCCCCGTTGGTAAGTCGCGCCCAAAACTGCGGCTCCGTTTCCTACATGCGCCGCCTAGGCATGTGAATAAGTCTTTGAAGGCGAAAGTCGAAATCCTCCTCGTTGTCCTCCTCAGGTTTGATGACCAAGAAGAAAATCCGCCAGCGTCTCGGCCTGTGCGTCGAACATTCCTCCGCCCGTCATCGTGGCGCAGCCGCGCTGCATTGCCGCCGCGATCAACGGCGAGACTTCCGGTTTGGTGATAACGCAGGCCACGAATTGTGACGGTTGCAGCTTCGATACATCGACAGGCAGCGGATCGTCCGGTTTCATGCCCAAAGGCGTCGCATTGGCAACGAGGTCGTAACCGGTCGGATCGGCACTCCCCGCCATGACTTTTCCCGGAAACCTTTGCGCAAGCCTGCCGATTACGGTGTCGCGCCGTTCAGCGTCGATATCATGGATGGCAAGCAGAGATGCGCCGCGGTTCATGATTTCAAATGCAATGGCGGCACCTGCTCCGCCGCAGCCCAGCAGCAAAACCCGCTTGCCTGCCACGGCAAAGCCCTTCCGCTCGATGCCGTCGAGATAGCCAAGGCCATCGGTATTGTCTCCGTGCCAGCCCTGGTTCGTTCGGCGTGCGACATTGACCGCTTCCACGAAATGCGCCCGATTCGTCTTCGTGGCGCAAAGGGAAAAGGCCATCCGCTTGTGCGGGACCGTTATCAGCATCCCCGAGACATTATACACCGCGTCCAGCGTTTCGAAGACTTTCGGCAGGTTTGACGAAGACGTGTGAAACGGCACCACGATCGCATCTTCTCCACGCCGAAAAAATAGCTCGGTGATTTTCGCGGGTGACCGGACCTGGGCGATCGGATCGCCGAGGATCGGGAAAAGCCGCGTGCTGCTCGAGGGAAACATGCCCGTCATCTGCCGGATCCTTTTTCTGCCGGGCCGAAGCCGGGCAACCGCGCTGCGGAAGCCGAGGTCGGCGACAAGATCGCAGAGTCAAGATTGGCCACGCTGCGCATGTTCCTCCACCACGCTACCGTTCATCTCCCATGCTTACTTGTAGCGGATTTGCGCAGTTAGATCGCCTACCAATTTCGGCGTGATGCGTAACATCATGTTAACGTCCCGATGATCCGCGCCGCAACTTCCTGGTGGGGAGCTTTATGGAACTGACGCTGGTCATTTCCCGGCGCAAGGCATCGAGGAAATGCTCGGCATAGACGGAGAGCGGCAGGTCCTTTCGGTAGGCTATATAGGTATGAAAGATGCTGTCGGCGTCGATCTCCAGCCTTTTCAACCCGCGCACCACGCCATGGGCAACGGTAAACTCGTCTATGATTGCAATACCAAGACCCGCTGCCACAAGGCTGCAGACGGTCGTTCCGAAACGGGCCTTCACATTCATTTTGTAGTCGATGCCCGACCTGGTGAACATTGCCGCCATGATTGCGCCGTAGGGATCTTTTGGATTGATGCCGATCAGCGGATATTGGGACATCTCCTGCGGCGTGATTTTTTCCCGCATGGCCAGCGGGCTGGTTTCCGGGACGATGCACAGCAGCTTTCCGCTTGCCAGCAATTCGAACTCGATCAGCGGATGGTCGAAACGCGAGGAGATGGCAACCAATTCGCCGCGACCGAGCAGGAGATAGTCGATCGCTTCCTCGATCTTGACGATGTTCACGTCGAGGCCGAGGTCAGGATATCTATCCCGTACCTGAGCAATGGCGCGCGGCACCATGACGTTTGCGATACTCGGCACCGAAGCGATACAGAGCTCCTGGCTTTTGCCGCGGCCGAGATCGCCGAGGGCGGACTGGAGATCGTCGATCTTGCGATGCACCGTATCGAGAAGGTCGAAAATGTTACGAGCCTGCGGCGTCGGGACATAACGCCCTGCGCGCCTGTCGAAAAGCCGAACGCCGAGCGAGTCCTCGGAGTATTTCATCAGGCGGCTGATGCCGGGCGCCGATACATTGAGCAATCTTGCCGCTCCGGCAATGCTGCCGGTGACCATGATTGCCCGGATGACTTCGATCTGCCGCAGTGTCAGCATGAAAACCTCAAAGGATGCCCCTTTCCTCTCACGCAGCTAAGCGAAACGTATGCGTATGTTCCGTCGCTCGGCAGCCGAACGCCTGGTGATGCATGGCGGCTATTATTCCCACAAGATCGACCGTAAACCTATCATGTGAAATTGCGAAAGCCCCAGCTTTCACAGCAGACGATAGCGGGGGTGTGGCGCCTCCAACATCAAGGCTTGTGCCGCGGCATGTCAGAGGATGAGGGCGGATGCGGCGAGAAACGACCAGAATACCGGGATCAGGAGATGATTGCCCAGGCGCACAGGAGCGCCAGGGAAAGGAGAAGAGCGAGAAGATAAGGCACGACGGCGCGGAAGAGCGCCGAGGCGGGAACGCCGGTGACGCCGCTGACGACAAAGACCAGCATGCCGAGCGGCGGCGTCAGACCATGGATCATCAGGTTGACCACCAGGATAACGCCGAAGTGGATGGGATCTATGCCAGCGGCCACGGCTGTTGGCAAAAGGATCGGACCGAAAAGCAGGATTGCGGCGCCGATGTCGAGGACAAGGCCCACGACCAGAAGGATCAGGTTTGACAGAACGATGACTGCGAGCGCGCCGGCGCCGAGCGATGTCACGACATTCGAAATGAGCCCGGACACGTCGTCGACCGCGAGCAGAAAGGCGAAGGGCGCGGCCGTGCCGATCAGCAGCCCGATCGCAGCAGCCTCTATTGCAGCCTGACGGAATGCCAGGAAAAGCGGGCCGAAGCCGAGTTTCGACCAGACGGCAAGGATGAGCGTGTAGAACGCGGCAAGCGCCGCAGCTTCGGTCGTTGTGACGATACCGATGCGGATGCCAATCACCACGATAATGCCCAGCCCGAAAGCCGGGATTGCGGAAATCGCCGCTTGTCGGCGTTGCGCGGCCGTTGCGCGCACCGGCGTCGACTGTTCGCGGACCGTCAGATGAATGGCGACGGCAAGGCATGCCGCCATGAGCCCGCCCGCAAAAAAACCGCCGACCAGCAGGGATCCGACGGAGAGGTTGGTTGCAGCAGCCAGGATCAGGAATGCGATTGACGGAGGAATGACATTGTCCAGAACCGAAGTCGCGGCGATGATCGCGCCAGCCCGGGCGGGCGGATAGCCGTGCCGGACGAGTTCGGGCTGGAAGGTCGAAGCTCCAAAGGCCGCATTCGCGACAGAGGAGCCGGAAGCACCGGAAAACAGCACGCTGGTCAGCAGCGTCGTCTGAGCCAGCCCCGCCCGGCGATGCCCTACCATTGACTGAGCAAAGCGAACGAGTTGGTTGGCGACGCCGGAAGCCGTCAGAAGACCGCCGACCAACAGGAAGAAAGGGATGGCCAGAAGCAGGAATTTCGACATGCCGGTGACCGTGGTCGAAACGATCGCCGGTTCGGGAAGACTGCCGCCAAAGGCGATCGCTGCATAAGCCGCCGCAAGAAAGGCATGGGCCAGCGGCGCGGATAGCACCAGACCAAGCCCCGCGACGAGGGCGAGAAACAGGCTCGGCGGCAACAAGGTATCGATGCCGATTTGGGGGACGCTGAAGTAGAGCAACACCCCCAGGACGAGCGACACGCACGCCCCGCCTCCCCTGCTCTCACCGATCCGCCGCAGAAGCAGGATGACCAGGATCAGGCCTCCGCCGATCCCGAGGAATCCGAAGCGGATCCATTCGGGAACGCCGAGCACTGGCGAGATCCCGCCGAGCATGCTCATGATCTGGCTGCCGCCGAAGAGAAGGATCAAGGCAGCCAGCACCGTGAATACGTCGCCCAGGACCTCGGCGATCGGGGAGAGGCGGTCGGGCAACAATCGCACGAAGACATCGAGCCGCATGGAAAGCGCGCTGCTGAGACTGAGAGGGGCGCCGAGCGAGATCAGCGCCACATGAAGCCAGATGCCGAGATCTTCCGCACCGATAAAGCCGGTACTGAAGAAGTAGCGCAGGCAGACGCTGACCAGCACGATGGCCAACAGGATCGCGAGAATGAACCCTGCCAGAGCGCCTAGCACCTGCTCGATCGACCTCAACAGCCGCTCGGAAGGACCACGAGCCCGTCCGACCCCCTTGTCAATGATCAAGAACCGGCTGATCGCCATTCTCTCCGACCTCTGCAACCGAACGCATTCGTGGCCGTCGAAGGGCGCGGTCGAACAGCGGCGGCGGCGTAAAAATGACGTGTCTGCGAGTTTTTTCGGAAAATGTCGAGACGCGGAAGACCTTTTCGCCGAAACGAATGGCTTCCTCAAGTGCCGGAATGCTCGAAAGAACCAAAATTCATGGACCTGGTGAAGACCGAGGCGCCCGGTGCGCCGCAGGTGTCCCCCACCCCATCTGCAGTTCTTGCGGAATGATCAACGGCAAAGTTCAGCGGCACCTCGGAGATCGCCGACAGCGATACTATTCCGCTCCGTCCGGATAGCCGTATCGGCGGCAGCTCGTTCCATCTCCAAGGGTAAGGTAATCGTGAAGGTCGAGCCGTGACCCTTCTTGCTGGCCACCTCGACGGTTCCCCCATGCAGCTCGATGATTTGCTTGATGAGATTGAGCCCGATGCCGGTCCCCGCGATACCGCTCGATGTGCGGGCTCGGAAGTATTTCTGGAACATGCGCGGCAGGTCCTCTGCATCGATACCCAGGCCACCATCCCGCACTGCGATCTTAATCCCGGCCGCGTCCTTCCATCCCGCCACGTGAACGTCCGGAGCGGAAGGCGCGTATTTGACCGCGTTGGAAAGAAGGTTCGTAAACACCTGCTCAAGCGCCCTCCGGTCCCCTTCGATCTGGTCTGGAAGACGGCCGAGATCCGTATGGATCCTGTGGTCCGCCGCGATCGATTGCTGCCGGTCGCAGCAGGTCCGTATCAGTTCCCTCAGGGAAAGAGGCTCATGAGACATCTCCACAGACCCGTGATCCAGCCGCCCAACCGCGAGAATGCTTTCCATCAACTCGACGATCCGGGAAACGGCGCCTCGAATCCGGTCAATCTTGTCCGTCACGAATTCGCTGTCCAGCTGACCGCGGCGGCGGAACAAGCGCTGCGCGGCTCCATCGATGATCGTCAGCGGAGTGCGAAATTCGTGCGAGGCCATGGCAACGAACTGGCGCTGCAGTTCGTTGATCTGCCTCTCCTGGGCAAGCATTCGTTCCAGCTCCCGAGCCTGCCGTTCGATCTCCGCCGTTCGTGCTTGAACCGCCGCTTCCAGCATGTCGCGTTGGCGGATCAATTCCTCAGAAACCGCAACCGCAGCGGTCACGTCCTCATGCGTCGCGACATAGCCACCGGTTTTCATGGGGTTATGGGTAATCTTGATCACCCGGCCATCGGAGAGGACAATATTCTGGCTGGCGACCGAGCCAATCACATTGGCCGCCGTCACCACGTCGAAATAGGCCGCTTTGTCGAGAGGACCAATTCCCCTCAACTCGCGATGCTCAAGTATTGAGTCAAGCGGGGTGCCAGGCCGTGTCAACCCCTCGGGCAAGTGGTACATGGCCGCATAAGCGGCGTTGCAGACGATCAGATTCTTCTCGGAGTCGAACATGCACAATCCGTGCGGCATGTTGTTGATCGCCTCATCGAGCCGCGCCGTTTGATCTGCCAGTTCGCTTTCAAGCCGCGCCAGTGGCGAAAGATCATGAAAGGTCATCGCGGACGGCCCCTCCCGCCGAGGAGCCCCGGATCTGCACGACGAAACTGACAACGATCATCAGTTTGCTGCATGATGTTCAGTTCAGACCTCCATGAGCCAAAGTTTCTGTCCACAAATCTTGCCGGCTGGATAGGCATTATAGAGACGGGCCGAAGTTCACGCCGCCGCTTTACTGCCAACCAGACAACAACACATTGCCGATCGCCTGCAGCATCCGACAAAATTCATAATGCTTCGGTAATATCAGGACACCTGCCGTCAGAATCGCTGAAAAGGACGCTTCGAGACCCCGCCCTCCGGATCCGGCGATGGCGCTTTTGGCTCGCAATGCGGTCAGCCAGGTTCCATCGCAAGTTTTCGCACGAAATGTCCGGCCTCATATTCCAGCGCTTCGCTCTCCGGCACGCCCGATCCGCGGCGAACATCTTCTACTTCCCGAGATCGCAGGCGCGCACGGGGGTCGTCGAAGCGTATCTGCGGGTCTGGTACGGCGGACAGCAGCAGCCGCGTATAGGGATGGATCGGGTTTTCGATCACCCGCCGGGTTGGCCCCCATTCGACTATCTGCCCGGCATACATGACGGCAATGTCTTCGGCGATATAGCGAGCCGTGGCAATGTCGTGCGTAATGTAGAGCAACGCGAGCTTCATCTCCTGTTTCATCTTGTTCAGGAGGTTCAGAATTCCAAGCCGAACCGAGACATCCAGCATGGATGTCGGCTCGTCCGCGACGATCACTTCGGGTCTTGTGGCGAGCGCCCGCGCTATGTTGACCCGTTGGCGCTGCCCTCCTGAGAGCGCATGAGGGTATTTGCCAAGAACGATATCGGGCTCCAGCTGCACCTGTCGCAGCAGGTCACCGACGGCCGCTCGGATCGCGGCTGACTTGATCTCCGGCCGATGAAGCTTCAGCGGACGCGTCAGATGATAGGCGATAGTATGTGCAGGATTGAGGGAAGCGAAGGGATCCTGGAAGATCATCTGCACGGCCCGCCGATAGTTCGCGACGTCGGACGAGCCCGCCTCGGCAATGGACTTGCCCTTGTACAGGATCTGTCCGGCGGTCGGCTGGTATTCCCTCATCGCCATGCGCGCGCAGGTCGTCTTGCCGCTGCCCGATTCCCCCACCAGCGCCAGCGCACGGCCCGCATGCAGAGAGAAGGAAACCGAGCGTGCGGCATGCACGGTCGACGGCCCATGTCCAAAGGTCTTCGTCACGCCGTCGAGGGTCAGAATGGCATGGCTCACAACAGCGCGCCTCCATGCAACGAGGGGAAGGACGACCAGAGCTTTTTCGTGTAGTCGTGGCCTGGTGTGCGGAAGATTGCCTCGGCCGCATTTTCCTCCACCAGCCTGCCCGCCAGCATGATGCCGATCCTGTCGCAGAATTGCACCATCAGGCCGAGGTCATGCGTGATGAACAGAACCGAAAATCCGAATGTGCGCCGAAGATCGTTGATCCTTTGAAGGATCTCCCGCTGGACGACAACATCGAGGGCGGTGGTCGGCTCATCCATGATCACCAGCTTGGGACCAAGCGCCATGCAAATGGCGATGACGATGCGCTGGCGCATGCCGCCGGAGAACTGGTGTGGATAATCGCGCAGGCGATCCGGAGAAATATCGACGAGCCGCAGCATTTCGGCGGCTCGCTCGCGCGCCTGTGCTTTCGACATCGTCGTGTGGCTCATCAGAACATCGTGGAACTGGTCCTCGATCCGCAATACGGGATTGAGCGAGTTCATGGCGCTCTGAAAGACCATCGCCACTTCACGCCACCGGAAAGCTGCCAGTGCCTGCGGGGTCAGATCGAGCACGTCGCGTCCGTTCAAAAGGATCCTGCTCTGCCGGCGGATCAGCGCCGGGGGTTTGTGCAGACGGCTGATGGCAAAGGCTATGGTGCTCTTGCCGCATCCGGATTCTCCGGCAAGTCCGAAGACTTCGCCGGGTGCGATATCAAAGCTCACGTCGTCGACTGCGCGGAAGTCTTTCCTGTCGCCGATATAGTCGATGGTGAGGTTCTTCACCGAAAGCAGCGGACCGCTCAAAGGCGTCCCTCCCCCGACCGGGCAAGCAAGATCCAGCGATCACGCCAATTTCCCGTGCGAAGCCGCGGATTTGCGACCTCGTCGATTGCAAAGTTGAGGAGCGACATGCCGAGACCTAAAAGAGCCAGCGCAAAGCAAGGGATCAGGATCTCCCACCAGGCGCCGACCGAAAGAGCCGATGCCTTCTGGGCGTTGTAGAGCATCGTTCCCCAGGAGATTGCCCTCGGATCGCCCAGACCCAGAAATTCCAGCGTCGCTTCGGTGATGATTGCGAATATGACGCTGCCGATGAAATTGATCCCGACGATGGAAATCAGGTTCGGGAAAATCTCGAATGTCATGATCCGCCACCGCGGCTCGCCGATCATCTCCGCCGCCTTGACGAAATCCTTCTGCTTGAGCGACAGCGTTTCCGCCCGCGTGACGCGCGCTCCCCACGCCCAGGAGGTGAGCCCGAGGATGAGGGCAATCACAAAGGGGCTTGCCTGACCGATGAAAGCGGCGAGCACGAGCAAGAGCGGCAGATTCGGCACCACCAGGACCATATTGGTCAGAAAACTGATGACCTCGTCGGTTTTGCCGCCACGATAGCCGGCGATGATGCCGAGCGCCGTTCCAACAGCGGTTATCAGCAAACCCGCACCGAAGCCCACGGCAAGCGATGTACGGGCTCCATAAAGCAGACGCGCAAAAACATCCTGGCCAATGCGGGTGGTCCCCATGAGGTGGTTCCACGATGGCGGCTGATGCGGCCGCCCCACACGAGCGGAGGGGTCATACTGGGTCAAAAGTGGTGCAGCGATCGCCGCCAGCAGGACGAGTGCAAGAATGATCGCGCCAACAAGCGCCTTGCGGTTGCGCAACAGGCCGTCATACAGAACCCGCATGTCACAAAGCTCCCTTGAGCCGCGGATCAAGCAGGACATAGCTGACGTCCACGATAAAATTCGCGATCAGCATCGTTGCCGTCATGATCAGAAGCTGCCCCTGGATCACCGGATAGTCGCGCGCCAGGATTGCCTGATAGAGAATGTTGCCGAGACCCGGATAATTGAAGACGACCTCCGTGACGAGCGAACCTCCGAGGATCGTGCCGATTGCGATCGCCAACGAGGAAACGGTGGGCAAAAGCGCGTTGCGCGCCGCGTACCAGATCATCACGTGGTTATCCGACAAGCCCTTGGCGCGTCCCATCACCACATAGTCCTCGCCGAGGAGATTGATCATGTTGTTGCGCATCGTTACGGCAAACCCACCGGTCAGCACGGCGCAAAGCGTCACCATGGGGAGGAAGCCGTGGTAGAGGACACTGCCGACATATTGGAGGCTGAAGGCGGGATCGAGACGAGGATCGGCGGCATAACCGCTGGGAAACCAGCCAAGGGTGAACCCGAAGACGAAGACTACGATCAGCGAGGTCACCACGGCAGGCACCGAGGTTGCGAAGATCGCTCCGACAGAAACGATCACATCGAAGGCGCTGCCGCGCCGCCAGGCGGCAAGAACGCCAAGCAAGCTGCCGATGGTGAAACTTATGAGCGTTGCGATGCCCATCAGGCCCACTGTCCAGACGAGCGCCTGCCCGAGGACCGCAGTAACCGGGGCGGGGAAATATTTGATCGAGCGGCCAAGGTCGCCGGTGAAGATGCTGCCGAGATAGGTGAGATACTGCTGCCAAAGAGGTCCATCGACGAAGCCGAAGGTCAATTTCAATGACTGCAGGCTCTCCGGCGGCAGTTCGGCGCCTGCGCTGGAGAACATGATCTGCACTGGGTCGCCGGGCATCAGGCGGGGCAGGAAGAAGTTTATGGTCGCCGCCGCGACGAAGGCGGCGAGATAAAATCCCAGCCGGCGGAACAGGAAAGCCATGTGAACTCCCTCTAAGACGAGACGGCGCGGAACACGCCGCCTGCCAAAATCATCCCACCTTTATTGGGCCGGCCTCAGCGCCAGCAGATGCAGCAGACGCGCCGGGTTGATGCGTGAGATAGAGGGATTGACGAACGGGTTTTCCTTTGTCGACCAACCTGTGAAGCGCTTGGTGTTGTACTGATACCAGTTGGGGTTGTTGAACACCGGGATCATTGGCATGTTTTCGGCAACGATCCGCTGCGCCTTGTTCATCGCTTCCTTTTGTTTTGAAAGATCGGCGGTGTGGGTAAATTCCGTGACGAGCTTCTCTACCTCGGGATTGAACCAGCGCTGCGCGGTGAAGCGGGTCTTGCCCTTGTCCGATGCGCTGAATGCACGTTTATAGGGATAATAGGGCGAGGCCGAGGCCGGTAGGCTGTTGATCGCCGCATCGAACTTGCCGCCGATAAGGTTGGAGGTCCAGACAGCCTCTTCCGGAGTTTCGATCTTCGCATCGATGCCGACCGCCTGCATACCCTCGATGGCGATGTTGACGGTGTCGACCCAGTCGGTCCAGGAATTGGGAACGATGATGGAAAAAGAGATCTTGGACCCGTCCGGATTGTCCCGGAAGCCGTCGCCATCCTTGTCCTTGTATCCGGCCTCATCGAGCAGAGCCTTGGCGGCTTCGGCGTCATATTTGGCATATTTGCCGAAATCGGCCTGGACGGACGGATCTGCCCAGCTCTTGTAGAGTTCCCCCATCAAACCAGGGTCTTCGTTCAGCGTCGGATACCCATAGCCTGCAATATCGATCATCGTCGCGCGGTCGAGCGCCATGGAGGCCGCACGGCGGAACTTGACGTCATTGAAGGCCTTCTTGTTGTTCTCGTTGGCGGTTTCCAGGTTGAACAGGAAGGCGACCATGCTGCTTGGTGAATACCAGTAGTGGTAATGGTCAGGATCCTTGGCGACATAGACATTTTCGACATCAGGAATGAAAGACACGCCCCAATCGAGGGTACCATCCGCCGTTGCGGTCAGGATCTGGTTGTTGTCCGCAAGCTGCGGAAAGCGCAGGCAATCTACCTTGAGGCGCTCCGTCTCCCAATAATGAGGATTGCGGCATTGATCATAGGTCTGGCCCGTAAATCGAGGGATCTCGGTCATCGGGCCGCTACCGACGGGAGTCTCGTTGGCAAAGGTCACGGGATCAGCGATGTCCTTCCACACATGTTCCGGCACGATGGGAAGCTGAGAAAGCTGCTCGGCCGCAAGCGAGCTCGGATTGGCAAGCGTGAACCGGACCGTTTGCGGATCGACGATCTCCACGTCTGTAATGAAAGTCCAGATGCTGACGAAATCGAGGGCGGGGAACTTCTTCAGATAGTCATAGGTGAATTTGACGTCGGCCGAGGTAAGCGGCTTTCCGTCCGACCATTTGAGGTTCGGCCTTAGCTTGAAATCGATGCTCTTGAGGTCGTCGGCCAGCTTGAAGCTTTCAGCCAGCCGGAAGATCGGCTTGTTGCTGTCGAAGCGATTGAAGACCACCAGAGGCTCGTAGATGAAATCCAGCGTGCTTTGACGCGCGGAGGTCTGATTAAACGGATTGAAGTTGCGCACCCAGGTTGTGGCCGGTTCGATATTCGCCGTCAGCACGGTTTGCGCCATCACCGGCCCCGAAACCAGCGCCAGGGCTGTTGCAGCCGCAAGAACAACTTTATTCATCTCGTTCCCCTTTGTTGATTTTTGGCTCGACGTGCCGTTCACGCAAATGTACCTTGGAAAAGCTCCTCCACTTCCGCGTGAGCGGCACGATAATCGATCTTGAGATTGCCGAGACGGGCTCTGCCGGCGGCGATCCGCGTCTGAGCGGCATCCGTCAGCGGTCGGGCCGCCTTGGCTGCTGCCTCGCTTTCGGGAATGTCGCCGTGGCTGTGCAAGGCGATATCGAAACCGGCATCGAGCACCTGCCTGACCCGCTCGGGCAAGCTGCCGCGCAGCGATTCCATGAAGATGCAGTCGGAAATCAATACGCCCTCGTACCCCATGTCCCGGCGGATGACGTCATGCATCACCGGCGAGACGGAAGCAGGCAGTTCCTTGTCGTAAGCGGAGAAGACGACATGGGCGACCATGGCCCACGGCGTATCCTTCAAGGCGACGAACGGCCTGAAATCGGTGGCCTGCAGCGTCTCGGCCGAGGCATCCACCACGGGCCGTTCCTTGTGCGAATCCAGCGTGGCCCGGCCGTGACCCGGAATATGCTTCATTACGGGGAGACAGCCCGTTTCCATCAAACCGTCCACGACCTCGCGGCCGAGGGCCGCAACGAAATCGGGATCTGCGCCGAACGAACGCTCACCGATGACATCGCTCGTCGTTGGAAAGACAAGGTCGAGAACAGGTGAGCATCCGCTCGAAAGGCCAAGCTCGGTCATCATTGCCCCCATGGCACGGGATGACAAACGAAGGGCGCGCTTTCCGCGATCAAGATCTCTGCGGGCAAGCTCCGCAAATTGCGCAAAACTTCTGAATCGCGGCCATGGCCCCGCATCGAGATGCTGCACACGGCCGCCTTCCTGGTCGGTAAAAACCGGCGCATCCTCACGACCGACCGCCTCGCGGAAACGCGCGATCAAACGCTTGGCCTGATCCGGGCTCTTCAAGTTGCGGCGCCCGACAAAAAGCCCAAGGGGATTGGTATCCCGAAAGAGGGCGAATTCCTCGTCCGACAGTATCGGGTTCGGCAAGCCGACGAATAGAGCGAGCGGGGTTTTGGACACGTGCGAGCCTCCCGATGGGTTTCTATGTCTTGGTTGTGGTTCTGAGCATTCCCTCGTAGATCCCTTTGTCGGATGCAGGGATCACGATCGCGCCTGCGCTGCGGACGTAGAAATCCACAGGTCCGGCGTCGCCGACAAACGCATAGGCATGCCCAAGCGTCTTCAGGGCCTGCAGGCAGGCGGCGAGAAGCGCAATACCGATCCCTTTGCCGCGTGCCTCCGGGGCAACCCCTGTCGGACCGAAAAAGCCACGAGCCGTCACGTCGTAACAGGCAAACCCCTGGAGACCGGCGTCATCGACGGCGATCAGGCAGCCGACGGGCTGGCGCGAAAATGCGACCACCACCTCGCTTGCCCAATTCTCGCTGAACCGCGTAAGGACCCAGTCCCGGACAATATGCAATTCGGGCGCAAGAGGTGGGCGAATGGTCACGCCGGACGGCGCCACGGCTTGGGATAGAAGCTCATCGAATTTCCTGGAATATAGGCTGACAAGCAGATCCGGCACCCGCTGCTCCTGATATTGCATTATAATGTAATATGTATTGCTCTAGTGTTATAGTAGGAGCAATCTTGCGGCTCTTGTCAACGGTCAATTTTAAGGACCGAATCAGCTGCGGAGGGATGGGCTTCCCAAGTTACCGCAAAGAGGGCAGCATGACGGGGCGAGGCAATGGGTGGAGAGAACAATGAACTTGAAACCATACAACCCTGCCGAGGACGGTGCGGAAATGTCCTTCGAGGATCGGATGTCCTATTCCGACTACCTTCATCTCGAGGGGATTCTTAACGCCCAGAAACCCCTCTCCGGCGCGCATGATGAACTCCTTTTCATCATTCAGCATCAGACTTCGGAGCTTTGGATGAAGCTTGCCGTCCACGAAATCGCATCTGCGATGGCCGCTATCCGCGCCGACAATCCACAGCCGGCGTTCAAAATGCTGTCGCGCGTGGCTCGCATCTTCGAGCAGCTCAACAGCGCCTGGGATGTGCTGCGCACGATGACGCCAAGCGAATATACGGAATTTCGTGCCTCGCTCGGCAAATCTTCCGGTTTCCAATCCTATCAATATCGGGCCATCGAGTTCCTGGCCGGCAACCGCAATCAGGCGATGCTTGGCCCGCATACCCATCGTGCCGACATCATGGCCATGCTGGAAGACATTCTGGCGAAGCCGAGCCTCTATGACGAGGCTCTGATGCTGCTCGCACGACGCGGTTTCGATATCGGAGAGGACGCCGATCGCGATGACTGGCGGGCGGCCCGCAAGCCGAGCGAGAAGGTCCTCGATGCCTGGGAGCAGATATATCTTGCGCCAGAACGATATTGGGAACTTTACGAATTGGCGGAGAAACTAGTCGACTTCGAAGACTATTTTCGCCGTTGGCGCTTCAATCACGTCACGACGGTGGAACGGGTCATCGGTTTCAAGCGCGGCACCGGCGGTACCTCCGGCACGCAATATCTAAAGAAGATGCTCGAGGTCGAGCTTTTTCCGGAGCTTTGGCGAGTGCGGACGGTTCTTTGATCGAGAGGACCGGGATGAAGAGTATGCAGGCGAAGCGGCAAAACCAATTCGAGATATTGAAATGTCGCACAATCGGCGTGCAGGCGGTCGCGGCGCGATCGGACCGGCAGTTTGCCCGCCACACCCATGATCAATTCGGAATCGGCATCATCAGGGATGGCGCTCAGAAATCGGCAAGTGGCCGCGGCCCTGTCGAAGCTGGACCGGGTGACGTCATCACCGTCAACCCGGGTGAAGTGCACGACGGCGCGCCGATTGGCGATGCCGGCCGTTTCTGGCAGATGCTCTATTTCGATCCGGCTGTCGTCGCGAGCGCTGTTGCGGACATCCGGCAAGGCAGCGAGGGAAGTTTCGAATTCTCCGATCCGGTCATTTCCAAGCCGCTGCTCGCAGGAAATGTGCGGCGGCTCTTTTCGGCAATGACAAGCCGCGAAACCGGCGCTGATGTGAATAGCCAGGAATTGCTGCTGACCTTATTGGCTGATTTGGTCGATGTGCCGATTAAGCCGATGTCCGTTGCAAAGGAAATCGAGATGGCGCGGGAGCGGATCGATGATTATCCGGCGGCTTCCGTCTCACTCTCCGAGCTTGCGGGTCTGGCAGAGATGAGCCAGTTCCAGTTGTTGAGAGCTTTTCGACGGGCTACTGGGCTTACGCCGCATGCCTATCTCATCCAGCGCCGAATTCAGCTCGCCCGCAAGATGATTGCCACCGGCACCGGCCTTGCCGAAGCCGCACTCGCCAGCGGCTTCGCGGATCAGAGCCATATGACCCGAATCTTCACGAGAAGCTACGGCCTCTCTCCTCACAAGTTTGCGCGCGCGCTTCGCTGATCAACTCGGCGCGAGATCGAAGACGTGGTGGTGGATATGCCCATCGAACATCTCCATCAGACCTTTGGTCATCTCGCGGCTCTCGTATCGAACCGGCGACTGAAGTGCCGCTGCGAGCGCTTCGCGGCTTTCATACATGGTGGAAAGCACCATCGGATAGCGTGGCGCGCCCTCATCGCGCTCGATATTGTAGAGCACGCGCACTTCCTTGACGCCTGGGAAAGCCAGCCACATCGGCATCAGTTTTTCCGCGACATAGGCTTTGAAGCGATCTTCCTTGCCGGCATGGACGGCGCCTTCGAAAAAGGCTTGTCGAACGATCATCGATTTTGTCCCACTCAGTTGACCGTGGTCGGCGGCTTTTCGCCGGCGAAATGGGCGGCGATATTGGCGAGCACCAATTCACCCATAGCCACGCGCGTCTCCACCGTCGCGCTGCCCTGATGGGGCATCAGCACGGTGTTTGGTGCAGAGAAGAACTCTTCCCGGATGTTGGGTTCATTGACGAAAACGTCGAGGCCGGCCCCAGCGATCGTTCCGCCATTGAGGGCGGCAAGCAACGCATCCTCGTCGACGACCGTGCCGCGGGCGATATTGATCAGCAGCCCGTTCGGCCCGAGCGCCTTCAGCACTTCGGCATTGACGATGTTCCGGGTTTCGGCGGTCGCCGCGATGATCACGCAAAGCACGTCGCTGTCTTCCGCAAGCGCCACAGGCGAAGCGCAGGACTTCCAGGTGGTGTCCTTGACCGGCGACCGGTTCCAGTAGCGCACCGACATGCCGAAAGCTTCCGCACGGCGACCGAACGCCTTGCCGATCTGGCCGAGGCCCAGGATTCCGACCCGTTTGCCCTTGGGGCTGTGGCCAAGCGGAAACGGCTCTTTGCCCCAGCGGCCTTCGCGCACAAAGGCGTCACCCCTGGCGACGTGGCGAAGCGCCGCGAGCATCAGGGCAATGCCCGTATCCGCCACGTCATCGGTCAGCACGCCGGGCGTCGTGGTGACGTCGATATTGCGGCTGCGTGCGAAACCAAGATCCACCTTGTCGGTTCCGACGCCGTTGATGGCAATCACCCCGAGAGCCGGCAGCCTTTCGATCCATTCGTTGGTGATGCCGGTGCCGCCGCCGGTCGCGACTGCCTTGATTCTCGGCAGGGCAGCTTCAAGCGATGTCTTCTGGTTCGGGTCGTACATCCGGTGCACGATATAGGCAGCATCGAGCTTGTCCTCGATAAACTGCATCATCGGTTCCACGAGAAGGATGTCTGGTTTCACGTCGGAAACTCCATGGTTTAAGTGGACGGCGGTCAGGAAATCTGGCCGAGGAAAGTCCTCAGCCGTTCATTTTTCGGGTTAGCGAAAAATTCATCGGGCGTCCCCATCTCCAGAATTTCGCCCCGATCCATGAAGATCACCCGGTCGGCAACCTGGCGGGCGAAGCCCATTTCGTGCGTGACGCAGAGCATGGTCATGCCTTCCTTCGCAAGGTCGATCATCGTGTCCAGCACTTCCTTGACCATTTCCGGATCGAGCGCCGACGTGGGTTCGTCGAAAAGCATGATCTTTGGGTTCATGCACAGCGCGCGGGCGATTGCGACGCGCTGCTGCTGGCCGCCGGAAAGCTGGGCCGGATATTTTTCCGCCTGCTCGGGGATGCGCACCCGCTCCAGGAATTTGCGGGCGGTCTTTTCCGCCTCAAGCTTGGAAATGCCCCGCACCTTCATCGGCGCCAGTGTGCAGTTCTCCAGAACCGTCATATGCGGAAAGAGGTTGAACTGCTGGAAGACCATCCCGGTCTCCTGCCGCACGATATCGACGTTTTTACCTCCCGCGGTGAGATCGTGGCCATCGACCACGATCCGGCCGGTCCTGATCGTCTCAAGCTGGTTGATACAGCGGATCAAGGTCGATTTGCCGGAGCCCGAGGGACCGCAGATGACAATCCGCTCCCCCCGTTTGACCGAAAGTTCGATATCCTTGAGCGCCTGGAATTCGCCATACCACTTGTTGACGCCTTCCATCCGCACGGCCAGATCGGAAGCTCCCCGCGCGGCCGCGGCCGATGCGTTTGCATCTGCTTCATTCATGCGAGGAACTCCCTTTCAACTTTACTTCTTCGCTCCGGCAACGAAATCCGGCAGCGGCGCCCCAAGCCACTTCTCATGGATCTTGTTAAGCTCGCCATTCGCTTTCACCTTTTCGACGAAGGCATTGATAGCCGCCAGAAGCTCCGTCGAACCCTTGCGGACCGCAATGCCCTGGACCTGCTGGCTGAGTTGCAGCTTCTGGTCGAAGCGGCCAGGAGCAGCCTTTTCGATCTGCGCGGCGACGACGTTTGAAACGCCGATCAATTCGACCTGACCGGAGAGGAGAGCCTGAACCGCACTGGCATCGTCATCGAAGCGCTGGATCTTGGCGTCCTTCGGGGCGATCTTGGTGACCCCGGTATCCTGGGTGGAGGCGCGCGCAACGCCGATTGTTTTGCCGGAGAGGTCTTCGGGCTTCGAAACCGCCGTGTCCTTGGCCCCGAAGACGCCGATCGAAATGCCGGCATAGGGTTGCGAGAAGTCGACGCTCTTGGCACGCTCTTCGGTGATGCCGAGCGAGGCGACGAGCAGGTCGACCTGGTTGCTCTGGAGATAGGGGATGCGGTTCGGGCCGGTGACCGGAACGATCTGCACCTTCACGCCCAATTCCTTGGCGAGCAGTTTTGCGACGTCCGCGTCATAACCGTCAGGCTCGTTCGACGTGTTCATGATGCCGAAGGGCGGGAAGTCGACCAGCATGCCGATCTTGACGGTACCTGCGGACTTGATGCTTTCGACCGTCTGCGCCGAGACCGTCGAGGCCATCGCCCCAAGCATCAGGCCTGTGCCGATTGCCGCCATTGCCATACGTCTGGTAATGTTCATTTTCCTACCCTTTTCTGTTGTGCCGGGGTCCTCCCCCGGCTCGGGTCCCGTCAACGAGCCGTTGCCCGGGAAAATTTCGTTTCCATGCGTCGCGCCAGCACCGACAACGGCCAGCACAGCACGAAATAGACCGCTGCGACCGTTCCGAAGACCATGAACGGGCTGAAGGTCGCGTTGTTGATGATCTGACCCTGGCGGGTGAGTTCGGTGAAGCCGATGATCGCGGCAAGCGACGTCCCCTTGATGAGCTGCACCAGAAAGCCGACCGTCGGTGCCACGGCGACGCGGCACGCCTGCGGCAGAAGTATGTAGCGCATGCGGTTATAATAGCGCAGGCCGAGCGCCGTTGCCGCCTCCCGTTGTCCGGGCGGGACCGCCTCGATGCAGCCGCGCCAGATTTCGCCGAGGAAGGCGCTGGCATGCAGGGTCAAAGCGACCGCGGCTGCGAGCCAGGGATTGATCGCAAAGCCCAGGATGTTCATGCCGAAAAAGACCAGGAAGAGCTGCATCAGCAGCGGCGTTCCCTGGAAGATGCGGATGAAACCGGTCGCGAGAAGGCGGGGCAACCTGGAATCCGAAACACGCGCAAGAGCGATGAAGAGGCCACCTACGCCGCCGCCGGCAAACGCGATCGCCGACAACGCGATCGTCCATTGCGCCGCCATGACAATGATCCAGAATTCGCTCCAGCCGAAAGGTCTGATCAGCATAACGCCACTCCTATCGGCTCAAGGGATACTTGAAGGCTGCCTTCTCTATGACGGAGAAGATCGCGGAGAAGCCGACCGACATGGCGAGATACATGAGCGTGATGACGATATACACTTCGAAACTCGCGAAGGTCGCCGACTGCAGGTCGTTGCCGGCGGCAGCCAGATCGTCGGCCGAGATTGCCGAAACGACGCTCGAGGTCAGCATCAGGTAAATGAACTGGCTGGTCAGCGCCGGATAGACGGTGCGCAGCGCGGGCTTCATGATGACGTAGCGGAAAATCTGGAGCTTCGAGAGGCCCAGCGCGGTGCCCGCCTCCACCTGCCCCTTTTGAATCGACTCGATGCCCGCGCGGATGATTTCGGTCCCGTAGGCGCCGAAATTGACAACCAGCGCCAAGAGAGCCGCGCCGTTTGGCGTGAGGCGCAGGCCGAGTGACGGCAGGCCGAAGAAGATGAAGAAGATCTGCACCAGGAAAGGCGTGTTGCGGATGATTTCGATATAGGCGTCGATGATCCATCGCAAAGGCACCACGCCGGACGTCTTGCCGGCGGCGCAAAGGACGGAGACGATCAGCCCCAGGATCATTGCTGCGCAGGAAAGCTGGATCGTCAGCCAAGCGCCGATCAAAAGCTGATCCAGCCCTGCGAGCACGGGCTCGAAGTTGAAATTGTACACTTGGGTCCTCCCCAAAGATGCCGAAAGTGCACCGCTCCTCTGCGATACATCTGCATTTAGATCGATCTAAAAACTTTTCAGCCGCACGTCAACTGGATTAATCGTCTCAGACCGCCGCAGTTATCGCCGGTCCGCAGGATTGACGAATGTGGAGCTGCGTTTGCTGCACAATTCTTTCCGGTGGGCGCAGCGGATCAGCCAGCCGATTCAAGAGAAGCCGGGCGGCATTGTTTCCGATTGTCGCGGGTGCCGTCGAAACGGACGTCAACCGCGGTCGCATCGCCTCCGCGTCGGTTACATCGTCGAAGCCAATCAATGAAAAATCCGAACCGATCTTGACCCCGCAGTCGTAGAGCCCGGCGGAAAGACCGAGCGCTATGACATCATTGAAGCAGATGACCGCCGTTGGCGGGTCAGGGCGATTGAGGAGGAGATTTGCCGAGCTGGCAATCCCACCAAGCTGGTTCGGCACACGGATAATCATGTCCGCGCCGAGGCCATGAGACTGCATCGCCTCGCCGAAGCCGCTGATACGCTCATGGTAGGCCGAATGGATCGGGCCATGCACGGCAAAGGCAATACGGCGATGACCAAGCGACACCAGATAGTCGACAGCCTGATGCATGCCCCCTGCATAATCCACGCCGGCATAGTCTGCTTCATCGGAAATCTGGCGCAGGGCCTGCACCAGCGGCAGGTTCCACTCTGCGACGCGCCGCAAATATGTGGGTTCGGTACCCGCCGCGGGGCACAAGATGACACCATCGACGCCGTGCTCCCGCATTCGCTGCATCACCGCGTCCTGCCGGTCGGGCAGATCGCCGCTATTGGCCAGGATGACCACCAGACCTGCCTCGTCGATCATGGCCTCAATGCCGGAGAGCAATTCGGCAAAAAACGGATTGGTAAGATTGGGCACGATGACGCCGACGGTGTGACTGCGCTCTGCGCGAAGGCGTGCCGCGCCCATGTTGTAGACATAACCGAGCTCGCGCATGACCTCTTCGACCCGGGCTCTTGTCTCGCTTCCCACCAGCGGGCTCTTGCGGATGACCAGCGAAGCGGTTGCACGCGAAACATTGGCGCGACGCGCCACATCAAGGAGCGTTACGCGGCTTTTCTTTTGGTCTCGTGAGGGCATAAACGTCACTTGGCAGAGGTATGGGAAGAGGTCAATGATCCCTTCCTTATACATCGACCCGAGAACGGTTCCGGTCAATCCATCCTGGCGCCCGGCCGTCAAGACGCTACGGCGGACAAGTCCTCCATTTCCAACAGGAATGCGAATTCATCGGCCAGGGCGGGAGAACAAGCCACCGCCGGTCCGCCATCCCGAAGCAGTTTTTCAAATGACGGCATAAAAACCGTGGCGCCCGCTTCAGCGGCGATGAGCATGCCGGCCAGCATGTCCCAGGCAGACAGATGCCGCTCGTAATAGAGATCGGATATGCCTTCAGCAACGCGAACCAGACCGATCGCTGCAGCTCCCATGCGGCGGTAGTCGATACCGCGCTCATAAAGCTTGCGGGAGACGGCGAGATAATCCTCAAAGTCGGTCCGTCGGGAATGGCCGAGGATGGCGATAGCATGGGAGGGATCGCTGGTTTTGGCGGCAGCGATCGGTTTACCTTCCTTGAAGGCGCCCTGCCCGCGGATCGCATGGAAAACCATGTCTTGCGCTGCGTCATAAATCACGCCGACCAGAATCCTGCCGCCGGCGACGAAGGCTATAGACACACCCCAGTGACGAAAGCCGCGAATGAAATTGGTCGTTCCGTCGATCGGATCCACCACCCACATGCCGCCCTCACCTGCCTCAGTCCCTTCATAGCCACCCCCTTCTTCGCCCATGAAGGAATCCTGCGGGAATTCTTCAAGCAATGTCGTGCGGATAGCCAGTTCGGCTCGCCTGTCGGCGACGGTAACGAAATCCTGCAAGCCCTTGTTCTCGACGTTAAGCGTCTCCGGGAGAGCTTCGGCGCGAAAGGCCGCGGCCGCCCTTCCGACACGGCGGGCGATCGAGATCGCAGTTTCGGCGCGGGCTTTCAGGAAAGTAATATCGGATGCGAACGCCATTTATGCGCTTCTTCTCTTGATCAGCGTTACAGGCGTGAACTCCACCCGCGAAACCGCATCCGGATCGGCCATGCGGCTGATGAGGAGATCGATCACCTGTTCCGCCTGCACCTCGCAAGGCTGGACGAAAGTGGTGAGGTCATAGGCTGCCCAGCTTGCCTGGGGAATGTCGTCATGCCCAATGACCTTTACCGACCCGTAGCCCATTCCCGCCCTGACAAGCCCGTCAAGGACGCCGCAGGCCATGTAGTCGTTGACCGAAAAGACGCCGTCGACACCGAGATTCAGAAGCCTCTCCGCCGCCTCATAACCGCGCCTGTAATCGTTGATCGTAACAGGAACCAGCGTCGCCTCGACGCCAAGGCTTGTGCAGCGATTCTGAAAAGCTTCCGCACGACGGCGTGAGGAATAGGAGACGGCCGTCCCGGCCACGACTGCCAGCTTTGCTGCGCCGACCTCCAGCAAATGATCGGCCGCGGTATAACCCGACATCCGGTCATCGGAAACGACACGGTCGACAAAGGGAAAATCTTCACCCTTGTTGATCAGCACGATCGGTACGCCTTCGGCGGCGCATTCCTCGCAGATATGCGAGGGCGGCGCATCGGAGGTGACGATGACGCCGGAAACCGCGTAATGCAGCAGCTGCCCGATGACGGTCGAAGTATCCGCCTCCTTGGAGGTAGGCAGCAGGATCGGCCGATAATTGCGGGCGATCAACGCCCGGGCCAGATGTTCGAGCTGCTGGGTGCGGAAGGGGTTATCGAGACCTGCCGCGACGAGTCCAACGAAATCCGACCGCTTGTTCGTCAGGCTGCGGGCGAGATAATTGACCCGATAGCCGAGTTCTCTGGCGGCTTGATAAACTTTCTCGCGGGTCTTCTCCGAAACGCTCGCGTCCGGCGTAAAGGCACGGGATACGGCGGCGCGGGAGACGCCCGCCGCCCGCGCCACGTCGAAAGAGGTGACGCGGCGTTGCTCCCGGGTCGTCCCGTTCGGCTCCCTGGAACGCATCAGGTCCGGCAGGTCGGTACAGATGCCGAGAACCGGCTGTGCCATGATATCCTTCAACACATCCGACCGCTCCTCGTGCCACAGCACGATCTCCTTGCCGTCGGAAAAGGCCTTTTCGACGAGTTCTTCGGTGACGAATTCCTGCGGGGTGTCGCTCGCCTTTTCCCAACAGAGATGCAGGATGTCGGCGCCTGATTCTCTTCCCAGCAGATGCGGATCGTGACCGATGCGGATCAGCACGGACAGCGGAAAATCGCAGCCCATCTCCCGCAATTCGCGGACCTGCTGGACATCGAACGAGCCGAGGCAGGCAAAGCGCTGGTTCATCTCTTTCAGATGCTGCCAGCAGACCGGCCCTGTGCCGGGCCGCTTGAGTTCCACATAGAGTCCGCAGCCGGTGGCGCGGCCAAGCTCAGCCACTTCCTCGAAGCTCGGTACGTCAGGCACGATCGCGCGAAGCTCGGCAAAACTCATCTGGGAAATATATAGGTCTTTGGCGAATACGCGTTCCAGGTGATCATCGTGGGAGATGACGACGACCCCATCGGCGGTCATCTGGGTGTCGAGTTCCCACATCTCGGCGCCGAGTTCGGCCGCCCTGCGAAAAGCGGCGAGCGTATTTTCCCGTTCATGGCCGCTTGCGCCGCGATGGCCGATGCAGAATGGCATCCGGCCCTTGTCTTCCGGCCACCCGAACCTTCTGAAGAAGGCAGCGAAGCTACGCATGGTCAAAGTCTCCGCCCATCTTCCGCGAAGACGAAGGCCGCTTCGCTGGAAAGGTTCCAGCGGACGCAGTCGCCGAGCCTCACGTCATCGCGCACCGGCTGGATCGAACGCAGTACGGAACCATCGGCAAGTACGATGTCGTAAAGGTTTTCCCTCCCCTGCGTTTCCGCAAAAGCAACCTGACCCTCGATTGCCAAATCGCCGTTGGGACCGAAATGCTCGGGTCGGATACCGAGCGTCACAGCCCTGCCATCACCGATGTCGCGAAGCGACCTGAGCGGTAGTCTGAAATTGCCGTCGCCGGAGACGAATGCCCCGCCCAATGCGTTGCCTTTCAGGAAAGAAATCGGCGGATTTCCGAGGAAACCGGCGACGAAGGCCGTGCGCGGATTGTTGTACATCTCGGACGGCGTGGCGATCTGGACAATCTCGCCTTCCTTCATGATCGCGATACGGTCACACATGCTCATCGCCTCCACCTGATCATGGGTCACGAGAATGGCGGTAATGCGTGTCTCCTTCTGCAGACGGCGGATTTCCGAACGCATCTCAAGGCGCAATTTCGCATCCAGATTGGCAAGCGGTTCGTCGAGCAGCAGCACGTCCGGGCGACGGATAAGAGCACGAGCGAGCGCGACGCGCTGCTGTTGACCGCCGGAAAGCTGGGAGGGCCGTCGAGCGAGGAGATTGTCGATGTGGGCGAGTGCGGAAATTTCCGCGACCCGTCTTTTGATGTCGCTGGCGGGCAACCGCCGCACCGTCAGAGGAAATCCGATATTCTCCTCGACCGTCATGTGCGGATAAAGCGCATAGGATTGGAAGACCACGCCGACATTGCGCTCCTGGCTCGGCAGGTTGGTGACGTCCCTGTCGCCAAATACAATGCGGCCCGCAGTCGGCCTATGGATGCCGCAAATCGCAAACAGGGTCGTGGATTTGCCGCAACCGGAGGGGCCAAGCAACGCCAGCATTTCTCCGGAGCCCACTTCGAGGTCCATCGCCTCGATGACCTTGGTGCTTCCGAAACTTTTCGAGAATTTGTCGAGGAGAATACGCATCAGCCCTTGGTGCCTCCGCCGTAGATGTTCATGAGATGCTTCTGGAAAAAGACATAGAGAATGAGGACCGGAACGACATAGAACACGCCGACAGCCTTGAAAGTGGCGAAATCGAAGTTGTTGTCGTCCGCAATCAGGCTCGCCAGGTAGACCGATAGCACCTGCACCTGCGCCCCTGGCGCAAGCACCTGCGGCAGAATGAACTCGCTCCACCCCGTGAGAAATGAGAAGAGGCCGAGCGCCATGATTGCCGGCTTGATCTGCGGCAGGACGAGTCTCCGCCAGACGGTGAACCGCGAGGCTCCGTCGACAAGACCTGCCATCTCTATTTCCCATGGCACGGTGTCGTAGAAGCCCTTCATCAGCCAGATGCCGAGCGGCATGTCGATTGCCGCTTTCACCAGGATGACCCCGATCAGCGAATTATAGAGGCCGACATACTGAAGCACGATGAAGATCGAGATGATGAGCGTCACCGATGGAAAGGCATGCAACACCATGACCCCGGCCAGCAATAGGCCGCGCGCAGGCACATTCAGCCGCGACAGCACATAACCCGCCATAGAGGAGATGATCAGGATCACCGCCGTGATGCTGGCTGCAAAAATGAAGGTGTTGAGGGTAACGAGCCAGATGCTGGCTTTGCCCGGTCGGGTCTCCCAGAGGAAGCGCCAGTGTTCGAGCGTCAGCTCATTCGGGATCAGCGAACCCGCCTCCGAATTGCTGATCGTATCGATGAAGAGATAGGCATACATCAACACCAGCGGCAGGCTGACCAGCGTCAGCAGGAAGATGACCGGCACGCTTGAGAAATTCACGGAAGTCTGAGTCTTATCGGCCATCATCAATCCTCGATCCACGGCTTGGAGATCAGAGTGTCGTAACGAAAGATGCGCAGGTAAATCAGCGACAGGACGATCCCGATAACCACCAGCACCAGCGCGAGGGCGGCGCCCAGGCCGTATTCCAGATTGCCGGTATAGTTGTTGAGCGCGGTATGGTAGGCGGCGAGCGACCAGACCTCGGTCGCCCGCCCCGGCCCGCCGCGGGTCGAAAGGAGGATTTCGTTGAAGGAGGCAAGCAGCGAAAGTGTCTGGTAGCAGGTGACGAACAGGATCGGCCAGCGCAGTTGCGGCAGGATGATGTAGCGGATCTGCTGCCACCGGCTGGCGCCATCCACCTCGCTTGCATGGAAATGCGTTTGAGGGATCGCCTTGATTGCCGAGGAAAAGACCAGCATTCCCATCGATGCGCCGATGAAGCCGTTGATCAGGATCACGAAGAACCAGGCGTTGTAGGCATTGTCGAGCAGATAGTTCTTCGGCGGGACCCCGAACTGGCCCAGAAACATGGAAATAAAACCATTGTCCCAGGTCAGCCATTTCCACATCAAGACATAGATGACCACCGGCGTGATGCGCGGCAGGAGCCAGACGGCGCGGAAGACGGAGGCGGTTGCAGGCGGCATATAGTGGGTCGTCACCGCCAGGAACAGCGCATAGCTCACGTTGAAGAGCATAAGCGTTACCCCGACATAGAAGGCGGTATTGAAAAATATCTTCGCCATGTCCGGCGAGCTGGCGATGACCCTGAAATTGTCCGTTGTCCAGACCCAGCCGGTATAGGTTTCTCGCGCGACCTTGTCCTGCTCCTCCGGCGTCAGCGTGAAGCCCAGCTTTTCCAGGCTGCCGATCAGTGCGTCGCGCGTCTCGAACCGGGTATTGAGGACCGAGCGGTTGAAAAGATCGGAAATCTGCTTCACCTCGCGGGTGGAAGGACGGTCCTTGAGCGTCTTTATGACCCGTTCCGCGTCGCGACGGGAGGCGAAAACCTGGCCGACATGCCCGTCCCTCAGTTCAACGGCATAACCCGGCTTCAGCTTCAACGCCTCCAACGCCGCCAATCCCTCGTCGTCTATGACAAAACGCGGCTCCGCTATGCCTGCTGCAAGCTCCGGCAAATCAACCTTGAGCCGGTTCACCGCGCCTTGGGTGACCTGATAGACGCCGCCGGAAATGCCGGTCGCGGTACTCATGTTGGTCATGGCGAAGATGCCGGTCAGGATTGCCGGCACGAGGTAGAACAGGAAGATCATGATTGCAGCAGGCGCGATCATGATTATGCCGAGCGTTTGCGATGTTCGCATGGAGAAACCTTGGGAAGAAAGGCGGGCGGCGGAGTGAAGCCGCCCGCAGTCCTGAGGGTTTTGATCAGCGGATGACGATGGCGCCGCCGAGCGTCGACTTCAGTTCGGCTTCGGCATCGTTGACTGCGGCATCGGCGGTCTTGGCGCCGGTCCAGGTCGCTTCCATATTCTTCCACATGATCGTCCAGTATTTGCCGAAATCCGCATTGTTCGGCATCGCATTGGCATGGGGCAGAAGACGCTCGGTAGCCTCCGAGGCCCAGCGGTTCCCGGAGTAGAGGTCGACCTTGGTCTCGGATGGAGAGATGCCGAGATGCGCCGACTTGATGGCATGCAGCGCATTGATGCGCGGCTCGGACGCGATCTTGACGAGATCGGCCGCGATCTGCGTCGTCTCCTGATCGTGACCGGCCATCAGGAGATAGGTCAAAGGATGGGTGAGAGTATTCGCCTTGCCGCCTTCGCCGGCCGGGATCAGCGTGAACTGGACGTTGTCAAAGAAATCCTTGAGCCCTTCCTGGTTCACCAGTCGTGCATAATGCCAGGTGCCGCCGTGCCAGATTCCCGCCTTGCCGGTGGCCACTTCCTTCCACCACTGGTCGCCGGGCATGCCGATGTGGTTCTTCTTGGTGACACCTGCTGCAACGAGGTCGGCGAAAAACTGATAGGTGCGCTTCATCGCGGCCTTGTCGAAGACAAGCTTGCCTTCTTCTTCCATGACGCCGCCGAAAGAGGTGTAGAACTGCCAATAGTCAGGGCCGTTATTGGTGCGCGGATAGAAGCCGTAGCCGGCCTGGACAAGACCCTTGTCCTGCATCTTCTTGGCATCTTCGAGGACGTTTTTCAGCGTATATTCGCCCTTCTCGACCTTTGCCGGCAGAGCTTCGAGATCAGCATCCGTATAGCCGATCGCCTTCATGTAAGGCTTCCAGAAGAAGAAGGGGCGGGATTCGGCGTCCTGCGGGATGCCGTAAACCGTGCCATTGAAGGAGGCGATCTCCATGAGGTTTGGGTAGATATCGCTGATCGGCCACGCATCGAGGTCGATATAATCCTCGGCCGGAACGATAAGACCCGCCTGAGCCCAGGGACCGATATCCTCATGGCCGGTCGCAACGATGTTCGGAGCCTTCTTGGCTTCTGCGGCAAGCGTCAGCGCCTGCTTGAAATCTTCCCAGCCGGAATAGGGCGTCTTCTGCACGATGATGTTGAGCTGTTCACCGCGGACTGCGGCTTCGCGCTCGAGAATGTCTGCGGCAATTTCGATCGCATCGACGCGGTAGTTGTCATTCGGACCGGAACCACCCGACCAGACGGAAATGCTGACATCTTTGGCGGAGGCAAAGACGGCGGTCGAGGTGAGAAGAACGGCGGCGAGCGCGGCGGATTTCAATATCGGAAGAACAGTCATGGTTTAACTCCCCGAAGAGCGAAAATGGCTGCTTCCGGACACCGGCAGGCACTGACCTCGTGCGGCGGAAGCGCTGAATTCATGATCAACGAGAGCGGTTTAGTGGGCCTCCATAACACCCGAATGACAAAATGTACGCGTGTGCAAAATTTTGGCGGCGATCCTCCAGCTGCTGCCGATCAGCGTTCCAGCGCAACTGTCTTCATCACCGCAAAGACTGGTTCTTCGAGTTTCAAGGAAAGCCGTTCGGCCGAAAGCGCGGTGATGCGGGCGAGTACAAAGTCGTCGCCGCAACGGATACGCACGCGCACCATGCCCTCGCCATCGGCCTCGATCGCAGCGACGCGACCCTCGACGATGTTAAGGGCGCTCAGGCCCTCCGGCCGCTTTGTCGCAACCATCACATCCCGTTCCGGGATATGCAGTCTGACCATTGCCCCAACCTCCACCTGCGCGGTCGGAACGATCAGCCGAAAAGTTGAAAGCCTTATCGTCGCCAGGTGGTGGACGGCGTCGATCGTCTCGACGGCGCCCGAAAGTACCACCCCGGCCTCCCGACGGTCCGACGATAGGAAGGAAAAGCCGCCCAAGATCTCCGAAGTGGTTCCAACCGCCTCCACCCGGCCATTTTGCATCATTACCACCTGGTCGGCCAGGCGCGCCACTTCCGCGGTCGAATGACTGACATAGACGATCGGTGTCGACGTTTCGTCCCGCAACCTCTCCAGATAGGGAAGTATCTCTGCTTTGCGTGGGTCGTCCAGGGAGGCAAGCGGCTCGTCCATCAGGAGCAATCGTGGTCCGGCAAACAAAGCCCGCCCGATCGCCACGCGCTGCTTTTCGCCACCGGAGAGTGTTGCGGGCCGGCGATCCAACAATCCGCCGATACCGAGAAGATCGATGATGTGCCGGAAGTCGCGAACGCGCGCAGACTTCGGCGCAAACCACCGTCCATAGTTGAGATTCTGGCGGACGGTCAGATGCGGGAAAAGCCGACCTTCCTGGAAAACATAGCCGAAGTGACGTCGATGCGCCGGCACGAATATGCCTCTTTCGGTATCGAGCAGCACCTGTTCATCGATCCGAAGGCTTCCCCGTTGCGGCTTGGAAAGCCCGGCAATCACCCGGATCAGAGAAGTCTTTCCTGAACCCGACGGCCCAAACAGCGCCGTCACGCCACGTCTGGATGCGAAGCGGGCGTCAAGCACGAAACCGCCCAGCGTCTGGCGCACATCTACAACCAGCGTCATTCGACCTGCACTCTTTTGCCGACCAGATAGGCCATGAATTCGGAAGCAAGCAGAGCGGCGGAAGAAATCGCGATCGCCACGATCGTCAGCCGCATGGCCCCCGCGTCACCGCCGGGCACCTGGGTAAAGGTGTAAATTGCTGCGGATAGGGTTTGCGTTTCGCCGGGAATGTTGGACACGAAGGTGATCGTCGCACCAAATTCGCCCATGGCCTTGGCGAAAGCAAGGATCATGCCGGCGATAATGCCGGGAAGGATCAGCGGCAGGGTGACGGTCATGAATACCCAGGCCGGGCTGGCGCCGAGCGTCCTGGCCGCCTCTTCCAGCTTACGGTCCACCGCTTCGACGGACAGGCGTATGGACCGCACCATCAGCGGGAATCCCATCACGCCGCAGGCAAGCGCCGCACCCGTCCATCGGAACGAAAAGACAATGCCGAGATATTCGTCCAGGAAGGCGCCTATGACCCCGCGTCGGCCGAAAAGGATAAGCAAGAGGAAACCGGTTACGACCGGAGGCAGGATGAGCGGCAGATGCACCAGGCCATTAAGAATCGATTTTCCCCAAAATCGGCCTCGGGCCAGCAGATAGGCGATCAGGATGCCGAAGGGCAGGCTGACGGTCATCGCGACGGCGGAAACCCACAGGCTCAGCCTGATCGCGGTCCATTCCTCGTCGCTCAATTGAAGCCAGTCCAAACGTCGATCCTACCCAGCACAATATATCACTTTGGATATATCGGGACGGCTTGGATGGCTAGGGTACTGCAGGAAAACTTCTCTTGTGATGCCGGCGGCGGGAGAGCTTTTGACTTCAAGCCAAGTCTCTCCCGGCGCCAGAAATATCAGCGCGCGGGCAATCCTGTCGTGCTGCCCGCGCAGGCTTGGGAAGTTCAAAGGCGGTTAGCGATTATCGCGGTTGGTTTTCTCGAAGATCGGTTGGCCGTGGTTGCGACCGTCGACGCGGATCTGATCGATGCTGCCGGTTCTCACGTTGTCGACCTTTGCAGAAACCTGGGTCTTGGCAGTGCCTTCGAAATAATCTCCTTCGGCAAGCGCGGAACCTGCAAAAGCGGTGGCGGCGATCATGGCCGAAACTACGGAGAGTGACGTCTTCATTGCTTTATTCCTTTCAGAGTGCATCCGCGGCTTAAGTTTGCGACCTGCCAGGCGGATGGGTATTCGGTATCTTGAATGAAATGCGCTCGGCTCAGGTACCGTCAGCGGTTGTCCCGGCTTGTCTGGCCGAAGATCGGCTGACGAGCGCCTTGGCTGTCGCCGTGGGACTGCTCGACACTGCTGGTCCTGATGTCGTCGACCGAAGAGTCGGCTCGGGCGGCGACCTGCGCCTTCGAGGTGCCGTTGTAATAATCGCCTTCAGCAGAAGCAGCGCCAGCAAATGAGGCCGAGGCGATCATGGCTGCAGCGACGGTGGAAATAATGCTTTTCATGGTCGTGTTCTCTTTCGGGCGGAGCCGTAAGAAATGGGCTCCGGGTTGGTCTTTCAAAGAAGCAGTCGCCTGCTTCTGGTCATGGAAATGGAGGTTGCGGCGCTCCTCCGGTAGGGCGTGATTTCCAAACGCAATGTTCGAGAATGGGGAACAAACGATCTCGGGCAGGCAGTCAACGCACCGAGCAACCGCCGAAGACGAACGAGAAACGGGCCTCAACAGGAGCCGTTTCCGTTCGTCCTTCCGAGGCGGCAATCACTTTAAAATGGTAAAGCCCTCTTTTTCGAAGAAGGGCGCAGCTTCGGCCGATTTGAGGAAATCAAGATAGGCGGACGTTTCTGCGGATTTCGCATTTGCAAGGATTGCGATCGGGTAGATGATCGGGGGGTGACTATCTTCCGGGAAGGTTCCGACGACCGTTACCCCCGGATCCGCAGCGGCGTCCGTCCGATACACGATGCCGTAGGGGGCTTCCCCACGCGAGACGAATGCCAGTGCGGCGCGTACACTTTCAGCACCTGCAATGCTCTTTTCCACCGCCGGCCAAACACCGAGCTTCTCGAGCGCAGCCTTGCCGTATTTTCCGGCCGGCACGGACGCCGGCGCCCCCATCGCCAGCCTGCCGCCGGAAAGAAGGCCGGCCAGATCGAAGCCGGGCCTGATATCGATCGGTCTTGCATTGTCGCTGGGAGCAACGAGGACGATCCGGTTGCCGAGCCAGTTGAACCTGCTGTCCTGCTTCACGAGCTTTCGTTCGGAAAGATAATTCATCCAGTCGATATCGGCCGAAATGAAGATATCGGCGGGAGCGCCGGCCTCGATCTGTTTGGCCAGCGCCGAGCTGGCAGCATAGGAAACGGTCACCGGCTTGCCGAAGGCCTTGTTGGCGTTGTCGAGGGCGTTTTTCATGCTGGCAGCTGCAAATACCGTCACCTTTTCCTGCGCCAGTGCCGGGCCGAGCATCCCGACCGCTGCCATGAAAACGCCTAGGGCGAAGGCGAACGAGATGTTCTTCCAGGAGCGGCGATCGGTGGTCATGAATGTCCCTCTTGAGTTAATCGAGATATCTCAGGGAATATATCGTCCCGCAATTTTTTGACCAGCGCTATATCCGTTGAGATATCTTGCGGCACCCTTCGCGGCTGGCATGGGAAACACTTTCTTAACCTCCGCGGGTCACCCGCGAATTTTGATGGATACGTCCAGGCCTCCAGTGCGTTAAATCGGCGGACAGAGAGGGACATTATGAACAGCATTCCTGCCTTATTGCTGGCTTTGGCCGCTCTCATCGTGATCGGATTCTACGTTTTTTCCTTTTTCAATATCCTCGCGGGATGATCCTTGCGCCGGTAAGTTTTGGCGTGGCCGGGAGTTGGTTCCCCTTCACCGACCCTTGTCTGCTCGTGCCTCAGATAATATGGTTTGATATCAAACTATCTTGCCGGTCTGGCTCCGTTACGTTAGTTTTGCGGCGGGAGGACGGCACGATGACAGAGAAGCTATCGGTAGAGCGGGCGGACGACGCGCGGGCATCGTCTAGGGACACCCAAGATCTCATATCCTCGATATTCCAAAACCGCATCGGCTATCACTTGCGCGTGGCGCAAGAGGCTTCGTTTCAGACTTTCGCGAAGGCGACCGGAAGGGCCGATCTGAAGCCCGGCTGGTATGCACTGCTGACTGTGCTGGCTCAGCGCGACAGCATGACGCCATCGGAACTCAGCCGTATCTGCGGCCGAGATCGCTCGACCCTCACGTCGACCCTGAAGGACCTTGCCGATCGGGGTTTGATCGAACGCCAGTCAAACCCGGATGACCAGCGTAGCTACAGTGTCAGGCTCACCGAGGATGGTCGCAGCATGCAGGAACGGCTCCAGGTAATTGCCGATGCGCATGACAGGCTTCTCGAGGAGATTGCCGGTGAAGACAAGAAGGTTTTCCTATCTGTGCTTGCGAGGCTCAGTGCGGTCCTGAGCTGAAGCCCGACGTTCGCCTACCGTCCGAGCGACCGGATATTGGCGGCAAGCTCCGCCGCAAGACGCAAGGCGGTCCCTGTTGCCATCACGAGCGGCGGCAGGACCAGCCATTCCAGTGTCCATGCAGCACCCGACCGCTCCTGCTCGTGAACCATCGATTGCTGCAGGGCGGAAATCTGCACGGCATTGAACCGGGCAAGGGCAACCAACACTTCGGCAGCCACCGGATTCTGCTTGTGAGCCATGGCGGAGGAACCGCCTCCGCCGGCAAGCTCGATCTCGCCGCCCATTTGAGCAAGCAGCGCCACGTCCTGGCCGAACTTTCCAAGCGATCCGGAAATCATCGTCAGAATGCCGCCCAGTTCGACTACACGGTCCCGCTGGCTTTGCCACTGGGCGGCGTCGCCAAGCGAAAGCCTGAAAGCCAAGGTCTTGCGCACGAGCTCGGCCTTCTCGCCCAGTTTTTCCAGCGTGCCTGCTGCCCCGCCAAATTGCACCGCAAAGCCAGTGGTTGAGAAATTCTCCAGCCGCCGGCGATAGCGCGTCAGCGGCTCCCGCCATGCGCGGATACGATCAGCTACGGAGATGGGGATCGCTGCTTGCATGCGGGTACGGCCCATAAGAGACCGAGCGCCGAAGACCCGATCCATCTCTTCAAAAGCGTTTTCGATCGAAAAAAGGCGATCGTTGAACAGCCCGCAGAGCGGCTTCAATCTGAGAACCAGCGCAGTGTCGATAACGTCCTGACTGGTGGCACCGAAATGCACATATTGTGCCGCCTCGCCGCCGACTGCCTGGCGCAGTTGCCGCACGAGTTCGGGAACGACAACGCCGTCCAGCCCGGTTCCGGCGCGAAGCCTTTCCAGATCCGGCACGAATGTTTGACACGCTGCGCTGATTGTTTGCGCCGCGTGTGCGGGAATGACACCCGCGCTTTCTTCCGCGCCGGCCAGGGCATCTTCGAATGCCAGCATAGCCTTGATTTCGGCCTCGGCCGAAAACAGTCGTCCGGTCTCCTCGTCGCCGACAAGACCGGACAGGTAGGGGTGGTCGAAAGCCGAAAGGCTCATGCCGACTCCTGAAATTCTTCGTTTCTCAGATATCGAAGAAGATAGTTTCGTTTTCGCCTTGAAGATAGATATTGAACGTCACCACCGCCCCGTCACGCTTGCCGATCAGGGTGGGAACGCGAACCCGGTGCTCGATGCGCGACAGGATTGGGTCCGCCGCATTGGCCTCGTCCTCGTCGGAGAAGTACATGCGGGTGTTGAGGCCGAGATTGATGCCGCGGGCGACAATCCAGAAATTGACATGCGGGGCCATCAGCCGGCCGTCCCGGAAGGGCACCTTTCCCGGCTTGATCGTCTCGAAGGCGAATTCGCCGGTCGCCATGTCGCCGGGCTGGCGAGCCCAGCCGAAGAAGTTCGGATCGGCCTTGCCACGGGTTTCCGAGGGGCTGTTGTAGAAGCCGTCCGCGTCGGCCTGCCAGATCTCGATCAGCGCGTCCTTGAGCGGCGTGCCTACGCCGTCATAGACGAAACCGCGAATGGTGATGCGCTCGCCGCGGGTCTTGTCGTTGACCAGCGAACCGGAGCCCAGATCCTCGGGATAAACGCCGGTGATGCCTGAAAAATTCGGCGTGCAGCCGATATGGACATAGGGACCCGCCGTCTGGGAGGCCGATTCCTTGAAGTAAGTGAGCGGCTGAACCATGGATCAGTTACCTTCCTTGCGGTTCTCGAAAAAGGTCGAGCGGCGGCCGCGCAAGATGATGTCGAATTTATAGGCCCGCATGTCGTGCGGGATGGTGTTTTGCATGTCGAGAGCGGCAATCAGGCCCTTGATGGCGTTCTCGTCCGGAATGGTTTTGACGATGGGACAGATCCAGACCATCGGATCGCCTTCGAAATACATCTGGGTGATCAGGCGCTGCGCGAAGCCATGGCCGAAGACCGAGAAGTGGATATGCGCCGGGCGCCAATCGTTGACGCCGTTCGGCCACGGATAGGGGCCGGGCTTGATGGTCTTGAAGAAATAACCGCCTTTCTCGTCGGTGATGGCGCGGCCGAAACCGCCGAAATTCGGGTCGAGGGGCGCGAGATAAGTTTCCTTCTTATGGCGGTAGCGGCCACCGGCATTGGCCTGCCAGAACTCCACCAGCGCTCCCGGGATACCGACGCCGCGCTCGTCCAGCACGCGGCCGTGGACGAGGATGCGTTCGCCGATCGCCATCTCGCCGGGCTTGGCATAGTTGACGATCAGGTCGTTGTCGAATTCGCCGAGAATGTTATGGCCGAAGACCGGGCCGGTAATCTCGCTCTTGGTGCCTTCAAGCGAAATCAGCGCGCGCTGCGGCGAGCGGAGCACCGAAGTCTTGTAACCGGGCGTGAATGCCGGCGGGTGCCAGGCCCTGTCGCGAGCAAAGAAGGGTGTGGTTTCGGGTGGCATATTTTTCATCTTACCTCCTCCGCGGCCTTTTCCGCGTCCATTTCGGCGTAGGTCGCCTTGGCCACCTTGAACGCATGATTGGCGGCCGGAACCCCGGCGTAGATTGCCACATGCATCAGGGCCTCGCAGATATCGTCTCTCGTCGCACCGGTATTGGCGGTGGCACGAATGTGCATTGCGACCTCTTCATAATGGCCAAGCGCGGCAAGCAACGCGATCGTCACCATGGAACGTTCGCGCCTGGTCCAGTTCGGGCGGGACCAGAGCGTACCCCAGGCGCTTTCGGTTATGAGTTGCTGGAACGGCTGATCGAACGGCGTCTGGTTCGCCTGTGCACGGTCCACATGGGCGTCGCCGAGTACCGAACGGCGAACCTTAAGACCATCGGCATAGCGGTCGGATGGCGCTTGAGCTTCGGCCATGTCTATTCCTCTTCCAATTCTTCGATGAAGCCGCGGATCAGGGCGGCGTAGGCGGCTGGAGCCTCCACGCATGGGATATGCGCCGCGCCTTCGATGACCTCGTAACGCGAGCCGGGTATGAGATCGGAAAGAGATTTCACCACGTCAGGCGGCGTGGAACCATCCTCGCGGCCAACGATGCAAAGCGTCGGCACGGCGATTTCCTTTGCCGCAGCGGTGAAGTCCGCATCGCGGATTGCCGCGCAGGTACCGCTGTAGCCGCTCACGGGCTGACGCACGAGCATATTGCAATATGCTTGGTATGCCGCGTTTTCCGGCCTGCGGAAGCCTTCGGTAAACCATCGCTGCATGATGGCCTCCAGAATGCTGCCGATTCCGTTTTCTTCCACCGCCGCAATGCGCGCCGCCCATATCTCGTTCGTGCCGATCTTGTGGGCCGTGTTGGAAAGCACAAGCGCCTTTACCAAATCCGGCCGGCTCTCATACAAACCCTGAGCAATCAACCCGCCGACGGACAAGCCGCAGACGATGACGCGAGACAGCGCCAGATGATCCAGCAGGCCGGCGAGATCGGAGACGTGATCCTCGATTGAATAGGGCGGGCTTCCAAGGCCGGACAGGCCGTGGCCGCGCTTGTCGTAAGTCAGGATTGTATAATCCTCGGCAAGCTTCGGCAGTACCTGATGCCAGATGCGGCTATCGGTTCCGAGCGAATTGATGAAGACGATAGCGGGCCGGCCGTCATCCGCACGGCGGATGTCATAATGGATCACGATATCGTTAATGTGCACAAACTGCATCCGCGCCTCCTCTCGCATTGGTAGATTGCACTAGTTTCTGGTTAGGTAAAATGATATTTTCAGCATGTTCTCCTAACCCAAAGGTTATTTGATCTTGATCAATTCTCGAGTCAAGTTTCGACACTTGCATACATTTGTCGAAGTCGCGCGTCAGAAAAGCGTCGTAAGAGCTGCCGAAATACTCCACGTGAGTCAGCCGGCTGTGACAAAGACCATCCGCGAACTAGAAGATGCCTTGGGCGTTTCGGTATTCGAGCGCGAAGGGAGGGGCATCCGCATTACCCGCTACGGGGAAGTGTTCCTGCGCCATGCCGGCGCCGCGCTGACGGCGCTGCGGCAAGGCATCGACTCCGTGTCGCAGGAGCTCTTCGATTCCGCTCCTCCCGTGAGGATCGGCGCTCTGCCGACCGTATCGACCCGGATCATGCCGCGCGCCATGGGGTTGTTTCTGGCCGAGAAGACCGGGAGCCGCGTCAAGATCGTAACCGGGGATAATGCGGTGCTGATGGAGCAGCTCAGGGTCGGCGATCTCGACCTCGTCGTCGGCCGGCTGGCTTCCCCGGAGAAGATGACCGGCCTTTCCTTCGAACACCTTTATTCCGAACAGGTGGTCTTTGCGGTCCGGTGCGGCCATCCGCTGCTGGAAAGCAAGCAGTCGGCTTTCGAGGGGTTATCCGACTATCCGGTGCTGATGCCCTCGCGTGGCTCGATTATCCGGCCGTCGGTGGAGCAATTCCTTATCGCCAACGGCGTCGCAAGTCTGCCGACCCAGGTGGAGACGGTTTCGGATGCCTTTGGACGCGCTTTCGTCAAATCGAGCGATGCAATATGGATCATTTCGGCCGGTGTCGTTGCCGCAGAGATTTCGGACGGCAGTTTGGCAGCGCTGCCGATCGACACCACCGAAACCCGGGGGCCTGTCGGCCTGACCATGCGGGTCGACGCAGAAACCTCAACCCCGCTTGCCATTCTGATGCAGACCATTCGGCAATCCGCTGCCGAGATCATGCCTGCCCGGTAATCAGCTAGCCCGCAACTCCGGAAACTTGTTGCGCAGCTCCTCCATCGAACCGACCACGGCGTCATCGGCGCGCAGTGTCACCGATATGTTGTCGGCAACGTTCAATGTCTCTTCGAAATGCACCGGAATGCGGTTTCCATCCTGCCGCACCAGGGTGGCTTCCTTGCGGAACCCGTTTTTCAGCAGCCAATCGCGGGGCGCCGTGAGGCTGACGGCGACGTGAAAGGCTCCATCGTCCTCCTTGCGAGCCTTGAGCTTATAGGTGACAGCCGATCGACTGCCGCCGATGTCGATTTGCCCCGGATAGCCCGCTTCCTTGATATGTTCGGTCATTTGTCACTCCTTCCATGCGGCGAATCCTAGGGACAACCGAGTGCCGCTCGGTTTGTTCCCGCGCTACGCGGTAGCGGGCGATCAAGCCCGGTTGACGGTCGTCAGCCGCCGTGATCGAAAGATGCCGGACTTCGAGGAGTGAGAAATGGAAGACAGGAACTTTCTGGCGGCGCTGTTCCACGCCGCCGTCAATGCCGCCGATCCGCTGACCGGCATCAGGAACCATCTTCCCTCCCCGCCAAATGGCGGACGCACGGTTGTAATCGGCGCAGGCAAGGGAGCCGCGCAGATGGCGGCAGCCCTTGAAAGCGTCTGGCAGGGGCCACTCTCGGGCCTGGTCGTGACGCGCTATGGCTACGGCTGCCGCACAAATTCGATCGAGATCCTGGAAGCCTCCCATCCGGTGCCTGACGCCGCCGGGCTTGCCGGTGCAAAACGCCTGATGCAGGCAATCAGCGATCTCAACGAGCGGGATCTTGTCATTGCGCTGATCTGCGGCGGGGGCTCGGCTCTCTTGCCCGCTCCGCCGGAGGGCCTGACGCTCGACGACGAGATCGCGCTTAATGAGGTCTTGCTTGCCTCCGGTGCGCCGATCTCGGCGATGAACGTGGTTCGCAAGCATCTTTCGACCATCAAAGGCGGACGTTTGGCCGCCGCCACCAAGGCGCGCGTCGTCAGTCTTATCGTTTCGGACATTCCAGGGGACAATCCAGCATTTGTTGCCTCCGGCCCGACCATACCCGACGACACGACCAGGCATGACGCTCTCGCCATCATCGAGCAGTACAGGCTGGATTTGCCCGATGCGATGCTTGCGCATTTAAATTCCTCTGCGGCCGACGCGCCAACACCCGACGATCCCGTCTTCTCCCGCCACGAGCATTTCGTCATCGCCTCCGCCGGCGTCTCGCTCGAAGCCGCAGCGGAAGTAGCCCGCGCAAATGGGGTTACCCCCCATATCCTCTCCGACTCCATTGAAGGTGAAGCCAGGGATGTGGCACTGGTTCACGCGGCCCTGGCCCGCGAGGTGGCCTTGCGTGACAGACCCTTCTCAAAGCCGGCCGTCCTGCTATCGGGCGGCGAGACAACCGTTTCGTTGCGTGCAAAAGGCGGCCGAGGCGGACGCAACGGTGAGTTCGCGCTGGCTCTTGGGCTCGCAATCGATGGTCACCGGATCACCGCGCTTGCAGCGGATACGGACGGTATTGACGGTTCTGAAAACAATGCCGGCGCCTTTGCCGATGGCACGACGGCAAGACGGCTACGTGGAGCGGGCCTGGACGCCAGGAAGCTCCTTGACGCCAATGACAGCTTCACCGGCTTCTCGGCGATCGGAGACGTCTTTCAGACGGGGCCGACCGGCACGAATGTCAATGACTTCCGAGCCATCCTGATAAGGTAGAACAACCCGGCCAAGTCCTGCCGAAGTTCGAGCAGGAACGGAACTACTGCAACTGCGGCTTGTGCAGGAAATCATTGCGATCGGCGGATCGTACCCTCAACCATGCTTCGCGCCCATCGCGCAGGATGCGCATGGGGATCTCCGATCCCGGCGGACCCGTCTTCCAGAGCTTGCGGTAAAAATCGGCAAGCCCGTCGATCTCGTCGTCGCGAATTTCGGAAATCACATCGCCTCGACGAAGCCCTGCCTGCGCGGCCGGCCCGTTTTCGGTGACGCTCATTACTACGACCTCGCCATTGTTTTCGGCCGAATAGGCCCCGAGCCATGGGCGAGGCAGACGATTGAACTCGCCGCGATTGAGAAGATCGTCTAGGATCGGCTTTAACAGGTTGATCGGCACGGCCATGTTGATATCGGCGATCTCTCCGCCTCGGCTCATCTGCAGTCTGAGCGAACCGATTCCGATCAGCTTACCTTCCGCGTCGATCAATGCTGCCCCGCCCCAGGAGGGATGCGCCGGCGCGATGAAGATTGCCTCCTCCAGAAGATATTCCCAATAACCTGCAAATTCCTGCTTGGCGACGATGTTACCGCGTATGTAGTGGCCTTCGCCATCCGCAAGCACAATTGGGTCGCCAAGAAAGGCGCCATCGGAATCGCCGATCGACAGCGCCGGCAAATCGAGCGGGGCAAGCGCCTGGACCAGGCCGAAACCGCTTTCCTGATCGTAAGCCAGCGCATGTGCGGGTACGACCTTACCGTCATGCCTAGTCAGCCACACTTCCTCGGCTTCGGTGATCAGATAACCGATCGTCAGCACCAACCCGTTCTCGCGAATGACGACTCCGCTTCCTTCCCGGCGGGTGCCGAGCGTATTGGCCGTAAAGGCATTCTCGGGAATTGATGCTCGTACGGCCACGACCGACCGCAAAATCTTCTCCGTATCCATGATGCAAATCCTGATGAGGCGCTTACTGGCTCAAAACCCCGCAAGTTCTGCAGGATCAAGCCGTACCTGCTATTAAGGTATGAATATGAAGGGCCTGCGGCAAGGGGGGCTATCGAAGCGGCAAGACTAAACGCCTGGCTCCGAGTGCGACATTGGTTCGAGGTTATGGGTCTGACCTATCTATGCGGTTTTCCGCAGTGCTGTCCTGCAACCTAGAACGGACACAGCTCCTCGCTCGGGAAGAGCTGTGTCCAGAGACAATCAGCTCGCCGGAGTTAGTGTTACCGACGTTCCAGTTGCGGCAAGGTTGAGGCCGAGCTGGCCGGTGACGCTCACTGTCTGCAGATGGATGGAACCGGAGGTCCCGCCGACGAGCAGGTTGGCGCCGACGCCTGCGCCGACAGTCGCTTCGGCCGTGGCTCCCTGATAGAGGCCGCCCAGCGACCCGTGGTGATATCCGGCGGTGGGGGCGAAGACGGCCCAGATCAGGCGCGAACGGGTGGTAAAGCCGACATCGATGCCCATCTTGCGGACAACACCTGTATAGTGGTCGATCGGCTCGCTACCGATTGCCGACGTAAAGGCGCAGTCCGCTTCCTTGGCGGAACCAAGAACGTAACCGACACCGCCGCCAATCGTGCAATCCAGATAACCGATGCGCACGCCACCGCGCTGATCCGGTTCCTCATAGGTCGGAACCGGGTCACGGCGGGAAATCACGTCAGCCCCAACGGCGGCTCCCGCGCTCGTAATCACTGGCAAGGCGGCAATCGCCACCACAACAAATTTCTTCATCCCTGTACTCCTTATATTATCGTCGCCGCTCCTATGCCCAAGCTTCGAGCGAGCCGGCGAAGCAGCGTTGGCTAACGCATGTGGCGGAAGAATGATCCCGGTGTGGCGGCGCACAATTTGTCACGGGGTTGGCGTCAACGTGATGACGCGGCGGGTTCAATCGCGCGCTATTCCCGATCTTAGGGGTCCGTGTATCCCAGAGCCCGAATTCTGATCTCGAGATGACCCGGATCCTGAAGGAACAGGATTGCTCCTGAGGCTTTCGATTCCGCCGGGACGTAGTCGAAGGTGATATCAGCTTCTTCGACTGCCTGCCCCCCATCGATCAACTCGCCCCGCACGACGACGGCCGCCGCCGTCTGGTTGGCCCTGTTGAAGATCTCGAACTCCACTCGATGTCCACCCTCGACTGCCGCGCGGCCGGTAATGGTGACCGCAAATTCAGGGGGCAGATCCTCTTCCATCAACGCCTCAAGACCGATCCAGCCGATCATGGCGATAACCAGCAGCGCCGAAACCGTGCCGGTGACCCATTCTATCCAGTGGGGGTCTCCAGTTTCTCGATGTGGTCGCGTGGATATCGTGGTCATGGCTGCTCCCTAAAGGATAAGCCGGGCGGCGGCGGCACCGATCGCACCTGGAAAGGCCAATACAATGGCCGACATCAGGGCTGGCGTTGCGGCGCTGTCGTCGAGGCGGCCGAACGTCCAGAGGACGTAAAGGCTGATCAGCATAGCCACCATATAGCCGGGCAATGTGAAACGAATGAGAGCATGCCACCGGGGGGTGTTCTCCCCAAGCTCATGCGCACCTTTGAAGGCAACGGCGTAGACAAAGCCATGCATGATAGCGATCGATATGACGATCATCATCAGCGCGTGCCAGGGCGTCATCTTGAAGGAGATCAAAATGATCTCCTCAGTCGGAGCGACATTCAAGCTGAGGAACAAGGCGCCGACCGCCATGAGAAACAGCTCTCGGCTATAGCTGGTGGACATTTCGTCCGGAACCGCGTCGCCCTCTTTACCCTTACCTTGCCGACCCTCTTCACCGCTGCTCTCATCGCTCCTCGCCTGCCCGCCGAGTTGCGACCGGCCAAGCAGCGCCCCGATGCTCGCCGGAACCGCCTGGATGGCAATTTTTCCGATGATTTCAGAAAACGGCATGTGCTGTTCAAGGTCACCAAGGAGTACGAGGACGAGCCCACTCATAACGATGCCGAGGCCATAGGCTATGGTCGCGTCGCGGATCGCCTCCTGCCATGTGGACGTATGTTCAAACCCGATGCGATCGGCGAGCACGATGAGAAGCGGAATGTTGACCGTTAAAAGGAGGAACAGACGGAACCGATCAATATAGAAACCGAGCTGCCAAAGCTCCATCGTCATCAGCATCGGCATGCCGAACAGCATTGCACCGGCGGCGCCGCGGCCTAAGCCGACCAGCAAGTGGCGAGACGGGCTGATATCGATTTGCTGGCCCCTCGTCACGCTGCTCAAGATCCTCCTCCTCAGTCAGACAGGCGGACCTAAACACATGGAGTGAAAAAATGTTCCGAGAGCCGATCAGGAAGACGAGAAAGCGTTACGGTCAATCTTCGTATCTGCCGGTTTACCGGTCGAAGAGGTCTTGCCACTGTTTTTCACCGATAAGACAATCGGTGCTGGGCACGCCGGCGGCTTTCTGTACGGTTGCGGGAGGTGTGATTCCGCTGATCTCCGTCACAAGCTTGCGACGCACGGCAACGGCAAAATCCTCGATCTTGTGGACCGGCAGCACGAAGGAGCCGGGTCCACCGATGACGCAATCCGCATAATATTTGTCGAGGCCGCCCGGTGCGCCGGAAGGGCGCAGCATAAGCGCCAGCCCATTGATGACAATGCCCGCCTCCATCGCCTTGTCACGGGCGGGAACGACCGGATTGCCGGAATTGTTCGGACCATCGCCGGAAATATCGATCACCTGACGCATGCCCCGATAGGAATTCGCAACGATCATCGTCGCGCCCTGGGCAATTGCCGCGGATATCGACGTCCGTCGTTGTGTATTGATCGGTCTCGCTTCAAGCAGGTTCGCGAAATCGATCGCATCCTGCGCCGTCTCGATCACCTGCCACCCTATGACGGAATTCGGCACCACATCGCCGGCCCACTCGAAATAGCTGATCGCGATCTTGCCGAGCAGCCCCGTTTCCACCGCCTCGATGAACTCTCTGTGCTTGAGGGCCTCGACATAACCTTCCCGCTGAATGCGCACTTCTTCGTAATCCATGGAGCGGGACGTATCGACGGCAAGCACCAGCTCCACGTCGACCTCCCCACCCCCGGCCTGTGCCATGACCGGCGTGGCGGAGAGACTTATCAGCATCGCGAGTGTGGTAAGCATCGGCAATCCCGTCACTGCGTTTGAAGTCGCAAAACTGTAACACAGCCGCGTCAGCGGGCGACTCCCGGTATTCTCGATCCCTTCAACTTTCGGTGATGGTGGAGCTCTCGTGCCTCTCCTCGGCAACAAGTTTTGCAAGAGTTGCGATGAGACGGCGATGCTGATGGGAATGACGCGAGCGAACATTGGTGGCAGCGTAGGCCGTTTGGGCGATCACAGGCGCATCCGAGACGATTTGCGCAACCTCTTTCTTCACCAGGTCTTCGGCAGTTGCACGCGTGACATAGGCGGCACCGCCTAACGTCGTGATAAGTTCGGCGATCATGAGGTTGCGACCGGTCGAAAGGGGTGAGGCGGAAAACTGCGGCAATGCCAACCTGTGCGCGCGGTCGAAGGCTGGTGAATAGTTGGCGTATATATAATCCTGCTGCCTTATGTTGCTGAGCGTTGTCGCTTGCGTGCTCACGAGAATATAGGAGATCTCTCCAAGCCGTTCATAATGCAGGTCCGGCAGGTGATGGGGCGTATAGAGAACGGCGAGATCGAGATCGCCGGCGCCAAGATCGCGATTCATCTGATTGGAATAATCCGCCTCCAGATAGATCGACATGCCCTGCAATTCTTCACGCACCGCCCTCAAAAAACGTCCGGCAAACATCTCCGCGACGTCATGTTGAATGCCAATCCGCATTGCCCGCTCGTAGGCGCCGGCGGCCTCGACCGCGCGTGCTGCCTCATGCCATTGCTGTTGCAACGCCTTGGCATGGTCGAGCAGACGCATCCCGGCCACCGTCGGCACCGTACCGCCCTTCCCCCGAACGAAAAGCTTCCGGCGAAACATTGCCTCCAGCGCATTCACGCGGTGCGAAACCGTCGACTGGGTGATGTTGAGGCGCTCGGCGGTGCGATTGAAGCTCCGCGTCTCCATGAGGTCCAGGAAGGTCTCGATCAACTCGAACTGCATGGTCCCCAATCTAATCGAAATCTTCGATCAATAAAGCCCGAACTTCCAACTTGATGCCGGTCAATTCAGCTGCAAATCTCGCTGTGAAATCAGGGGAAGAGCAATGGCGGAACTGCCGGAACGGGCGCGCGTGGTGATCATCGGCGGCGGAGCGGTGGGCGCATCGTCGCTCTATCATCTCGCCAAGGCCGGCTGGACAGATTGTGTGCTGATCGAGAAGAACGAGCTGACCGCCGGCTCCACCTGGCATGCGGCGGGCAATGTTCCGACGTTTTCGTCCTCCTGGTCGATCATGAACATGCAGCGTTATTCCGCCTCGCTCTACCGCGAGCTGGGAGCGCTCGTCGACTACCCGATGAACTACCACGTTACCGGCTCGATCCGGCTCGGGCACAGCAACGAGCGGCTGCGCGAGTTCAAGCGCGTCGTCGGCATGGGCCGTTACCAGGGTATGGATCTTGACATCCTCTCCCCCGGCGAGATGCACTCGAAATATCCCTTCCTCGAAACCCATGCGCTGACCGGCGCGCTCTACGATCCCTATGACGGCGATATCGACCCGGCGCAGCTGACCCAGGCGCTGGCGAAGGGCGCCCGCGACATGGGCGCCAAGGTGATCCGCTTCTGTCCCGTCACGGCAGCGCGCCGGGAGAAGGGCGAGTGGGTCCTGACCACGCCGAAGGGCGAGATCGCCTGCGAATACGTCGTCAACGCGGCCGGTTATTATGCGCGCGAGGTGGGAAAACTCTTCGGCCGCGACGTACCGATGATGGTGATGAGCCACCAATATATTCTATTCGACGAAATCCCGGAGCTTGCCGCCTTGTCGAAGGAGGCCGGCCACAAGCTGCCGCTCTTGCGCGATGTCGACAGCTCCTACTATCTCCGGCAGGAGAAGACCGGCATGAATCTCGGTCCCTACGAGCGGAACTGCAAGGCGCATTGGGCCACTCCTGACGATCCGATGCCGGAGGATTTTTCCTTCCAGCTTTTCCCCGACGATCTCGACCGGCTGGAATGGTATCTGAACGATGCCGTTTCCCGCGTGCCGATCCTCGGCACCGCCGGCCTGTCGCGCATCATCAACGGGCCGATCCCCTATGCGCCGGACGGCAACCCGCTGATCGGGCCGATGCCCGGCGTGCCGAATGCATTCGAGGCCTGCGTCTTCACCTTCGGCATCTGCCAGGCGGGCGGCGCCGGCAAGGTTCTGGCCGAATGGGTGACGGAAGGCGAAACAGAATGGGACATGTGGAGCTGCGACCCGCGCCGCTACACGGGCTTCGCCTCCGATCCGGATTATTGCGTCGCCAAGGGAATGGAAATCTACGGCCACGAATACGCCATGCATTTCCCGAAGCACTACTGGCCAGCCGGCCGCGGCCAGAAACTCTCTCCGATCCATGATCGCATTGCCGCGCTCGGCGCCCAGTTCAAGCCCTATAACGGCTGGGAACGCGCTATGTGGTATGCGAAACCGGGCGACGACACATCCGAGGAAGCGACGCAGACCTGGAACCGAGAAGGGCCGTGGAGCCCGCGCATGGAGGAAGAATGTCTCGCGGTCCGCGATGCTGCCGGCATCCTCGACCTGCCCGGCTTTTCCCGCTACCGGGTCGAGGGACCGGGTGCCACCGAATGGCTCTCCTCGCTGATCACCGGCAAGGTGCCTAAACCTGGCCGCATCGGGCTTGCCTATTTTGCCGACGACAGGGGCCGTATCGTCACGGAAATGTCGGTGATGGCGATCGAGGAGGACTCCTTCTTCCTCATCACCGCCGCGACCGCGCAATGGCACGATCTCGACTGGCTGAAAAAGCACCTGCCAACCGATGCGGGCTTCGCCATCGAGGACGTCACGGAGCAGTTTTCCTGCCAGATCCTCTCCGGTCCGAAGAGCCGCGACATCCTTGCCGAACTCTGCGATGCCGATCTTTCGGCGGGTTGGCTCACCCACCAGCCAACAAAGATCGCCGGCCACTCCTGCCATCTGCTGCGCGTCTCCTTCGCCGGCGAACTCGGCTGGGAAATCCACACGAAGGTGGAGAATACCGCGCCCGTTTTTGACACCGTCTGGGCGGCAGGGCAGAAACACGGCTTGAAGCCTTTCGGCATGGAGGCACTCGATTGTCTCAGGATCGAGAAAGGCTACCGCGCCTGGAAGGGCGACCTTTCGACCGATTACACCGTGCTGCAGGGCGGGCTCGAACGCTTTGTCGATTGGTCGAAGCCGGATTTCAAGGGTAAGGCCGCACTTGCTGCGGAGAAACAGCAGGGTGTGAGGAAGCGTTTTGTCACCCTCGTCGTCGAGGCCGGCGATTGCGATGCGCCGTATATGTCCACCCTCTGGCATGGCGGACAGGTCGTTGGCGAAACGACCTCCGGAAACTGGGGCTACCGCACCGGTAAATCCATCGCGCTCGGCATGCTGCGCGCCGACCTTGCCGAACCCGGGACCGAACTCGAAGTCGAAATCTTCGGCGACCGTTTCAAGGCAGTCGTCCAAGCGGAGCAGGCGCTCTGGGACCCGGCGAATGAGAGGATCCGCGCATGAAGACGACCCCCTCGAAAGCCCGGGCGGTCATCATCGGCGGTGGCGTCTCCGGCTGTTCGGTCGCCTATCACCTTGCCAAGCTCGGCTGGACGGATGTCGTACTGCTCGAACGCAAGCAGCTCACTTCCGGCACGACCTGGCATGCGGCCGGCCTGATCGGACAGTTGCGGGCCAGCCAGAACATGACGCGGCTCGCCAAATATTCCCGCGATCTCTACGTGCAGCTCGAAACCGAGACCGGCATAGCCACCGGCATGAAGCAGAACGGCTCGATGACCGTTGCGCTGACCGAAGAGCGGAAGGAAGAGATCTACCGTCAGGCCTCGCTCGCCCGCGCCTTCAACATCGACGTTCGCGAGATTTCGCCGGAAGAGGCGAAAGCGATGTATCCGCATCTCAACATCGGCGACGTGAAGGCGGCAGTCCACCTGCCACTCGACGGCCAATGCGATCCGGCCAATATCGCCATGGCCTTGGCGAAAGGCGCCAGGCAGAACGGCGCGACCATCATCGAGAGCATCAAGGTCACCGAAGTACTGACCAAGGATGGTCGCGTCACCGGCGTCGCCTGCGAGCAGGCCGGCGAGCGGTACCTCATCGAGACGGAAAACGTCGTAAACTGCGCCGGCATGTGGGGCCGTGATCTGGCGGCGCAGTCGGGTGTTGCCGTGCCGCTGCATGCCTGCGAACACTTTTATATCGTCACCGAACCGATTGCAGGGCTGACCCAACTTCCCGTGCTACGGGTGCCGGACGAATGCACCTATTACAAGGAGGATGCCGGCAAGATGCTCGTTGGCGCCTTTGAACCGGTGGCAAAGCCCTGGCCGCCGGCCGGCGAGAAAATCCGGGAGGATTTCTGCTTCGACCAGTTGCCGGAAGATTTCGACCACTTCCAGCCGATCCTTGAAATGGCGATCAACCGCATGCCGATACTGGAAACTGCCGGCATTCACACCTTCTTCAACGGTCCGGAAAGTTTCACCCCCGACGACCGCTATTATCTCGGCGAGGCGCCGGAGCTGAAAGGTTATTGGGTGGCGGCCGGCTACAATTCGATCGGCATCGTCTCCTCCGGCGGTGCCGGCATGGCGCTTGCCCAGTGGATGAACGACGGCGAGCCGCCCTTCGACCTCTGGGAGGTGGATATCCGCCGCGCCCAGCCCTTCCAGAAGAACCGGCTCTATCTCAAGAACCGCGTCACCGAAACGCTCGGCCTGCTTTATGCCGATCATTTCCCCTATCGCCAGATGGCGACAGCCCGAGGCGTGCGCCGTTCGCCGATCCACGAGCATCTGAGGGCACGCGGCGCCGTGTTCGGCGAGGTGGCCGGCTGGGAACGCGCCAACTGGTTTGCGAGACCGGATCAGCAACGCGAATACCGCTATAGCTGGCAGCGGCAGAACTGGTTCGACAATCAGCGCGAGGAGCATCTGGCGGTCAGGACTGGCGTCGGGCTGTTCGACATGACATCGTTCGGGAAAATCCGTGTCGAGGGCCGCGATGCGATGGCTTTCCTCAACCGCGTCTGCGCCAACCAGATCGACGTGTCGGCCGGCCGCATCGTCTATACACAAATGCTGAATCGCCGTGGTGGCATCGAAAGCGATCTCACCGTGACGCGGTTATCCGAAACTGCCTTCCTGCTCGTCGTGCCCGGCACCACTTTGCAACGCGACCTCGCCTGGCTCCGGAAAAACCTCGGCGAGGAATTCGCCGTCATCACCGATGTCACCGCCGCCGAATGCGTGCTCTGCGTCATGGGTCCGAAATCACGTGAACTGCTCCAGAAGATCAGCCCAAATAGCTTTTCCAATACGGCGCATCCCTTCGGCACGGCCCGCGAGATCGAAATCGGCATGGGTCTCGCCCGCGCTCATCGCGTCACCTATGTCGGAGAGCTTGGCTGGGAGCTGTATGTCTCAACCGACCAGACGGCGCATGTCTTCGAGACTTTGGAAGAGGCGGGCGCCGATATCGGCCTCAAACTCTGCGGCATCCATACGCTGGATTCGTGCCGCATCGAAAAAGCTTTCCGCCATTTCGGCCATGACATCACCGACGAGGATCACGTGCTGGAAGCCGGCCTCGGTTTTGCGGTGAAGACGGACAAGGGGGATTTCATAGGCCGCGATGCCGTGCTGCGCAAACAGGATTCCGGCCTTGACCGCCGGCTGGTGCAGTTCCGGCTGACCGAGCCCGAGCCGCTGCTCTTCCACAACGAGGCAGTGGTGCGTGACGGAAAGATCGTCGGCACGATCACGTCCGGCAATTATGGCCATTTCCTCGGCGGCGCGGTTGGGCTGGGCTATGTGCCGTGCCAGGGCGAGAACGCCACCGATGTTCTGGCATCGACCTACGAGATCGAAATCGCCGGCCGACGGGTGAAGGCGGAAGCGTCGCTTTCACCCATGTACGATCCGAAAGCCGAGCGGGTGCGGATGTAACCGCAATCTTTAAGGAGACGACAATGCTCGCATCCGAACTGACCGAAAGCCCGCTCCAAAGCGACCGCATCGACCGGCTGATATCCGAACACCGCCCCGGCCATGGCCTCGCCCGCCCCTTCTATCACGATCCCGACATTTTCGAACGGGACATGAACCGCGTCTTCTTCCGCCACTGGCACTGCCTGGCGCATGAAAGCGTTATCCCCAACCTCCACGATTTCGAACTCTTCAAGCTCGGCGCCGAACAAGTAATCCTGACCCGCGCCGGCGATGGGACAGTGCATGCGATGCTGAACGTCTGCCGTCATCGCGGCGCCGAGGTTTGCACGCAGGAAAGGGGCAATGCCAAGGCTTTCGTTTGTCCTTACCACGCCTGGACCTTCGCGAATGACGGCCGGCTAAAGGCAGCCCGGCTGATGCCGAAGGATTTCAAGCGTGAAGACCACGGGCTGAAAAAGCTCCACGTCCGCGTGGTCGAAGGCCTCGTCTTTATCTCGTTTGCCGAAAACCCGCTGGATTTCTCCGCGGTGGAAAACCTGCTGCACGCCACTTGCGGGCAATATGGCTGGGCTTCCGCCAAGGTCGCCTATCGCCAGAGCTATCCCCTGAATGCCAACTGGAAGCTCGCGGTCGAGAACTATGTCGAGTGCTACCATTGCGGCCCGGCGCATCCGGAATATTCCGAGACACACGCGCTGGAACAGCCGCTGCACATGATCGAGGAACTGAACGCGGCGATGGAGGCCCGCACCTGCGCGCTCGGCATCGAAGTCGGTTCCGGCAATCACTGGAAGACCTCGCGGGAAGGCCGGGAGGCGATCCATGCCTTCCGATATGCGCTTTATGACGGGGTGAAGACCGGCAGCAAGGACGGCCAGCCGCTTGCCCCTTTGATGGGCCGATTTTCCGATTTCGACGGCGGCGTCACCTCCATCCATCTCGGCGGCACCAGCTTCCTCGTCTGTTATGCCGACCACGGCATGATCTACCGCTTCATCCCGAAGACGGTCGACACCTGCGAGATGGAGCTGATCTGGCTGGTGGATGCCGGGGCCGAGGAAGGCCGCGACTACGATCTCGAAAGACTCACCTGGCTCTGGACGGTAACGACCGACGAGGACAAGGCGATCATCGAGCACACCGCCCGCGGCGTGGTCTCGCGTTTCTTCGTGCCCGGCCCGATCGCCCCTATGGAACAGAACGAATTGCGCTATATCGGCTGGTATCTGGACGAGATCAGCCGGGCGTGAGGCACAGATGAAGAGATTGTCGGGCAAGTGCTTTTGCGGCGCGGTGGCATATGCTGTCGAGGATGCCTTTGTCTACGCCGCCATCTGCCATTGTTCGAATTGCCGCCGCACCACCGGCTCGGCCTTCAAGCCGTTCGCAGGAATCCCGCGCGAAAAACTTGCGCTGACCAAGGGCGCCGATAGCCTGCTGATCTATGGCGGCCCGGACAATCACGATGCCCATTGCCGCGCCTGCGGTTCGCTTCTTTATTCGCTGGTACGCGAGGCGGCCTGGGTGCATGTGGCGATGGGAACGCTCGTGGATGCACCGGCCATTCGGCCGAGCCACCACATCTTCGTCGGCTCTAAGGCGCCGTGGTACGAGATCACCGACGACCTGCCGCAATATGAGGGGCACAAGAGCGCCTAGGCCTTGGCCGCCAGCACCTTCAGCCTTTCGCCTTCGAGGCGGTAGAAAACGCGGTCTTCCTTCCGGTCGCCGCCGAGTTCGTCATAGAAGCGCAGCAGCCTTTCGTTGGAGCGTGCCGCGGTCCAGTCGATCCGGCCGAAGCCGCGCTCGACCGCCAGCGCGGCCAGCCGGGTAACAAGTTTCGTGCCAATATCCTTGCCGCGCTCGGCATGGGCGACGTAGAGGTCTTTCAAAAAGAAGTCGGGCTTCAAGCCCGGGCCGGGATAACTGGCGCCGAAAGCGGCCATGCCGACGATGCGGTCAGTCTTCGCCAGCAGGATTTCGGAAGCTTGCGGGCGGCTGCGGATGCCTTACAGCACAGCCTCGTGCGGCGGGCTGAAGCCGCCGAAATAGGCCTGCATTTCCTCAAGCAGCGAGGCGAGATCTTCCGCATCCGCCAGTTCGAAAAAGCCTATACCCAAATCTGTCATACCAATGAAGCTGCCAGGCCGAAACCGCCAAGCCTAGCCCCGAATTTTTTCACGAATGTTGCGGCCGGTGTTGACTTCTTCCTCTCCATGAACAGAATGGGAACATCAAAAGGGACTGCCATGTCAAAATCGGAAAAGTTCATCGTCCTGCCATTCAAGAAGATACGGGGAAACATCGCGCCGGGCGAGATGCGGGCAGCCTCCAACGCCGCTTCCGCGGAGAAGATCGCCCGCGCCATGGCCGAACGCTTTGTCGGCGTGGCCGCCTATTCCGTTCAGGTGGACATGGAAAGCGGCGACATGTCGGACCCGAAAGTCTTGTGGCAAGCGGGCGAAATCGCCGACATCGCGGCGTAACGGCTATTTCCCCTTCCAAACCGGATCCCGCTTTTCCGCGAAGGCACGTGCGCCTTCGAGCTGGTCTTCGCTGGAATAGAGCAGGTCGACCGTCTTCAGCTGACGGCGGGTGATGCGGTTCATGGTCGTCTGGAATCTTTCGCCTTCCGCCTCCCGCACCACTTCCTTGATCGCCGCATAGACGAGCGGCGGGCCGCTTTCGAGCAGCCGCGCCAGGTCCCAGGCGCGTGCCATCAGCCTGTCCGCCGGCAGGATTTCGTTGACGAAACCCCAGCGATGCGCCTCCTGCACATCGAGCCACCGGCCGGTCAACAGCATATCCATGGCGATGTGATAGGGAATGCGTTTCGGCAGCTTGATCGAGGCGGCATCCGCCACCGTTCCTGAACGGATTTCCGGCAGAGCGAACGTGGCGTGTTCAGCGGCAAGGATGAGATCGGTCGACAGCGCGATTTCCAACCCGCCGCCGCAGCAGATGCCGTTGACGGCGGCGATGATCGGCTTGTTGAGGTCGCGCAGCTCCTGCATGCCGCCAAAACCGCCCACGCCGTAATCGCCGTCAACCGCGTCTCCGGCCGCTGCCGCCTTCAGATCCCAGCCGGGGCAGAAGAACTTTTCGCCCGAACCGGTGATGATGGCGACGCGCAGCGCGTCGTCGTCGCGAAAGTCGCGAAAGATCTCGCCCATGATGCGCGAGGTCTTGAGGTCGATGGCATTCGCCTTCGGCCGGTCGATGGTGACTTCCAGAATGCCGCCATCGCGGCGGGTCTTGATGGGTCGATCGGTCACGATATCCTCCTTCTCACCAGCGCATCTACCGCCACGACACCCTCGCCTTCCGGCAGCACTAGGACCGGGTTGATGTCCAGTTCATCGATATCTGCCGCGTTGGCTACAAGATAGGCCGCAACCGCTGCGACCGCCTGCTCAAGCGCTGGGATATCGCCCTTCGGTGCGCCGCGGTAACCGTCGAGCAGCTTCTTCACCTTCAGACCGGATATCGCGGCCGAAATCGCCTCCGGCGAGGCCGGCAGGGTGAACAGCGCGGAATCGTCCAGAAGCTCGACCAGAATGCCGCCGGCGCCGACAGTCATCACCAGGCCCGCCACCGGATCGCGCGTCGCGCCGATGATAATCTCCGCCACCGGCCGGCCGGCCATCTTCTCGACCAGATAACCGTTCGCGGTGCCGGCCATTGCATGTGCGGCGGCAACGACTTCCCCGGCAGTCCGCAGATTGAGTTTCACGGCGCCGGCCTCGGTTTTGTGGGCGATCCCGCGGCCCTTCAGCGCCACCGGAAAGCCGAGTTTTTCCGCCGCCGGCCCGGTATCCTCGGGATCGATCTCCACCAGGCCTTCCGGCACCGGCAGGCCGAAGGCGGAGAGTTCGCGTTTGGCTTCGTCCTCGTTGAGCGTCACGACCTCCGCTGAGCCGGGCGCGATCCTGAGAAGCGGCTCGGGCGCGGGACCTTTCCAAGCAGCACCGATGAAGGCCGCGGTCTCGGCGGCGGCGAGCGCTTCCTCGACGCCGTAAAAAGGCACGAGGCCATCGCACATCAATTGCTCGGCAACCTGTTCCGGCAGGTTTTCCGCCATGCTGGAGACGATGCCGGCATTGGCGCCGGTTGCCCTGCGCGCTGCAACGACCGAGTTGACTGTTGTCAACCAGTCGGTCGCGTCGCAGCGGTCGAGGCGGGGGAAATCGAGCACGACGAGGTTCAGCGCGTAACCGCCCTGCATCATGGCGGTGAAGGCGGCCGTCTGTTTGTCGCCGTTGCCCCAGACGAAGGTATGGTAGTCGAGCGGATTGGCGAGCGTCACCATCGGGCCGAGCGCTTCGCGCAGCGGCTTCAACTGCTCCTCCCTGAGCGGCCGATAGGAAATCATCCGCTTCACGCCGGCATCGGCCATCAGCGAAGCCTCGCCGCCGGAACAGCTCATGGAGGAAATGTCGGCATTTTCCAGCGGGCCGTAAAGATGCAGCAGTTTCAGGGTTTCCAGGAGTTCCGGCAGGGTCTCGACGCGACCCATGCCAAGACGCTCCAGCAGCGCAGAGGAGACACGGTCGTTGCCGGCCAGCGAAGCAGTGTGCGAGACGGTGGCGAGCTGCGCGGCTTCCGATTTTCCGACCTTCAGCATGGCGACCGGCTTTTTCAAGCGGCGAGAAAGATCGGCCAGCCGCTCTAGGGTTTCGAGACTGTCGAAACCCTCCACATGTAGGCCAATCGCCGTGACGCGGGGATCCTGGATGACTGTGCACGCGAGTTCTGCAAGCCCCGTCTGAGCCTGATTGCCGGCAGTCATCAGATAGGCGAGCGGCAAACCGCGTTGCTGCATGGAAATATTGCAGGCAATGTTGGAGGATTGCGTCAGCACCGCCACGCCCCGGTCCACCCGCAGCATGCCGTGCTGATCCGGCCACAGCAGCGCGCCATCCAGCATGTTGATGAAGCCGTAGCAGTTCGGCCCGAGGATTGGCATGTCGGCGGCCGCCGCGACCAGCTCCGATTGCAGTTCGTCGCCATCCGCAAGCTCGCTTGCTGCTTCCCGGAAACCGGAAGCGTAACATACGGCCCCGCCTGCCCCGCGGGCGGAGAGCTCGCTGATGATCTCGATCGTAAGCTGCCGGTTGACGCCGACGAAGGAGGCGTCGGGTGCGGCGGGCAGATCGGCTACCGTGCGATAGCATTCGCGGCCAAGGATTTCGTCGGTTTTCGGATGGACGGGCCAGATTTCGCCGGCAAAACCCATCTTGTCGCATTGCTCGATGACACGCCGGGCCTCCTTGCCACCGAACACGGCAATGGTCTTCGGGCGGGTCAGGCGTTCGAGGGAGCGGGGCATCCTCAAGCCCCCAGCGGCCGCAAAAGATCGCGGCTGATGATGTGCCTTTGAATTTCCGACGTGCCGTCCCAGATGCGCTCCACTCGCGCATCCCGCCAGAACCGCGCCAACGGCAGGTCGTCCATCAGCCCCATTCCGCCGAAGATCTGGATGGCTTCATCTGTGACTCGCGCCAGCATTTCGGTTGCGAAAACCTTGGCCGAAGCGATCTCGCGGTTCGACGGCAGACCTTGGTCAAGCCGCCAGGCGGCCGACAACGTCAGGAGGTCGGCTGCGTCGATCTCGGTGATCATGTCGGCAAGCTTGAAGGAAACGCCCTGGTTGGCGCCGATCGGCTTGCCAAATTGTTTTCGCTCGGCGGCGTAGTTCAACGCATAGTCGAAAGCCCGCCGCGCCCGGCCGACGGAAGTGGCGGCGACGGTGAGGCGCGTGGCGTAGAGCCAGTCGTTGGCGATATCGAAACCCTTGTGGACCTCGCCGAGGATCTGTGCCGACGGCAGGCGGCATTCGTCGAAGGTCAGGATGCAGTTCTGGTAACCGCGATGCGAGACGGAGTTGTAACCCTCGCGGATTTCGAACCCCGGCGTGCCGCGATCGACGAGGAAGCAGGTGATCAGCTTCTTTGGCCCACGCGCCGTTTCCTCCTCGCCGGTGGCGATGAAGACGATGACGAAATCGGCGATATTGGCGTGGGAGATGAAATGTTTCGTGCCGTTGACGACCCAATCGCCACCGTCCTTCCGCGCGAAACATTTCATGCCGCGTACGTCTGAGCCGGCATCGGGCTCGGTCATGGCAAGCGCATCGAACTTTTCGCCCTTCACCGCGGGAAAAAGGTATCTTTCGCGCTGTTCGGCATTGCAGGCCATCAGGATGCCGGAGGGGCGGCCGAAGAAGACGGTGAGCGCCATCGACCCGCGACCGAGCTCCCGCTCCACCAGGGTGAACGAGGTGTGGTCGAGGCCGGCGCCGCCCACCTCTTCCGGAAAATTGCAGCCGAAGAAGCCGATCTCCCGGCATTTGCGGGCAATCTCCTGGCCGAGTTCGGGCGGCACGATGCCTGTGCGCTCCACCTCGTTTTCGTACGGGTAGATTTCCGTCTCGACGAAATCGCGGACGGTTTTGACAATCATCTCCTGCTCGTCGTTCAATCCGAAATTCATATATTCCCTCCCGTCGCCGGCTTCCGATCAGCGCTTCTGCCCCACGAACCGCCCAGCCCCTTCCGGCGCGGGTAAATCCGCATGCGCATCGATCAGCGGCTGCAGCCTGCCCATCACCTCCGCCCCCGGCGCCACGGCCTTGCCCTCGGCCGAGGCGACATGCAGCATCAGGTGTTCGCAGGTCGCAAGCAGCACGCCATCCGAGGCGCGGCTGAGAGACATAAAGCTCTGCAGCTTCTTGCCATCGGATGAGGGCAATATCTGTGCGGTGACCTTGAGGAGATCGCCGAGCTTGGCTTCGTCAAGCAGCCGCGTGTGGGTCTCCACCGTGTAATAGCTATTGCCGACCGCGACGTAATCCATATCGACGCCGATCAGGCGGAGCAGCGCGTCGCTGGCATCGGCGAAGCATTGCGCGTAACGGAACTCGGTCATGTGACCATTGTAGTCGATCCAGGACGGATGAACCTTGATCTGCAGGAGGTCGAGCGGCTCCTTGTTGAGCTTGGCCGCAGGTTTCGGCGAATTTTTCCAGAGATGTTTTTCAAATTCGGCGAGGATTTTGCCAGCGCCCCAACCGCGCCCTGCATCCCCGCTCTTCAGCGCCTGCATGATGCCGACGAGGTTTTCGTCGCGGATGCGTTCCAAGTCGCGAATACCACGGGCGCCGGATTGGGCGTCGGATTGGGCCGCGATCTTGTCCACCAGCGCATCATCGAGATCGACGACATCGGTGAGCTTCGTCCAAGGCCAGGAAAGGCATGGGCCGAACTGTGCCAGGAAATGCCGCATGCCGGCCTCGCCGCCGGCAATGCGATAGGTCTCGAACATGCCCATCTGCGCCCAGCGCATGCCGAAGGAATAGCGGATCACGTCGTCCAGCGTTTCCGTGTCGCAGATGTCGTCGTGGATCAACCACAGTCCTTCACGCCAGACAGCTTCCAGCAGGCGATCGCCGACGAATGCCTCGATCTCCTTTTTGATGATGACGCCCTTCATGCCGATCGGGGCGAGCTTTTCCTGTGCCGCCTTCAACGTTTCGGCGGCGGTCTTTTGACCGCCGACCAATTCGGCGAGCGGCAGCAGATAGACGGGGTTGTAGGGATGGGCGACGAACATGCGCTCCGGATATTTCATGTCGCGCTGGAGATCGGTCGGCATCAGGCCGGAGGTCGAGGAGCCTATCAGCGCCTTGGGGTCAGCGGCCGCGTCGATCTGAGTGATGACGTTGCGCTTCAGTTCCAGCCGCTCAGGCACGCTTTCCTGAATCCAGTCGGCGCCTCTTACGGCCTCTTCGACCGTCTGGCAGAAAGTAATTTTCCCTTGCGGCGGCAACGGCGCCATGGTGAGCATGGCATAGGCGCGTTCGGCATTGGCGAGCACTTCGCCGACAATGCGTTCAGCCTCCGGATGCGGGTCGAACATGTTGACGTCTATGCCGGCGAGCACGAAACGGGCGGCCCAGGCTCCGCCGATGACGCCGCCGCCGATGCAGCCCGCTTTTTCTATCTTGCTCATGGCGATCACCGTTTTGTCAGCTTGAGTTTTTCACGCACGGCAGCTGGGCCGATGATCCTGGCGCCCATGCCCTCGATCACGCCGACGGCCTTCTCGACGAGCTGTGCGTTGGTCGCCAACTGCCCCTTGCCGGCATAAAGGTTGTCCTCCAGACCGACGCGTACATTGCCGCCGGCGAGAACGGCGGCGGCCGGATAGGCGAGCGCATTGCGGCCGATCGAGAAGGCAGAAAACGTCCAATGTTTCGGCACGTTGTTGACCATGGCCATGAAGGTGTTGAGGTCGTCCGGCGCGCCCCAGGGAATGCCCATGCAGAGCTGGATCAAGACGGGATCCTCGATCAGCCCTTCTTCCACGAGCTGTTTGGCGAACCAGAGATGGCCGGTATCGAAGGCCTCGATCTCGGGGCGCACGCCGAGTGCTGTCATCTGCCGCGCCATCTCGCGCAGCATGGAGGGCGTGTTGGTCATCACGTAGTCGCCGAGGGAAAAGTTCATCGTGCCGCAATCGAGCGTGCAGATCTCCGGCAGGCATTCGGCGACATGCGCGACACGCTCGGTGGCGCCGGCCATGTCAGTACCATTCGGATTGACCGGGAAAGGCGCTTCGACATTGCCGAACACCAGGTCGCCGCCCATGCCGGCGGTGAGGTTCAGCACTACGTCGATATCCGCTGAACGGATGCGATCGGTCACTTCCTTGTAAAGTTCCCTGTTGCGGGCCGCAGCACCCGTTTCCGGGTTCCGAACATGGCAATGGACAACCGCCGCTCCGGCTTTGGCGGCGTCGATTGCGGATTCCGCGATCTGTTTCGGGGTGATTGGAACGTGGGCGGACTTGCTCACCGTATCGCCGGCGCCGGTGACGGCGCAGGTGATGAAAACGTCGCGGTTCATCTCGAGCGGCATGCTTCCCTCCTTTTTCGTCCCGTCCATTACGTGTCGGAAAAGCGAACAATGCTTTGCACAATCGGTGCCGTTCCATACATTGTCGGTGACCATGATTGCCGTGGTACGGCTCACAATGCGAGCGGGTGCATTGACCGCTTGTGTTGCTGCCGGTCGCCGATGCGACAAGCCAGCACCTCAACAATTCGCCTCGCAGTTGATGCCTATCAAAGAGCGCTGTGGCGGAAGAGCGCATAGACAAACCTGACTGATGCATGCAACTAAGCAGCGGCAGATCGATGGCACCCTGCAGGCGAAGACGCTACCGTGAAAAACCGCAGACCGCATAAATGGAGCATGATAACCGCGTTCATCGCGGCGCATGCACTCGTTGTGCAGATGCTGCTAGCGTCTCTCGGCATGGGGACCGCGCTTGCCGCGCCCCTATACGATGAATTCGGCAATCCTCTTTGCATCACGCATGTGGAAGGCCCGGCCGATAACGGCGACAGGGATCACTCTCAGGCCCTCCAATGCTGCACCCAGGCATGCAGCACGTTCACCTCACTTTTTGCGGCACCGGCTCCAGGCAATTTCCTGGTGAACCGGCTGCCTGTTGTTGCGACAAAGATTCGCATCGACGCTGAAGCGGGATTTGTGAAGCGACCGGAAACGGAACCGGGAAGGCCACGAGGTCCGCCACTCGACATTTAGTCCTTCGGTCAAGCAAGTTCCGCCTCGGGATGTCCTCGCCTAGATGACAATCCAGCCGGACCGCCCGGCCGTCCATTTCCGTATTCACTCAGACCAACAATACACGCCAAGCGCCACCGGCCGCCGGCTTGTCATCGGCCGACCGCTGTCGGCATCCATGGAGAATTCTATGTTGAAGAAGATCATTGTTACCGCTGCTGTTACCATGCTCACCAGCACCGCAGCATTTTCGCACGTCACTCTTGAGGGAAAAGAAACCCCGGTAGGAACGACCTATAAGGCAGTGCTGCGGGTACCCCACGGCTGCGAAGGCAAGCCGACAAACGTCGTGCGGGTTCAGCTTCCGGAAGGGTTTTACGCTGTCAAGCCGCAGCCCAAAGCAGGCTGGAAGCTTGAGAAGGTCAAAGGCGCCTATACCAAGGCCTACGACAATCACGGAACGCTGGTAAGCGAGGGGGTCAAGGAAGTTGTCTGGAGCGGCGGCAATCTCGGTGACGATGAATACGACGAATTTGTCGTTCGAGGCACGATCGCAGCCGACCTCACGGCTGGCGGCACCTTGTATTTTCCAGTGGTTCAGGAATGCCCGGAAGGGCTGAAGGAGCGCTGGATCGACGTTCCGGCGGAAGGCCAGAAGGCATCTGATCTGGAAATGCCCGCACCAGGCGTCAAGCTTTTGCAAAGACTGAGCAACTGACACCTGGGCATGACATTGACGATGACGTCGCTTCGAACGAAATTCCTTCCATTCAGCATTCTGCGGCAAATTGCTCTGGCGATGCTGCTATGGCTGGGCCTCGCGGCGACGGCATCCGCCCACGCTTCCTTGAATGCGACCTCGCCACGCGATGGCTCGGTCATGGCTGTATCACCCGCGGTCATAAGGCTGACGTTCAGCGAACCCGTCTCACCGACCAGCCTGAAATTGACCTTGCCCGACGGCAGACCGGTCGTTCTTGAAGCCTTCATCGTCAAGGACAAACTGGTCGAGGTCGTTCCGCCGGCGGACCTTTCGAACGGCACCCATGTGTTGTCCTGGCGGGTCGTCTCCCAGGATGGTCATCCGATCGGAGGCTCGGTTATTTTTTCGATCGGGCATCCGGGCGGGGCTTCTCCTCGGACTGGAGACATTGTGGATTGGTCCGTGCGGGCGGGTCTCTGGAGTGGCAAGGTCGGTCTCTATATCGGTCTCCTTTTCGGGATCGGGGGGACCTTAGCCGCCTCCTGGTTTGTTCAAGAATCCAGAAACGCATTGAACTTCACGGTTGCCGCTCTCTGCCTAGGCCTGGCCGGCACATTGCTCTCCGCCGGATTTCAGGGATTGGACACCGTTGGCGAACCGCTCCAACGGATCCTTGACCCGGAAGTCTGGAAAGCGGGTTTTGCAACAAGCTTCGGACGGACTGTTGTCTTCATGTTTGCGGCGCTCGCGCTTTCGGGGCTCGCGCTTGCAAGCGGTCCAAGCCGGAGTGCGCGGTGGATCTCGCTCTCGGCACTGTTCACGGCAGCCGTTGCCCTGAGCCTGAGCGGGCACGCCAGCGCTGCTGAGCCGCAATGGATCATGCGACCGGCCGTTTTCCTCCATGTGGCGGCAATATCCACCTGGGTCGGCGCCCTGCTCCCTCTCGCAGCCGAGTTCAGAAGAGGCGGCTCCGACGCCGCAATCGCGCTCCGCCGCTTCTCGAACTTCATTCCGCTTTCTGTCGCCGTGCTGCTCATTGCTGGCCTGATATTGACCTATATACAGGTTCTGAAGATCGAGGCGCTCGTCACCACAAGCTATGGATGGGTTCTTCTCATCAAGCTCGGCTTTCTCATCCTGCTCTTCGCCCTAGCCTGCATCAACAGGTGGAGGCTGACGAACCGGGCGGAACGCGGCGAGACAGCTGCCATCACGCTGCTCATACGTTCGATAGTGGCCGAAAGCCTCGTTGTGCTTCTCATACTTGGCGTTGCTGCCACCTGGCGCTTCACGCCGCCGCCGCGCTCGCTGATCCTGGAGGTGTCCGAGCCTGCGGTTGTCCATATTCACTCCACAAAGGGAATGGCGGAAATGGAGGTCACCCCTGGAAATGCCGGCCCGGTAACGGCAGCCGCAATAATCATGAAAGAGGATTTTTCCCCCCTCGATCCTCAGGAAGTGTCCTTCGTGTTTTCAAATCCGACGGCAGGAATCGAACCAATCAGACGCAAGGCCGACAGGCAGCAAGGCAACACCTGGAGTGTTACAGGTCTGGTCCTGCCCGTGGCGGGTATCTGGACCGTCAGGATCGACGTCATCATCAGCGATTTCGAGATCATGAAGCTCGAAGGCGAAGTCGAGATCAAGCCGTAGGTCAGGGCAAGCTCTTTTCTTCGCTCGAATGCGCCTTGGCCATCACCTTCCTCAGTTCATCGACGGCATTGGCGCTCGGCAGCACGTCGCCCTCCAGCTCGTCCGGCATATGCCAGCCCGGATCCACACCCTGCATGTTGGGTAATTCATGCGCGATTCCCTTGTGGCAGTCGATGCAAGTCGCCTTGCCACTCAGGAGATAGCGAGTGTGGATGTCAGCGGCGCGCTGGGTCTGCTTGGAGAGATCCATCGCCACGGATGAATGGCAATTACGGCATTCCAGGCTGTCATTCGCCTTGAGCCGATGCCATTCGTGCTGCGCCAGACGCAGCCGTTCATCGAGAAATTTCTGGCGGGTGTTGATCGTACCGAAAATCTTGCCCCATACCTCCTTCGAGGCCTGCATTTTGCGGGCAATCTTATCTGTCCATTCGTGCGGCACGTGGCAATCCGGGCAGGAAGCGCGCACGCCGGACCGATTCGAAAAATGCACCGTGCGCGTCATCTCCTCGTAAACATTGGCCCGCATTTCGTGGCATCCGGTGCAGAATTGCTCCGTATTCGTAAGTTCCAGGGCCGTATTGAAAGCTCCCCAGAAAACCACCCCTCCCACGAAACCGCCAAGCGTCAGGAATGCCAAACTCAGAGTAGCCGCGGGTGTACTGAGAATTTTCCAGACCCAGGCGGCCAGCCTTTTGATGCGTGCAATCAAGCTACTTTCCTCCCAGATGCTCGACGCCCATTTCGCTCATGTCGCGGAACGTATTGCCGACAAGCGGCTGCACCTCCGCTTGAGGCACATGGCAGGCGGTGCAGAAATAGCGCCGTGGGGAGACGTCCGCGAGCATCTGCCCCTCGCGGGTCATGTAATGGGTGACGCTGATCATCGGGGCGCCTGCGCCCTCGGTGAATTCCCGCTTGTGGCAGGAAAGACAGCGATTGGTATTGACGGAAAGCTGGTAACCTTCGATCGAATGGGGAATGACCGGCGGCTGGTCCGGGTAGGCCCGCATTTTGCGGACGTCGTCCACGTTCCATTTCGGCATCGGCTTTGCGGGAACCATGTCCATCCCGCCAGGTGGTCCCGACAATTCCCGAACCATTTGAGCGACTGCGAGATTCGTTGAGAACACTGCAGCAAAGACGGCAAGGGCGGCCAAAAAGGAACGGAGGATTATGCGACGGGGAGAATCTTCACAGCGCATTTCTTGTAGTCCGTCTGTTTCGAGATGGGATCGGTAGCGTCTAGGGTGACCTTGTTGATCAACTGACTGGCGTCGAACCATGGCACGAAGATCACGCCCGGCGGCATGCGGTTTCGCCCGCGGGTTTCCACACGCGACCGGATTTCACCCCTTCGGGAAACGATCCTGACTTCCATTCCCTGATTGAAACCACGTTTCCTGGCATCATCGGCGTTCATGAAACATCGGGCGCCAGGGAATGCCTTGTACAGTTCCGGTACGCGCATGGTCATCGAACCGGAATGCCAATGTTCCAAGACGCGACCCGTCACCAACCAGAAATCGTACTCGTTATCGGGAGATTCAGCCGGAGGCTCGTAGGGAACCGCGAGAATGACGGCCCTGCCGTCCGGACGACCGTAGAATTTTACGCCCTCCCCGGCTTTGACATAGGGATCGTAACCTTCGCGATAACGCCACTTGGTCTCCTGGCCGTTCACCACCGGCCAGCGCAGGCCGCGCTCCTGATGATATCGGTCATAGGGCGCCAGATCATGGCCATGACCCCGCCCGAAGGACGCGTATTCCTCGAACAGCCCCTTCTGGATGTAGAAGTCGAATGCATAGGCTTCGTTGTTCGGGTACGACTTGTCCACCTCGCTGAGCGGGAACTGGTCTACCTGCCCGTTCTTGAACAATACCTCGAACAATGTCTTGCCACGGTAATCGGGATGTTTGTCCAGCATTTCCGCCGGCCAGACCTCATCCGTGGTGAAGCGCTTTGAGAATTCCACCAACTGCCAGAGATCCGACCGCGCTTCACCCGGTGCCTGAACAAGCTGATGCCAGACATGGGTGCGGCGCTCGGCGTTACCGTAGGCTCCTTCCTTCTCGACCCACATCGCCGCAGGCAGGATCAGATCCGCCGACATGGCGGTGATCGTCGGGTATGCGTCGGACACCACGATGAAGTTGTCCGGATTACGGTAGCCCTGATAGGTCTCGTTCTTCGTGTTCGGTGCAGCCTGAACGTTGTTGTTGACCTGCACCCAATAAAAGCTGAGCTTCCCATCCTTGAGCATGCGGTCCTGCTGCACGGCATGGTAGCCGGGTTTATCCGGAAGAAGGCCTTCCGGCAGCTTCCAGATTTCCTCCGCATGGTGGCGGTGTTCAGGATTGGTTACCGTCATGTCGGCCGGCAACCGATGCGCGAAAGTACCGACCTCACGCGCAGTACCGCAGGCCGATGGCTGCCCGGTGAGGGAGAACGGACTATTCCCGGGTTCGGAAATCTTGCCCGTGAGAAGATGGAGATTGTAGAGCATCTGGTTTGCCCAGACGCCGCGGACGTGCTGGTTGAAGCCCATTGTCCAGAGCGACATCACCTTCCGGTTCGGGTCTGCGTAGAGGTCCGCAAGCTGCTGCAAAAACCCCGGGTCCGCGCCCGTCAGGTCTGCCACTTTTTCAAGGGTGTAGTCGGAGACGAACTTTTTGAAGGATTCGAAGTCGGTCGGCTCCATGTTGGCGGGGTTGGCCGCATTGGCCGCCTTGAGCTCCAGCGGATCTTCCGGCCGCAGGCCGTAGCCGATATTGGTCACGCCTTTCATGAAGGTCGTATGGTTCCTGACAAATTCCTCGTTGACCTTGCCGCTGGTGATGATGTGGTTAGCGATATAGTTCAGGATGGCGAGATCGGTCCCGGGCGTGAAGATGACGGGAATATCGGCAAGATCCATGCTGCGGTGAGTGAAGGTCGACAGGACGGCAACCTTGACGTGCTGATGTCCGAGCCGCCTGTCCGCAAGGCGCGTCCAGAGGATCGGATGCATCTCCGCCATATTCGAGCCCCAGAGCACGAAGGCATCCGCATTTTCGAAGTCGTCGTAACAGCCCATCGGCTCATCCATGCCGAAGGTGCGCATGAAGGCGTAGGCAGCCGACGCCATACAATGGCGGGCGTTGGGATCGAGATTGTTCGAACGGAAGCCGGCGCGCATCAACTTGGTTGCAGCATAGCCCTCGAAGATCGTCCATTGTCCGGAGCCGAACATTCCGACTGCTGTCGGCCCCTTCTCCTTCAGCACCTTCTTGCACTGATCGGCCATCACATCGAAGGCTTCGTCCCAGCTTACAGGCTCGAATTCGCCATCCTTGGCATATTTGCCGTTTCGCTTCCTCAGAAGCGGCGTCTTCAGGCGGTCTTCACCATACATGATCTTGGAGAGGAAGTAGCCCTTGATGCAATTCAGGCCACGGTTGACTTCGGCCTGCATGTCGCCGTGGGTGGCGACGACCTGGCCTTCCTTGACGCCGACCATGACCCCGCAACCCGTGCCGCAGAACCGACATGGGGCCTTCGACCACTTGATCTCCAGCGACTCTACCCCGCCAGGTACCGGCTGGGCGCCGGCCGGAAGCGCGATCCCGGCAGTCGCGGCCGCTATCCCCGCCGCATGCGCCTTGATAAGGTCACGCCGCGTCAATTCTCCGATCATCAGACATTGCCTCCACGTTTTCGGAGTGTTCGAACACCATATTGGCGGCCACCACCCCGTCGATTGCAGATATTGCCGCGAGAGACGCACCGAGCTCGCCGCTGCTGGCGCCCTCGATGACGACAACGATCTTGCCGCCCTGGATGGCGTGAACTTCCACCCTCTCCATCGCCATTAAATCCCGCACGACGCGTTCTTCGGCTTCAGGCCTCACGACGATGACGGCGCTGGAGATGTAGTGGCGGTTCGCTTTTTCAGGCATGCGTCATCCTTCGGCGCTTGCTCAAGGCCGTATTTGTCTGAAGCCTGCGGACGCAGGCACGGCGCCCGCCAGCTTGTTTGCCAGCGATCAAGGAGGGACATCGGCCGGCAAGCCCAACATCGGTTGCAAAGCCGCGCGCCGCATTACGCAAGGAGGTGGGCGAGACAGCCACCCTGCCGGTATCGGTCTTTCGCAGGGAAAATGACGCCGCAGACATCAGAACACCTCAATGACCGGGAGGTCCGGGCGGACCGGTGATAATCTGGTACATCCAAACGAGAAAGCCGTAGCCGCCCACCACTCCTACAGCCACGATGGGCCAGATGCCGAATGCCAGCACAAGGAAAGTGAGTAACTCCCTCCACCGGCTCCGGGGCAGCTCCTCGTGTTGCTGAAGGGGAAGATCAGGCACGCTCACCTCCTCTGGGGCCATCTCTTGCTCTAAGATGGATCATCGTCCGAACTCGTCAACCCAAGGTCTGCACCTATTCTCGCCGCCGCAGAAGGCGAGGCAACTATGACTGAGACTAGCGCATCGACGGTTCCGTAACTTGCGCCAGCGCAAAGACATATTGTCTGCAGCCCGGCACATCTCGCGCATGAAAGCAGATGTCACTCCTCGTCGCCACGCAAGCCTTCAGGATTTCGTCAGCTTCCTGGAAAAGCGCGGCAGTCTCAAACGGATAGCCCGCCCCGTTTCCCTGGTTCACGAAATTACCGAAATCCACCGGCGGGTGCTTGCGGACCACGGGCCTGCGCTCCTGTTCGAACAACCCGTCGACGCGTCGGGAACAACGCAGACCATCCCGCTTCTGGCAAATCTCTTCGGCACCCGCGAACGGATCGAATGGGGCCTGGGCCTTGAGGCCGGAGGGCTTCCTCAACTTGCCGCCTTCCTCGCCGAACTGCGTGAACCGAAGCCGCCGAAATCAATGCGTGACGCCTGGCAAAAACTGCCTCATTTGAGGGCCGCCTTGTCCATGAACGCGCGTCCGGTTTCTCGCGCCCTCTGCCAGCAGCTTGTCTGGCAAGGACGTGAGATCGACCTCGACCGGCTGCCGATTCAATCTTGCTGGCCGGGGGAGCCGGCTCCCCTCATCACCTGGCCGCTGGTCATCACTCACGCGCCGGACGACCCGAGCGATCTCAACGTCGGCATTTACCGCATGCAGAAGCTCGGCCGAAACCGCCTGATCGTACGCTGGCTGGCAAATCGAGGCGGCGCCCGGCATCATCGCATGTGGCAAGCGCTCGGCCGCGACATGCCGGTAGCCGTCGCGATCGGAGCCGACCCTGCGACGATCCTTGCCGCCGTCATGCCCCTTCCCGACGGGATGAGCGAACTCAGTTTTGCGGGTGTCCTGAAAGGCAGACGGCAGGAAACGACAACCGGGCTGACGGTTCCCCTTCCCGTTCCCGCGCAAGCCGAAATCGTGCTGGAAGGCACGGTCTCTGCGACCGAGGCCGCCGAAGAGGGCCCCTACGGAGACCATACCGGATATTACAACGCCGTCGAGCCGTTCCCCGTGCTTAGCCTGTCGGCCATCACCATGCGTCACCAGCCGATCTACCTCTCGACCTATACCGGCCGACCGCCGGACGAACCCTCACGGCTCGGCGAGGCCATGAACGATCTCTTTCTGCCGCTGATCAAGGGGCAGTTCCCGGAGATTGTCGACCTCTGGCTTCCCCCGGAAGCGTGTTCCTATCGCGCCATCGTCGTCTCGATCAACAAGCGATATCCGGGTCAGGCAAGGCGGATCATGATGGGATTGTGGTCGATCCTACCGCAGTTCAGCTACACCAAGCTCATCATCGCAGTGGATCCCGATATCAATGTCAGAAGCTGGCCGGACGTCGTCTGGGCGCTTTCGACGCGCTTCGACGCCAGCCGTGATCTCCTCGTCGTAGATAGAACACCGATTGATTACCTCGACTTTGCCTCCCCGCAGCCCGGACTTGGCGGCAAGCTGGGCCTGGATGCGACGAGCAAGATCGGCGCCGAAACCGAGCGGGCATGGGGCGAGGTGCTGACCATGCCTTCCGAGGTGGCCGACAGGGTCGACGCCCTGTGGGCGTCGCTGGGGCTCGACGGCAATCGTCATGACCATTGAAGGAACAGTCGATCCGCGACCGTGAAAGACGAAAGACCCAACTCGATCAACCTCAGGAGGACAAGATGACCGACCTCGCACTGGACCAGACCGTCAGTTCAATTGCCGCAACGCTGCCGGGCGCTGCAGAGCTCTTCCGCCGCCATGACATCAGCTTCTGCTGCGGTGGCAACGTACCTCTCGGCGAAGCGGCGCAAGATGCGGGCCTGGCACCCGAAGCTCTGCTGGCCGATCTTAAAGCGCTGGCGCAAGCTGCCGGGCGCGACGCGCCGTCCGAAACGAAGGAACTCATCTCTCACCTTCTGAGCCGGTATCACGCCACCCACCGGGAAGAACTCGCCTGGCTCATCCCGCTTGCCCAGAAGGTCGAGCGGGTCCACGGAAGCCATCCTTCGGCGCCGGTCGGACTTGCTGACGCTCTGGCCACGCTTCGGGACGATCTCGATGCTCATATGGCGCGGGAAGAGCAGATACTTTTCCCGATGATGCAACGGGGCGGCAGCCCGTCTATCGGGCATCCGATAGCCGAGATGCGGCATGAGCACGATGACGAAATGGAGCATCTGAAGGCCATCGAGCATGTGACGCACGGGCTCTCCCTGCCGGCCGGCGCCTGCGGCTCCTGGACGGCTCTCTATACCGGGCTGCGAAAATTTACCGACGATCTCGTCACGCACATGCATCTCGAAAACGCCGTGCTCTTTCCTCGTTTCGAGAAGGCAGAGTTGGCGGATTGACCACCCGCTCTTCGGAGTCCGTCTGGCGCTCCTTGTGGGACGCACCGCACCGTCCGCTGTTCTTTCTGGCCGGTCTTTGGGCATTCATCACACCCGGCGTCTGGTTGCTTCCAGAAAGTCTCTTGCCGGATCGGGCAAGCTGGCACCAGAACGAACTATTGTTCGGGATGGGTGGTGCGGCAGTGGGTGGTTATCTGCTGACCGCGCTACCTGCCTGGGCAAAACGGGGGCCGATTCCGCCGCCGATTTCGAAGCTCGTCACCACCCTCTGGATTGCTGCACGCGTCGTCGCTGCTTTCGACGTCATGCCCTCTCCGGCCCGCGCGCTCGGAGGCAGCATCTATTTCTTCAGTCTGGCCCTGATCCTTGGATATTATCTCCTCTTGGCCGCAGCCTTGGGCCGGCTGTGGGCCGTCTTCGCAACGGCCGCGCTTGGAACGGCTGCCGCGCTCTCCTTTTCAGGCGGAGGCTCGTGGGTGCATCTGGAAGAAATGACCGGCAATCCCTTTCTGTTCGCCATGATCATCATCATCGTGGGCGGCCGGGCCGTGCCCGCATTCACGCGCCATTGGGTCCAACAGACCGGCGATATGGCGTTCGGATGGGACTGGCCCTGGCTTTCACGCGCAGCAATCCTCACCGTTCTGGGCGCTGCCTATCTCGGCACGGTGAATCATAATACCGTGGCAGGTTCTCTTTTCGTCGTGGCGGCATTGCTTCTGTCTGCGCGGACTGCAGGGTGGTGCGGTTACAAGGCCTTTCGTTATCCGGCATTGCTCATGCTGCATATCGCGTGGATGTGGACGCCGGTCGCCTTGCTGCTCACCGGCTCATCCCTGCTCAACCCGCACTGGTTTCCACTGAAAGACGCGGTCCATGCCGTCACCATGGGCGCCATGGGTACCATGATCATGTCCATCATGATGCGGACCGCCATGGTCCGTAAGGGTCGTCAACTCGTTCTCAGTCCAGTAATGGCGGCCGCTTTCTCGCTTATCTGCCTGTCGAGCCTTCTCAGAATATTCGGGGCATCGCTTGCCCATGGAATTGTCGATCCCATTATCTCGTCGGCCGGGTGCTGGATGGCGGGCTGGGCGCTCTTCTTGTGGAGCTATCTGCCTGCATTGACAGGGCCGGTGCGGAGACCCGTCCTCAGTTCGGGACTGAGATCCGACACCGATCGGGAGTGAGCAGCCCGAACCTGCAGCCGATCAATTGCCTTTGCGGTTTTTTTAAACTGCAACCTGTGGCAGCTTCCGGAAAGCGGAAGCGGGACACCAACATGCCGCTTCCGCTCACTGAAGATATTCATGGCCGGGATGCGTAGGAATAATGGCTTACCAGAGTGCGACGTTGCCAGAGGGCGGGCCATTTGCCGACGAGCAGCATTTCGATATTCTCGTGCTGCCGGAGACGAACCTGATCCTCGTGGCCTCGGTCATCGAACCTCTTCGTGCCGCCAACCGTATTACCGGCCGCGAGCTTTATCGCTGGAAGCTTTTCTCGCCGGATGGTCGTCCTATCGAAACGAAGGCCGGCATACCCATCCCCGTCTCAGCTCCTTTCCGTCCTGCGCGCGAGACGGACCCGCTCTTTGTGCTCTCAAGCTACAGCTGGAAAAAAAGCACCACGCGCGAGCTAAAATTCCTGCTCTCGCAAACGGCACGCCATCGCTCCTTGATCGCCGGTATTGAAGCGGGCTCCTTCGTTCTGGCGGACACCAGCTTGCTCGACGGTTTTTCCGCCACCACGCATTGGGAAGACTTCGAAGATTTTTCGGCCGCCTATCCACAGGTGAACATGATCCGGGAACGCTTCGTTATCGACGGCAAACGCATCACCACCGGCGGGTCGCTGCCAACATTGGATCTGATGCTGGAGTTGATCCGGCGCTCACATGGCTATTCGCTAGCGCTCGAAGTGTCGCGTCTCTTCATCTATGAGCAGGAACGCACCCGCGGCGACCTCCTTCAGATGCCGGCGATCGGCAACATGCGGATCATCGATAGCCGCGTGCAAGCCGCCATCAGGCTGATGGAGGAAACGGTCGAGGCCCCGCTTCCCCTATCCCGGCTGGCGAGGCGGGCGGGCGTGAGCTCCCGCCATTTGCAGGACATTTTCCGCGGCACGATGGGGGTTGCACCGAGTGAACATTATCTTGCGCTGAGACTCAATGCCGCTCGCCGGAAGGTTATCGAAACTCGAGCTACTTTTGCAGACATCGCCGCCGCAACCGGTTTCAATTCCGCCTCGGCTTTTTCACGCTGCTACCGCGCCCATTATCGTGAAAGTCCGAGCGACACCCGCCGCAGGCTCAAAGCGAGGATCTGAGCGTCACTTCTTTAGGATCACCCAGAGCGCATGCACGATGCCGGGCAGCCAGCCAAGCAGGGTCAGCAGGATGTTCAACCAAAAGTGCAGACCCAGACCCACCTGCAGAAACACGCCGAGCGGTGGAAGGATGAAAGCAAGGAGAATGCGGATGATGTCCAAAAGAGTTCCTCCAAGTGGAAATTCCGCGGACAACGTTCCCCGAGGAGGAAGGTTTCAGCCGATCCTCACGTCGCCAATCCGCGGAACCTGCTTGTGCCCTCTCCGTTTCTCCGCTACCCCGCTTAAATAACCATTTCAGCAAGAAGGATCACCGCCCAGTGATGGCTGAAGATCTGCAGTCCAAGAACGCAACTTCCACGGAATGGAGGATGCAGCATCCTCGCGCTGTCTATTTCCTCAATCAGACGAGCCACGCAGTGCGGAGCCGGCTCGAATTGGGGCTCGCCTCACTGCAGATAACTCCAATCCAGTACACAGTCCTCAGTGTCATTGGCGCTCGAGACGGCCTCTCCTCGGCCGATCTCTCCCGCCGCTTCTTCGTCACGCCGCAGACGATGAACGAACTGATTGCGGGCCTACAGCGCCGCAAACTCATTGTCCGCAAGGAGGATCCGGCCAACCGCCGGATTCTCCGAATGAGTCTGACTGCGGAGGGCAAGCGGCTGGTCGAGGCATGCGATATCGCGGCCGATGCAATCGAGCGCGAGATCTTTTCCTTTCTTCCGCAAGAGACATACGAGGAGTTCCGCGATCTCTGTCGTCTGATCGCCCGCAATCTGCGCGAGCGCGATGAGGCAACAAAGCCGGAATGACGAATGCGGCGCGGCCGCAAGCGTCTGAATCCTGACCCGTTACCGAGCCACCTGCGCCCGGACATGAGAAACGCTACCTGACCTGACGTCTTCAAAGGGCTCGACCAACCGCCCTGTCATTTTCGATACGCGTGACGCAGCCGGCGAGCTTGGCCAGGAGCAGGTCGAAATCAATCGGCTTGGTCAGGTAGTCCGCCGCTCCGGCACGCAGGCCCGTCAGCACGTTTTCCTTGTCCGTCAGGGCAGTCAGCAGGATGAAGGGAATGTTGGAAAGCTCGGGGTGATTGACTTGAATTTCGGCAAGCAGTTGCTGCCCATCCATGATCGGCATGGAGATGTCGCAGATGACGATATCCGGCCAGTGGGACAAGATGACCTCAAGCCCTTCCTGCCCATTGGCAGCCTCCAGGGTCTTGAACCCGGCATCGGTCAGTTCCTCGACGATCAGCTGGCGAATGTCAGCTTCGTCATCGATGCAAAGTACGGTCATCATTGGGGCATTCCTTATGCTGCCTGTTTGACAAGATTGGCGAGAGGTCCGTCGGTTGGAAGCGCAACGGTGAACGTCGTTCCCTTACCAAGAGAGCTTTCAACGGAAACGGAGCCGCCATGAAGGTCGATAATCTGCTTGACGATATTGAGACCGATGCCGGTGCCCGCGATACCGCTCGCGCTACGGGCTCGATAGTATGGCTGGAAGAGCTTGGGCAGGTCCTCGGCATCCATGCCGATGCCGCCATCGGCAATCGACACGACCGCCATCCGGTCTTGCAACCAGGCAGTAATATGAATGTCCGGTGCCTGCGGAGCATATTTGGTGGCATTGGACAGAAGGTTTGTAATGACCTGCTCGATTGCGGCGCGATCGGCAAGAACCGTCTCTGGCAATTTAACCAGATCCCGGTGAAAGACGTGCGATTTACGGATCTCGGCTTGGCGTTCGCAACAGCTCTCAATCAAGTCCGTTAGCGAAAACCGCTCCAACTTGATCTCTGCCTTTCCGGTTTCCAGTCTGCCCGCAGACAATATGCTTTCCATAAGATCAACCATACGCAAGACTGCCGAGCGTATCTGGGCCGCTTTTTCGGCGACATAATCGGGTTTGCTGCTGGCCTTGGCGCGGGATAGGCGCTGTGCCGCGGCATCGATGACGGCAAGCGGGGTGCGAAACTCATGGGAGGCCATTGCCACGAACTGGCGCTGCAGGGCATTCACGTGACGTTCCTGGGCCAAAAGCCGGTCAAGCTCTTCCCGCTGCCGTTCGATTTCCATTGTCCGGAGCTTGACCGTCTCCTCCAGCTCGTCCCGGTGGCGCATCAACGCGAGCCGGCTTTCCGATAGATCGACGGAAGTCTTGTGCAAACCCCGACCAAGGAAGATCACCACGCCCATTGCCACGACGGCGCCGGCAAGACCGGCAGGCGCGATCTGTTCAATCAGCATCATGCCCGGACGGATCGGCTCCCAGACAAGGTATCCGAGCGGTTGCCCCGCCGTCGAGACGATCGGAACCGCCGCCAGGGACGGTGGCGACGCGCTTGCATAGTGCAATTTGTCGAGCCGTGCATAGCGGCCGATCTCACCAACGACGGCGCTGTCGAGGAATTTTACGGCAACGGTGACATATTCCTGCCCAGGAGCCAGGGACACTTTCTCCGAACTCGGTACGATCGGTCTTGCGCTGACAACGGCGGGATGGCCGTCGATGTTGACGATCTTGGTCTCGAAAATTTCGGCGATTTCCGGTTGAGCAACATCTTCCTGGCTGGCCCGCTTGCGCAGGACTAGACGAATGGCGTCCCTCAGCGCGGTCACCGACTCGGCATCATTGAGGAATGTGGGAACCGGGATATCCTTGCCGTCCCGCACAACATAAGCCAGTTCGTCCTGCGGATTGAACACATAGGTCCGGTCATGGCCGAAATATTGATGCATCCAAATGCCGAGATTGTAGGAAACCCATTCGCGCGGCCCGGTGGGGGCGAAAAGCACGGCATCATCCCAGGTGGTGACGCTTTCCAACTCCCGCGCCACGGCCCTCACCTGCTCATCAAGGCCTTGCTTGACGAAGTCCTTCTGCCGCTCCATGGCGATGTCGTCGACCTTTGTCGATGCAAGCCAGGCAAAGCCTGCGATGAGAACCGCAGCCAATGCCGTCAACAATGTGAGCACGAATGTGACGTGCGATTTGATCCGATTGTCCTGCTGCATGTCCGCCGCTTTTGTTTCGACGCATCATTCATCCCAAAATATTACATTATCCTAAACTTTGAATGCTAAGGTTGAGCATGCATCCGACTCCAGCCACCGGTTTAGGATCAGGATGAGGCATCTGTCACACCGCAGGATGGACGTTTGCTCGCGGTGCTGGGCTACAGCCAGGAAGCTGGCCCTTTCGGCAAACGCCCTTCCGGATCGATGACCTCGATTTTGGGAAGTCCCGCACCGTTCCAGCGCCAAAGCGCGACGCAGGTGCCCCCGGGCGACATGAAGGACGGATAGACGACGCCGTCAAACCCCAATCCCATCAACCTTCCCCTGAGGGCGTGGGTCGCCGGCAGCCGCCCGGCATCCAGGTCGGCCCGCCATTCGCATCGATGTATGGTCTCTTCGATATCGAATTCCGCCAGGGTTTCGGAATTGTTGAGGTCGGCCAATCGCGCGCCCTCTAGCCGCAGTTGAGCGATCAGGGCCGGGTGCTGGACGAACCCCTGATTGTATTCGGCCCATGCAGTCGACAGTTCGAGCGCAGCGTAGATGGCCGGCGCTCCGACGGGATTCCAGCGCCCGCCAAAACGCGCCGCTCCCTCCCCGGAAAGCGGTGCATGGGCCCAGCGCGGCACATAAGCCCGCCACAGCACCAAAGGGGCAGAACCGGCGTCAGGCATAGACGCCGGAACGCACCGCTTCCAGATAGGCGAGAACCTTGTCCGCCTTGCCCTCGCCCACCAGGTCATAGGCGGTCTTGCCGGCCCATCCCGGGATGGGCTGATGCTTGAACCAGATCGCCGCGCGGTTTTCGTCTCCCGCCATCTCGCTCGCCATCGCGAGAATGCGGACAACGGGGCTCAACGCAGCATCCACCTTACGGGCTCCGCTCTTGGCCGTCAGAGTGTTGCGGGCGACACCGATCAACTTTGCCAACTCGGCGTGACTGACGCCCAGCAGATCAGACACCCGCCGCGGCGAAAGGAATGAAGATTGCGGAGCACCAAAGGACGCCGCCCCGACTTCAAAGGCATGGGCAGACATTGAGCGCATTCCTTTCAAAATTTGACATCTTGTGGATCAATATGAGGAAAAAATGTTTCCGTTTCAAGATCAGTGTTCCCCTCCATCGGCCAATCAAAAGGAGTTGAGTTTTACGGATCGACAAGAGACCCTAGATAAGGCTGGGCTGGCCAGGAGGATTCCGTTTTGCAGTTTCACCATCTCGTTGCGCCCATCGTCGTGCTTCTGGCTCTTTGTTCGCCGGTTTCTGCACAACAGCAGCCGAACGCGGATGATCCCCGCCAACCTAGCCACTCGACGGAACAAGGCGCCGCCGGCGGTATATTCAGTTTGATCCCGGCTGACGCAACGAAGGAACTCCTGTTCAAGGGGCGTTCCGGAGAGGTCCCATATACCACAACGGCCGGTACACTTGATCTCTTTAGTCAGGACGGCACCCGTTCCGCAAAGATCTTCTACACCGCCTATGTCGCCAAGAACGGCACCTCGGACCGCCCGCTCACCTTCGTGTTCAATGGCGGTCCCGGCGCGTCTTCCGCCTATCTCCATCTGGGTCTCGTCGGCCCGCGGATCCTCGAATTCGGTGAGACCGGCGACAACGGCACAACGCCCGCCCTCAAGGACAATCCGGAAAGCTGGCTTGCATTTACCGATCTGGTGCTGATCGACCCAGTCGGTACCGGCTGGAGCCGCCCCGCCAGCGACGACGCCGCAAAAAGCTTTTACGGCGTTCGCCAAGACGCCGACAGTTTAGCCAAAGTCATTGCTCTCTATGTCCAGAAGAACAATAGGCTCGAAGCGCCGAAATACCTGCTGGGCGAAAGCTATGGAGGCTTTCGTGCCGCCAAGGTGGCTGTTTCGCTGAAGAATACGCAAGGGATACTGACCTCCGGCATCATCATGCTGTCGCCGATGATCGAAGGTCGTTTCCTCGCCAATTCGGACGACCCCTTAAGCGCGGCGCTGCAGCTTCCCTCGCTTGCGGCAGCCGAGCTCGAGCGAAAAAACGCCTTTACCCCGGACAGGCTGATCGAAGTCGAACGGTTTGCGATGCATGACTATCTTGCTTCGCTCGCGGGCCCCTTTCCCACCGGGCCGGCTGCGGATTCCCTTTATAGCCGGGTTGCGGAGCTTACCGGCATTTCGAAGGAGGCCATTGCCCGCACACGCGGCTTCGTCGGTGACATCTATGCCAAGCAGATGGCAGGCGAAAGCCGGATCGTCAGCCCTTATGACGCATCTTACGCGGTACCTGATGCCTATCCTGAAGACGTCTACAGCCGTAATGACGATCCGATACTGGATGGTTATACGCGTGCCTACGGCTCTGCATTCGCCGCCTATGCGCGTAATGAACTGGGCTTTGCGAGCGACATGACCTACAGTCTTCTGAACGAGGAGGTGAACCGCCGCTGGGAATGGAACGGCGGGCAAAGGGGAGATAGCCGCACTCTCGCCAGCGCCTCAACCGATATTCGCGATTTGCTCTCGACCATCTCCACTTTCCGGTTGATGATCGCCCACGGTTACAGCGACGCGCTGACGCCTTATGGCGCCAGTCGCTATGTCATCGACCACCTTCCGCCAGCGCTTGCGGCAGGCAGGACGGAGCTTCAGCTATATCGGGGCGGCCATATGTTTTACACGCGTCCCGATTCCCGACAGAGTTTCGCGACGAATGTAAGAGCCTTCTATGAGGCTAAACCGTCCAATTGAGGATGCACCCCACCCAAAGACGCGAGGAGGCCGGAATGTCAGAGGCATTGGTGAATGTCAGATATATGGTCGATGATGTGGAAGCCTCCGTACGGTGGTACACGGAGAGTTTCGGGTTCACGCTGCTTACCGCTCATCCGCCGGCCTTTGCCGACGTGAAGCTGGGTGCATTACGGCTCTTGCTCAGTGGCCGGACAAGTTCAGCGGGGCGGCCTATGCCGGACGGGGAATTGCCACGTCCCGGAGGCTGGAACCGCATTCATCTCGTCGTCGGCGATCTCGCCCAGGAGGTGGCGCGGCTTACTGCAGCCGGAGTCAATTTCCGCAACGACATCGTGACGGGGCCGGGAGGCTCGCAGATTCTGGCGGTCGATCCCTCGGGAAATCTGGTCGAGCTGTTTCAGCCCGCCTGACATCGATGCGGTCGAGCCTCCGCTTCTCGCCAAGGCTTAGGGACGTTCCTCCCCTCCCTTTCGGGAAGGGAAATCCAAAAAATCAGGCTCGCTCCAGCGCTACGGCAATTCCCTGCCCGACGCCGATGCACATCGTGGCCAAGGCGTATCTGCCCTTGCGGATGGACAGTTCCAGCGCGGCCGTACCGGAAATGCGGGCGCCCGACATGCCAAGCGGATGACCAAGGGCAATCGCGCCGCCATTGGGGTTGATATGATCAGCATCCTCCGCAAGCCCGAGTTCGCGCAGAACAGCAATTCCCTGGCTCGCGAAGGCCTCGTTCAACTCGATCACGTCGAAATCTTTCGGTGTCAGCTTCAAGAGCGCGCAAAGCTTCTGCGTTGCAGGTGCCGGTCCGATCCCCATGACGCGAGGGGGAACGCCGGCGGTCGCACCACCCATGATCCGCGCGATCGGCGTGAGGCCATATTTCCTCGCTGCGGCTTCCGAAGCGATAATCAGCGCTGCCGCCCCGTCATTGACGCCGGACGCGTTGCCCGCAGTCACCGTGCCGCCCTCGATCTTGTTGACCGGTTTCAGTCTGGCGAGCGCCTCGATCGAGGTCGTACGCGGATGTTCGTCCTTGCCGACGACAACCGGGTCACCTTTTCTCTGCGGTACAGTGACTGGGGTAATTTCCTTGCTCAGGCGCCCGTTTTCCTGCGCGGCAGCCGCTTTCGCCTGCGAACGCACTGCAAATGCGTCCTGGTCCTCGCGGGAAATCTTGTAATCGATTGCCACATTGTCGCCGGTCTCCGGCATGGAATCGACGCCATACTGCTTCTTCATCAACGGGTTGACGAAGCGCCAGCCGATCGTCGTGTCGTAAATCTCGGCATTGCGGGAAAAGGCAGTCTCCGCCTTCGGCATCACGAAGGGGGCCCGGCTCATGCTTTCCACCCCGCCGGCAATCATCAATTCCGCCTCGCCCGCCTTGATAGCGCGGGCAGCAGTGATCACGGCATCCATGCCTGAGCCGCATAGTCTGTTCATCGTCGTCCCGGTCAACGAAACCGGCAGTCCGGCGAGCAGAACCGCCATTCGGGCAACATTGCGGTTGTCTTCACCCGCCTGATTGGCGCAGCCGTAAATCACGTCGCTGACAGCCTCCCAGTCGACCGAACCATTGCGCTCCATCAGGCTCTTCAGTGGGATAGCGGCAAGATCGTCAGCACGGACGGAGGAAAGCGAGCCACCGAAGCGGCCAATGGGAGTGCGGATATAGTCGCAGATAAACGCTTCAGTCATCATCTCTTCCTAGAGTTCAGGCACGACGAGATCGCCTACAGGCCCCTCGATATGAAGCTGTGCGCCGGTCATTGCCTGCAATTCGTCCACGGTCATGCCGGCTAGCTTTTCGCGCAGGACGAAATGGCCGCCTACCACGTCGACGACGGCATGGCTCGTGTAGACACGGGTTATGCAGGCAACCCCGGTTAGAGGGAACGTACATTTTTCGACCAGCTTCGGCTCACCGTTTTTTGTGACATGTTCGGTGATCACCGACACCTGCTTTGCGCCATGGACAAGATCCATGGCCCCACCGACGGCTGGCACCCCCTTTGAACCGACCCGCCAATTGGCAAGGTCCCCGTTCTGAGCGACCTGGAGAGCGCCGAGAATTGCAACGTCGAGATGGCCGCCGCGCACCATGGCGAAACTATCGGCATGATGGAAGAAAGCTGCGCCCGGTTTCAGCGTTACCGCCTTTTTCCCTGCATTGATGAGGTCCCAGTCTTCCTGACCGGCGGCGGGCGCTTCGCCGAAATTCAGGATACCGTTCTCCGTATGGAAGATCGCCTGCCGCCCCGGCGGCTGGTAACGGGCCACCATTTCCGGGAAACCGATCCCGAGATTGACATAGGCACCATCGGCAATATCCTGAGCTGCACGCCAGGCGATCTGGGCGTTGGAAAGCTTGATATCTTCCCGTGTATTGATACGGCTTGTATCGACGGTCATAGGTAGACCACTCCGGCTCGAATGAGTTCTTCTTCTTGCTGGGGATTTTCCACCTCGACGACCCGATCCACGAAGATGCCGGGCGTGACCACATGCTCGGGATCGATTTCGCCAGCCTGCACTATCTTCGAGACCTGCACGATCGTCTTGGCAGCCGCCATACACATCAGCGGATTGAAGTTGCGGGCGGCCTTGTTGTAGGTCAGGTTGCCGTAGGTGTCGCCGAAATGCCCCTTGACGATCGCGAAATCAGCCTTCAGCCAGCGCTCCTGTACGTAATGTCGACCGTCAAATTCGGCGATTACCTTGCCTTGGGCAAGCTCGGTCCCGTAAGCGGTCGGCGTATAGAAGGCCGGAATACCTGCGCCGCCGGCGCGAATGCGTTCGGCGAGCGTACCTTGCGGCACCAGTTCGAGCTCGATCTCGCCGGCAAGATACTTACCCGTGAAAGCGCGCGGATCGGACGATTTGGGAAACGAGCAGATCATCTTCCTGACCATGCCCGCGTCGATCATTGCCGCAATGCCGATCCGCCCGTTGCCGGCATTGTTGTTGACCACGGTGAGGTTCTTCGGCCTCTTGTCTATCAAGGCGTGAATGAGCTCTATCGGCGCGCCGGAACCGCCGAAACCACCGATCATGACGGTCGCGCCGTCATGGATTTCGGAAACGGCTTCCGCCAGGCTCCCGACTGTTTTGTCCATCTTGGTCTCTCTCCCATGGATCTGAGATGCCGCATTAAGGTCTGGGAGGGGCCAGAGGTCAACATGATTGTGCGATATTTGATGTTTGTTCATATATCGCACAGATGAGACGGACAACTGGTCGATTGCCAATTTCCAGGTGCACCGCCTCGCCCGAATACCCGCCGGCAGCGCAGACAGACGCTCGCTGTCAACCGGTGATGAGGAATCCGCTCGGTGTCTCCGCCAGTTCAGTCCGCTGCGTCTCAATACGGGAGACTGAGGCCCCGGAAGGCCCGAGCCTGAAGCGTTCGATCATGGTCGAGATCGCACTGCCGGATCCTGAAATCAAAGCGGCTACAGACCCATCCGTTTCGTTGCGAACCCAGCCTGTCAGACCTAGCTTCATTGCTTCGTTGCGTGTCCAGACACGGTAACCGACCCCTTGCACCATGCCCGTTATCCGCACCAGGACCGCCTCACGATCATCAGGCATAGCCGCCTCCCATCCGACAACGATTGTCAAAACGGAGGCTGGGCGGGCGGCAAGAAATATCGAACAACTATTGTAACCGCTTTTGCAGCCTCCTGACGCTGTCACTCTATAAAACGCCCGTAAAAAAGCTAGGTTATCTTGGCCGCAGCGACCTCGAAGTGCGTTGAAGTCGGCTTGAGACAGTCGAAAAATAATCGGCTAAATGGAAAGGGAGGCACGGCAGGGATTCAATTATGCGGGAAACAGATTTCATCGGCGGCTTTGCGAAGGGCCTACGCGTGATCGAAGCTTTCGGGCAAACCCAGCCGCGTCTTTCGATCGCGGACGTTTCGAAGCTGACGGGGCTTGACCGTGCCACGGCGAGACGTTGTCTGCTGACGCTCTCCGAGCTCGGTTACGCAGATTACGATGGAAAGTTCTTTGCGTTGACGCCCAAGATCCTGAGGCTGGGGCATGCCTATCTGTCGGCGACCCCACTACCTCAAATCGTCCAGCCTTTTTTGGACAGGCTGGCCGAGGAAGTTCATCAGAGCGCATCGGCGAGCGTGCTGGACGGAACGGAAGTGGTCTATATCGCGCGTGCTTCCCAGCAGCGCGTCATGTCGATCAACCTGATGCCCGGCAGCCGTCTTCCGGCCTATTGTGCTTCAATGGGGCGGGTGTTGCTCGCGGCGCGTCCCGACGAGGAAGCGCGCCAGTTGCTCAACCGGACCACCCTCAAGGCCTTCACACCGCATACCAAGACCGACCCCGATCAGTTGATGGAAGAGATCGCTCGGGTCAGGGCGCAGGGTTTTGCAGTGATCGACCAGGAATTGGAGCTCGGCCTCTGCTCGATCGCAGTACCGCTGGAGAACGATCGAGGGCGCGTCGTTGCCGCCCTGAACATCGGCGCTCCAGCGGCAAGCGTCGCAGCGACCGAAATGGCGGCGCGCTTCCTTGCTCCTCTGAAGAGCATTGCCCGTTCTCTGCGCCCAGTCTTGCACTGATCCATCACGATCATGAATCGATCCGCCGCGATCGATTCAATCAAGTCGTTGGACGGCTGAATCGCGAGTTGCGATTCTGCTCCCATGACTGACGAACCGCTGCTTCTCACCCGTTGCGATGCCTCCCGTAACATGCATCGCTTTTATGCACTGAATGTGGATGCCGACCTCTTCCACGGTAGTGCCCTCACCCGTCACTGGGGCCGCATCGGCACCAAGGGGCGTTTTTGCATCCAGCTTTTCGGCTCCCGCCAGGAAGCAGAGCGTCAGCTCGCCCTTATTTTGCGCCGAAAACTACGCCGCGGCTACCAAGCGATGCCATCGAAGACAGGCATATAGCGGATATCAGCACCGCTCAAAGCTTCGTGCATATTGTTCTATGCATACCGTTGACATTTTTCGGACCGGGTATATAAAACGGAAAGACTGGTAAGGCCAGTTGACCAGTGGCGCGCGGGAGGAGCTCGAGCGCCCAGGGAGGACCTGAATGTTTTCGGTCATCGCACCGCGCCGCCTCTACAGGCAGGCCGCGGATCAAATGCGCACGCTTATCGAGCGGGGCCAATTTGCTGTCGGAGACCGGCTGCCTGCCGAGCGGGAGCTTGCGGAAATGTTGCGCGTTTCGCGTCCGACGGTCCGGGAAGCCCTGATTGTGCTCGAAGTGGAAGGCTTCGTAAACATCCGCATGGGTTCGGGCGTCTATGTCTGCCGCCGACAGGCGCCGCCCAACCCCATCCCGTCCGAAAATATCGAAGGCCCTTTCGAGTTGCTCAGGGCGCGTTCGATCGTTGAATGTGCTATCGCGGAAGAAGCAGCACGCGCAGCCCGGCCTGACCACATTGCCGCCCTCGATCAAAACCTGCGTGCTATGTCGGATGCATTGGACGATCGGCCGACCGCACTTGCCTTGGATCGCGGTTTCCATACGGCCGTGGCCTCCATCGTCTCGAACGCGACGCTGGAGCGGTTCGTGGGTGAAATCCATGACATGCGCATGACGCCCTATTTCGAAAAGCTCGCAGGCTATTTCGAGAACCGGGACACGTGGCATAGCGCGCTTGAAGAGCACCGAGCGATCCGGAATGCGATCGCAGCCGGCGATCCCGAGGGCGCCCGCGCAGCCATGCGAAACCATCTTGAACTGTCACAGCAGAGATTGTCGCAGAGTTTTGCGGAGGAGCAGGACAAGACCTCGCTCGCCAAACGGGGGCCGGCTGCAGCGCGCTAACGTGACAACATCATTTGACTTCAACTGGGAGGATAAGAAATGAAGTTCAAACTAACCGCAATCTTAGGTGCCACCGCCGCCATTCTGGCGTCGGCCTTGACCGCACAGGCGCAGACGGTGCTGAAATGGGCACATGTCTACGAAACCTCGGAGCCTTTCCATACGGAATCCGTCTGGGCGGCGGCAGAGATCAACAAGCGAACCAATGGCCGCTACAAGATCGACGTCTTCCCGGCCTCGCAGCTGGGCAAGGAAGCCGATATCAACCAGGGCCTCAAGCTCGGGACGGTCGACATGATCATCTCCGGCTCGAGCTTTGCAGCCCGTGAATATCCGCCGATCGGCGTCACCTATTTCCCCTATATCTTCCGCGATCCCGCCCATCTGATCACCTATACGAAGAGCGACGTCTTCAAGCGCCTTGCCGAGGGATACGAAAAGGCGTCCGGCAACCATATCACCGCGGTCACCTACTATGGGACGCGCCACACCACGTCTAACAAGCCGATTGCCAAATGCGCCGACATGAAGGGGCTGAAGATCCGCGTTCCGGATGTTCCGGCCTATCTCGCCATGCCGCGCGCCTGTGGCGCTAACACAACGCCGATCGCCTTTGCGGAAGTCTATCTCGCGCTGCAGAACGGTACGGTGGAAGCTCAGGAAAATCCGCTGACGACCATCGAGGCCAAGAAGTTCTATGAGGTGCAGAAGAACATCGTTCTGACAGGCCACATCGTCGACCACCTCAATACGGTCGTGTCCAAGAGCCGGTGGGCGAGCCTGTCCGACGAAGACAAGAAGATCTTTTCCGAAGTCATGGCGGAGGCCGCTGAACGCGGCACCAAGATCATCGACGAACGCGAAAAGGCACTGGTCGCCAAGTTCAAGGGCATGGGCATTGCGGTTACCGAAGTCGACAAGGCGGACTTCGAAAAGACCGTAATGGAAAAGGCCAAGATGGAAGACTTCGGTTACAAAAAAGAAGACTGGGAAGCCATCCGCGCCATCAAATAACAAGTGATGCCGCCGGCCTTGCGGATCGTAGGGCCGGCCTTTTCCCGCCATTGCCGGATTCCACAATGTCAAAAGAAATCCATAGCCCGATTACTGCAGAAGAGATCGCCCACACTTTCGAAGATACCGCACCAACGGCGCATGCCGCCGACTATGGCTTTGAAGATTGGCTGACGCTCATCGTCTTCTGGCTGATGACGGGCTGCGTATTCCTGCAGTTCTTCACTCGCTATGTCCTCAACGATTCCTATGCCTGGACCGAAGAGATCGCGATCAACTGCCTGATCGGCGTTGTCTTCCTCGGATCGGCGATGTGCGTGCGCGTCTCGCGCCATATTCAGGTGGACGTGCTCTATCATTATCTTCCCGCAGCATTTGCGCGGGTTTTATCGATCTTTGTCGATCTCGTTCGTATCGCCTTCTTCGCCTATGCCTGCTGGCTGATGTGGCGCTATGTGGAGATTGTCGCCCATGAGCGCATGGTGACGATCGACCTGCCCCGGAACATCGTCTTTTACAGCGTCCTGGCAGGCTTCGCTCTTATGCTCATCCGCTCCATCCAGGTTTTCGTCGGCAATCTGCGCCGCGGCTATTCCGTTCTCGAACGGCCTGAAATGTTCCAGAAGCTCGAGGACTGATCGCCATGTTGCTGCTCGTTGGTTCCTTCCTCGTTTTGATGCTCGTAGGCGTGCCCGTCGCCATCTCCATGGCGGTAGCCTCGGTCCTCTACCTTGTTCTCCACGGCGTTGCCCCCGACATCATCGCTGCGCAGCGAATGATTGCCGGCGTGGAAAGTTTCCCCCTGCTCGCCGTTCCCTTTTTCATCCTCGCCGGGAACCTGATGAATTCCGCCGGCGTCACCGGACGCATCTACTCCTTTGCCGTTGCTCTCGTCGGCTGGATGAGAGGCGGCCTGGCGCAGGTGAATATCATCGGTTCGGTCATCTTCTCCGGCATGTCCGGCACGGCACTCGCCGATGCGGCCGGCATCGGCACCATCGAAATCAAGGCGATGAAGGATCACGGCTATCCGGTGGAGGCGGCGGTCGGCGTAACAGCCGCTTCGGCAACGCTCGGACCGATCTTCCCGCCGTCGCTGCCCTTCGTCATCTATGGAATGATGGCGAATGTCTCGATCGGCGCCTTGTTCATGGCAGGCATCGTGCCGGGCGTCGTCATGACACTGCTGATGATGATCACAGTCGCCATCTTCGCTTATATCAAAAGCTGGGGTTCCGACACGCCTTTCAATCTTCGCCAGCTCGGATCGGCATCCCTGGAAGTCGTAATTGTCTTCGCTGTCCCACTGCTGATCTACCTGCTGATGTCTGCAGGCCTCTCGATGAATCTGGCGGTCGGCATCGCGCTGGTCGTTCTGCTTGCCCTTGACTGGTATTTCGACTTTTCGGCCGTTCTGGCGCTGATGACGCCGGTTATCCTGATCGGCGGCATGACCATGGGCTGGTTTACGCCAACGGAAGCGGCGGTTGCAGCGGTTCTGTGGTCACTGTTCCTCGGCCTCGTGCGTTATCGAACCATGACGCTGTCCACTTTGGCTCGCGCCACATTTGATACCATCGAGACGACCGCCTCGGTTTTGTTCATCGTCACGGCCGCGTCAATTTTCGCCTGGCTCCTGACGGTCAGCCAAGCGGCTCAAATGCTCTCCGGCGCGATCCTGACAATCACCGACAACAAGTGGGTTTTCCTGATCCTCGTCAACCTCCTGATGCTTTTCGTGGGCTGTTTCCTCGACACGATCGCTGCAATCACCATTCTGGTGCCGATCCTGCTTCCTCTGGTACTCCAGTTCGACATAGATCCGGTGCATTTCGGTCTGATCATGACGCTCAACCTGATGATCGGGCTCCTGCACCCACCGCTTGGCATGGTGCTTTTCGTGTTGTCGCGCGTTGCCAAACTGTCGGTGGAGCGTACGACGATGGCGATCCTGCCTTGGCTCGTGCCGTTGTTCATCGCACTCATCCTGATCACCTTCGTTCCGGCGATCACGCTCTGGCTGCCGACGGAATTCGGCCTTATCCGCGGCAATTGAGGAACTGACATGCGGACACGTTTCGCACGGCTGTATGGCGAACGCGATCTACGCATCGAAGAGGGGCCGTTTCCGGCTCCTCGCGAAGGCGAAGTCTTGTTGAGGATGGCGGCAGGCGGCATCTGCGGCTCCGATCTCCACTATTACCAGGATGGCGGCTTCGGCCCTGTCCGGGTGCGAGAACCGATCATCCCCGGGCACGAGGCGGCGGGATATGTGGAGACCCTGGGGCCGGGTGTTTCCGGCGTTGAAGTCGGCGCCCTGGTATCGGTCAATCCAAGTCGACCCTGCGGGCATTGTCGCTTCTGCAAAGAGGGGCTGCCGATCCACTGCCTCGAGATGCAGTTCATGGGGAGCGCCATGCGTCTTCCCCATGCGCAGGGCATGTTCCGCGACTATCTGGTCGTGCCGGCTCTCCAATGCCATCCCGCGGGCAAGATCGTGAGCGCTGGCGAGGCTGCCTGCGCCGAACCCCTTGCGGTCTGCCTCCACGCGGTCACGCAGGCGGGAGACTTATCCGGGAAGAGAGTGCTCGTGACTGGCGCCGGGCCAATCGGAGCACTGGTCGTAGCGGCGGCGCGTCAGGCCGGCGCTACAGAGATCGTCGTGACCGATCTCCTGGATGCGGCCCTGGAGCGCGCGTCTGCCATGGGCGCCAGCAGCACCATCAATGTCATGAAAAACCTAGCGGAACTGACCGTCTACGAAAAGGACAAGGGACAGTTCGACATAGCCTTCGAATGCTCGGCTGCGGCGCCGGCGATTCGGAGTGCAATCGCCACGGTCAAGCCTCGTGGCTTGATCGTTCAGGTGGGCGTTACCGGTGATACAGTTGTTCCTCTCAATGCGCTTGTCGGCAAGGAATTGCGTTGGATCGGCTCTCAACGGTTCGATAGGGAATTTTCGACTGCCGTCGATCTCATTTCCAGCCGCAGGATCGACGTGCGGCCGATCATCTCCCACACTTTCCCGATTACCCAAGCGCTCGCCGCCTTCGAACAGGCCGGGGACCGTTCCACCGCCTGCAAGGTGCAACTTACATTTCTGGCCTGAAAAGGCCCTCCGAGGACATTCCGATGAGACATACATGGCGGTGGTTCGGTCCGATCGACAAGGTAGGCGTAGAGGACGCCGCCCAGGCCGGGGCACAGGGGATTGTCAGTGCACTTCATCACATTCCGACCGGCGAAGTCTGGCCGATGGAGGAGATTGGCAAGCGTCATGATGAAATCAGAGCCGGAGGCCTGGTCTGGGATGTGGTCGAGAGCGTCCCTATCTCCGAAAGCATCAAGACCCAGACCGGCGACTGGCGCAGTCATATCGCAAACTGGCAGGAGACGCTCAGGCGTCTGTCGGCCTCGGGCATCCGCACTGTGTGCTATAACTTCATGCCGGTGCTCGACTGGACCCGCACGGATTTGCGCTGGACGGCACGCCACGGCGCCAAGGCCATGCGCTTCGACCTCATCGATTTTGTCGCCTTCGACCTTCATCTCCTGAAGCGCCCCGGCGCTGCCGAAGACTACGAGGAGGCCATTCGGGAAAAGGCAGCAGTCCGATTTGCGCAAATGCCCGACGAGCGGCGCACGGCACTCTCGAAGAACATCGGCGCAGGGCTTCCTGGCTCGGCAGACGGCTATACGCTGCCGCAACTGCTCGAGCTTTTGCAGACCTATTCCGGCATCACACGCGAAAAACTGCAGCAACATCTCGTCGACTTCCTGTCGGAAGTCACGCCGGTGGCCGAGCGTGTCGGTATCAATATCTGTGCGCATCCGGACGACCCACCGTGGGCATTGCTCGGCTTGCCACGCATTCTCTCCAGTGAAGAGGACTACCTTCATATGCTGGCGGCTGTCGATAGCCCGGCAAATGGGGTGACTTTCTGCACGGGTTCGCTTGGCGCGCGAGCCTCCAATGACTTACCCGCGATGGTGAGGCGTCTCGCGCCGCGCATTCACTTCGTCCACCTGCGCAACGTTCATCGCGAAGAGGAAGGCACCCGCTGCTCGTTTTTCGAAGACGAACATCTTGAGGGTGATACGGACATGGTCGCGGTCATCGCCGAACTGCTCGCCGAAGAGAAGCGCCGCAAGGCGCAAGGCCGCTCCGATCACCAGATACCGATGCGCCCGGACCACGGACAGGAAATTCTCGATGACCTCAAGCGCGGCGCCCAGCCGGGCTATCCTGCCATCGGCCGGCTGAAAGGGCTTGCCGAACTGCGCGGTATCGAACGCGCGCTATCCCACAGAACATATGGGCTTCCGTGATCTCGCAAGCGGATTTACAGTGACGGCGCGCCGCTCACTTCCTTGAACAAAACGCTCTGGTCGGTGAGATATTTGGCAAAGATCGGCAGGCTGGCTCCGCCGATCGCCCTTGCCTGCGAGCCGACTTTGCCTTCGACGATATCCGGAATGATCACGCCCTGTAGGTCCAGTCTGCCAACCGCATCTATAGTGGCGCTGACAATCCGTTTGCGGACCCAGCCGGGGAAACCGCCATCGATTACCGCTGCGCCAAAATCGATGATCGAGGCTGCCGCTATGATCGCCTGCGCCAGCGCGTCCGCCGTCTGCTGAATCCAAAGATCCAGAGGTTCTCCAAAATCGACCCAGCCGTCCGCAGAATACCAGAGCGGCTGCGGATCGATGCCTCGTTCATGCAAGAGGTTTTCCAGTACGAAAATAGAGGCGATATCAAGCAGCTGGCGCGTTTCGCCCGCCTTGCCGCGAACGGGCAAGGGCCCGACCGCACCCGCCGTTCCGGTACGGCCGGAAAAAATCGCAGAATTGAGAACGATACCGCCGCCGATAAACGACCCGATAAAAAAGTACACGAAATCCGGATAGGCCGGGCCGACGCCGAAGACGAGTTCTGCACCACAAGCGCTTGTCGCGTCGTTTTGCAGGTAAACGGCGTGCCGTACACGGCTGGCAATTTCGCCCTGCAGATCGAAGCTGCGCCAGACGTCCATCGCCCCCTCCGGAGCGCCTACCTCGTCTGCCCAGTTCCATAGCTCGAATGGCGCGGCGACGCCGATTCCGGCGATGCGGCCACGCTCTGCCTCGTCCATCTGCGATTCGATACGCTCGATACCCGAAATGATGATGTCCAGGATTTTCGCCGGCTGCGGATAGGCATAGGTCTCATGATACTGCCGTCTTATTTTGCCCATGAAGTCCATGAGCACCAGGTCGGCGCTGCGGCGGCCGATCTTCACTCCGAAGGAATAGACGGCATCAGGGTTGAGCCGCATCGGCACCGAGGGCTGGCCTACCCGACCGCGTACCGGCTCTCCGCGCAAAAGCAGCCCGTCCTTTTCCAAAGACCGCATGATCACGGAAACGGTCTGCGCCGACAACCCGCTCCGCCTGGTGATGTCGGCCTTGGACATCGAGCCGTTCAGACGCACCAATGAAAGAACCAGCCTTTCATTATAGGCTCTGACACGCACCTGGTTGGCGCCGCCGGTAAGGTTGCCCGGCAGCGCTTGGACCTGACCCGCGCCATCTGAAACCGTCATCGGCTTTCCTCCCAGATCATCGGCCACCGCGAATTACCTCAGATTTCGAAATATCCGCGCGGACATTGATCAAAATTTCTGGTTGTCGCACCCCCGGAATTCCCGGGCCGTGAATCTCCTCCGCTGCGGACTATCGCACGGTGGATAAATAATTCAATCGGAATTAATTATTGACAGGTCCTTTTTATTTGTTCTTAATTGTCGATGTAAGAGTGCAGGACGGGCTGGAGGAGACACCCTGTCAAACTTGGCGCCTGCGCCGCTCATCGGTCCGCGTGACGGACAGCGTTAACTCTGGGAGGAGACCATGAAGAAATCCGTACTTTCCGCCGCATTCGGCGCACTTGCCCTCGGCGTAGCCTTTTCTGCACCTGCTCATGCGGCTGATGTTTCCGCCTGCCTGATCACCAAGACCGACACCAATCCCTTCTTCGTCAAGATGAAGGAAGGCGCCACCGCTAAGGCCAAGGAACTCGGCGTTACCCTGAAATCCTATGCAGGCAAGATCGATGGCGACAGCGAAAGCCAGGTGGCCGCTATCGAAAGCTGCATCGCCGATGGCGCCAAGGGCATCCTGATCACCGCTTCCGATACCAAGGGTATCGTCTCCTCGGTGAAGAAAGCGCGTGACGCAGGCCTCCTCGTGATCGCGCTCGACACCCCGCTCGATCCAGCTGATGCCGCAGACGCAACCTTCGCAACCGACAATCTGCTCGCCGGCAAGCTCATTGGCCAGTGGGCCAAGGAAACGCTCGGCGACAAGGCCAAGGAGGCCAAGGTGGGCTTTCTCGACCTGACGCCGTCGCAGCCGACCGTCGACGTTTTGCGCGACCAGGGCTTCATGATGGGCTTCGGTATCGATCCCAAGGACCCGAACAAGATCGGCGACGAAAACGATCCGCGGATCGTCGGTCATGACGTGACCAACGGCAACGAAGAAGGCGGCCGCAAGGCGATGGAAAACCTTCTCCAGAAGGATCCGAGCATCAACGTCATTCACACGATCAATGAACCGGCAGCCGTGGGTGCCTACCAGGCTCTCAAGGCGGTCGGCATGGAAAAGAACGTCCTGATCGTCTCGGTCGACGGCGGTTGCCCCGGCGTCAAGTCGGTCAAGGAAGGCGTTATCGGCGCCACCTCGCAGCAGTATCCGCTGCTGATGGCCTCCCTCGGCATCGAAGCGATCAAGAAGTTCGCCGACACCAAGGAAAAGCCGAAGCCGACTGAAGGCAAGTCCTTCTTCGATACCGGCGTCTCGCTGGTGACCGACAAGCCTGTGTCCGGTGTCAAGTCGATCGACACCAAGGAAGGCACGGCCAAGTGCTGGGGCTAACCCGCATACTATAGGCAACCCGGCCGGGGACTTGATCCCCGGCCGCTTTGAACCGACGATGGCCGTTATCCGACCGACGGAAGAGCGGGGTGAAGGGTAGAGCTTCTGCGCGCCCGGCGCGTAGGCCGAGGAGGAAACATGACTGAAGCACAGGAATTCGAACGAGTTCTTGACGAGAGCGACAAGAACGTCGCCTCTTTCGAGCACAGCGACATTTCGTTTCTCAAACGAGCACAGCACTTTCTGCATTCGACGCCTGCGGCAGTGCCGCTGATCGTCCTGGTGCTGGCAATCATCATCTTCGGCTTGACGATCGGCGGGCGGTTCTTCTCGTCCTATACGCTGACGCTCATTCTCCAGCAGATTGCCATCGTCGGCATTCTCGGGGCTGCGCAGACGCTCGTCATTCTGACGGCCGGCATCGATCTCTCGATCGGCGTCATCATGGTTTTTTCCGCCGTTATCATGGGCAATTGCGCAATCACCTACGGAATTCCCACTCCCATCGCGATTGCGATCGGCATGGGGACCGGAGGGCTTTGCGGCCTGCTGAACGGCTTCCTCGTCGCCTTTATGAAGCTGCCGCCGTTTATCGTGACGCTCGGCACCTGGAGTATCGTCATGGCGACGAACTTCATCTATTCGGCAAATGAAACCATTCGCGATGCCGATGTCGACGCCCAGGCTCCTCTGCTGCATCTATTCGCTGTCAGTTTCAGACTTGGTACCGCCGTACTGACGCTGGGCGTCATTGCCATGGTCCTGCTTGTTCTGGCGCTCTGGTATATTCTCAATCACACGGCCTGGGGCAGGCATGTCTATGCCGTTGGCGATGACCCCGAAGCGGCAAAGCTTTCCGGTATCCAGACCAAACGTGTCCTTCTCGCGGTCTATACGATCTCCGGCGTGATCGCGGCCTTCGCGGCCTGGGTATCTATCGGCCGCAATGGATCCATCTCGCCGTCGGCTGCGGTCACCGACTATAACCTTCAGGCGATCACCGCGACTGTGATCGGCGGTATCTCCCTCTTCGGCGGGCGTGGCTCCATCCTGGGCACCTTGTTTGGCGCAATGATCGTCGGCGTGGTCTCGATGGGATTGAATATGCTCGGAGCCGATCCGCAGTGGAAGGTTCTTTTGACCGGTGTTCTCATCATCGCCGCCGTTGCGGTCGACCAGTGGATCAGAAAGGTGTCGGTGTAACATGGCAATCGAACCCATTCTTTCGGCTCGCGGCCTCGTCAAGCGTTACGGACGGGTCACCGCACTCGACTATGCTGATTTCGATCTCTACCCGGGCGAAATTCTTGCCGTAATCGGCGACAACGGCGCCGGAAAGTCATCGTTGATCAAGGCCATATCCGGCGCGGTCACGCCGGACGAAGGGGAAATCAGGCTTGAGGGCCAGCAGGTCCAGTTCAAGTCGCCGATGGAAGCGCGTGAAGCCGGCATCGAAACGGTCTACCAGAACCTCGCGCTCTCTCCGGCCCTTTCAATCGCCGACAACATGTTCCTCGGCCGCGAAATCCGCAAACCCGGCGTTCTCGGCAGCTGGTTTCGCATGCTCGATCGTCCGGCGATGGAAAAGCGGGCGCGCGACAAACTTTCCGAGTTGGGGTTGATGACGATCCAGAACATCAACCAGGCGGTCGAAACGCTGTCGGGCGGTCAACGGCAAGGTGTCGCCGTCGCGCGGGCCGCGGCCTTTGGCTCCAAGGTTGTCATCATGGATGAGCCAACCGCTGCACTTGGGGTAAAGGAAAGCCGCAAGGTCCTCGAACTTATCCTCGACGTCCGGTCGCGCGGTCTGCCGATCGTGCTGATTTCCCACAATATGCCGCATGTCTTCGAAGTTGCCGACCGCATCCACATCCATCGCCTCGGCAAACGGCTGACCGTCATCAATCCGAAGGAATACACAATGTCGGATGCGGTCGCTTTCATGACAGGTGCAAAGGCACCGGCAGAACCCGTCGCAGCCTGATCGACAAGGGGAGCCCCGGCAAACAAGCCAGGTCTCCCTCGCATATCACTCGGCTCTAGATGCGGCGTTCGGCCAACGATATTCAGCGTCCGCTCTGGAAACGCGTAGCGGTCCGCCCTTTACCCTTGTCACCGTTATTCGCCCCTGCTTTCGCTTTGCGGCCTGAAGCAGGCGGGAGGAAAGATTTCCGATCCTCGGCAATGAAAGGCGGAACAAGGGACGACGAGGCGAATTTATCTGGCAACCAAGGAGCGCACCATGCCAGATAATTCGAAAATTTCGCCAGCCGTTGAATCTATGAAGAAGGAACAAGCTCGGCAACTCTCAAACGAGAGCAAGGGTGAACTGGACAAGGCGCTTGAGGATACCTTTCCGGGTTCCGACCCCATGTCGACAGTCACCAGTACTGCCGCCACAGGAGGCCCCTCGACTTCTTCGGCAGAGGACATAAGGCAAAGCAGCAAGGCTTCGGTCGTACGCAGAAATGATTTGTTGCTGACGGAGGCTCCACGGGTCGACGAGGCGCTCGACGCCATCGATAGACGCGACGGCAACAATCCGGATACCTGGACGCTGGAAGAGCTTCACGCGATGCGCTCCGAGATATCCCGGATGCGGGAATCGCTTCTTGAGGTCGGCAGCGCATCGGGACGTCTCGCAAAAGCGGGTGTGTCATCTCTCAAAGAAGATGCGGAAAGACGGATCCGCGAGCGTCCCTTTGCCTCGGTGGGCATTGCGGCGCTGCTTGGCTATTTCTGGGGCCTCACGAGATGACGGCGCGAAGCTTCAAATCTCGTGAGGTCGAGCAGGCGACAAGGTGCGGGCTGATTTCCAAACCTGTGGCGGCGGCCAGAGCCTGAAATGTACCTCGTTCAGATCCTCCTGCCGCTGACCGCTCCGGCCGATCGCATGAGGCTGCACCAGTTCGACACGGTCAAACAGCAGTTGACTGCCAAGTTTGGGGGAATGACATTTTACCGAAGCGCTCCGGCCGAAGGTCTCTGGCAGGAATCCGGTGACGTCGAAAAAGACCTGATCGTGACGGCGGAAATCATGGCTGCCGAACTTGAGCAGGACTGGTGGGCTCAATATCGCAAGCGGCTTGAGAAGGACTTCGCCCAGAAGGAAATCGTCGTGCGGGCGTTTAAAATCGAGCGGCTTTGACAACCGTCAGGGCGGCGCGTCGGCCGACGGGTACCGCCAGCGAATGAGAAAAATATTCGCATTTGCTCGATTTCTTTGCAGTTTTGTTCGGCCTCAAACGCGGACGTTTTCTGTAATTGATGCGCCAGTGCCCCGCTCGAAAGGATGACGAGATGAATTGGTTGAAAGCTATAGCAGCCGCAATGTTTCTTCAGGTAACTGCGCTCGCCCCCGCAAGTGCTGGCGAAAATCTGGCCGCGGTCAAATCGGCCGGCACCTTGAAGATCGGCACCGAAGGCACTTATGCGCCTTTCACCTTTCACGATGCTTCCGGCAAGCTCGTCGGCTTCGACGTCGAGATCGGCGAAGCAATCGCGGCCAAGCTTGGCGTCAAAGCCGAATTCATCGAAGGCAAATGGGATGGCCTGATCGCCGGCCTCGACGCCAAGCGGTACGATACCGTGATCAATCAGGTCGGAATTACTGAGGCGCGGAAGCAGAAATACGACTTTTCCGATCCTTACATCGCGTCGAAAGCCGTTCTGATCGTTCGCCAGGACAATGACGAGATCAAAGGCTTTGCCGATCTCAAGGGCAAAAAAGCCGCCCAGTCCCTGACAAGCAATTTCGGCAAACTGGCAGAACAGTCCGGCGCCGAACTTGTCGGAACCGAAGGGTTTGACCAGTCTATCCAACTGGTGCTGACCCGACGGGCCGATGCGACGATCAACGACAGCCTGTCCTTCCTCGACTTCAAAAAGCAAAAGCCGGATGCGCCCGTCAAGATCGCCGCCGAGCAGAACAACGCGGAATATTCCGGGATTATCATCCGCAAGGGCGAACCGGAATTGCTGCAGGCCATCAACAAGGCTCTCGCGGATATCAAGGCCGATGGGACCTATGAGAAGATCGCCCAGAAATATTTTGGGCAAGACGTCTCCAAATAAGGCGCTCAAGCCCGATTTGGACTGAAGACCCGACGTCCGGCGAAATGCCGGACGTCTCATTTTACGAGGATCACCGTGCCACACTGGCTCCAATTGATGGCAGATTCGCTGCCGACCCTGCTTTGGGCCGGTATCAAATTCACCATTCCCTTGACCCTGTTATCCTTCCTTTTCGGTCTTGTCCTCGGATTGATGACTGCTATCGCACGCCTGTTTGCCCCGCTGCCGCTTGCGATGGTCGCGCGTTTCTATGTCTGGGTCATTCGCGGCACGCCGCTTCTGGTGCAGCTCTTCGTCATCTTCTATGGATTGCCGAGCATGGGCATTCTGCTCGATGCCTTCCCGGCAGCCTTGATCGGCTTCACGCTCAATATCGGCGCATACAGTTCCGAGATTATTCGCGCGGTGATCTCTTCAGTCCCGAAAGGTCAATGGGAAGCTGCCTATTCGATCGGTATGAGCTGGCGCCAGGCGATGACCCGCACCATTCTTCCCCAGGCAGCGCGCGTTGCCGTCCCGCCCCTATCCAACACTTTCATTTCGCTTGTGAAAGACACGTCCCTTGCCGCCGCCATCACCGTTCCGGAACTCTTTCAGGCGGCACAAAGGATCGTCGCGACCACCTATGAACCCCTCATCCTCTACATCGAAGCCGCAATGATCTATCTTGTACTGAGTTCGTTCCTCTCGGCCCTGCAGGTAAGGCTCGAGCGGCGTTTCGCTCGTTACGGCGGCATGTTGGAGGCGAATGCATGATCAAGCTTTCGAACCTCGAAAAACGCTTCGGCGCTGCTGTTATCCTCAGTGATATCAGCATCGACATTCCCGAAGGCAGCGTCACCGCGTTGGTGGGGCCATCCGGCGGCGGCAAAAGCACGCTTTTGCGCTGCATCAACCTGCTCGAGATCCCGAGTGCCGGCACGATCCGCCTGGGCGAGGCAGAACTCTCATTTTCACCGGATAAAAAAATCGGCTGGAACGACATCCGGATGATCCGCGGCCAGACCGGCATGGTTTTCCAGAATTTCCAGCTGTTTCCGCACCGCACCGCGATCGAGAACGTCATGGAGGGATTGACGACAGTTCTTAGATGGCCCCGCCAGAAGGCGCAGGCGCGTGCCATGGAACTCCTCGAGAAAGTGGGAATGGCGCACAAGGCCGAGGCTTGGCCCGCGACACTTTCCGGCGGGCAGCAGCAACGCGTCGCGATCGCACGTGCCCTGGCGCCCTCGCCCCGTGTCCTGCTCTGCGACGAACCGACGTCGGCGCTCGATCCGGAGCTTGCCGCGGAAGTCGTCGAAGTGCTGGCCAAACTTGCTCGCGAGGGAACGACGATGGTCATGGCCACCCATGATCTCCGGCTTGCCTCCAGGATCGCCCGCGACGTCGTCTTCCTGGAAGCGGGCCGTATTGTCGAAGCCGGCAATGCGCAGGCTCTCTTCAACGCGCCACAGCGGGAAAGAACAAGGCAGTTCCTGTCGACAATCTCTGCAGCGCATTCACAGGGCGCCTAGAAAACGGCTTGCGCCGATTTCGCAGCATCTGCGCTGCCCGCTGCAGCCTGAACTTGCGAGCTTGAACGAGCACCTCAAGCGGCAGCAACAAAATGTCCCGGTGAGACCTCGCGATAGGCGCGCGGCGCAACGACAAAGTCAGGCGGTCTGATCGGGCTTTTCAGCTCCTCGCTCGCCGGCATCCGTCTTTCACTGCGGCGATCCGGGTCCGGAACGGGGACGGCCGCTATCAGCTTCCTGGTATAGTCGTGCTGTGGGTTGCCGAACACAGTTTCGCGCGGTCCGATCTCAACGATTTCTCCGAGATACATCACCGCCACCCGATGACTGACACGCTCCACCACGGCCATGTCGTGGGAGATGAACAGGAAGGCCAGATTAAGGCTCTCCTGAAGGTCCAACATCAAATTGATGACCTGCGCCTTGATCGAGACGTCGAGGGCAGAGACACTCTCATCGGCGATGATAACCTTCGGTTCCAGCGCCAGAGCCCGCGCGATACAGATGCGCTGGCGCTGCCCACCCGAGAACTCATGGGGATAGCGGCTCGCCATGTCGGGTGTCAGGCCGACCTTGCGCAGCATCTCGGAGACGACCTGTTTCGCATCCCGTGCCGAGCCCATTTTGTGTTCGAGATAGGGTTCCGCGATCGCCTGGCCGACGGTCATGCGCGGATTGAGGGAAGCGAAAGGGTCTTGGAAGATCATCTGCACGGACTTGCGCATCTCGCGCATTTGGCGCTTGTCGAGCGAGAGCACATCGCGGTCTTCGACCATCACCGAGCCCGAATCCGGTTCGATCAACCGCATGATGGCACGGCCGGTGGTGGACTTGCCGCAGCCAGATTCGCCCACCAGCGACAAGGTCTCCCCTGCAAAAAGATCAAAAGACACGTTTTCGACGGCATGGACTCTACCGCTCAGGCGGCCAAACAGGCCGGAATGAATGTCGAAGCGCTTGGTGAGGTTCTTTACTTGGAGGATCGGCTTATCCTTCGCAACCGTATCGGGCACCTCGGCCGGAACATTCGATTCACCCGTTTCCATATTAACGACCGGAAAGCGCAGCGGCCGATCGAAGCCCCGCATCGACCCAAGCACCGGCACGGCGGACAGAAGCGCACGCGTGTAAGGGTGCCGGCCACGATGAAAGATATCGGTCGTCTTGCCCGTTTCCACCTGCTCGCCGCGATACATGACGACGGTGCGGTCGGCGATCTCTGCCACCACGCCCATGTCGTGCGTGATGAACAGGACGGAGGTGCCCTCCTCTTCCTGAAGTATCTTGATGAGGTCGAGGATCTGGCCCTGGATCGTTACATCGAGCGCTGTGGTCGGTTCGTCGGCGATAAGCAATCTCGGCTTCGACGCCAAGGCCATAGCGATCATGACCCGCTGGCGCATGCCTCCGGAAAGCCGGTGCGGATATTCGTCGAAACGGGAGGCCGCCGAGGGAATGCGGACTTTTTCCAGGAGCCGAATTGTCTCCGCCTTCGCCTCCCCCGCCGACAGGGCCTTATGGCACAATAGCGCCTCGGAAATTTGGTCTCCCACCGTAAAAAGCGGATTAAGGCTCGTCATCGGTTCCTGAAAGATCATCGAAATGTCGTTGCCGCGGACCCGGCGCATGTCCTTTTCAGGCAGCGTAAGGAGGTCACGCCCACCGAACATGATCCTGCCATCGATGCGGCTGGTGTCCGCCTGCAGAAGCCGCATGATCGAAAGCGACGTTACGCTTTTTCCCGAGCCTGACTCACCGACGATCGCTACGGTTTCACCAGGTGCGACGGAAAACGAGACATCGCGTACGACCGAGTTCCATTCGCCGTCGACCAGAAATGATGTGGTCAGGTTCTCGACGGACAGAACCGGTTCGACGGCTTCCATGATTATTGCTTCCGCAGCGTTCATCGTCGTTTCCCTCTTTCCTTCCGTCGGCGCGATTAGTCGGGCCAGTTGAGCAAGCCGTCGAAACGATGGCGGCTCAGGTTCTCGATCGGTGTGGCTATGACTTCATTTGAAGCCCTGGCCTTGTCGAGCTCCTCCTTCAGACGGCTCGCGACGATGACCTCCTGACCGGGATGCAGATTGCAGGGGTCGAGGTAGAAATAATGATGCTCCACCTCATGATCGCGCACGATGATCGGCGGGCTGCCGTTGCGGAGGGCAGCCGCGAGGTCCCAAGCGGTTATATGCGCCTCCGGCGGAGAAATGATCACCCGCATGCGGTCGAGCGGGTTGTTGGTGGGGTCCGGTTCGATCAAAGCCGTTACCCCCGGGCGCCCACTCAGAGTCTCCTTCCAAAGGTTAAGATAGCTGGTCTCCCGCTCTCGGATTCCGGCATGATCTCGCGTCTCCCAAGCCTCCAGCGCGGCCATCACGCCGTAGATGCTTTCCTTGCCGACCTTCATGCCGCGACCGATGCCCATATTCTGCAAGAACGCATGGCGGACATGCTCCTTCGTGCCGGCCACGATGCCGGAGGTCGGGCCTCCCAGGAATTTATGGCCCGAATAGAGAACCACATCGGCACCTTGGGCGAGGAACAGCTTGAGATCATATTCGGAAGCCGCATCGACAATGACCGGCACACCTCTGGCATGGGCAATTTCGACGAATTCGCTCAAATGCAGCAAACCGTAGTCGACGACGTGGTGGGAGACGACATAAACAGCGGCGGCCGTCTTTTCGTTGATGGCGTTTTCCATATGAAAACGGTGCGTTGAGGTCGCCTGTCCGATCAGCACCACCTTGCCGCCGGCCAGCCGGATCGCCTGGTCCACCGGCGCTCCGTAGCTCACCACGTGCCCCATCTGAACGATGACTTCGTTCTTTTCAGGCGTGACATCCGGAAGTCTCTCAATAGCGAGCAGATTGCTGCCGGTGATGCAACCTGCCACCGCCAGGCTGATACCCGACGAGCAGGAAGCCGTGACGAACCCCGCCTCCCCGCCCGTCAATCGGGATATCACCGCGCTTGCCTTCCGCTGCAGGTCGTTGATCTCCACGAATTGCGGCAGGATCGCCGCCATCGCGTCGATCGCCTGCGGCACCACGATCGACGCACCGAGGCTTGTCATTGTGCCGGACACATTGATCACCGGACGCAGACCGATCTGGGCGCGGATATCATCGGACATTCTATCTCTCCAAAGTAGCGGCAGGCTGCGATTTGTCATCGACAGTTATGCCATAGTAATGTAATAGCCTCTCAAATCGAGAAGAGGACTGTTGAATTGGACGCAAAGACTTCATCCGCAGCTATCCCCGAAGACGCGGTCGCCACCGAGGATGCCAATGACGTCAAGAGCAGCCGTCGTTCGCGCGTCAGCGGCATAGATCGGGCGCTGCAGGTCATCGACCACCTCTACGAAACGGGGGCGCCGGCGGGGGCTTACGCGATCGCCAAGGCGATCAAGGCGCCGCTTTCCACCGTCTACGTGATCATTGACGATCTTGTTGAAAAGAACATGCTGGCACGCAATCTCGACGGCACGATCTGGCTCGGGGCTCGGCTTTACCATTACGGACTGGCTTACGCCCGCTCGCTTGATTTCATGAGCGTCGCGACACACGAAATGCACGATCTCTGCCGCCAGGCGGGAGAAACCGTGCAGGTCTGCGGCCGCGACGGCGACTATATGCTGGTGCTTGCCATGGCCGATGGCCCCAGCCATTTTCAGGTGGCCTCCCGCGTCGGCACGCGCGTTCCCTTGAACTGGACCGCTTCCGGCCGCCTGCTCGTCGGGCATTTGCCCGAGGCGGAGCGGATCGAGCTTTTCAAGCGATGCGCGCGCACCTCGCCCACCGGTCGTGCCGAAGTGGATGCCCTTACGCTCGCCGACTCGGCCGGCAAGGCATTCAGGGAGCGCCTTTCGATCCAGGTCGCGGAATCCGATTATGCCGTGGCCTGCATTGCCTCGCCGATCTGCGACAGGGATGGTCAGTGCATCGCAACCATCTCGATCGTGCTGCCTGAGCAGAAGGTCTTTTCCGACGAGAACCATTACACGGAGCAGGTTCGCGCCTCGGCTGAGCGGATCGAGAAGCTGATGGGCTGGCGAAACCATTGACCGCTGCTCCTAATCGCGCAATGCGACGATCGCTTCGATCTCGACGGTGATGTTATTGGGAAGCGAACCGAAACCGACGGCGGAACGGGCATGCTGGCCGGCTTCGCCGAAGACGGTGATGAGCAGGTCTGAGCAGCCGTTGATGACGCTCGGGTGATCTTCGAAATCCGGCACGGCGTTGACCATGCCGAGCAATTTGACCACACGTTTCACCCGCGACAGATCGCCGAGCGCCTCATGCATGACGGCAAGCAGGTTGATGCCGACCAACCGGGCATGCTGATAGGCGAGCTCCACATCCACGTCGGCACCGACCTTGCCGGAATAGAGATGGCCATTTGCTTCGCGAGGTCCCTGGCCGGAGAGATAGAGCAGATTGCCTTCCTGCACATGCGTCACGAAATTGGCGATCGGCGGCGGCGACGGCGGAAGCTGGATGCCGAGTTGAGCCAGGCGCTCATACGGCGATTGCGCCGCGGAGGCGGCCTTTGCTGGGGACGTGTTCACGCGAACTCCTGTCATGCAATTTTGTATTGATCGCTCACCGCCACGAGTAGCCGTGGCTGTGGCGAACGAGCTTGCGAGCCCGCGGGATGTAGCGACTGGCGGCGATAGCCTCCGCACCGATGACGGCGTATCGCGGCTCAAACAGTTTCTGGAGGCGCGAGACGTCGCCATTGGAATCGGTCGCTTCCAGATCGGCATCGACGAGATCAAAGATGGTGAAATCGGCCCGTTCCCCGACCGAAAGCCGGTTTTCCATTGAGAGCTTGATGACGGACGCGGGCGCATGGGTCACGGCTTCGACAACCTTTTCGAAGGGCATGCCGACCGACAGGAGCTTCGACATGGTGGTCGCCAGATCCCAGACCGGGAAATTCATCGAATGACCATGCAGGTCCGTCGAAATCGAGAAGGGCAGCAGTCCGCGCTGGATCGCCGCTTCCGCGACCTTGAAGGAGAAGGACGCGCCGCCATGGCCGATGTCCAGTCGAATTCCTTCGGAGGCGCAGCGTTCGGCGAGATTGAAAAGATCCTCGTCCTCCATAATGCTCGAACCGGCCTTGCCGTTGAAGCAGTGGGTGACGACGTCTCCCGGACCCAGGATTTCCAGTACTTCGTCATAGAGCGCCGGCGGTTCACCGACATGCACCATCATCGGAACCTTGAGGATCTTGGCGATCTTCTTGCCGAGCTTGACGGGCGTAACACCCCAGGAGCCGGTAATGACATGGCTGGCGCGCACCTTGATGCCAACGATATGCTCGCTGTTTTCCGCATAACATTCCAGAATCCTATCAAGGTCGATGTCCTTGATGTCGCGCAGTTCCGGAACGCGGTTGCAGGCGACGAGACCGATCGAGCCGAGGTTCAGGAAGGCTTTGATGCGCTCCCTAGAGGGCTCGATGATGTATTCGCGAAAGCCGTGGAAATTGGCTTCGCCGGCCGATCCCGCATCGACCAGCGTCGTCACGCCGCGCTCGGCGCCACATTCGGACGGCCGGATCGAAATGTCGGTGCCGCCGTGCCAGATATGCACGTGCAGATCCACCCAGCCCGGCGAAATCCAGGCGCCTTTGCCATCTATGCGGATCGCATCCGCAGGTGCGGCGAGCGAGGGGCCGATCGCGGAAATCTTGCCATCCTTGCCAACAAGAATATCCGTCGCGTCGGCAGGCATCACATCGCCGAAGGCCATCGGCTTTACATTGGTGAGGAGGAGCGGTTTTTCCGCTTTTTCACCGGTCATTTAGAGGTCCTTTCGAAGTCTGGGATCGAGCATGTCTCTGAGGCCGTCGCCCACCATTTGCAGCGACAACACGCACAGGATGATGGCGAGGCCCGGGAAATAGGTCATCCAGTCGGCTTGGCCGATATATTGGCGGCCGGCGGAAATCATCGTTCCCCAAGTGGGGATTTCGGGGCTAACGCCGAGTCCGAGGAAGGAAAGGCCCGCCTCGGCAAGCATGGCGCTGGCAAACAGGAAGGTTCCCTGAACCAGGATCGGCGACACGAGGTTGCGCAGCACATGCCGTGTCATGATGTGGAAGGTCGAAATCCCGAGTGCCTTGGCTGCTTCCACATAGGGCAGTTCGCGTATGACCAATGTCGAGGCGCGGACAACGCGGGCGAGACGCGGGGCGTAGACGATGGCAAGCGCGAGAATGACCGTCACCAGCGATGGGCCAAGGGCTGCCACGAGTGCAATCGCCAGCAAGATGTCCGGAAAGGCCATCATCGCGTCGATCAGCCGCGCGATCGGCGTGTCGAGTTTCTGGAAGAAACCGGCAAGCAGACCGAGCGTCACCCCGATCGCCGCGGAAAGCACGACGACGGCAAATCCAACCAAGAGCGATAGCCGCCCCGCATGAATGGTGCGCGAAAAGATATCGCGACCGAACTCGTCGGTGCCGAACCAGTAGAGCTCGCCCGGCGGCTTCAGGCGGTTGACGATCGAAAGCTTGGAGGGCGAAAAGGGCGCAACCCAGGGCGCAAGAACCGCAAGCAGAACGAAGACCGTCAGCACAACAAGGCCGATGGCGACCGTCTTGCGCTTCAGCAAGCGGCGAAGGAACCGTGACTTTTCGCCGAGGGCCGGCGCCGAATTGGTGGTCGCGACATCGGCCATCAGTAGCGCACCCTCGGATCGATCAGAAGATAGAGCATATCGATTGCAAAATTGATGAGGACATAAAGGCCAGCGATGACGAGCAATGCCCCCTGGATGACGGGGTAGTCGCGGCGAAGCACGGCGGATACGACAAGGTTGCCGACACCCGGCAGCCCGAACACGGTTTCCGTCACTACCGCGCCGGAAATCAGCACGGCCGCCGTCAATCCGATGACGGTCAGGATCGGAATGAGCGCGTTTTTCAGCGCGTGCTTCAGCACCACACGCCGCTCCGACAAGCCTTTGGCACGGGCAGTACGGACATAGTCGTCACTGAAAACGTCGAGCATGGAAGCGCGGGTGAACCGCAAGATCAGCGCCGAGGAAACCACGCCCAGCGCCAGTGCCGGTAACGTGAGATGGTACATCCTCTCCAGGAAACCCGCGCCCGGACCGCCATATCCGGAGACCGGAAAGATATTCAGCCTGACGGCAAAGAACTGCATGAGGATGAGCCCTAGCCAGAAGCTCGGAATGCTGGCGGCGAGCATCGCCACGGTAGTGGCCGCCTGATCCACGAAAGAGCCGCGCCGATAGGCGGCATAGATGCCGACGGGCAGAGCGATGACGCTCGCGATCGCCAGCGAGAAGATCGTCAGGAAGAAAGTCGGTTCGGCGCGATCCATGAGCGCGGCGCCAACCGGCATGTTGAGGAATATGGACTGGCCGAGATCACCTTTCAGAAGTTGCCCGACATAAAAGACATACTGGACCACGATGGACTGGTCGAGACCGAGCCTTGTCCTCAATTCCGCGATGTCCTGCGGGGTCGCGTCCGGGCCGAGCATCACGGCTGCAGGGTCGCCCGGCGTAACACGCACGATCACGAAGACGATCGTTACGACCAGGAACATCACGACGATCATGCCGGCCAGGCGCTGTAGGATGTAACGTATCATGGTAAAGGTTCCCGTGTCCGCAGCCGGACAGGACGAGTGGTGGATGCCGGCCTTGGCCTGGCATCCACCCTCCTCGTGCCTACTTCGTGATGGACGCGTTCCAGAAATACGGCCAGGGAGCCGGTTCGACGCCTTCAAGCTTCTTCGACTTCGCCGCTACCGCATTGAAGTCGCCGATTTTGATAAGCGGGAGTTCATCGTAGATCGTCTTCTGGACATTTGCCCAAAGCTTCACGCGTTTTGCCTCGTCTGCCTCGGAGGTGAAAGCATCGACTGCAGCCTTGCGGGCGGGCGTGTCCCACCAGCCGGGCGAACTGGTCGAAAGCGCGCCGATCAGGGCCGGCTCCGGCAGGAAGGGGCTGTGGGTGATATAGATGTCCCACAGCTTGGGGTCCGTGCGCCTCTGGGTCAATGTCGCCCAGTCCACGACCTGCATGTCGACCTTGAAGCCGGCGAGCTTCAGATATTCGGCAGCAACCTGCGCCATCTTGTAGTGGAATTCATATTGGCGGCTTGTCAGGATGCGAAGCGGCTCGCCGTTATAGCCCGCAGCCTTCAGAACCTCCGCAGCGGCTTCCGGATTGGCAACATTATAGTTGCCCTCGACTCCCGTTTCGCTATGCCACCCATAGTTGGCGGGATAAAAGGCACCGTCCAGGGCATAAAAATCCTTGCTGCCAAATGCCGCCGCCAGCATGTCCTCCATGCTGAGAGCTTGAGTGACGGCCTTGCGCAGTTCCAGCTTCGAGGCCAGGCCTTCCTTGGTGTTGAAGACGAACACCGGATAGCCGAACGGCTTGAGCAAAACAGGCGCAGAAGCGGAAGAGGATTTGATCTTGTCGAAGGATTCCACAGGAATGGAATCGACATAATCGTATTGGCCCGAGACGGCAGCCTCGACGCGCGTGTTCGGATCGGGCACCGGCACGAAACGGATCTCGTCGAGATATTGGTGGCGGGCGCCGCCATAACCATCGCTCGCGCCAGAGCGAGGCTTGTAGCCGTCGAAACGCGCTAGCTGGATATATTGGTCGGCCTTGCGCTCCTTCAGCATATAAGGACCGGTGCCGACAAACTCCGTCATCGGCTCCGCCTGCTTCTCGGCCGGGATGATAATCGCCGCAGAGTTGTTGAAGGCAAGCAGCGAAACAAGCGGCGCATAAGGTTGCTTCAGCTTGATGGTGACGGCGTCCGGGCCGGTCGCTGCCAGGGTTTCGATGAAGCCGGCGGCCTGCTTGCCGCGCGAGGCAGTCTTGGTCCAACGGCCGAGTGAAGCGATCACATCTTCCGAGGTCATGTCGCTTCCATCGTGGAACTTGATGCCGGTGCGCAGCTTGATCGTGTAGGTCTTCCCGTCGGCGCTGATCTCCGGGAGGCTCTCGGCCAGGAGTGGCGTAACCTTCCAGCCCTTGTCGAAGGTATAGAGGGTCTCGAAGATGTGTTGCGTCACGATTCCCACAAGGTCGGCCGTCGAGGCCATCGGATCAAGCGTCGGCGGCTCGCCGATCGTCGCCACATTGATGACACCACCTTTTTGCTGCGCCAAGGACAAGCTGGGTACGGCGACGAGGGCCGTCGCCAGAAGGAATGCAAGTTTCAGTTTCATCACAGTCTCCCGATCTTATGTTCCACTATTATGTTATATCGACTTTTATAACAGAATAACGAAGACGCGAGCGGTGTCAATGGCAACGTAGGAATCGATGCCACGCGTCGTGCCCTTTCTGATTTGAAGGCGAGCCTCCCCATTCTCACAGGCGCTACCCAGCGGGCAACGCAGCGAGGCGTGGGGTTAGAATTGCCTCGAAAGGACTACGGGGAGCGCGGGAATACAAAGCAGCCGAACGGCTGCATCAAAAATCGCTCAATTGGCGAAAGACGACCCAGACTCTTCAAAGCTCGGGATGCCGGTTCACATCCTTGTAGAGCAGATAGCGGAAGCGACCTGGCCCCCCGGCGTAACATGCCTGCGGGCAGAAGGAGCGAAGCCACATATAGTCACCCGCTTCCACCTCGACCCAGTCCTGATTCAGTCGGTAGACCGCCTTGCCTTCCAACACATAAAGCCCATGCTCCATGATATGGGTTTCCATGAAAGGAATGATGGCGCCCGGCTCGAAGGTGACGATATTGATATGCATGTCATAGCGGATATCGGATGGATCGATGAAACGGGTTGTCGCCCATTTGCCATCCGTATCCGGCATCGGGTCCAACGCGCATTCGTCTTCGTGGGTAAAAACCGGCGGCGGCGGCTCGAGCCCCTCCACCACCTTGAACGCCTTGCGAATCCAGTGGAAACGAACCGCCGCGGCGCTGTTGTTCTTCAAGGCCCAGTGTCTACCGGCGGGCAGATAGGCGAAAGACCCCGATCTCAAGTTATGTGATGCACCATCGAGCTCGATCGTCATCTCGCCCGCCACGACGAAGATGCCGGCCTGCGCGCGCGCGTCCGGTTCGGGTCGCTCGCTGCCGCCGCCCGGCTGCACTTCCATTATGTACTGCGCAAAGGTCTCGGCAAAACCACTCAACGGACGCGACAGGATCCAGGCGCGCGTACCGCTCCAGTGCGGCAGCAGGCTTGTGACGATATCGCTCATGACCGTCTTGGGTATCACCGCATAAGCGGTGGTGAAGACGGCCTTGCTGGACAGAGTTTGCGTCTGCGGCGGCAAGCCGCCCACGGCTGAAAAGTAACTGCTGGTGGTCATCTGCATCATTCCCGAAAGCACTCGAATATCTGCTTTAAGCCCCACTCGGAATTTGAGCAAGGGAGTGACCCGATTGCCGCAACGACCCGACTTCAAGACGCGGGAAATCCCTGCGGCGGCTGTCCTTATCAAGCAGTGTTCTCACCAAATACCACCGAAACCGTGGAGCACGGTCGGTGGCCTCTTTAGAACAAAAATTCTGCCATTGATCTTGCTCCTCATCCGCATTTTCTCCAGAAATTAAGCGATTTTTGCTGCCATTGAGAATTTCTGCGATGAGCGCCGTTGACGGCTCGCTCAAAAAATGGAATAAATTATCCGTAACATCCGAGCCGTGGCTGAATCATTCCGCGGCGCATCCACGTCGGGAGCGGGGATGAGATTACTCGGTCGGGAGGCCAGTTCCGGTAAGATCGGGTGACGCCGGAAACCAATAGAGGAGGAGACCACATGAAGAAGCTCATTTTCGGTGCGACGCTGTCTTTGCTGTTAAGTACCGCTGCACATGCCGAGACGGTCGGCGTATCGATGGCGCTGTTCGACGACAATTTCCTGACGGTGCTGCGCAACGGGATGCAGGATTATGCAAAGACGCTGAAAGGTGTGACGCTGCAGGTGGAAGACGCCCAGAACGACGTCGCCAAGCAGCAGAGTCAGATCCAGAATTTCATCGCCGCCGGCGTTGACGCGATTATCGTCAACCCGGTCGATACCGACGCGACGACCGCCATGTCGAAACTGGCGGCGGAAGCCAAGATACCGCTCATCTACGTCAATCGAGAGCCTGTCAACGTCGACAGCCTGCCGGAAAAGCAGGCCTTCGTTGCCTCCAATGAAATGGAGTCTGGCACGCTGGAGACCAAGGAGGTCTGCAGGCTCCTGGGCGGAAAGGGCACTGCCGTGATCATGATGGGAGAACTGTCCAACCAGGCAGCCCGCATGCGGACGAAGGACGTGCATGACGTTGTCGCGACCGACGAATGCAAGGGCATCAAGATCGTCGAGGAGCAAACCGCCAATTGGCAGCGCACCCAGGGGGCGGACTTGATGACCAACTGGCTTTCCAGCGGCCTGGAATTCGATGCAGTCATTTCCAACAACGACGAAATGGCGATCGGCGCGATCCAAGCTTTGAAAGCCGCAGGCAAGGACATGAAGAAAGTGGTCGTCGCTGGAGTGGACGCCACGCAGGATGCACTTGCCGCCATGCAGGCCGGCGATCTCGATGTCACGGTGTTTCAAGATGCAGCCGGACAGGGCAAAGGCGCCCTCGATGCTGCCTTGAAGCTCGTCAAGGGAGAGAAGGTCGAAAAGAAGGTCTACATTCCCTTCCAGCTCGTCACCCCTGCCAACGTAAAAGACTTCGTCGCCAAGAATTAAGCGACGTTTTCCGGATGCGGCGGAAGATCCGCCGCATCCCCCTTTTCTCGCTCCACAGGAGATTGGAATGGTCGTAAGCCCATCGACCATGGCTGCCGTGCGCAAGAGCGGCGCGATTCCCAATGCGGAATTCCTGCTGACGGCAGAAGACGTGCGCAAGGAATTTCCCGGCGTCGTCGCCCTCGATGATGTTTCGTTCCGACTGAGACGCGGCACCGTGCACGCGCTGATGGGCGAGAACGGTGCGGGCAAGTCCACGTTGATGAAGGTTCTGGCGGGCATTTATCAGCCCGACAAGGGCACCGTAAGGCTGAGAGGCGCGGAAATACGGCTGCGATCGCCCCTCGACGCCCTGGAAAACGGCATCGCCATGATCCATCAGGAGCTGAACCTGATGGCCTATATGACAGTGGCGGAAAATATCTGGATCCGCCGCGAACCGCTCAACCGCTTCGGCCTTATCGATCATGGCGAAATGTACCGGCGCACCGAAGAACTCTTCAGCCGGCTGAACATCCAGATAGATCCTGAGGCCAGGGTCGGCGACCTCTCCGTCGCCAATCGGCAAATGGTGGAAATCGCCAAAGCCGTCTCCTACGAATCGGATGTCCTTATCATGGACGAACCGACCTCGGCACTCACCGAGCGCGAAGTGGACCATCTCTTCCAGATCATCCGCGACCTGCGCACACAAGGGATCGGGATCGTCTACATCACCCACAAGATGAACGAGCTCTTCGAGATCGCAGACGAGTTCTCCGTATTCCGTGACGGCAGATATATCGGCACGCATGCTTCGACCGAAGTCACCCGCGACGACATCATCCGGATGATGGTCGGCCGCGAAATTACTCAAATGTTTCCCAAGGAGGATGTGCCGATTGGCGATACCGTCTTGTCGGTAAAGAACCTCAACCTGAAGGGCGTATTCCACGACGTTTCATTCGACGTGCGCGCCGGTGAAATTCTCGGGGTCGCAGGCCTGGTCGGCTCGGGCCGGTCAAACGTGGCAGAGACACTGTTCGGCGTGACGCCCGCGACCTCCGGCACAATCGAAATTGATGGCCAGGCGGTTGTCATCGATAGTCCCACCACGGCCATCCGCCACCGAATGGCTTTCCTGACCGAGGACCGCAAGGACACAGGCTGTCTGTTGATCCTCGACGTGCTTGAAAACATGCAGATTGCCGTCCTCCAGGACAAGTTCGTGAGCAAAGGCTTTGTTCAGGAGGCGGAACTGAGCGACGTCTGCGAGGACATGTGCCGCAAGTTGAGGATCAAGACGCCAAGCCTTGCCGAGCGCGTCGAGAACCTGTCCGGCGGCAACCAGCAAAAGGTGCTGATCGGGCGCTGGATGCTGACCGATCCGCGGATCCTTATTCTGGATGAACCCACGCGCGGAATCGATGTCGGAGCCAAGGCCGAGATTCACCGGCTCGTTTGCGAAATGGCCCGAAAAGGCGTCGCGGTCATCATGATCTCGTCGGAAATGCCGGAGGTCCTGGGGATGAGCGACCGCATAATGGTCATGCATGAAGGCCGGGTCACGGGCTTCCTCGATCGAGCAGAAGCAACACAAGTCAAGGTCATGGATCTTGCGTCGCGTTGACGTGCCCAAGACCTGAGGGAGGATAAAATGACGACTGACGCTGCGGCCAAAGGCAGTCTCAAGGCAACGCCGGCACGCCGCCGGAACCGACGCATGCCACCGGAGGCCAATATCTTTCTGGTGCTGATCGGCATTGCACTCATTTACGAAATACTCGGCTGGCTTCTGATCGGCCAGAGTTTCCTGTTCAACCAGCAGCGCCTGACGATCATGATCTTGCAGGTCTCCGTGATCGGCATCATCTCTGTCGGCGTCACGCAGGTCATCATCACCGGCGGGATCGACCTTTCATCCGGATCGGTCGTCGGCCTGACAGCCATGCTGTCGGCAAGTTTTGCCCAAGCCTCCACCTGGCCCCGAGCCCTCTATCCAAGCCTGACCGACATGCCGTTTTTCGTCCCGATCGGGGTCGGGGTCTTAGCCGGCATGCTTGCCGGATACATCAATGGACAACTCATCGCCAAGACAAAGATCCCGCCGTTCATCGCTACCCTCGGAATGATGGTAACGGCCCGGGGTCTGTCAAAGTGGTACACCAAGGGGCAACCCGTCTCAGGTCTCAGCGACAGCTTCACCTTCATCGGCACGGGCATCTGGCCGGTGGTCGTATTCCTGGCCGTCGCCCTCATCTTCCACGTGGCACTGCGCTATACCCGCTATGGGAAATTCACCTACGCGATCGGCGCCAATACACAGGCTGCGCGCGTCTCGGGCATCAATGTCGAAGCCCATCTCATCAAGGTCTATGCAATTGCGGGCATGCTGGCAGGCCTTGCCGGGGTAGTCACCGCAGCCCGGGCGCAGACCGCCCAGGCCGGCATGGGCGTCATGTACGAACTCGATGCCATCGCCGCAGCCGTTATCGGCGGCACCTCTCTTTCAGGAGGTGCAGGCCGTATCACCGGGACAGTGATCGGAACCGTAATCCTCGGCGTGATGACCTCGGGCTTCACCTTCCTGCGGGTCGACGCCTATTACCAGGAAATCGTCAAGGGCATGATCATTGTCGCCGCAGTCGTTGCTGACGTTTATCGCCAGAAGAAGCGGGCCAAGGCTTGAGCGTCCTCCATCAGGCACATCTGGGCGGCTTCGGCCGCCTTTTTCTTTTTAGAGGAGAACCACTGAGCAGAATAACTGGCCAGCGAGCCGTCAGGCTTCCACCGACACCCAACGTCGCTCCGCAAATGAACGGGCCATGGCGTGGACGGAGCGCTCGATTTGAAGACCATCCCCGAAGCTGATGAGATGCGCCGGCTTGCCGTTGATGGCCGAGATCAATTCGTGGCACTCGATGATCTTCAGATCATTAAAACCGAGGCCATGACCCGGGGCCGGGATAAAGCGATCATAGGGGTGATGATCCGGTGCAGCCAGGATCTTCCGGAAGCCCTGTTGCGTCTTGTCGCCGGAATTCTGGTACAGTTCGAATTCGTTCATCCGCTCCTGGTCGAACAGGATAGAGCCTTGCGACCCGAAGATTTGCAACGCGATACGGCCTTTGCGTCCCCAGGCGGAACGGTTCGCCATCAGCACCCCTGAAATACCCCCTTCCAACCGGAAAAGGACACTCGCCAGATCGTGGTTTTCCACCGGGCGAGTTCCTCCGTCCGGCAGCGGCCTTTCCGCGTAAGGCTTGACCATGTCGGTGACGACTGCCTCGACATGGCCGAAGAGCGTAAAAAGCAGTGACAAAGGATGCACCGCGAAATCGTCCAGTGCGCCGTAACCGGACGCCGCCTCACTCTTCCAGTAGAAGAGCGCCTGCGGGTCGGCCATGAAATCCTCGTCCATTTCAACGCGCACATGATTGACGGCACCGATGGCGCCTTGCTCGATCAGCCCCTTGATTTGTCGGATCATCGGATTCTGGATGTAGTTGTAGCCCATGGCAGCGATCTTGCCTGACCGTCCGGCGGCCGCCTGCATGCGCTCGGCATCGCCCAGCAGAGGCGCCATGGGTTTTTCGCACCAGACGTGTTTGCCGGCCTCGAGCGCGGCTATGGCCATTTCGGCGTGAAAGGCATTCGGCGTCGTGACGGAGATCACATCCACATCCGGATCGGCCAGAAGATCGCGCCAATTGCTTGTGGCGTGGGCAAATCCGAGATCGCGCGCCTTGCGTGCGGCGAGTTCGGCGTCGACTTCGGCAAGCGCCACAAGCCTGGGCCGATCCACATCGCCAAAGACGCTTGCCACGGAATTCCAGGCGAGCGCGTGACATTTGCCCATATAGCCGGTGCCTATCAGCCCGACGCCCAAGCCAGCCATTCTATTCTCCTTCTTAGCTGGTGACCTGACTGGACGAAGGCGTCAGGGATTGTCGCGCCTAAAAATCCAATCGTGATCAGGATGGTTCTTGAAGCGCCATTTACGGATCGGGCCCGCCATGACGTTCAGGTAATACATGTCGTACCCATAGGGCGCACCGCAGGGATGGTGGCCCTTCGGCACCAGGACCAGGTCCCCATCTTCAACCGCCATGGTTTCGTCAAGTGAGCCATCCTCGGTGAAAACCCGCTGGAAGCCAAAACCCTGCGCCGGATTCAACCGATGATAATAGGTCTCCTCCAGATAAGTCATGTCTGGAAAATTGTCTTCGTCGTGTCGATGCGGCGGATAGGAGGACCAGTTTCCCGATGGCGTGAAGACTTCCGTGACCAGCAGGCTGTCGGCAACATCCCGCTCTTCCATCGCGATCGGATAGATATAGCGTGTATTGGCATCCTTGCCGCGCGTATTGAGCGACAGGCCCTGCGGCCCGATCTGTGCAGCCTCACGCCCCGGTTTGGCGGGTGCCGTGCAGACGGCGAGTTCGCAATCGGTGCTTGCGGTCGCATTCCATTTGGCGCCTGCGGGAATATAAACGCAGTGAGGCGGCTTGCGCTCGAAAACGTTCATGCGATCGCCAAGCTCGCCGAAGTCCTTGCCTCCCCCGCTGACGCGTGCCTTGCCCTGAACCAGGACAAGAATGACTTCGGTCTCTCCGGTTTCCTCGCCGACCGTTTCGCCGGGTTTGAGCCTGTAGAGCCCGAAGCCGACATATCCCCAACCGGCGTCCTTCGGCGTGACGTCATGCACCTTGCCGCCCCGACCTTTCGGCTTGCGCAGCAGATTGCTCATGCCACAGCCTCCGCCTTGTCGAGGCCTGCCGCCTTCGCAATCGCTTTCAGCGAAGACAAGCCGAGGCTCTGATATTCAAAAGGATTTCTGACATCAGGATCCTGCTCGGCTTCGATCACAAGCCACCCTTCGTAACCATGTTCCGCTGCAATCTTCAGGACAGGCTGGAAATCCACGCCTCCCTCCTTGTCTCCGGGTACGGTGAATACGCCACGGCGTACGCCCTCAAGGAACGACAACTTCTCCTCGCCTACCTGCCGGGCGATGTCCGGCCGCACATTCTTCGCGTGGATATGACCGACTCGGTTCATGTATTTTCTAGCGACCGCTTCCGGATTCCCGCCGCCGAACAGGCAATGGCCCGTATCGAGCAGCAGTTTGGCGTGCGGCCCGGTATTTGCCATCAGCTTGTCGATCTCATCCTCGCTCTCGACGATGGTACCCATATGATGGTGGTAGACGAGCGCGATCCCCTGCCCGGCGGCAAATTCCGCCAGTGCCTCGACGCCGGCGCCGAATTTTGCCCAGTCGGCATCGGCGAGTTTCGGGCGATCCACCAGCGCCACGCTGTCATTACCGTGAATGGCATTGGAGGTCTCGCAGACAATGATGACGCTTGAGCCCATCGCCTTCAGAAGGTCGAGCGGCGGCTGCATCGCAGCCTTTTCCTCCTCGATGGAGTTCGTCAGCAAATTCAGCGAGTGCCATCCCGAAACGAACCGCAACCCGCGCGGTTCGAGAACCGCCTTCAACGCTTCCGGCTGCTGCGGAAATTTGTGGCCTTTTTCGATCCCGTCGAAGCCGATCCTGGCCGTCTCGTCTAGGCATTGCTCCAGGCTGATATGAGCGCCGAGGGAACGGTCGTCGTCATTCGACCAGGCGATTGGATTGGTTCCGTAGAGGATCATGACTAGCTTCTTTCCTTGAGCGCGGCTTCGTAGGCTACCCGAGCCTTTTTGACTTCTTCCCGTGGCGAGACTTCCGGGACGGCCACATCCCACCAATAACCACCGGCATCGAGCGCCGGATAAGGATCGGTATCGATGACGATCACAGTTGGAACGGTGGCATCGCGGGCGGCATTGAGGGCCGCTTCCAGATCGGCGATCGATGAAACCTTGCGCGCATCAGCACCCATTGCCGCCGCATGCGCGGCAAAATCGATGGCAATCGGATTTACATTCGTGTGGGCATAGAGATTGTTGAATTCTGCGCCACCGGCACTGACTTGAAGCCGGTTGATACAGCCGTAACCGCGGTTATCGGTGATCACGACGGTGATCTTCGCGCCCATGGCAACAGCTGTCGCGAGCTCCGAATTCATCATCATGTAGGAGCCGTCGCCGACCATGACGATTACATCGCGATCCGGTTCCGCCATCTTGATGCCGAGGCCACCCGCGATCTCGTAACCCATGCAGGAGAACCCGTATTCCATATGGTAGGAGAGTGGCAGCTTGGCCTTCCACAACTGATGCAACCCACCCGGCATCGTGCCGGCCGCGCACATCACCACCGTATTGTCGCGCGAGGTCCGCTGTACGGCGCCGATCACCTGCATGTCCGTCGGCAGCGTGTTGGCGTCCTTGGGAGCCGCGGTTGCCGCATCGGCCTTGGCGAACCAGCCCGTCTTCAGTGAAGCATCCGGAGCAGCATAACGGTGATCGCCAAGAGCAGCCGAAAGTTTCTCGAGCCCAATCTTCGCATCCGCCACAAGGGGCATCGCATCGTGCTTGGAGCTGTCATAAGCCTGAACGTTCAACGCAAGGATCTTGCGGTCTGGGTTTTTGAACAGCGCCCAGGATCCGGTGGTAAAATCTTGAAAGCGCGTCCCGATTCCGATCACCAGATCGGCATTCTCCGAAACCGAGTTGGCGCTTTCCGCCCCGGTTACGCCGACTGGCCCGAAATTCAGATCATGATCCCAGGCAAGTGCCGACTTGCCTGCCTGCGTTTCCACCACAGGGATCCGGTGCTTTTCCACGAAACCCGTCAGCGTTTCGGTCGCGCCGGCGAAATGCACGCCGCCGCCGGCCACGATCACCGGGTTCTTGGCTGCCTTCAGGGCTGCCACTGCCGCCTCGAATTCATTCCGATCGGGTTCCGGCCGGCGGGTGCGCCAAACCTTTTTTTCAAAGAAAGCTACCGGATAATCAAAGGCCTCGGCCTGCACATCCTGGCAGAAGGCAAGCGTCACCGGACCGCAATCGGCGGGATCCGTCATGGTGCGCATGGCACGCGGCAGTGCAGTCAGAAGCTGTTCCGGCCGCATGATCCGATCGAAATAGCGGCTGACGGGTTTGAAGCAATCGTTGGCGGATACCGTGCCGTCGCCGAAATCCTCGATCTGCTGCAAGACCGGATCCGGGCCGCGGTTGGCAAAGATATCGCCCGGGATCAGCAGCACCGGCAGGCGGTTGACATGGGCAAGGGCGGCTGCCGTCACCATGTTCGTCGCGCCGGGGCCAATGGAGGATGTCACCGCCATGGCGCGGCGGCGGCGCAGCTGCTTGGCATAGGCAATCGCGGCATGAGCCATGGATTGCTCATTCTGGCCGCGATAGGTCGGCAGTTCCTCGCGAATGCCATAGAGCGCTTCACCAATGCCGGCAACATTGCCGTGGCCGAAGATCGCCCATACTCCTGCGATATAGGTCTCGCCATCCTCATTCAGCTGGTTGGCCAGATAGCGCACCAGCGCCTGTGCCGCCGTCAAACGTACTGTCTTCACGCCGCTTCTCCCGTTCTGGCGCGTGCCTCATCCCAGATTTGGCACAGGCTGCGATAGCGCCCTGCCATATCCTCCACGGCTTCATCGTCCGAAATACGGCCCGCCAGCCAATTGCGCGCCGCCTCCCCGAAAATCGTCCTGCCTACGGCAAAACCCTTGACGAGGTCGAAGCGGGCAGCAAGGCGGAAACTGTCCTGCAACTCCGCCTGCGGAGCATCGAGCCCCAAAACCACGATCCCGCGCGTATAAGGATCGTTTCGCTGCACAGCCGCGCAGGCATTGGCCCAGGCCGCTTCGCTCTTCATCGGCTCCAGCTTCCACCAGTCGGGATAGACGCCGATCTCGTAAAAACGATCGATGATCTTCCCGACCGTCTCGTCATTCGACGATCCGACCTTGGAAGGAATGACCTCCAGGAGCATTTCCAGGCGGTTGCGGCGTGCCGCCTCGAACAGGCGCTTCACAGTCACCTCCTGTTCGGCCCGCAGCTCCGCTGTATCGTCCGGATGATAGAAACAGAGAACCTTGACCACCTGATCGAGGGGCCATTCCCCAAGCCCGCCGCAATCCAGGCCGAGTTCCGGCTCGAGCGTCAGCGGGCGGGAGCCGGGCCATTCTGCGGGGCGACCGATCCAGAGGCCTGTTCCAGCGGCGGCATAAAGTGCATCGCGGCCAAGCCGGCCGTCGCAAAGAAGGCCATAACCGGTGTCGTTGCCGGCGACCCTCTTTGCGGCATCCAGGCAAAGCAGCTTGAAAGCACCAATCCTGTCGGCCGGCGCGCCCGCCTCCTCGGCCATTGCCTCGAGCTGCATGCGATGATCGAAGGCGAAGACCCGCATGGTCGACCAGTCGCCCTTGCGGTTGGTCGACCAATGCACCTGTTCGAGGGCCGCATCCTTGCGCAGAGCCTTTTCGCGAATTCCGGTCTTGAAGAAATATTGCAGCTCTTCCCAACTGGGATAGGCCGGAGTGCAGCCATGCCGCGACACGGCAAAGGCGCCGCAGGCATTGGCATATTTCAGGGCTGTCGGCCAATCCTCGTCCGTCAGCCACCCTTTCAACAAACCAGCCATAAATCCGTCACCGGCGCCGAGCACGTTAAACACTTCGATCGGGAAGCCTTCCCCGGTCTGGCCCCGCTCCAGGCTGTCGGGCACGTCTCCCTCGAACACCACAGCGCCCATCGGACCGCGCTTGCACACCAAAGCGGCATTGGAAACCTTACGCACGGCCTTCAACGCCTCGAGCGTATCCGTGGAGCCGCCCGCGATGTGGAATTCCTCTTCGGTGCCGACGATCAGATCGAACAGGCGCAATGTGGACTGCAGTTTTGCGGTCACTTTCTCGGACTCGATAAATCGGCTTTCTCCCGCCTCATGACCCGCAAGGCCCCATAGATTAGGACGATAATCAATATCGAGCGCTGTGCGGGCACCGTTTTTCCGTGCGAGGGTCAGCGCCTTCAGCACAGCGGCTTCCGTACGCGGATGGGACAGATGCGTGCCCGTCACGCAGACGCAGCGGGCATCGGCGATCAGTGCCGGATCGATGTCATCCTCGCAAAGAGCCATATCGGCGCAGTTCTCGCGATAGAAGATCAGGGGGAACTGATTCTGGTCGCGAATGCCGAGCAGGACCAGCGCAGTCAGGCGCTCCGGATCCGTCTTCACGCCCCTTACGTCGACACCTTCGCGTACCAATTGCTCGCGAATGAACCGGCCCATATGCTCGGCGCCGACGCGGGTAATCAGTGCGCTTTTCAGACCAAGCCGCGCTGCGCCTGCGGCTATGTTGGTGGGTGAGCCGCCGATATACTTATTGAAAGAGCCCATGTCTTCCAGACGCCCCCCGACTTGAGCGCCGTAGAGGTCGACGGATGACCTGCCGATCGTGATGAGATCGAGTGACGTCAAATTTTCCTCCCTGCCGGCTGCGAAGCTGTTGCACTCCGCCAGCCATTTCGAATGGCGCATCTACCGGCGCATCATTCCTCCGTCGTCTATATGGACTATAAATTCTATTTTGTAGAATTTCAACACGAATATTCAGGAAGAACGCCGCGTGCCCACCGCCACGGACAAAGCAATGGCAAGACAGAGAGTAGCGGACAGCGAGCGGAAGGCGCCAAAGTCCACCTCGGAAACCGACAGGGTGATGGCTTCATATTTGCGGAGGGGGCTGACGATCGTATCCGTCAAAGCGACAACCGGAACACCTCGTGCCTGCGCCGCCTCCACGAGTTCAATCGTTTCCGCCGAGTAGGGAGAAAAGGTGATGGCAAGCAGCACATCACCGGGACGGATGGCATTGCGGTTATCGAGCCTTCCGACGGCGCTGTGGAGCATGGCCGGTACGTCCATCTTCTCGAAGGCATAGGCCATATAGCTGGCCACCGGAAATGAGCGTCGCAATCCGATGATGTGAATCATCTGCGCGTCGGCCAGCACCTGTACCGCCTGCTCGAGGCTCTGCGGCTCGATCGTCTTGAAGAGATTTTCGAGCGACATGCGTCCCGCCTCGACGAACTCCGCCAGCAGCGCCGAGGGGCTTCCCTCCGCTTTTTCGCGCAGGTGCTGAAGGCGCGTCGTGTAATCCGGCCAGCCCCCGACGAAAGACTCGCGAAAGAGCTTCTGCATTTCCGAAAAGCCGGAGAAACCCATGATCTGGCAGAACCGCATGAATGCAGACGGTTGTACCCCGGCACCCTCCGCCATCTCGGCCACCGTCGAGACAGCAATCCGGTCCTTGTTCGCCGCCACATATTCGGCGCACTGCCGCAGCCGCTTCGGAAGGCGTTCCGCTACTTCCAGCAGCCGCTCCTCGAAGGCCTTGATGGTGGTCGGACCGGCCCCTTCATTCATACTTCTGTGCCTCCAATCGCGCGCTTGACATAAGGTGGATCAACATCTAGCAGAATAGAAAATATATTCCAAATCGAGAATGGATCCTCGCGACCACGAATTCGCTTTTCCCAGCATCAGCGGAACAGAGATCGTAGAGGGCCACAGACGCGACCGATTTTGTGGGAGAACGACCATGGTCACCAAGCTGGCGCTTTTGGGCGCAGGACGCATCGGGAAGGTGCATGCCCGGGCAATCGCCGAGGACAAGCGCGCCAGGCTGGTGGCGGTGGTCGATGCAGTGACTGAAGCCGCCCAGGCAATCGCCGACAGTGCCGGCTGCAGGGTCAGCAGCATTGAAGACATCGAGGCGGATCGAGACATCGACGCGGTCATCATCTGCACGCCGACCAACACTCATGCAGATCTTATCGAACGCTTTGCAAAGGCCGGCAAAGCGATCTTCTGCGAAAAGCCGATCGACCTCGATGTCGACCGCGCCAGAGCCTGCCTTGAGACCGTCCGCAAGAGCGGCGCGAAGGTGATGCTCGGTTTCAATCGCCGGTTCGATCCGCATTTCCGCGCGGTACGTCAGGCAATCGATGAAGGCCGAATCGGCAAAGTCGAAATGGTGACAATCACCAGCCGCGACCCGGGTCCGCCGCCGGCGGAATATATCAAGGTTTCAGGCGGCATTTTCCGCGACATGACCATCCACGATTTCGATATGGCGCGTTTTCTGCTCGGCCAAGAGATTGTCTCCGTCATCGCTGCCGGCGCGGTTCTGGTCGATCCGAAAATCGGCGAACTGGGCGACTACGATAGCGCTAGCCTCATCCTGACGACAGCGAGCGGGCGCCAATGCCTTATCTCCAATTCCCGTCGCGCCAGCTATGGTTACGACCAACGCATTGAGGTCCATGGCTCTTTGGGTTCGGTATCCGCGGAAAATCAGCGCCCGGTGTCGATCGAGGTCGCCAACAAGGGCGGCTACACGCGCCCGCCGCTCCACGACTTCTTCATGACCCGTTACACCGCCGCTTACGCGGCGGAGATCTCCGCGTTTATCGACAGTCTGGAAAACGGAACGGCACCTTCTCCCTCGGCCGAAGACGGGCTGATTGCACTGCAACTTGCCGACGCGGCACTTCGCTCCGCCAAGCAAGGGGCGATCGTGAAGATCTAGCCGCGCGGGCTGCAAGTCTGGGGTATCGGAGGAAACGGCAGGCGAACCACGCTTGCCGCCGTCTCCTGCCGGTTGGGGAGCTTCTTTCACCCGCGGCACGCACGTCAAACGGCAGCCCGCGGATCGCCGTCATTCATCGTCCGGATGACCCGCGGACGTAAACGGACCGCCTTGATAGATGACCGCGGGATTTGCCGGATCTTCCTTGCCGGCCGCCGCTTCTACTTCCACTCGCCACTTTGCCGAGCTGTCCTGCGGCTTCCAGCCAAGGAAAGCCGCATTGCGGTTGTCCCACCATTGCTCGTCATTGGCCGACGCACCGTAAACCACCGTATGACCGAGCCGGGGCGTGTCGAAAGCACGGCCGCAAAGCGAGACGAAATCCCTGTGGCTGAGCCAGGTTGCTAGCATTCGGGTATTCATCGGCTTTTCGAAGCAAGACCCGATACGCACCGACAGCGTCTCCTGGCCGAACTTGTCGAAATAGAGGCTGGCAATGGCCTCTCCGAAGACCTTCGAGACGCCGTAGAGAGAATCCGGCCTGGGGACGACCGTGCTGTCCAGCCGCTCGTCACGCCGGTAATAGCCGACGACGTGGTTCGAGCTTGCAAATACGATACGGGGCTTACCATTGCGGCGGGCCGCCTCGTAGAGATTATAGAGGCCAAGGATGTTTCCCTGCAGTATCAGATCGAACTTGCGTTCGACCGAGACGCCGCCCAGGTGGATAATACCATCAACGCCGTCCAGCATTTCCGCCACCTGCGCCGCATCGGCAAGGTCGCAGCGGATGAAGGTCTCTCTCCCGCCGACATCGCTTATCTCGCTGATATCGGAGACGACCACGTGTTCGGCAAGCTCTCCCAGCATCGGCCGTATTGCCCGCCCAACGCCGCCCGCTGCGCCAGTTAAAAGAAGTTTCTTGAGCATCCGCCCCTCCCCGAGAGATCGGCTGCGATGCCGTCATCTCTCATGTTATCATATCTCATACCCTATGTTATACTATAAGAGCCTCGAGGGCCGTCAACGGATTTCTTTCTCGGCGCTTGACAAAAGGGGGCTGGTCCATCCGACTATCTCAACAGGAAGACATGGCATGCTCGGGAGCAATCTACCTTGAAACGAACCGACAACACCGCTTTGCAACTCCGCGAGCGCAAGGGACGCAATCTGGTCGAAGCCATTGGAGAGCAGCTGCGAAACGCGATCACTATGGGTGAGCTGAAACCGGGAGACAAGCTTGCGAGTGAAAGCGGCCTGACAGACCAGTACAAGGTCAGCAGAACTGTCATCCGGGAGGCAATTGCGTCTCTTCGCGCCGACGGACTTGTGGAAGTGCGCCATGGTGTCGGCGTTTTTGTTCTTGCCCCTCACACCGGACCGCAAAAGGCGTTTCACGGCGTCGACATTCACCGGGTCTCGTCCATCATCGAGATGCTTGAAGTGCGCGCTGCAATCGAAATCGAGGCTGCGGGCCTCGCTGCGAGCCGATCCTCGCCGGCACAGCAAGAGCATATTTTCGAGTGTCTGGATATGATGAACCGACAGATCGCAGCCGGTTCATCGACCGTCGACAGCGACCGGGCCTTTCATATGGCAATTGCCGATTCGACCAACAACCCCCGCTTTCGCGACCTCCTGGAATCGATTGGCCGGCAGATGATCCCGCGCTCTCTTCTCCAGGAAGACGATGCGGAAATGTCTCGGGAATATCTGTCGCAGATCCAAAGCGAACATGCCGACATCGCCCAAGCCATCGCCGACGGAAACGATTCTGCTGCACGGGAGAGGATGCGCACCCATCTCCGTGGAAGCCAATTGCGATATCGCGCCATGATGCGCCGAGGGTAAGGTTTCCCAAGACATATTATAAGATATGCTGCATCATAATATGATGCTCCCGCGCTTTAATAGACCAGTGCGACAAAGATATCCGCGCTAGACGCCGCTTTTACCTACCTCAGGCAGAATTTCATCTCCATTCCATCCTCGGCGGCAGGCCAGGTCTGCGAAATCGCCTCACACCTGCGTTCGAGCAGGATGTTGACGCAAATCAAAGCGTCTCTTCAAGCTGTGTGTCAGCAGATGATGGTCAGCAATCTCTCAACCAGCACCGCGGATTCGCGTTGCGAGGCTCAAGACCATGAATTACGTCTCCGAAACGATTCTTCTGGCCGTCGGCACCTTTCTAGCTCTGCTTGGAGCCGCCTTCGCCTATGACAGCCTGTTCGCCGCCCATATGTGGGTCCTGTTTTTCGTGCTGCTCGTCAGCACGGTCGTCATGCTCCGCAAGATCTCCTTCGCGCCCGCGGGGCAAACCTCGAAGAGCTCGGTCCAGTCCGAGTATTTCGATGAAGTCATCAAATACGGTACCATCGCGACCGTCTTCTGGGGCGTCGTGGGCTTCCTCGTCGGCGTCGTCGTTGCACTGCAGCTCGCCTTTCCCGATCTGAACATCGAGCCTTGGTTCAACTTCGGCCGCGTCCGCCCGCTCCATACCTCGGCCGTCATCTTCGCATTCGGCGGCAACGCGCTGATCGCCACTTCCTTCTATGTGGTACAGCGCACCTGTCGCGCTCGGCTTTTCGGCGGCAACCTCGCCTGGTTCGTCTTCTGGGGTTATCAGCTCTTCATCGTCATGGCGGCAACCGGCTATCTGCTGGGCATCAGCCAAAGCCGGGAATATGCCGAACCGGAATGGTATGTCGACCTGTGGCTCACGGTCGTCTGGGTCGCTTATCTCCTGGTCTTCCTGGGTACCATCCTGAAGCGCAAAGAGCCCCATATCTATGTGGCAAACTGGTTCTACCTCTCCTTCATCGTGACGATCGCGATGCTGCATGTGGTGAACAACCTTGCGATCCCGGTTTCCTTCCTCGGCGTCAAGAGCTACTCCGCTTTCGCGGGCGTTCAGGACGCACTGACCCAGTGGTGGTACGGCCACAACGCCGTCGGCTTCTTCCTGACGTCGGGCTTCCTCGGCATGATGTATTACTTCGTGCCCAAACAGGTTAACCGCCCGGTTTATTCCTACCGCTTGTCGATCATCCACTTCTGGGCCTTGATCTTCATGTATATCTGGGCCGGTCCGCACCATCTGCACTATACGGCGCTTCCCGACTGGGCTCAGACGCTCGGGATGGTCTTCTCCGTCATGCTGTGGATGCCCTCCTGGGGCGGCATGATCAACGGCCTGATGACGCTGTCCGGCGCCTGGGACAAGATCCGCACCGACCCCATCGTCCGCATGATGGTCATGGCGATCGCGTTCTACGGAATGGCGACATTCGAAGGCCCGATGATGTCGGTGAAGGCTGTCAACTCGCTCAGCCACTATACCGACTGGACCATCGGTCACGTCCATTCGGGCGCCCTTGGCTGGAACGGCATGATCACCTTCGGCGCTATCTACTACCTCACGCCGAAGCTCTGGAACCGCCGGCGGCTCTATAGCCTGCAGCTCGTCAACTGGCACTTCTGGCTCGCCACGCTCGGCATCGTCGTCTACGCCGCCGTCATGTGGGTTGCAGGTGTGCAGCAAGGCCTGATGTGGCGCGAATACGACGACCAGGGTTTCCTCGTCTATTCCTTCGCAGAGTCGGTGGCAGCGATGTTCCCCTACTACGTCCTTCGTGCAGTCGGCGGCGCCATGTTCCTCACCGGGGCGCTCCTCATGGCATTCAACGTCACGATGACAATCCTTGGCTACGAACGGCAGGAGACGGTGCCAGGCGCCGCACCCGCCCTGCAGCCGGCTGAATAAAGGAACCGACCCATGGGTCTTCTAGAAAAACATCAATTCATTGAACGCAACGCCACGCTGCTGCTGGTCGGTTCGCTGGTCGTCGTTTCCATCGGCGGTATCGTTGAAATCGCGCCGCTCTTCTATCTCGAAAACACCATCGAGAAAGTGGAAGGCATGCGGCCTTATTCACCGCTCGAACTCGCCGGCCGCAGCATCTATATTCGCGAAGGCTGCTATGTCTGTCACAGCCAGATGATCCGGCCCTTCCGGGATGAGGTGGAGCGCTACGGCCACTACAGCCTGGCGGCGGAATCCATGTATGACCATTCCTTCCAATGGGGCTCGAAACGAACTGGCCCCGACCTCGCGCGCGTGGGAGACCGCTATTCCAACGAATGGCATGTCCAACACCTGATCGAGCCGCGCGACGTGGTGCCGGAATCGGTGATGCCGAGCTATGCCTTCCTGAAGGAGACGCCGCTCAAAGTCACCGACGTCAGCATGGAGCTCAAGGCCAACCGCGCGGTCGGAGTGCCGTATTCGGACGAGATGATTGCCAGCGCAAAGACGGACCTCGCCGCCCAGGCCGATCCGAACTCCGACACTTCGGGTCTTCTTCAACGCTACCCGAAGGCCAAGATCGGTGATTTCGACGGCGACGCCCAGAACCTGACCGAGATGGACGCGCTCGTCGCCTATCTGCAGATGCTCGGCACGCTGGTCGACTTCTCGACCTATGACGACGCCGCCGGCTATCGCTGAGGAGAAGCAAAATGGAAGCCTACACCGCGCTCCGTCAATTCGCCGACAGCTGGGGACTCCTGGGCATGGCCCTGTTCTTCCTGGGCGTCGTTTTATTCACCCTGCGTCCGGGCGCCAAGGCCCAGGCCAAAGAAGCCGCGCAAATCCCTCTGAAGGAGGATTAAAAGATGGCGGACAAGCATATCGATGAAATCAGCGGCGTCGAAACCACCGGCCATGAATGGGACGGCATCCGCGAGCTGAACAACCCAATGCCGCGCTGGTGGGTGTGGACCTTCTACGCCACCATCGTCTGGGCGCTCGGCTACACCATCCTCTATCCAGCCTGGCCAATGGTCAGCGATGCGACAAGAGGTGCCCTCGGATATTCCAGCCGCGCCGATCTGGCCGCGGATGTCGAAGGTGCAAGGATTGCGACGGGTGGCATCGTCGAAAAGATCTCGAGCTCGTCTCTCGACGAGATCCTCGCCGACCAGCAGCTCAGCCAGTTCGCGACTGCCGGCGGAGCCGCCGCGTTCCGCGTCAACTGCACACCCTGCCATGGCACCGGTGCTTCGGGCGGCCAAGGTTATCCGAACCTCAACGACGACGAATGGCTCTGGGGCGGCGATGTCAACGCCATCTATCAGTCGATCGCTCACGGTATCCGGGACAGCGTTGATCCGGAGACCCGCGTTTCGGAAATGCCGGCATTTGCGGACATGTTGAAGCCGGAAGAGGTCCGTCAGGTATCTTCTTATGTAGTCAGCCTGACCGGCACGCCGCGTGACCCGTCGCTTGTCGACGCGGGCAAGCAGCTCTTTGCCGACAACTGTATCTCCTGCCACGGCGAAAAGGCCGAAGGCAATCGCGACATGGGTGCCCCCAATCTCGGCGATGCTATCTGGCTCAAGGTGCGGGACGAAACCGAGATCGCCAAACAGATCCAGTCGCCTCGGCATGGCGTGATGCCCGCATGGGCGACCCGTCTCGGGGACGCCACGGTCAAGCAGCTCGCCGTCTACGTCCATTCGCTGGGCGGCGGCGAGTAAGGCAAGCCATCGCCGCCACACGGTGATGTACCCTTCCCCCACGACATGCGGCCGCCCGCTTTAGACAGCGGGCGGCCGTTTTGTCGCACCAACCGATCCCGTACTCTTGACGTAAGTCAATGTAGTCGGCGCTCGCCAATGCCAAACAAGATGGGACAAAGGACCAGTCCCATGAACCTCTATACTTCCCCCGCTCTCGGCTCGAATGATCAGACGGTTGAACGGATCGATGCGCAACCCGTGCATCCGCCGGGCGCACCGCGCCAGCCGTTGTACGAGAAGCGCAAGAAGATCTTTCCGAAGAAGGCCGAGGGACGGTTTCGGCGCTTCAAATGGATTGTCATGCTGATCACCCTCGGCATCTATTATCTGACGCCCTGGGTCCGCTGGGATCGTGGTCCCTTTGCCCCCGACCAGGCGGTTCTCATCGATCTGGCCAATAGGCGCTTTTATTTCTTCTTCATCGAGATTTGGCCCCAGGAATTTTTCTTCGTTGCCGGCCTTTTAGTGATGGCTGGCTTCGGACTTTTCCTGCTGACTTCGGCTGTCGGCAGGGCCTGGTGCGGTTATGCCTGTCCGCAGACGGTCTGGGTCGATCTCTTCCTGGCTGTCGAAGGTTTCATCGAGGGCGATCGCAATGCCCGTATAAAATTGGACGCAGCGCCCTGGAGCTTCGACAAGCTTTGGAAGCGTGTCGCAAAACATGCAACCTGGATTGCGATCGCGGTGGCAACCGGCGGCGCCTGGATATTCTATTTTGCCGACGCTCCGTCGCTCGCCTTCGAGTTCGTGACCGGCCAGGCTGCCGCCATTGCCTACTCGACCGTCGCCATCCTGACGGCCACAACCTATGTGCTTGGCGGCCTGATGCGCGAGCAGGTCTGCATCTACATGTGCCCATGGCCGCGCATCCAAGGGGCGATGCTGGATGAAAGCTCGCTCGTGGTCACCTACAATGATTGGCGGGGTGAACCTCGCAGCCGGCACGCCAAAAAAGCCGCTGCGGCTGGACAAGCCGTGGGCGATTGCGTCGACTGCAATGCCTGCGTCGCCGTCTGTCCCATGGGGATCGACATCCGAGACGGCCAGCAGCTTGCCTGTATCACCTGCGCACTCTGTATCGACGCATGCGACACCGTCATGGACAAGATCGGCAAGCCGCGCGGTCTCATCGCCTATGCCACGCTCGAAGAATATGAAAGCAACATGGCTCTGGCGACAAATAGCGGCACGACGTCGATCGACCCGTCACGCGTCCGCAACGCCGACGGTACCTTCATCGACAAGATACGCCACTTCAACTGGAGAGTTATCTTCCGTCCGCGCACCCTGCTCTACTTTGGCGTCTGGTCGGCCGTGGGCCTCGGTCTGGTTTTTGCCCTGCTTTCGCGCGACCGACTGGAGGTCAACGTCCTGCATGACCGCAACCCGCAATTCGTTCTGGAGTCGGACGGGTCGATCCGCAACGGATACACGATCCGCCTTCTCAACATGATCCCTGAACCGCGCACTATCATGGTTTCCATGGAGGGGCTACCGGAAGCGACCATGAAGATTACCGGGATCACCGATGTTCCCGGCCGCCTCTTTGCTGTCCAGGTCGAGCCCGATAAGACACTCGCGTTGAAGGTCTTCGTTACCCTCCCCAAAGAAGCCATATCCGCGCAAACCAACGACTTCCGCTTCATCGCCGAAGACCGGTCCAGCCACGAGCAAGACAGCTACGCCGCAGTCTTCAACACTCCTGGAGCCAAGAAATGAACGCTTCCCGAGCAAAAACCTTCGTCTTCACAGGATGGCACATGCTGGGCATCATGGTGCTCTTCTTCGGTACCATCATCTCGGTCAACTTCTATATGGCCTACAATGCCACGCGCAGCTGGAGCGGCCTGGTCGCGCAAAATACCTATATTGCAAGCCAGGAGTTCAACGGAAAGGCCGCCGAGGCTCGCATTTTGACGGCGAGCGGCGTCACCGGAAAGCTTCTCATCAACGGCAGCACTATCCGCTACGAGGTTTCCCATCCCGCCGACGGTCCGATCCTGGCCGACGAACTCACGCTCAAGTTCAAGCGGCCGGTTGGCGAGCATCAGGATTTCGAACTCCGTCTCACGCCGGTGGCAAAGGGTATCTTCACCACCAGCCACCCGCTCCTGCCCGGCCAGTGGATCGTCGACGCGAGCGCCACCAGGAACGGCAAACGGATCCTGCATGAAGCGGAACGCATTTCGGTCTTGGGAGGGGGGAAATGAGCTGCTGCGCGCCGGGTACCGAAGGTTCCATCACAGGCCAGCTGCCCTCATCGGAAGAATTGGCTCTTTCGAGCCGTATCGTCGGGCCCGGGTTGCGCCAGACCGAGCTCAGCGTACCCCAGGTCCATTGCGGTACATGCATCACGGCAATCGAAACCACCCTGAAAGCCTTGCCGGCGGTAGAACGCGCCCGCGTCAACCTTTCCACAAAACGCGTCTCGATCATCTGGAAGGAAATGGTTGGAAGTGAACCCACCGACCCTTCGTCGCTCGTAAAGGCGATTGCCGACGCCACCGGTTATGATACCCACCTCTTCTCCGATGGCGAAGACAGCGGCGAAACGCTGCAGCGCGAGTTGATCCGCGCAGTCGCTCTCTCGGGCTTCGCCGCTGCCAATATCATGCTGCTTTCAGTCTCGGTATGGTCCGGTGCCGACGCCTCGACCCGCGACCTGTTTCACTGGATATCGGCGATGATCGCCGCCCCGGCGCTGATCTACGGCGGCCGATTCTTCTATCAGTCAGCCTGGCGGGCGCTTCGCCGCGGCCGCACCAATATGGACGTGCCGATCGCGCTGGCCATCACCCTGTCCTACGCGGTCTCGGTTTGGGAAACGATCCATCACGGGCAACACGCCTGGTTCGATGCCACGGTCTCGCTGTTGTTCTTCCTGCTGATCGGGCGCACCCTCGATCACATCATGCGCGATCGGGCCCGCTCCGCCATCAGCGGGCTTGCCAGGCTTTCGCCCAGGGGCGCAATGATCATCGGGAAAGACGGCAGTCGCGAATATCGCGCCGTCGAGGATATCGCGCCCGGCGAGCGCGTCGCTATTGCGATGGGCGAACGGGTACCCGTCGATGGAGTCGTCGAAAGCGGCGCGAGCGACATGGACGTCTCGATCGTCAATGGCGAAAGCGCTCCCCGTGCGGTCAGGGCCGGCGACGCGCTCCAGGCGGGGATGCTCAGCCTCACCGGCTCGCTCGTGCTAGTGGCGACTGCCTCCGCACGGCAATCATTCCTCTCCGAGATCATCGCATTGATGGAAGCGGCAGAGGGCGGTCGGGCTCGCTACCGGCGGATCGCAGATCGCGCCGCGCAGATCTATTCGCCGGCAGTCCATCTTCTGGCACTTCTGGCATTTCTCGGCTGGGGCTTTTTCGGAGGGGACTGGAAGCAGGCGATGCTGATCGCCATCGCGGTGCTCATCATCACCTGCCCATGCGCGCTTGGTCTGGCGGTCCCCGTCGTTCAGGTCGTGGCCGCCGGCCGGTTGTTCAAAAACGGCATTATGGTCAAAGACGGTTCGGCTATGGAGCGGCTCGCCGAGGTCGATACGGTGGCATTCGACAAGACCGGCACCCTTACTCTCGGCAAACCCCAGCTTGTAAACCTCGGGTCGGCAACGGCAGCTCATCTGGCCGTTGCCGCCGGGCTTGCTGCCCATTCCCGCCACCCTCTTTCCAAAGCCCTTTCCGGCATTGCTTCAGGGCCGGTGCCAGTTTTCGATGACGTCGTCGAAATTCCCGGCCAGGGTCTGGAGGCCCGCTCGCCCCAAGGGCTGTACCGCCTCGGCAACCGACGCTTCGCCTGCGGCGATAACGGAGTTGACACATCGGCGGCTTCTTCGACGCTCGAGGTGATCCTTTCCTGCGATGGAAGAGAATTGGCCCGCTTCCTGTTCGAGGATGAGTTGCGTCCGGACTCGCGGGCGGCGATCGACGAGCTTGCGGCACAAGGGCTCTCAAGCGGGATCCTTTCGGGCGACCGTCAAGGTTCGGTCAGCAGCCTCGCCAGCCGGCTCGGCATTACTCGATGGGCCGCAGAACTGGCTCCCAAAGCAAAGGCGGAATTCTGCGTCTCCCTCGCCGAACAAGGTCACAAAGTCCTGATGGTCGGCGATGGCATCAACGATGCTCCGGCCTTGGCTGCCGCGCATGTTTCGATCGCTCCGGCCACCGCGGCGGACATCGGCCGCCAGGCCGCCGACTTCGTCTTCATGCACGAAAGCCTGGAAGCCGTGCCGCTGGCGATTGACGTCTCCCGACAAGCAGGAAGGTTGATCCGGCAGAATTTCGCGCTCGCCATCGGTTACAACATCATCGCGGTGCCGATCGCGCTTGCCGGTTATGCCACGCCCTTGATAGCAGCAATTGCCATGTCGACATCCTCGATCATCGTCATCGCCAACGCGTTGCGACTAAACCGTACCGGGCATCCGAACCGTCATATCGCCACGGCAACAGGGCACGACGCAAGACAAACCGGAGAGGCTCGACTCGCATGAACATGCTCATCTTCCTCATTCCAATTGCGCTTTTTCTTGGAGGGCTCGGACTGTTTGCCTTCCTGTGGTCGCTTAAAAGCGGGCAATATGAAGACCTTGATGGTGCAGCCTGGCGGATCCTGGAAGAAGACTCGCGGGACCGGACCTGAGACCTACCATCCTCGCATAGTGCCGAAAGCGCCGACCAAAGGATGGCTAGGCGCCGCAACCCAGGTCCGGCGCCTAACCAGCTCTCGATAAATGGTGCTTAGCACCGGTCGATATATCGGTTCCCGTAGCGGTCGCGATAGTAGCAGCGGCCCGGTTGATCAGCCACGCTGCCGATCAATGCCCCGGACACTCCCCCTACCGCCGCACCAACTGCTGCTCCGCGCACGTTGCCGGTCGCCACGCCGCCAATAACTGCGCCGGTTGCCGCGCCAACGCCAGCACCTCGTTCGGTGGCAGTGCATGAACCCAGAGCCAACCCGACGCATGCGATGATCAATGCCTTTTTCATCTCATCCTCCATAATGTTCCACAGTTAACTGTTCTGGAGGCAACAGGTTGCATCGTGCCTGCGCGTTGACCTGAAAAACTCTTCCCGCAGCGCACTGGCGACGGCGGGCAGCGGCCCATCACACAGGCGATGGAACGCATTTCGGACGGGAGTTAAATCACGAATGGCACGTCGAATGTCACCGACTTGGGGCTCACATCGGCAGGGAAGGTGCCTTTTCCGCACTTTGCATTGCAAGGGTCAACATTTTGTGGGGAGCCGCAATCGACCACTGATGCGTCGCAGCCGGTAGGAAAATCTTTACGCAGGTACCCTGGCCAGGCTCGCTGTCGATTTCGATATCGCCGCCGGATTGCTTGGCGAAACCATAGACCATCGAAAGTCCAAGCCCGGTGCCCGAGCCAACACCCTTGGTCGTGAAGAACGGCTCGAAAGCCTTCTCCCTCACATCTGCGGTCATTCCCGTGCCGGTATCGCTGACAGAAACCAGCACATAATCCCGCTGCTGTTCGGCCAGACCCGCTGATGGACGACCGCCGCCTCGCGTCGCGTGCGAAATTTCTATCGTCAGGCGGCCTCCGCGAGGCATGGCGTCGCGAGCGTTCAGTGCAAGATTAAGCAATGCATTTTGGAGTTGCGGCCCATCGACCAGCGCGTGGTGGGAAGCCCCGTGAGCAACCACCCGTAATTCTATGGTCTCACCGATCGCCCGAAGCAGGAGATTGGAAAACCCGGTAATGAGGGTTCCTATCTCTGCCAGTTGCGGGTTGAGGGGCTGGCGGCGGCCAAACGCCAGAAGCTGCCCGGTGAGCCTGGCTCCGTCCTGCGTTGCCTCCTGCGCCTCAAGAAGCAAACGGCGCAGCCTCTCGTCCGAAATCTTGCCTTCCAGCATTTCCAGATTGCCGCTGACGACGGCAAGAAGGTTATTGAAGTCGTGCGCCAGGCCGCCGGTAAGCTGTCCGATCGCCTCCATCTTCTGCGCTTGTCGCAGCTCGGCTTCTATCCTGTGTCGGCTGGTCAGGTCGCGAATGAAACCTGTAAAGATGCGCTTTCCGTCAACGACGGCTTCGCCCACCGAAAGCTCCATGGGAAAGACCGAGCCGTCCTTGCGTTGCCCCATGACGACCCTTCCGTAACCGATGATGCGGCGCTCTCCGGTTTTGAGATACCGAGCAAGATGACCATCATGCGCCCTGCCCTCGGAGGCAGGCATCAGCATGTTGACGGACCGTCCCACGACCTCCTTTGCAAAATAGCCAAAAAGACGTTCAGCGGCTGCGCTGAAAGAGGTGACGATGCCCGTCTCGTCAATCACCAGCATTGCTTCGGGCACCGTTTCCAAGATCGATCTTAGATGCGCCTCGCGCGCCGCCAGATCGTTCTGCGCCTTGGTCATTTCAGTGATGTCGTTGATAGTCTGGATGATGATGGCGGGAGCGTGATCGAACGAATTGACCGCAACCCATCGCGTTGCGACGATAATCGTCTGGCCGTCCTTGCGACGTTGGACGAGTTCGCCTTCCCAGGTGTGATGGAGACCGATACGGCGGCGGATCTCATCCTGCGGCAGCGGGAACCGCGTCGCAAGCATGTCCTGAGCAACCTGACCGACGGCTTCGGTTGACGTCCAGCCATAGAGGCGCTCGCAACCGCTCGTCCACCGAATGATCCTTCCGTCTTCGTCTTGGATGATGATGTTCGCGCCATTGAGGACGTGCGTTACCGTGTTGAGAAGCCCTTCTATCCCGGTCTCCTTGCCCTCATCACTTCCCATGACGCAACCCACAATCAGTGATGCAAACGGTCTCGATGGCAAGCCAGGTCCTGGAACACCAGCGGGTTCGCTTCGTCGTCTCCGGAAAGCTGAGCCAGCTTTGCCGGCTTTTCGATCCTGATGGAGTGACGCGCAGCTGGGTTTGCGACTGTCAACACGCCTTTGCCGATGAGCTTGGTAATTGTCCGCGACACCGTCTCGATCGTGAGGCCGAGATAGTCGGCCATGTCCTGGCGCGTCATCGGCAGTTCGATAAGCGCATCGCGACTACCCTCCGCCAACGAACGCTGCAGATGTCTCAGCAGGAAAGTGCAGAGCCGCTCTTCGGCCGTCTTGCTGGACAGCAGCACCAACTGATCCTGTACCGCCGCCATCTCGTCGCAGACGCGCGAGAAAACCTCGGGGCGCAACGCGTCGGAATCCGCAACGGCCTCTTCAAAAACCTTGCGAGAGAGCCGCCGCACAGATGCTGGTCCAATCGCCTCGGCGCCGTAGAGATATTTGCTCTTGAGCGAAACGCCGACAATATCGCCGGCATAGAGGAAACCGGTAATAACCCGCCGTCCGTCGGAAAGGATACGAAATAGTCTCAACGTGCCTTCGGCAACTTCGAAGACATGTTTTGCGTCGTCTCCCTCGAAAAATACGGCCTGACTTGTCTCCAGATGCTCCTTGGGCTGGCTCGAGAAAAGCTCGTGCAAGTTTCCCGCCGCCTTGAAGGGTGTGGCCTTGGCAACCTGATGGTCGTTCGCATAGCTGCTGAGAAACACTGGTCTCGTCTCCGTTCTTTCCACGGAGGAATTGACCCTTCTCAAGTAACACCGGAATGCTAGCTCTGTGAAAATTGGTGCGATTGTGTAACGGTTGGTAACAGCCCCAGTCACGCATCATCCGGGAGTAACAAGCCCATCAGGTCAGCGCCAAGGCGTCCTTCAACGCGAAGCCCTGCTTGAGCTGCAGATCAAGATCGGCTTCGATATGGTCGATGTGGTGCAGCATCAACCGGGATGCCCGGGCTCCGTCGCCTTTTTCCAAGGCATCGAGTATGGCCAGATGTTCGCTATGACCGCAGCTCGATATCCCGGAGCGACCGTAGAGTGCGATCACCAGCGACGAGCGGCCTACCAGTTCGTCCATGAATTTCTGCAGGATGACATTGCCTGCAACGGAGGCGAGCATCAGATGGAAGTCTCCCGACGCCTTGATCTCCGCCCGCCTGGCAGAAGGGCCGCGCTCATTAATATGTCGCTGCTCCTCTTCAAGCTGCCCACGAAACTGTTTTATGTCAGCGGCCGTGATGCGTTCGACCGCGGCTGCGATGATACCGGGCTCGATCAGGCGACGTGAGGCAAAGATCTGTCGCGCCTCGTCCGGAGAAGGATTGGAGACAAACGCGCCTCGATTGCGCTCGATCCGGACCAGACCTTCAAATCCAAGCATCTGCAGCGCGGCGCGGACCACCGTGCGGCTCACGGAAAAGAGCGCACCCACTTCACTCTCCGACAGCTTGGTTCCCGGCGCGAGGCGTCGGTCGATAATCGCGTTGCGGAGCGCCTCGCGGATCGCGAGCGAACGGTCTTCCTGGGAGGCTTCCGGAAAGGTGATGTTTTCGCTGATATTCATGACACAACCCACTGCCTGAGCCTTGTAGCGCGAGCGGGTACAAATTGCCAGCACTGTTGTTCTCAAAGTGTGCCCAAGATTGCATACGATTTGGCCAAGGATCGAAAACAATCGCCTGATTTTTACGCATCCCTTTCCTGACCGGCCCCGCTTTCGAAGCTAAACCTAATGATTCAAGCGAGTTAGTCATTTGGCACGGCGGATGCATTGCAAGGACCGATGCAAGGAGCGCCGGATGAGCAAAGCTGCCGAAATCGACATCATATCTGTCTCGAAGATCTATGGCACAACGACTGCCGTGGAATCGATCAGCCTGAAGATCCCGGCAGGAACCTATTGCTGCCTGTTGGGTCCCTCCGGCTGCGGCAAGACTTCGACGCTTCGCATGATCGCAGGACATGAAGGCATCTCGTCCGGCGACATTCGCCTCGGAAACAGCGTGGTCACCGATCTCCCGCCCGCCAAACGGGGCACGGCGATGATGTTTCAGTCTTACGCGCTCTTTCCCCATCTCGATCTTATCGACAATGTTGCCTTCAGCCTGAAGATGAAAGGCGTCGGCAAAGACGAACGGCGCGCCAAGGCAATGGATATGCTGCGGCTGATGCAGCTCGAAGCCTATGCGACACGTCGGCCGGCGCAGCTTTCCGGCGGCCAGCAGCAGCGTGTGGCGCTTGCCCGCGCGTTGATCACCGATCCGGAAGCCCTGCTGCTTGACGAGCCGCTCTCGGCACTCGACCCGTTCCTGAAGATCCGCATGCGCGCGGAACTGAAGAAGCTCCAGACTTCGCTCGGCATCACCTTTGTTCATGTGACGCACAGCCAGGAGGAGGCGATGGCGCTCGCCGATCTCATCGTCGTGATGAATGACGGCCGAATCGAGCAAGCCGCACATCCGCGCACGGTGTTCGAGCGCCCGGCGACCGCTTTCGTGGCTCGCTTCATGGGGGATCATAACGTCATCTCCGGCCGGGTGACGAAAAGCACGGAAGACACGGTGGCGCTTTCAGTGCCGGAGACCGGTGGAGAATTCCTGGCCACCGGCGAGAACAGTATGTCGAGAGAAACCGCAGACATCGCCATTCGCACAGATCGTGTCCGCATCGCGGAACCGTCAGAAAAGGGCTTGGGGTTCACGGGCTCGATCTCGAATATCGAGTATCGCGGCTCCTCGGTAAAACTCTCCGTCAGCGGTGCCGGTGTGGAGGACTTCACCGCGATCGTCAGCGACGCCGCCTTTTTCGCCAACCCGGTCAAGGTCGGGGAAGCAATCCCGCTGTCTTGGAATCGTGAGGACGCAATCGTCCTCGGCCACCTCAAACACTAACCTCAACAATAAATCTCAACCAGAGGAGAACAGGCAATGACTGAGAACAAGAAAAGAAAGGGCATCTCGCGCAGATCGCTCCTAAAAACGGCATCCGCGGCAGCCGGTCTTGCTGCCGGCTCCGGCGCCATCACCGGCTTCCCGACCATCTGGGCGCAGAACCCAATCACCCTTCGCCAGTTCGGTACCGGTGTTTCGAACCTCAACGCGATCGCCGAAAAGTGCAAGGCCGACCTCGGCATCACGCTGGAGATGACGGCCACCGACTCAGACGCTGCCGCTCAGCGCGCCGTCACCCAGCCGAACTCCTACGATATCGCCGATATCGAATACTGGATCCTGAAAAAGGTCTACCCGGCAGGCGTCATCCAGCCGATGGATGTCAAGAAGCTTAAATATTACGACAAGGTCGTACCGCTCTTCAAAACCGGGAAGCTGAAGCCGGACAGCGTCATCGCCCAGGGCACCGCGCCCCATACCGTCGGTTTCGTTGAAAAACCTGGCACCAAGACCTTCGCCAAGGGTGAAACCCAGTGGTTCACCATGATGCCGACCATCTACAATGCCGACACGCTCGGCATTCGCCCGGATCTCGTCGGCCGCGAAATTTCGACCTGGGCAGATATTATGGACCCGAAGTTCAAGGGCAAGACTTCGATCCTCAACATTCCGTCGATCGGCATTATGGACGCCGCGATGATCATGGAAGCCATGGACAACATCAAATATGCCGACAAGGGCAACATGACAAAGGAAGAAATCGACAAGACGATCGACTTCCTGATCAAGGCCAAGCAAGCCGGCCAGTTCCGCGCCTTCTGGAAGAGCTTCGACGAAAGCGTCAACCTGATGGCTTCCGGCGAGGTCGTTATCCAGTCGATGTGGTCGCCGGCCGTCGCCGCGGTTCGTTCCAAAGGCATCGCATGCAAATACCAGCCGCTCAAGGAAGGCTATCGTTCCTGGGGTGGCGGGCTTGGTCTTGCCGCCCATCTCTCCGGCGCCAAGCTCGACGCCGCCTACGAATACATCAACTGGTACACGTCGGGCTGGGTCGGAGCCTATCTCAACCGTCAGGGCTACTATTCCGCCGCCATGGAAACTGCCAAGCAGCACATGTCTGCGGACGAGTGGGGTTTCTGGGTCGAGGGCAAGCCCGCCCAGGGCGATATCGTCGCTCCGGACGGCAAGGTCATGGAAAAGGCCGGTGCCGTGCGTGACGGCGGTTCGTTCGAGGAGCGCATGGGCAAAGTCGCCTGCTGGAACTCCGTCATGGATGAGGACCGCTATATGGTCCGCCGCTGGAACGAATTCATCGCAGCCTGACAGCGCACCGACGGTGCCATAAGTTCCTTCTCCCCGTCTCAACGGGGAGAAGGCGCCCGACAGGGCAGATGAGGGGCAAGCCCACAGGAGAAACCCGGACCATGGCGACGATCACAACCTCCGAATCGGCCAAGGCCGAGGGCGTGAAGCCACGAAGCTTCCGCCTGCCGCCATCACTGATCTCCTATCTGCAGGCGGCACCGCTGACGCTGATCCTCGGCAGTTTTCTGGCCGTGCCGATCCTGATGATCGGTATCGTCAGTTTCTGGGACTACGACTTCGCCCAGATGTATCCCGATTTCGTTACCTTCAACTACGCGGAGACCCTCGGTTCCTGGGTCACGTGGAAGACCTATCTCAACACATTAAAATTCGCTTTTCTCGTATGGCTCATAACCCTCTTCATCGGCTTCTGGGTTGCCTACTTTCTCGCTTTCCACATTCGCACTACCGCTATGCAGATGGTGCTCTTCCTTGTCTGCACTGTACCCTTCCTGACGTCGAACATCATCCGCATGATCTCATGGATTCCGGTGCTCGGCCGAAACGGCCTGGTCAACTCAACCCTGATCAGTGCGGGCATTGTGTCGGAACCTGTCGAGTGGCTGCTCTATTCGGATTTCGCCGTCGTGCTCGCGATGGTGCATCTCTACACGCTGTTCATGGTGACGCCGATCTTCAATACGCTGATGCGTATCGACAAATCGCTGGTGGAAGCTGCCCGAGATGCCGGAGCGTCAAGCTGGCAGACGCTCACCAACGTCATTCTCCCACTCGCCAAACCCGGCATGGCGATCGGAACGATTTTCGTAGTGACGCTGGTGATGGCAGATTTTTCGACCGTGCAGGTCATGTCGGGGGGGCAGAGCGCTTCCGTCGCCCTCATGATGAAAAATCAGATGTCCCTGCTTCAATACCCGGCTGCGGCGGCGAACGCCGTCGTGCTGCTCGCCATTGTCCTCCTGATGGTCGCAGCGATTCTGCGCGTCGTCGACATCCGCAAGGAACTCTAAGATGCACAGCGACAAACGCGGCCGTGAATTCTACATCCTCGCGATCTTCTTCGCAGTCTTCGTCCTGTTCCTCTACGGGCCGCTCTCGGCGATCCTGATCCTGTCTTTTCAAGGCCCTAACGGCGGCCTCACGTTCCCGCTCAACGGCCTTTCGGTGCATTGGTTCGCCAATCTCTTCGAGACCCAGGCCGTCGGCGACTTCGGAGGCTCCTTCCGGCGCTCGCTGCTGTTGGGACTCATGGTCATGATCGTCACCGTCGTCGTGTCGCTGCTGGCCGGCCTCGCTTTCCGACGCGGTTTCATCGGCGCGACTGCCCTTTTCTATCTCGCCGTAGCAAGCCTTGTCGTCCCGTCGATCATCATCTCGCTCGGCATTGGCGTGCTCTTTCAACAGATCGGCCTGCAACCCTCGTGGTTTTCCTCGGCCTTCGGCGCGCATCTCACCTGGACTTTGCCTTTCGGCGTGCTGATCATGTTTGCCGTCTTCAACCGGTTTTCCCCTGCCTATGAGGAAGCCGCGCGCGATCTTGGCGCCACGTCCTGGCAGACGTTCCGCCACGTCCTGCTGCCGATGATCGCGCCGAGCCTCATCGGCGTCGGTCTGTTTGGCTTTACTCTTTCCTATGACGAATTCGCCCGCACTCTGATGACGGGGGGTACCTTCAACACCCTGCCGCTCGAGATCTACGGGATGACCACAAATGTCACCACTCCCGTGCTCTATGCGCTCGGTACGGTTACCACCATCTTCTCCTTCCTCGTCATTGCCGGCACTCTCGGCCTGATCGTCCATCTCAACCGGCGTCGCCAGCGGTCTTGAAATTCATGCGTATTCTCGTCGTCAATCCCAACACCACGGCCAGCATGACGGCGACGATTGCCGACGCGGCAATGCGCGCAGCCAATGCCGGCACCAAGGTCGACGCCGTCACATCGTCGATGGGACCCGTATCGATCGAAGGCTATTATGACGAAGCCTTCGCCGTACCCGGCCTGCTGATGGAAATAGCAAAGGGTGAAAGGTCAGGAGCCCAGGCGGCGATCATCGCGTGTTTCGACGACACAGGTCTCGACGCCGCACGCGCACTTGCGAACATACCGGTGATCGGCATCTGCGAAGCGGCTCTTGCCACCACCGCCTTCATCGCCCAGCGCTTCACGATCGTCACCACGATGGAGCGCTCCCGCCTGCCGCTCGAGCATCTGGTTCATCGCTACGGCATGGCGGGCCGCTGCAAGGTGCGGGCAGCCGACATCCCGGTCCTGTCGCTGGAAGACCCAAATTCGAATGCCCGAGACCGGCTGCGAAACGAGATCGCGTCGGCGCTGCGCGACGACAAGGCGGAAGCAATCGTGCTCGGCTGCGCCGGCATGGCCGACCTCGCTGCGAAGCTTGGAGCGGAATTTGCCGTCCCGGTGGTGGACGGTGTCGCAGCCGCCGTCAAACAGGCGGAGGCCTTGGTATCGCTTGGCCTTTCCACCGCCAAACGCGGCGCCTACGCCTCACCGATTGCCAAACCCTATAAAGGCTTGCTTGAAGCCTTCGCTCCGGGCAAACTCGCCGCCTCATGACCAATGATCCAGTCATCCGCTCGCTTACTCTGCCAGAGACAGAGATGCTCATCGACTGGGCGCGTGCGGAGGGCTGGAATCCGGGGCTTGCCGACGCTCCGGCTTTCTATGCCGCCGATCCGCAGGGCTTTATCGGCTGTTTTGTCGATGGCAACATGGTCGCCGGTATTTCCGCAGTCCGATACGGTACGGACTTCGGATTTATAGGCCTCTATATCGCTCAAAAGAATTTCCGGGGCAAAGGTTACGGACGTCGGGTCTGGGACGCCGGCATGGCGCATCTGAACGGCCGCACCATTGGCCTCGACGGAGTGGCTGAGCAACAGGCGAATTACCGCGGAATGGGTTTCGAAGCGGTCTACGAAACATTCCGCTGGAGCGGCAGGATTGACGGAAGACTGTCCAAAGACGTGGTTTCGATCAGCGCTGACCTTCAGCCGGCGGTCCGCGACTACGACCGTCGCTTCTTTCCTTCTGAACGTCCTGCGTTCCTGGCCGAATGGCTTCAACCGCCGCGCCTTGCCAAAGCCGTTCTCAGTGAGGGCGGCCTCCGCGGTTATGCAGTTTGCCGCCAATGCCATGATGGCTATAAAATCGGGCCGCTGTTTGCCGAAACAGAGGTCGACGCAAAATCGCTCCTCGAGGCCTGTGCCGTCGAAACAGACGGGCAGACCGTGCATATCGATCTCCCAGCGTCACAGGCCGGTTTCGACGCCGAACTCGCGAGCCATGGTTTCACACGTGGTTTTACCACGGCCCGTATGTATCGCGGCCCAGTCCCCGCGGTCCGGATGGCCGGTGTCTTTGGGATCACCACCCTTGAACTTGGTTGAACAGCGATTCAGCAGCGTCCGGCGAGACGGATCGTCAAGGTGGACGGAGGCGAAGTACCGTTACCGGCTTACCGAGCCTTATCTCCTGCATTGAGCTTTTCGAGATGAAGGAGAAGTGCGCTGTGGTCCCGTTCGGCGCCGCCTTCGGCAACGAACTGCGTAAATTCCTCACGAACCTTTTCCGTCAGCGGCAGCGTCAACGACAGGGACTGCGCCATGGCGATCACGGCGTTGAGGTCCTTCAGTTGATTGCGGGAAGATCCTCCCGGCTCGAAATCGCGGCGCACCATCCGTCCGCCATGGAGTTCTAGGATCCTGCTCTCGGCAAAGCCGCCGCGGATGGCGTCGCGGAAAGCCTCGCGGGAAGCACCGCCCGCCTCCACCAGGATCATGGCTTCAGCCACCGCGCCGATGGTCACGGCGACGATCTGCTGGTTGGCGAGCTTGCAGATCTGACCCGCCCCAGTCGGTCCGACATGAGTGACGCGTCCGAGCACTGCGAAGACATCCGCCAAAGCCGATATAACCTCTGCCTCACCGCCCGCCATAATCGCCAATGTCCCGGCCTCGGCTCCGACGACCCCGCCCGAGACAGGTGCATCGATATGATGAATACCGAAGGCTGCAAGCCGTGCGGCATGGTCCTTTGCGGCAGGCGGGGCAATCGAACTCGTGTCGACGACGACCGCACCCTTGCGCATCGCCTGCGCGCATCCTGAACCGAACAGGACCTCACCGACGACGGCCCCGTCGGTGAGCATGGTGAACACGATGTCCGCTCCCTCTACGGCTTCTGCCGGTGAGGCTGCGATCTGCGCGCCCTCCGGCTCCAGCGCCCTCGCCTTGACGGGATCGCGGTTCCATACGGTGAGACGATATCCCGCTCTAGCGAGCCGGCGCGCCATTGGCGCGCCCATCAAGCCGGTACCCAGGAAGGCGATCCTTGTGCCGCCTGCCGACCTCTCGACAGCTTCCGTCATAGGGAGCCTCCAAGCTCGTCTTCAATATGGACCCTGATGATCTCGTCAAAATTCTTTTCCGCCGTAAAGCCGAGTTCCGTGGCACGCTTCGCCTCGAAGCCCGGAGCCCAGCCCGAGACCATCTTCATGATCATCTCGTCGGGCACGCGGCGGATGAGCCGCACTGCTCTATCTCCCGCAACCCGGCGCAATGCTTCGATCTGTTCGCCGACAGTGGCGCTGACACCCGGCATCGACAGATTGCGACGCGGGCCCACCGTCTCGAGATCGAGGTTGGCTGCATGGATCAAATATCCCACTGCCGATCGCGGGGAGGTGTGCCAATGGCGGACATCTTCCGAAACCGGCAGAACGGCCTCCTGACCGATCAACGGCTCGCGCAAGATATTGGAGAAGAAACCGGAGGCGGCCTTGTTTGGCTTTCCCGGTCGAATGCACACGGTTGGAAGGCGGATGCCGATGCCGTCGAAGAACCCGCGTCGCGTATAATCGGACAGGAGCAGTTCTGAAATGGCCTTCTGGGTACCGTAGCTGGTCAATGGCGTCAGATGAAAATCATCGGGAATGGGATAAGGCAGTGGCGCTCCGACGACGGCGATCGATGAGGTGAAGACCACGCGCGGCCGGTAGCCATCCTGATCGTGTGCGATGCGGATTGCATCAAAGAGATAACGCGTGCCATCAAGATTGACGCGGTAGCCCTTGTCGAAATCGAGTTCGGCTTCCGCCGAGACGATCGCTGCGAGATGGAAGATCACATCCGGTCGTGATTGGATCAGTTTCTCCGCCTCACCTTGCGTCGACAAGTCAGCCTCGCGCGCCACAACGACACCCGCAAATTCCTGCGGTGTTTCCGGCTTGATCACATCGACCAATGTCAGCTTTTCCAGGGACCGGCCCTTGATGCCACCTTCAGCGACCAGGCGCGCCGTCAGTTTGCGTCCTACCATGCCGGCCGCACCGATAATCAAGATATGCAACGAAACCTCCCATTTCCGCCGCAGCCGCAGAGAGCGGCCGACAGCTCTAAAAATATCTTGTACGGTTGTCTGATAACCTTATATGCTTCGTTTGAAAACAAGAGAGTTGCGACGCTCCCCGGATAATTGCCGGTTGGGGCGGAAAATGGACGGGCGACCCAAGGAGGACAGAATGACAGTTGCGGAAATCGAGCTGGTGGCAGAGCACCGCCTGGCACTGCAATCCATGTTGGGGGACGATCTTGTTCTGACTGACGTGGACGCAATGATCCGCTACTGTCGCGACTGGCACGGGGACGTGACGAGCGGGGCGGTCGCTGTCTTGCGGCCCCGCTCTACCGAAGACGTAGCGGCTGCCGTCAGGGCCTGCCGCCAGCTTGGGCTGGCGATCGTTCCGCAGGGCGGAAATACCGGGCTCGTTCTAGGTGCCCTCCCCGATGCTCCCGATCATCAGGTCGTCCTCACCCTTGAACGCATGAACCGTATCCGCAAGATCGATGCAGAGGATTTTTCCGCAACCGTCGAGGCGGGTTGCATTCTCTGGGACGTGAAGGAGGCCATTTCCGAAAAGGGCATGTTCTTCCCGCTGGCGCTCGGCGCTCAGGGAAGTTGCCGGATCGGAGGCAATGTCTCCACCAATGCCGGCGGTATCAATGTTTTACGATATGGGATGACCCGCGAACTCGTTCTCGGGCTTGAAGTCGTTCTGCCCGACGGCACCGTTTTTGACGGATTGTCCACTCTGCGCAAGGACAACCGCGGCATAGATCTCAAGCAGCTTTTTGTCGGCGCGGAGGGGACGCTCGGGATTATCACGGCAGTATCGGTCAAGCTGACGCCCTATCCGGATCAGGTGGCCACTGCCCTCCTCGGCCTTGCCTCACTGGAAGACGCAATCGGCTTGTATCGGCGCGCAAGGCGCGAATGCTGCGACCTGATGTCGGCGTTCGAGTTCATGCCGCCGCTGGCTTTCACCCTGGCTCGGGAAGCCATGCCCGATTTGCCGATTCCCATCAGTGATGAGTATCCGGCCTATGTATTGATGGAAATCTCCGGCTCCGGCCTCGTTGATGTGGACGACCTGATGCAGCGTTTCTTGGAGGGCGTCATGTCGGACGGGATGGTGCTGGACGGCACGATCGCAGCGTCGCAGAGCCAGGCCCGAAACCTCTGGCTGATCCGTGAGGGCATGAACGAGGGGCAGGCCAAACGGGGCGCTCATATGCGCAGCGACATCTCCGTTCCGCTCTCGCAGCTCGCCTCCTTTGTCCATGACGCCGAAAAGGCGATCGAACAGGAATTGTCCGATTGCCTCTGCGTTTCCTACGGACATGTCGGCGACGGCAATGTCCATCTGAACGTCCTGCCGCCTGGAGGCCTTTCACCGGACGAGCGAGCGACGCGCATCTACCGATCGAAGAACGTCCTCAACGCCGTGGTCGATCGCTACCACGGCAGTATCAGTGCAGAACACGGGATCGGCCGCCTCAAACGAGGCGATTTCGACGCGCGGCTCCCGGAAACCCACAGAAGGCTTCTGACAGCTATCAAGCGCGCCATCGATCCCGATCTCTTGATGAATCCCGGATCACAGTTGAATTTCCAAGCCGAGTCGTAGACGACAGTTCGGAAAGAGGGCGATTATCGTGGCAGTGGCAGACTTCAGTCAGATCAGGCGCAATGAACATTTGCCGGCCCGCATCGCGGTACAGATCGGGCGGGAGATCAGCGAGGGCCGCATAGCGCCGGGACATAAGCTGCCGACAGAGCATTTGCTGGCGAAGACGTTCGGCGTTAGCCGGTCGGTGATACGCGAAGCCATCGCACAGCTCCGAAACGAGGGCCTGGTCGAAACGAGGCAAGGCGTCGGGGCATTTGCAACGGAGATCGACCGTCGCCAGTCCCTGCGGATCGAGCAGGACGATCTGGCAGATCGCGACAGCTTTCGCAGTCTGTTTCAACTGCGATTGGCCTTGGAAGTCGAGGCCGCTGCCCTTGCGGCTGTTCATCATACTCTGCCGGATCTTGCCAAGCTCGACGAAGCGCTGGCTCAGATGAATGGCGCGGAGAAATGGACGGACCAGGGCATCGTTGCCGATCTCGCATTTCACCGCTTTGTCGCGTCCGCTACCCGCAATGAATATTTCCTTCAATTCATCACCTTCATTGCTGAGCGGACCCATCTGGCGATCAACGCGGCACGCGCTGCAGCCGTTTTGGAAGAAATCGTCGAGGTGACGATTGCCGAGCACGTCGCAATTCGCGATGCGATCGCGACACGTGACCCAGCGAAGGCAAAAGAGGCAATGCGCCGACACCTCTATGGCGCAGCTTCACGACTTGGCCTCAAACTCGAAATGCTCTAGAGAGCCCGTACCAAGAGGTTAGATCGATCTAGATTTTTTACACATCGATAGCACCCCGCTGGACAGGGTGGCAGAGTCACACTAAAAGCGACAAACATTTGTTGTCAGACATCCTGACAATAGGTCCACCAGGTGGAGGCTTGGGTTCATGAGTTTGAGGAGGATCCCCGATGGAGGCTAAGCGGACGCTTGCTCCGGAAACAATCTTGCCGCAGGACGCCTCTTCGGCACTGCTGATCGGGCGCGTCTGGTCACAGAAATTGGGGGGGCCTTGCCCGGTCCTCTTGGCATCCGGACGTCTGTTGGATCTTTCAGTCTTGGCGCCGACCCTATCGGGCCTTCTCGAGATCGATGACCTTGCAGCGGCGCTGCGCGAGACCAGCCGTTTTGCCGACCTTGGCCCGCTCACCTCCTTCCTGGATGGGACGGCAGGCGAACTGCTGGCCCCAGCGGACCTGCAGGCGATCAAAGCGGCAGGCGTTACGTTCGCAGACAGCATGCTGGAACGCGTCATAGAAGAACAGGCCAAAGGCGACCCTCAGCGCGCTCAAGACATTCGCGGCAGGCTTGCTCCGGTATTGGGCGACAATCTACGCGGCCTTGCCGCAGGTTCCGAAAAGGCCGCAGAGGTGAAATCTCTCCTGCAGGACATGGGCCTGTGGTCGCAGTACCTTGAAGTGGGAATTGGCCCCGATGCGGAGATCTTCACGAAGGCGCAGCCCATGTCCTCTGTCGGATGCGGCGCGCTGATCGGAATTCATCCCAAGTCCGATTGGAATAATCCGGAGCCGGAAGTGGTGCTCGCGGTCACGTCCAAGGGCAAGATCATCGGCGCAACGCTTGGCAACGACGTCAACCTTCGCGACTTCGAAGGACGCTCCGCGCTGCTCCTCAGCAAGGCGAAGGACAACAATGCCTCCTGCGCAATCGGCCCCTTCATCCGCCTGTTTGATGACAGCTTTACTATCGACGACGTCAAGTCGGCGGAGATATCGCTCTCTGTCGAAGGCCCCGACGGGTTTGTGATGACCGGCGTCAGCGCGATGAAAGCGATCAGCCGGACACCGGAAAATCTCGTGTCGCAATTGCTCAACCGCAATCATCAATATCCGGATGGCGTTCTCTTCTTCCTCGGGACGATGTTTGCGCCGGTCAAAGACCGGCGCGGCGCAGGCCTCGGATTTACCCATGAGATCGGTGATCGGGTGGAGATATCGACGCCGAAACTCGGGCACCTGGTTAACTGGGTTGAGCATAGCAACAATTGCCCTGAATGGACGTTCGGGCTGGCGGCGCTGATGAAGAACCTCGCAAGCAGAGGCCTCGTCTGAGCGAAAGGGGAAGAAGCGATGCAAAAGGCAATCGATCTTTTTTACAAATTCCTGGAATTTCTGCTGATCATCCTGCTGTCGGGGATGGCGCTGATGGTGTTCGTCAACGTGGTGCTTCGCTATGCGTTTAACTCCGGGCTGAATATTTCGGATGAAATGTCGCGATATTTCTTCGTCTGGCTGACATTCATCGGAGCAGTCGTCACCTTCAGGGAATATGGTCACCTCGGTGTCGAAACCCTGGTGGCCCTTTTCGGCCGCGCGGGCCGCATCATCTGCATGATCCTCAGCAATCTCATCATCATCCTGTGCTCGGCCATTTTCTTCTGGGGCACATGGAACCAGCTTCCGATCAATGCCAGCATGATGGCCCCCGTCACCGGCCTTTCCATGGCATGGGTCTATGGCATCGGCTTCTTTACCGGCGCAGGCTGCACGATCATTGCCCTTGAACGCCTCGTGCGTCTGTTGACGGGCCGCGTAACCGACGATGAAATCTCGGCCTTCGCCGGCGAAAATCTGACACTCGAGCAGATGGCGGAGCGTACCTGATGACCCTTTTTGTCTTCGTAGGCTCGCTCCTCGGCGCCATGGCGATCGGTGTGCCTGTCGCTTTCTCGCTGATGTTCTGCGGCGTTGTCCTCATGTGGTATATGGGTATGTTCAATACCCAGATCATCGCCCAGAACATGATCGCCGGCGCCGATACGTTCACGCTGCTGGCCATTCCGTTTTTCATTCTCGCCGGTGAACTGATGAATTCCGGCGGTTTGTCGCGCCGTATCATCGATTTTGCGATCGCCTGCGTCGGGCATATCCGCGGCGGGCTCGGCATCGTGGCGATCGTCGCGGCACTCATCATGGCAAGTATTTCCGGTTCCGCCGCTGCCGATACCGCAGCGCTTGCCGCCATTCTCATTCCGATGATGGCCAAAGCCGGCTACAACGTTCCCCGCTCCGGCGGCCTGATCGCCGCAGGTGGTATTATCGCGCCGGTAATCCCGCCATCCATGGCCTTCATCGTCTTCGGCGTCGCGGCAAACGTTTCGATCACCCAGCTGTTCATGGCCGGGATCGTACCGGGAATCCTGATGGGACTTTCACTGATCGTCACCTGGCTGATCGTGGTTCGCAGGGACAATGTGCAGGCGCTTCCCAAAGCGCCGATGAGCGAACGTTTGCGGGCGACCGGCCGCGCCGCCTGGGCGCTCGGCATGCCCGTCATCATCCTCGGCGGCATCAAGGCCGGCGTGGTAACGCCGACCGAAGCAGCGGTCATCGCCGCTGCTTATGCTCTGTTTGTCGGCATGGTGATCTACCGCGAGCTCAAGCCCCGTGAACTGCCGCGCGTCATCCTGCAGGCTGCCAAAACGACGTCCGTCATCATGTTCCTGGTCTGCGCGGCGCTCGTATCGGCATGGCTCATCACCGCTGCAAACATCCCCGCCGAAATCACGGCGTATATCGAGCCGCTCATCGATCGGCCGAAGATTTTGATGCTCGCCATCATGATCCTGGTCCTGATCGTCGGCACCGCCCTCGATCTGACGCCGACCATCCTGATCCTGACGCCGGTGCTGATGCCGATCGTCAAGCAGGCCGGGATTGATCCGGTCTATTTCGGCGTCCTGTTCATCATGAATAATTGTATCGGGCTCATCACACCGCCGGTCGGCGTCGTCTTGAACGTCGTCAGCGGTGTTGCCCGCATTCCGCTTGGAAAAGTGACGGCCGGCGTTTGGCCATTCCTGCTCGCTCAGACCATCGTGCTCCTTGTTCTGGTGCTTTTCCCCGAAATCGTCATCGCGCCAGCGCGCTGGCTGCGCTGACCGATGTAAATCCAACCCACCTTCAACCGTCCAATGGGAGGACAAAATGAGAAAACTGCTCCTTGCTACAACCGCGATTGCCTTCGGTCTTTCCGCCGCGGCACCCGCTTTCGCTGAGTTCAATTCGCGCAATATCCGCGTCTCGAACGGCATCAATGCGGACCATCCGGTCGGCAACGGCATCAAGGCCATGCAGGCCTGCCTGGACGAAAAGTCGGGCGGCAAGCTCAAGCTCACCGCATTCTGGGGCGGAGCGCTCGGCGGCGACCTTCAGGCAACCCAGGCCCTGCGCTCGGGCGTTCAGGAAGCTGTCGTCACATCGTCCTCGCCGCTCGTCGGCATCATCCCGGCCCTCGGCGTGTTCGACCTGCCATTCCTGTTTGCCAATCCTGAAGAAGCCTACAAGGTGCTCGACGGCAAGTTCGGCGAGATGATGAACCAGAAGCTCGATGCCGCTGGCCTCGTTAACCTGGCCTACTGGGAAAATGGCTTCCGCAACCTCTCGAACTCCGTTCGTCCGGTCAACAAGTGGGAAGACCTGTCCGGCATGAAGGTTCGCGTCATGCAGAACAATGTCTTCCTCGACACCTTCCAGAACCTTGGCGCCAACGCTACGCCGATGGCATTTGGCGAGGTGTTCTCCGCACTCGAAACGAAGGCAATCGACGCACAGGAAAATCCCTATGTGACGATCGACACCTCGAAGTTCTTCGAAGTCCAGAAATACGTGACCGAGACGAACCACGCCTACACGCCGTTCCTGTTCCTCTTCTCCAAGGCGATCTTCAACACCTATACGCCGGACGAACAGAAAGCCCTGCGCGATTGCGCTGTCGTGGGTCGCGACGAAGAGCGAAAGGTCATCCAGGATCTCAACAAGAAATCGCTGGAAAAGATCAAGGCGGCGGGCGTTGCGGTCAACACGCTTTCTCCGGAAGAGCAGCAGCGCATCCGCGAAAAGTCCATGATCGTTTATGAAAAGCACAAGGCGACGATCGGCGCCGACGTTGTCGATGGCATTCTCGCGGAACTAAAGACAATCCGCGGAAAGTAAGCCGAGCACTTCTTAAAAATTGAAAGCCTGCGGTTCGCCCCGCAGGCTTTTTCATTCCGGAATGGATGGGAGCACCTTCTCGCGCTTCTTGAGCGCCTGTTCGCGAATGAAGATGAAAAGACCCGACGCAACGATCAACGCGGCGCCGATCAACATCCCGAAACGCGGAAGATCGCCGAAGAACATCCAACCAAAGATCACTGCCCAGAGCAGCAAGGTATATTGCAGTGGCGCAACGGTCGCTGCATCGGACATCTTGAGCGCCCGGTTGACCAGCATATGGGCGGCCATGGCGACAATACCGAGCAGCCCAAGCAGGACGAGGTCCCGACTTGAGGCAATCGGAGACCAGTCGAACGGGGCGGCGACCAGACCGGCAAGACCGGCGCCGGCCACCTGGAAGAAGACCAGCGCGCTGTCCGGCGTGCCGCGCAGGAAACGACCGGAAATCAACATGAAGGCGAAGGCACCGCTGCCGATGATCGAGATGACCGCCGGCATGGTGAACATGGCGCTCGAAGGTTCCAGAGTGATGATGACGCCGACGAAACCGACCGCGATCGCCGTCCAGCGCCGCCAGCCGACCGTCTCGCCAAGCAGGAATGGCGACGCCGCCGCGACATAGATCGGGGCGGCCAGCCAATAAGTCATCACGTCGGCCAGCGGCAGATACATCACGGCGTAGTAGAAGCAAAAAACCTCTGCGGTGGAAAAGAACACCCGGGCAAACTGCATGCCCGGCCGCTCTACCGTCAGAAGATTGCCTAGACCCGCCTTCCAGACCATGGGCACGAGAATGAGAAGCGCCGCCAGACTGCGGATCAGGATGACCTGACCAAGACCGTAGCTTAAGACCAGCCATTTTCCCATCGCATCGTTCAATGCAAACATCAGCATGCCGAGCAGCATCACGAGCGGACCGGCCAGATTGGCGGTTTTGAGCGCCATCGCGGATGAAACGTTCATTCAGATGCACCTCAGACGTAGAAAGCGTTTCCTGTGCCGATAGTCTGATCGCCAACAGGTTCGTAGGGATTGGTGGTAAAGGAAGGCAGGCCTTACATAAAGCGCTTTTGACCTTACCTGACACTCCAAGCTCTGCGGACGGTGCATCAGTTGCAAAATATCATCACCCCGGCGAAGCACGCGCAACTGCCGGGGTGATATCTCTGATAAATGACCTCTCCGACCCTGCCGCAGACGATGGGCAGGTTAGGCCAACGCGGACCGCAGGGCTCAGGAACGCTTCTTCAACACGCCGTAAACGATGTTGCGGTTCTTGCCGAAGAATACGCTCGCCTCGAAATCCTGGCCCTCGGTGCTGGCGTGGATGATGTTCCACATGTCCGCCTCCGAACGCAGAAGCAGAGCCCAGTTCATGAAGGTTTCGAGATAGCCGTCGACCTGGATTGGATAGGAGTAATTGGCAAACAGGAAAACGCCGTTTGGTTTCAGCATTTCCAGGCAACGCTGAGTCAGCTTGATGGCGACCTTGTCGACGAGATAGTCGTAGAGGCCCGAAGCATAGACCAGGTCGAACTGCCCCGGTCGCAGGCGGCCGGTCAATATCTGGCGTACCGAGCCATCGATCGCCTCGACGGCCGTTCCCTGATAGTCCCTGGCGATCGTCCCGACGCTCAAAGGATCCTGATCGAGTGCGACCCAGCGCTTCAGCCGCGTCTCACGCAGGGCTACGGAATGTTCGCATTCGCGCAGGTGACCGGCGGCGACGCTCAACACTTCCGTTTCAGGTCCGCGGGCATCGGCCACCTCATCGACATGGCGTGCAAGAATGTCACGGCGGTCCCAGTTGGCAAGCGACGACGGTGCCGTGCTCGTATATTCGAACAAGGCCTGGCCGAGCTTCGATGCCTTTGCCACATCCTCGGCGACACTTTCATGCCTATAGATGAAATCCAGGAGCCTTGCGTCTCCGGAATAGCCTCGTGGCTTGTCGTAGGACCAGCGCGTCAGAGGATCCTGCAGAAAAAATGAGGCAACGGGATGGTTCTGGACGAAGGGAACCAGTTCTTGCCAGACGCGCGGATCCAGTTTGTGCCGGCTTTCATGAAGCGAGTTAGTTACTTTGTCCGCAATCTTAACGGGATCGTCGCCCCGTTCGAACTGTTGGCGGGTCAGTTCCAGCATCAGCGCCATTTCAGCTTTTGCAACAGCCAGTTGCTCCTCGAACTGTTCGCTCTTGGGTGCCACAAGTTCATTAGCGATGGCTGCGGGGGTGATAAGACTATGACCGTCAAATTCAATCTTCATTTGCGTCACGCGAAAATACTCCAGTTACAAAAGGATTCGACTGGTCGGGCCGTTGCGCATTGTCGCGTTCTAGTCGTCCCGATGATTTTTATCATAGCTGGAAACTTCTGGTTAACTATCACATTCACGAAATAAGATTAACGGCGGGGATTTCGGGTTAAATTTAACAAGATTTAACAGCACCCCCTCATTTTGGTGGCTGAAACCACGTCTCGTCGTTTCTTTGATCCCAGAAGGGATCAGCGACCGCACGAGCCAAGAGAGCCTGGGGCAGGCGAGGCGGCCAGTCCCCTCGTGAAATGGAAATGCGAGCGGATGGAACAGTGCATGAAGCACACGTTTGCCGATGCGGTGGAAATCGATCTGCAAAAGAAGTTGCAGAGGCCGTCGGTGCACGAGCTTCGCAGACTTTATGAGAGCGACGCCGAAGCGGAGCGACGGATCGCCACGCGACACGGCCTGTGGATCGCCGTTATCATCTATGTGCTCTTCTCGGCCACCGACATATTGCTCATCCCCGACGTCGCCGTCCAGACAATCACGGCCCGGCTGGTGGTCGGGGGTATTGCGCTTGTGCTGCTTGAAGCCCAGTTCCGCCTTGATCTCGGCATCAAATGGCTCGACCGAACAAGCGCTCTGGCGCTCGTCATGGGATATGCGATATGGGCGATCCCGGCCGTGCAGACGATCTATACGGATAGTTTGTCTTATTACATGATCTTCGGCGCCATTTTCATGATGGGCGCGAATCTGTTCTTCAGCTTCCGTTTCGGGTTGTCAGTCGCAGCGTCCAGCGCTGTCTTGGTAACTTTCTTCCTGACCCTTTCGACCTTCTGGCCGACTGACATCTATGCGCTTGCCTTCGGCACCTTCTACGTCTCCTGCTTCGTCTTCACGTCTTACGTGAACTGGAAGCTGAACCTCGAGCGGTACCACGTTTTCCTGAACGCGCTTGAAGCCAAGATCCAGCAGAAAGAAGCGACCGACCGGGGCGAGGCGCTGCTGCGCATGTCCAATACCGACTACCTGACTGGACTGGAAAACCGCCGGGCCGTCGATCACAGGCTGAGGCAGTATTGGAATGAATGGCAGGCAAAGGGCCGCGGCTTTACCGCTATCCTCGCCGATGTCGACTTCTTCAAAAAATACAACGACGGCTATGGCCATCAGGAAGGTGATCGTTGCCTGATCCAGGTCGCCACCGCGATCAAGGAGGCAATAGCGCCCTTCGGCGGCTCAATCGGCCGTTATGGCGGCGAGGAATTCATTGTTCTTGCACCGATTGACCGGAAAGAGCAGCTGGCCGAACTGGCGGAGAAAATCCGCCTGACGGTCGAAGAGCTTGGCCTCCCCCACAGGGAGCGTCGCGACGGCACATCGATCGTCACCGTGAGTGTGGGTACGGCTTTCACCAGGGACCAGACCGGAGCAAAGCTGGAAAAGATCATTCATGAAGCCGACAGGGCGCTCTACAGCGCCAAGGCCAGCGGCCGCAATTGCGTCCGCCTGTTTGATCCCGACGACCCAAACAACAGCGACGAGACCGAGAACATCGCGGCCTTGCTCAAGATCGCTATCGACCAGAACCTGGTGTCGCTCGTCTATCAGCCCATTGTGGACCTCAAGTCCGGCGAACGCGACGCGGTAGAGGCCCTCATGCGGCTGAAGACGCTCGACGGCGACATGGTCCCGCCAAGCCTGTTCATTCCGATTGCAGAGCGGACCGGCATCATTATCGAACTTGGTCGATGGCTCATTCGAACCGTCTGCCGGGATCTCCTGGCTCCGAACCACGTCCACATCGCCAGCGTCAACGTTTCGCCGATCCAGCTCAAGACTCCGGGCTTTGCGGCAAGCGTCGCGGCAATCCTCTACGAGACGGGAGTTAACGGTACCAGGCTCGCTTTCGAGATTACCGAAGGTCTCGAAATGGAAATACATTCGGATATTTTGCGGTGCATCAGCGACTTGAAAACCCTGGGCATCAATATCTGGCTGGACGATTTCGGAACGGGATTTGCCGGCCTGTCGTGGTTGCGGCTCATAGATTTCGACACGGTCAAGATCGACCGCTCCTTCCTGCACGACAGCGCCTCCCCGCGAGGCAGGGCAATGCTGCAGGATATAATCGGCCTCATCCGCAACCGGGGCCCGAAAATCCTTGTCGAAGGCGTGGAGACGGAAGAGCAGCTGGCTTTGATGCAGAAATTCCGCATCGACCACGTCCAGGGGTTTCATGTCGGCCGGCCTGCTCCCATTGATCAGCTGACCGCTATCAAAGACGAATTGGCAGGCCCGCGACATGCACCTATGTCCCGCCGATAAGCTGCAGCCGGCACAAACCATTTAAAGCGCCCGCTACGGGCTCCTCCGCCGGTACGGAGGATTTTTCCTTGGTAATGTCAAGGATACCGTAAGCCCAGGCTGCAGAGAACGGCAGAGAAATGCCGGATTGAATTCATCATATCAATCCATAAATCGTCATCCGACTTGACGACACATAGCCGGCAAGCCAAAAGGGATCATCGCATGTAGCTGGTCTCCCGATTGTCTCGCACGCCGCTCATCCTGTCGGTAGCTCTGTTCATGGAAAGCATGGACGCTACCGTCGTATCGACCTCGCTTCCGGCGATCGCGGCAGATATCGGCACCACTGCAGCCGCTCTGAAACTCTCCTTTGCCGCCTATTATGTCGCGATGGCGATTTTCGTGCCTTTGAGCGCATGGCTGGCCGATAGGATCGGGTGCCGGACGGTCCTGCGCACGTCAATGGCGCTGTTTATCCTCGGTTCGATCGGCTGTGCGGCATCCCAGTCCCTTCCAAGCTTTGTCCTCGCCCGGTTCGTCGAGGGGATCGGTGCGGCTTTCATGGCGCCGGTTGCCAGGCTCGCCCTTTTCAGAGTGACGCCCGGCGAAGACCTGGTTCGGGCGACATCGTGGTTGACGATCCCGCCCACGATCGCCCCCATGCTAGGCCCACCGCTCGGAGGCTTCCTGACGACCTTCGTTGCCTGGCAGTGGATTTTCCTCGTCAATCTTCCCCTCGCCGTGGCGGGAATCGTGCTGATCTCGCGCTTCATGCCCGAACCTGTCCGCCTGCCCACCCGCAGCTTGGATTTCAAAGGCTTCGTACTTCTCGCCATCAGCCTTTCAGGCCTCGTGTTCGGCGCTTCTCTGATCAGCATGCCGATCCTTCCCGTCGGGGTTACGCTCGCCACGATTGCCCTTGGGGGACTAACGGGATTCGGATATCTGCGACACGCCAGGAAAAGGACCGATGCGGTCCTCGATATGTCCGTATTCCGCGAGCCTACCTTCCGGGCGACGACCATCGGCACAAGCTTGATGCTGATGGGCTGTGCGGCCCTTCCCTATCTGACGGCGCTCATGCTCCAGCTGGGGTTCGGCATGAACGCGTTTGAAGCCGGTCTTCTCGTCTTTTCCGGTGCGATTGGCGCGCTCGCTGCGAAATTCATCGTGGCGCCCCTGTTCAAACAAATGGGTTTTCTGCGAATAATGATCCTCTCCGCGCTGCTTTCCGGCGTCGGCATCGCCGTCAAAGCAACGCTTCTTCCGTCTACGCCCGCCCTTTTGATCATGGCGCTGCTTTTCATCAACGGTCTCGTCCGCTCGGTCTATTTCACAGGTCACGCCGTGCTTACAGTCGCGGATACGGCCCCCGAACAAGCCGGTCACGCAACTGCGATCGCCGCCGTCTCGCGCCCGGTCGCGTCCGCACTCTCCTTCGCGCTGGCGGGCGGCCTGCTTGGCCTTCTTTCCTCCGGCGGTGAGGCCAATACCATTTCAGACTACCACCTGGTGATCGCTGTGGGTGCAGCGCTATGCGCTAGTGCCGCACTGGCGTTCATCTTCAATCGGCGCGCCGGCAAGACACTGAACCGTTCTTGACGGCTGCCAACCGCACTCTTCCGTTGAAAGCGATCCATATTTGTCATACATGTGTGATGAATCCTGGACCCAGGGTTCAGCTTCACCGAATGGGCTCCAGGCGCTCAAAATGAAGGATCAAAGCGTGGCTATACAAGCAAAGGATCGCAGCAGGGGGCCTGGATCGCTGGTCTCGCAGGTCGGCGAAATCCTTCGCCAGGCGATTCTGAGCGGGCAATATGAGCCGGGCGCTAAGCTGCCGAGCGAAATCGAACTGACCGAGGCCCACGGCGTCAGCCGAACCGTTATTCGCGAAGCCGTAGCCGTCCTGCGTTCCGATGGACTTGTCGAAGTACGCCAGGGAGCAGGGATATTCGTCCTGCCTCCCGATGGTGGCCCCGGAGGAGCCAATCGAAAGATCGACAAGGCGCGCGTCTCCTCCGATCTGGAGGTGCTGGAGATCCGAACTCCGCTCGAAATCGAAGCCGCAGGGTTGGCAGCCATGCGCCGCTCACCGGCCCAGGAGGAGGCAATGTTCGCCTGCCACCGCAACATTCTCGATTGCATCGAGAATGACAGGTCGATCCGCGAAGCGGATCTTGCCCTTCACTTCGCCATCGCCGATGCCACAAACAACCCCCTGTTCCGCCAGTTTCTGGAATCGCACGGCTCTGCGGTCATACCTCAGTCGAAAGTGGTTGCAGAATCGCGCTCGGCTGAACAAACGGCCTACAGACGGCTGATCCACAAGGAGCATGAGGCGATCATCATGGCCATCTCCGACAGGAATGAAGAGGCTGCTCGCAACGCCATGCGCGACCATTTGCGAGGAAGTCAGCTTAGATACCGCGACCTGCTGAAGGCTTTGCGGACGACCGTCGGCTAGACGAGATCGAGAACGGATCAGCCGAATTTCGCTCCTGACTGGGATTGAACGTAACGGGCTTCCCGCCCCCAGACTTCGATCTGCGTGAGCGCCGGAAATGGTGACGGATCATCCGCCTTTATCAGGCTGTGCAGCCTTACCCAGTCAACGGTCCGCGGCTCTATCCGGAGCGATTGAGCCATGCCCGTTTTTTTCAAGGGAAAACAAAACGTCTCTCCTCCGGAAAGGGTGATGCTCACCCTCTCCCACCAGGAATCGTGCGGAAAGTCCGCCCTCAAGTAGAGCACGACCTCGTCGATCTGGATCGGTCGCCCGAACTCCACGGTCAGCGCAGCTTGCGGATTACGATCGATTCCCCAGCTCGTATAGGGCCAGAAGCCGTGACCATCGTTGGCTTTCTCGCCGTCGATTGCATTGCGCGCGGCGAATGCCGCCTCCCCCCGGGTCTCGACATTGGCTTCCACATGCGGAAACAGGGTTGTGTTGGCGTGGTCGTCGAAGGGGTTTAAGGCGAGGTTCCGCCGATGCGCGATCTCGTCCTGTCGGGCCTTGCGCACATAAAGGCGATGGATGTCGCCTTGGAAAGCCTTTGGCGAGTGGGATGCCCGCCTGGCGCCGAAGGGGATCTTGAGAGCAAATAAAGAGCCCAAGAGATAAACCGTGGCACTACCGATCGCGTCATCGAGTGCCAAGATGACATGCCCTGGTTCGGACGCTTCGACAATGATCTGATCGCCTTCCTGGTAATTTTGACGGTAGACCAGGAAAACCTCCTGCTCCCCTGTCGAAGATGCCAGGACGGTCCCCTCGACGCTAACGATTTTCAACGTCAGTTCCATTCTCGTCCTCCTCAGACGATCCGTAGGGTCAGGCGTTTGTCTGCAAGGGGGACAAGCAGGCGGTAGATCATGGGGGGCCATGAGATCCTCAGCCGCGCGTCACTTATTTCGATGGGCTCGACATCGATCGCCCCCGCGCCTTCGACCTCAATCCGGCCCAAGGATGGCAGATCGATTAGTCCGGGCGATATCTGCGGTTCGATAGATGTCATCAGCGACAGAACTGCCGGGACATCGCCATCAAAAACATCGAGGATTTCGACATGCCGACCTCGCAGAAGCGAAACTGTGCGTTGGTAACTTCGCACGCGCGCCTCGCCCGGATAGGCTCCGGCGATGTCGAGCGATATGCGAGCTTCGACAGAGCTGAATTCAGTCACAAGGTCTCGCGCAGCAAACTCTTGTCCATCGGATTGCATGACCTCCCCAAATGTCGGCAAGTTGTGAAATGCCGACTGCATCGTCCAGATATCGTAGCGCTTCGGAGAGAACGTCTTGGCGGTATAAGTTTCGACCCCGACATCGATCAGGAACGGCCGGCCGTCCTTGTAAAGGGTCACGCTTCCGACATCGTTGTGATTATGACTTTCGCCATTGTGGCCACCCTTCACCGCAAGCGCGTAACGCTCGTCTCTCGCGATGAAGAGCCCGATGCCCGGATAGAGGATATCTCGCCCCGGCTGGCGCTGATCCTTGCGGGGAACCGCCGGGCCAAGGAGCAGCTCCTGCACCCGGTACCAGAGGTTCCATTCCTGCGGCAGATGTTGATTTTCGGCCCTCGCCCTGTCGGCAGCAGCGAAGGACATCAATGTTTCCGACCCGACCGCTTTTCCGAACAGATATTCCCGCACGCTGCAGGGCTCTACGACCGCGGAGGAATCTGCAAAGTTGAAGTAATAGCTGCCTGCGGCATGCATGTTTAAAATGTATTCCGCCATGTTGCGGATTTTCTGCTTGCCCCAGAGCGGCCTGACCACGCCCGGCGCCGCGGAATCAAGAATGGTCATCGCCCCTTGCAGACACAGTGCGGCATGCCGATAGTAAACGACGCCCTCCTCACAGGCCCCATCCTCGGCATAATCCTTCAAAAAGGCATCCAGGCTGCCAAGCGCCTTCTCCACCACCCTCCGGCGCAATATCTGGTCTGTGCGAAGGCAAAAGACGGACAGAAGGATGTTTTGAGTTATCCAGGCCGTCCAGTTGTTCATCCTTTCATCGTCGCGCCCCATCCACCAGAAATGTCTGCCGAGATAGGGTTCAAAGATGCGGATTTCGACTTCGCGCTCAATACGCGAAACGATCTGCGGACTGACCGCGTCCAGTTCGTCTCTCATCAAGGCAACCACGGTTGCCAGCTGCGCCGAGGTTTCCGCGGCAAAAAGATCGATGACCGGTTTCGACACGTCAGGGAGCAAGGATCGGGACCCGCCCCGCTCATAGGAATTGTGCGCAGGCAACTGCCAACCGCCTTCTTCCGCGATCAGGAAGATGCCGTCGACAATTCCGGCAAGAAAACGCCCCTTGCCTTCAAGCAGCTCCCCAAGCACCAGGTTGTTCAGCATCCTGCGCCGGGTGAAGTAGAGGTCCTCAAAGCGTGAGCGGTTGCCGGTCTCGACATATTCGCGATAGTCGGAAGCCCGGATAAGCGGCCATGTTTGCTGAAGCGTTTTCTTTGCGTCGAGGAGAACCGCGTCACTAATGGGGGCCGGCACAGCGGCCCAGGCTGGGCGGTCCCTTTGGAGCGCGCCCGGCGAAAAATCGAACAGAATGTCCGGCAGCTTTGCTACCACCTCGCTGAACACGTGTCTCCTCCGCAACTCCTTGAGGCTGGCTTGGAGCCTCCACCTATCATACGTATTTATGCTGTTCCACAAAATTCGTATGATTTATTCATAAGTTGTTTGACCACTCCGGAAGATATGCTATGTGGTGGATCAGGAGGCAGGAGCGAGCGCACCGAGGCGCCCGTTTTCACGAATGCGGATTGAACTCTTGCGGCTCTGCGCCGCGGTCGATCGGCCTGGAGGAGATGATCGGTGTCCATTTCAAATACGGCGTCCGCGACGGGCCGGGCACCGGCAGTTCCTCGAAACAGGATCAAGGTCTTGTCCAGGCGGCGCCGCAAACTTCAGAATGCGCTCGTCGCCTATTCCTTTATCGCGCCGAATTTTATCGGTTTTGCCGTCTTTACGCTCGGCCCGATCCTTTTCGCCTTCGCACTGGCCTTCATGCACTGGGACGGTTCCAACGCGATCACCTTTGCTGGCCTCGACAATTTCTGGCGGCTTTTTGAGGACAAGGCGTTCATCGCAGCATTCTGGAACACGATCATCTATACGGTGGTATCGGTACCGGCCACGCTCGCCTGCGCGCTCGGCCTTGCGATCCTGCTCAATCAGAAGATCTTCGGACGGGACTTCTTCCGCACGGCGATGTTCTTTCCCTATGTCGCTTCGCTGGTCGCCGTCGCAGTTGTCTGGAACATGATCTTCAACCCCGAAATGGGGCCGGTCAACATGATCCTCTATACCCTGGGCCTCGATCCGAAGGACATGCCCGGTTGGGCGGCCGACCGTCATTGGGCGATGGTGACGGTGATCCTCTTCGGCATCTGGAAGAGCATGGGCTATTACATGGTCATCTATCTTGCCGGCCTGCAGGGCATCAACTCGGAGCTCTACGAGGCAGCGGATCTGGACGGCGCCAACGCCTGGCAGAAATTCATCTATGTCACGGTGCCGCAGCTTGCGCCGACCACGTTCTTCGTGACCGTCATGCTGACGATCCAGTCCTTCAAGGCCTTCGATCAGGTCTACATGATCACCCAGGGCGGTCCCGGCACATCGACGCTCGTCCTTGTCTATCACATCTACAACGAAGCCTTCATCTCCTGGGATCTCGGCTATTCCAGCATGATCGCCCTGGTGCTGTTCTTCCTGGTGCTCGCCGTTACTGTCGTCCAGTTCCGCCGCCAGAGGGAGGACTGACCGCCATGCGGATTGCCGGACGCAAGATAGCCGTGAAGACCGTTGTCATTTATGCCACCGCCATCGTTATCACCGCGGTCATGCTCATGCCTTTCGCGTGGATGCTGTCAGCCTCGTTGAAGCTGAGCCGCGACGTTTTCGTCTTCCCCGTCGAATGGATTCCATCCGAGCCGCAATGGCAGAACTATGTGGACATCTGGACGAAGATCCCGCTGGCGCTCTTCATCTACAACACCTCTAAGCTGACGATCATCGTCACGCTCCTTCAGCTTCTTACATCGAGCTTTGCTGCCTACGCCTTTGCCAAGCTCGAGTTTCCTTACAAGAACACGCTGTTTCTCGGTTATATCGCCACTATCGCCATGCCCTGGCAGGTCTACATGGTGCCGCAGTTCCTGCTGATGCGGGAATTCGGGCTCAACAACACCCATCTCGCGCTGATCTGCCTTCAGGCTTTCACCGCCTTCGGCGTTTTCCTGATGCGGCAATTCTACATGTCCATTCCGACCGAGCTGTGCGAGGCTGCCAGGATCGACGGCATGAACGAGTATCAGATCTGGGCACGCATCATGCTGCCCCTTTCGAAGCCGGCGCTGTCGACGCTCACAATTTTCACCTTCGTCACCACCTGGAACGACTTCCTGGGACCGATGATCTATCTGACCAAGACGGAGTTGAAGACCATCCAGATCGGCCTGCGAATGTTCATCGCCCAGTATTCGGCCGAATACGGGCTGATCATGGCGGCCTCCGTCGTCGCGCTCATTCCCGTCCTCATCGTTTTCCTGTCTCTGCAGCGCTTCTTCGTCGAGGGCGTCGCCTCGTCGGGCCTCAAGGGTTAAGTCCATGAACGCCATCCCTTCCTTCGCCCCGCAGCCGATTACCGATATCGAGGTAAGAAACGCCCTCGATATCGCCGTAGAGCAGGTCAGGCGAAATCTGCCAAAATTCACCTATGCCTCGCAAAACCACTCCAGCGTCGACAATATCTATCCGGCCGTTTCCAACGATCAGTGGACAGCCGGTTTCTGGCCGGGAGAAATCTGGCTCGCCTACGAGCACACGGGCGACAAGATCTTCCAATACGCAGCACAAATTCAGGTCCAGAGCTTCCTACATCGGATCGTGAACCGCATCGAGACCGACCATCACGACATGGGATTTCTCTATTCCCCATCCTGCGTCGCAGCCTGGAAGCTGGTGGGGGACAAGGACGGTCGGAAGGCCGCCCTGCTTGCCGCCGACCAGTTGATCGAGCGCTTCCAGCCGATCGGCCAGTTCATTCAAGCCTGGGGCCGCAAGGGCGTCGCGGAAGAATATCGGTACATCATCGACTGCCTGCTCAACCTGCCGCTGCTTTACTGGGCAAGTGCAGAATCCGGTGATCCGAAATATCGGGAGGTGGCGCTGGTGCATGCGCGCACGACGCTCGCCAATTCCGTTCGCCCCGATGACTCCACCTATCACACATTTTACATGGATCCGGTCACCGGCGCGCCAGTGCGCGGCGTCACCAAACAGGGCTACAGCGACGAGAGCGCCTGGGCGCGGGGTCAGGCCTGGGGCATAGCCGGCATGGCCTTTTCCTATCGCTACGAGCCGCTTCCCGAATATCGCGAAGCCTTCGAGCGGCTTCTTGCCTTCTATCTGAACCGCTTGCCGACGGACATGGTCCCCTATTGGGATCTGACCTTCTCGGACAAAGACGGCGAACCTCGCGACAGCTCGTCCGCTTCGATCAACGCCTGCGGCCTGCTGGAGATGGCCGACCTCGTCCCGCGGGAGGATGCCGCGCGTTACCGTGAGCTCGCCCGTCGGATGATCAAGAGCCTGGCGGATGGCTATGCGGTCAAGGATCCCGCCATGTCCAACGGCCTGGTCCTGCACGGCACCTATTCCAAGAAATCGCCCTTCAACACCTGTCGCGGCGAAGGTGTCGACGAATGCGTTTCCTGGGGCGACTACTATTACATGGAGGCCCTGATGCGCCTTTCGCGCACCTGGTCCTCCTACTGGTGAGGATCTGATGGCCAGCATTTCGCTCAAGAAACTGAACAAGACCTACGGTGCGCTGACCGTCGTCCACGACATCGACCTTGAGATAGCAGACAAGGAATTCATCATCCTCGTCGGCCCGTCAGGCTGCGGGAAGTCGACCACGCTGCGGATGATTGCCGGTCTCGAAGAAATCTCGGGAGGTGAACTGAAAATTGGCAACGACCTGATGAACGACGTTCCTTCCAAGGACCGCGACATTGCGATGGTTTTCCAGAACTATGCGCTTTACCCGCATATGACGGTCTACAAAAACATGGCTTTCGGTCTGCAGTTGCGAAAGGCTTCCCGCGAAATCATCGATACCAAGGTGCAGGAGGCCGCGAAAATCCTCGATATCACGCACCTTCTCAACCGCAAGCCGAAGGCTCTTTCGGGTGGACAGCGCCAGCGCGTGGCGCTCGGCCGCGCCATGGTGCGCAATCCGGAAGTCTTTCTCTTAGACGAACCGCTCTCCAACCTCGATGCAAAGCTGCGCGGCACCATGCGCGCAGAGATCACCAAGCTGCACAAACGGCTCGATGCCACCTTCATCTATGTCACCCACGACCAGATCGAGGCCATGACCATGGCGGATCGAATTGTGGTCATGAAGGACGGGCATATCCAGCAGGTCGATACCCCACAAAACCTCTATGACCGTCCAGTCAATATGTTTGTCGCAGGCTTCATCGGGGCGCCGCAGATGAACATGTTGCCCTGCGTCATCCAGCGCCGTGGGGAAAGCTTCGTCGCGATCTTCGACGGCCGAGAGCTGCCGTTGCCGGCCCATTTCGACAAGGTCCGCATTGCGCCTTACGAAGGGCAGGAACTGGTGCTCGGCATTCGCCCGGAAAATTTCCATGAATTGGCGCCTGCCGATATCCCGGCGGAAAATCTGGCGACCTTCAAGGCCGTCCTTGATCTCGCCGAGCCGATGGGATCCGAGGTGCATCTAAACATGACGACAGGCGGACGAAATCTGATCGCGCGGGTTTCGCCGCGGTTCAAGGCGAATATCGGTGACGAGGTCGCGCTGGTGGCCGACATGACCAATGTACAGCTCTTCGACAAGCAAACGGAACGCTCGATCTTGTACTGAGGCGCCTGCGGGAGAAGGCCATGCAGTGGTTGCGGGATATGTGGATCAAGGAAGGCCGGGGCATTTCCAAGGATGCGCCGAAGAAGACCGGGCTTGCCTTGTTCGCAGAAATCTTCGCACGCGAATGGTGGGAGATGGTCAAGCTGAACATCCTGTTTGTCCTCGCGGCGATGTTCATTGTGACCCTCCCCGCCGCACTCGTCGCCATGGCGCGGATCTGTGTCGCCTTCGTCGAAGATCGCAACACCTATCTTCTGCGGGATTTCACCGAAGCCTTCCTCCGATACTTCTGGCGCGCCACGCTCTGGGGTGTCGGTTTTACCGTCGCCCTCGGCATTGGAATTTATGCCACCGTCACCTACGCTGCGGCTGCGAGAGAAACCCTGGCGATGGCCGCACCGCTCGCCGTCAGCCTCGTCGTCACGGCTTTGATTGCAGTGCTGGCCTGCCACCTGGTTATGCTGATGGTCATGCGCGACCTGCCGCCCTTGACGCTGCTGCGCCTTGCATCCACCGCAACCATCATCCGTCCGCTTCCGGCGCTTGTCTCACTTGCCTTTGTGGCCGTGCTCTGGCTGGCGCATGTCGTTTTTTATCCGGTGTCGGTCTTCATGCCGGCAACCCTCAATTTTTCGCTCGCAATGTTCGCCGTCGCATTCGGCGTCCATCGGACACTGATCACGGTCCTAACCCTGCCCATCGCAAATCAGCAGCAAAACGAACCGCGTGCGCATGACGCCAGGCAACACATGAAATCCAGAAACACTTCAGGGAAGGAGAAACGGAATGTATTTGGATAACTTCGGGAGATCGATAACAGGCGCTCTGGCAGGTATGGCCTTGGCCGTCACCACCGCCGGGGCGGCATTCGCCCAGTCAGGCGAGGCCGTAACGCTCAAATGGGCGCTATGGGATTGGGACAAGGTCGCCTATTACAAGCCTCTGATCGAGGCCTATCAGGCAAAACATCCAAACGTGAAGTTCGAGCCGGTCGACCTCGGCTCGCAAGACTATCAGCAAATGATTTCGACGCAGCTGACCGGCGGTTCGAAGGATATCGACATCGTCACGGTCAAGGACGTGCCGGGTTACGCCAACCTCGTGCGGGCCGGTTCGATCAGCGATCTCAGCGGCTTCATGAAAGAACAGAAGATCGACACGGCACCCTTCGGCGGGTTGATCGAGGAACTGACGATCGACGGCAAGATCTATGCCCTGCCCTTCCGCTCCGATTTCTGGGTCGTCTATTATAACAAGGATATTTTCGATAAGGCCGGCGTTGCCTATCCGACCAACGACATGACCTGGGCCCAGTTCGACCAGATCGCCACGAAGCTCACAGGCGGCATGGGCGCTAACAAGACCTACGGCGCGCTTCTGCATACCTGGCGCTCGACGGTTCAGCTTCCCGGCATTCTCGACGGCAAGCAGACGCTGGTGGACGGAGAATATGCCTTCCTCAAGCCATGGTATGAGCGGGCACTTGCGCTTCAAAAAGAAGGCGCCATCCCCTCTTATGCTTCGTTGAAGACATCGAACACGCACTACTCGGCTTTGTTCTTCAACGGCACGATCGGCATGCTGCCGATGGGGACCTGGTTCATTGGAACCCAGATCGCCAAGGTCAAATCCGGTGAATCGAAAAGCAAGAACTGGGGTATCGTCAAGTTCCCGCATCCGGACGGCGTCGCCGCCGGCACGACCGCGGCGCAGATTGCCGGTCTCGCCGTCAACACCAATTCCGACCATAAGCAGGCAGCGCTCGACTTCATCAAGTTTGCAAGCGGTCCGGAAGGCGCAAAGATCGTCGCCGATACAGGCACCATTCCGGCCCAGCGTACCGACGACGTGGGGGCAAAGATCGCCGCGCTTCCCGGTTTCCCACAGGACGAAGCAAGCAAGGCGGCGCTGAAGGCCGGGAAGTCGTACCTCGAAATGGCGGTGAACCCCAATGCAGCCAAGATCGAGGTGGTACTTAATCGCGCCCATGACTCCATCATGACGGATAATATCTCGATCGATGATGGCCTGAAGGAGATGACCGACGGCGTGAAGGCGATCAAGTAATTTTTGCCCCTGTCCATGGCCGCGGGCAGTTCCTCGCCTGCGGCCATTTTCCTGAAACTTCCCGGATTTTGATTTTGATTTACAATCCCGCCCAATCCAATCCGCTTTTTGGCAACCCTTTAAAGAGCCGCGACGACGTTTCACGGGCCGTCATTGACCTTTTCAAGCCACTCCTACCCTACTTTTCGGAAGGAGGCGCACGCGTGCGCCTCAATGCGGCGGGCGCGATATTCGATCGGGCGGCAGCTGATCTCGAGGGTTTTGCCCGCCCGCTTTGGGGTATCGTGCCCTTTGTCGCCGGAGGCGGTGATTTCCCGCACTGGGATCTCTATCGGCGCGGTCTCGCAAACGGGACGGATCCCGGCCACCCCGAATATTGGGGGGACCTTGCCGACCGCAATCAGAGACTGGTGGAACTGGCTGCCATCAGCTTTGCCCTGGCACTGGTACCCGAATATATCTGGAGCCCGTTGGACGAGACCGCGCAGCAAACCGTGGCAGCCTATCTCCTGCGTGCCCGAGACCTCGAATTCGTCGACAACAACTGGAAGTTCTTCCGGGTGCTGATCGACCTTGGGCTCGAGCGGGTCGGCATCGATTTCGATCGAACGAAAACCGAGACCTATCTTGATGAGCTCGAGGCATTTGATATCGGGCAAGGTTGGTATCGGGATGGGCCGGTGCGGCGGGTTGATCACTACATTCCCTTCGCCATGCATTTCTACGGCCTGATCTATACGGTGCTGGCGAAAGGCGACGACGCGCGCAAAGATCGCTTCAGGACGCGCGTCCGGACTTTTGCCGGAGATATCCGCCACTGGTTTGGGCCGGATGGCGCCGCGCTCGCCTTCGGTCGCAGCCAGACCTACCGGTTCGCAGCGGGCGGCTTTTGGGGCGCTCTGGCGTTCGCCGATGTCGAGGCGCTGCCATGGCCGGAGATCAAGGGCTACTACATGCGCCATATCCGCTGGTGGTCGAGAATGCCGATCGCCGAGCGCGATGGCGTTCTTTCCATCGGCTACGGCTATCCCAACCTGCTTATGAGCGAAAGCTACAATTCGGCCGGCTCTCCCTACTGGGCGCTCAAGTTCTTCCTGCCGTTGGCGCTACCCGAAGATCATCCGTTCTGGGTTGCTGAAGAAGCGCCCATGCCGGAGTTTGCAGAGCCCGTTCCCTTAAAGGAACCGGGCATGGTGGCCATGCACACACCCGGCAATGTGGTGATTTTGTCGTCCGGCCAACAGCATGACAAGATGCGCGGCGCAAATGAGAAATATTCGAAATTCATCTATTCCACGCGTTATGCCTTCAACATCGAAGCCGACGACCGGAACTTTTCGGCCGCAAGCTTCGATGGAATGCTCGGCCTCTCCGACGACGGCGTCCATTTCCGGATGCGAGAAACATTGGAAGAGGCGCTGATCGCCGGCGACCGACTTTACTCGCGCTGGCGGCCTTGGCCCGACGTCGCGGTGGAAACCTGGCTTCTCCCTGCCAATCCCTGGCATATTCGCATCCACCGGATCGCGACGCCGCGGCGACTGCGCGCCGTCGAGGGCGGCTTCGCGATCGAGCGGGCCGATTTTAATCGCGATCGGCCAGAACAATCGGACGGCCGCGCCATTTGGCATGGCCAGAGCGATATCAGCGCCATCATCGATCTTTCGCCCGGGCCGAAACGCGCTGGCTTTGCAATGACCCCGATTGCAAATACCAACCTCATCCACGCCAAAACGCTGCTGCCGCAGTTGCAGGGCGAGATCACAGCCGGTACGACAGTGCTGGCCACCGCGGCGATGGCATTGCCTCTCGATGCCGATACCGCAATGGCATTGCAGACTCCGCCGGCATGCCCCGATCTCGGGGAACTGGAACAGCTTTTCCGATCAGAAGGTTCACCCATACCCGCGTTCAAACTCGAGCAATAGGCGTTCGCCCTGATCCCAAAGAGATGTCCGACACAAGAAATTTCGGCGCACAACATTCTGCTTGCGACACGAAAGGAAGAACATGACCACCACCATTCAAACGCGCCATGCCGTTCACTACTCACAATCTGAACGCATGACCGGTGCGGAACTCAGGGAAAACTTTCTGATCGAAAGCCTTTTTTCGGCGGGAACGCTCGAGGCCGTTTATACCCATTATGACCGTATGCTGGTGGCGGGTGCAATGCCGACAAACGTCCCTCTGGTCGTGGGTGACGACCTGGCAAAAATTGTCGGTTCGGAACACCTCCTGGAGCGTCGCGAACTCGGGCTGATCAATATCGGTGGCGCGGGCCGCGTCGTCGCCGACGGCACGACCTACGAACTGCAGCCGATGGACGGGCTTTACCTCGGCCAGGGAACACGCGAAATCACTTTTGAAAGCGTCGACCCAACGGCACCCGCCAAATTCTATATCAACAGTGCCCCCGCCCATTCCCGGTTCCCTTCCCGCATCGTCACCAAGAACGACGCGATCGAAAACAATCTCGGCGACAGCGCCACGTCCAACAAGCGCAAGCTCTACCAGTATATCCATCCAAAGGTATTGCCGACGTGCCAGCTTCTGATGGGTCTTACGCGACTGGAGACCGGGAGTGTGTGGAACACGATGCCTGCGCACCTTCATGATCGGCGCATGGAGGCCTATCTCTATTTCGATCTGCCGGAAAATGCCTTTGTCGTGCATCTGATGGGGCGACCGGAAGCTACGGGCCATCTGATTGTCCGCAGCGAACAGGCGGTGCTCTCGCCGCCCTGGTCCATCCATTGCGGCTCCGGCACCTCCGCCTACGCCTTCATCTGGAGCATGGCAGGAGACAACCAGTCTTTCACGGACATGGACATGGTGGACATGAAGAGCCTGAAATAGGCTTAATCGAAATCTGGCAGAACTCGGAAAACGGCAGTGCGCGGGTGGCACGCCGCTACTGCCGGTCGTTTTGCAGCAATATAAAAGAAATGAGCGGGGCATTCGCGCCCCGCCCATCTCCGGGAGGATCTCTGCAGATGGAATGAGGTGTCGGGCTGTGATCGGTACCCGACACCTCCGCCGAGTCACTTGACAGCAAGCGACTCGTTGATCTTGGCAACGTCTGCCTCAAGGTTCTTATAGGTGTCCTCGAGACTCAATTCCCCGACGATGAGCTGGCTCATCCGCTGCACGATCGTCTGGTAGATGGCTGTGCCGCCTTTGATGCGTTCAAACTCGCGCGCCGCCTGGGGAACGTTCTTCTTGTTGTCCAGAAAAACAGCCATGGTAGCTTTCGCGTCGTCGCTGGAAATCTTGTATTGCGGATCCTTGATCTCAGCGCCGGTGAGGATCACATAGCTTTCGGCGATTTCGCGCTGGACCTTTTCAGAGCCAAGAAACTCGATGAACTGCGCAACCGCTTCCGGATGCTCAGTCCGCTTGAAGCCGACGATTGCCGTTGCGCCAGGCATGGCATAACAACCGGCGTCACCGCACGGGGCATTGATCGCAGTCCACTGGAAGGCGTCGCCGATCTTCTTCTGGAACGGATTGACCATCCAGTTACCCGCCAGATAGGTCACGACATTGCCGTTGACGAATTCATCGCCCATGTTCTTGTACTGGGATCCCCCGGCAGCGCCCCACATTTCCTTCGGAAAGCTGCCGTCCTGTGTCCAGGAAAAGAGGTCGGCGATGTATTTCTTTGCTGCCGCATCCGGAAAGCTGAACTTGCCGTCCTTGATATAGGTGGAACCGTAGGAATAGGCCCCGCCGGAAAAACGGTGACCGGACCGGTCCATGGTGAAGGGAATCTGCGCCCCAGTCGCTTTCGCCACGCGTGCGGATGCTTCGACGATCTCCTTCAGCGTAGCCTTGGGGCCTGGTAGTGGTTCTCCCGCCTGTTCGAACAGCGTCTTGTTGACGAAAGGCAGGTTCAGCGTCTGAGACGCCACGTATCCGTTGATGGATTTCGGATCGTTGATGTTCGGCAGCCGCAACTGATCGAGGCTGGCGCCGTGCAGCTTGGCGTAAGAATCCGCATCCTTCATGTATGGGCGCATGTCGAGATAATAGGGCGCCAATTGCCAATCGGTTATCTTGGCAATGTCGGGCCCCTTTCCGGCTGCCAATTGAACCGGCAGCTGCTTTGACACGGCATCATATCCTGACGATACGAAGTTTACTTTCACGTCCGGATGCGCGCTTTCGAATTCCTTGCTCAGCGCCGCCATCCGCTCGACATAGCTTTGGTCGTCATCGGTGAACAAGAAGGTGATCGTTTTGCTCTCGGCAAAGGCCGCTTCCGTCAAGGCGAAGGTCGCAATTACCAGGGCACTGACTTGCGATAGGAATTTCAGCATTTCATCCTCCCAATGAAAATATTTTCGTCCGACCGGGATATTCTCAATCAGATCCCGTATTCGAATTTCTAATTTTTGACGCTTGACAAGGGAAACGTCAAGCTGTTTTGCTCAAATTCAGGAAGGTCGCATCAGAACCGTGGCCCTTCGAGAAATAAATGCAAATATTTTCATTATAGGAGAAGACCGTGGAGGACGGTTTATCTGACAGCGGGCATCCGGCTCGTCCCGTTTATCGCGTTTCACCCGGCGAAACGGTCACTGCCTGGATTCTGTCGGAAGTGTCGGAGGCTTACTTCCCGGGTCAGGCTGCTCCGGGCGAAGATCGTGTCGGATACAAATTCATCAATGGCTTCGTGGATGTCGGGGATCTGCCCTGTCGTAAAGCTTTCTGGGCGGAAATGGTCGGACGCCACATCGAACCACGCTTGCATTGGCAGCCGGCGGCCCTCAGCCTTCCAGGCGCCAATCGACGGGTCGAATTTACTGGCTTCTGGCATGTGCCGACCCATGTAAGCCGCTGGTTGCGCGGCACCTTCCTTGCCGATCAGCCGCAAGAGGTCAGCATGCGGCTGCGCACATGCGGTGGCGTAAGGATCTGGGTGAACGGCAGAGAGCAGGTGCGCTTCGAGCCCTTCCTGCGCAATACGGAAAGCGAAACCAATATCGTGCTGGTGTTGAAAGCCGGCAGCAACGACATCCTGGTTCTGACCGAAGATCTTGCGGAACGCGACACGATCTGGTTCTTCGAGCTCGAATTGCGTGGCGACAGCCCCCTCGATATCGCCCTTCCCTCGGTGGTCGACCGGGGCGCAGCAAGGCAGCTCGAGCCGCTTGCCCGCAGCATCCGGCCGTCTGCAGATGTCTTCGTCAATCAACCGCTTGAGATCATCTTCGACAACCCGCCCGATTTCGATGTGCCGGTCCATCTGGAGGTCTATAGCCACGGCCATGACCGATCCATTCTCGCCAGCGTCGATCTCACCCTGCCTGCCCATCAGTCCACCCTCCTCGCCGAGACCGTCACGGACCTGCCGGACGGCTATCACGGCGTCAGAGTAAAGATCGGCTCCGGCACAGCCATCGTCGATCGCCAGATCGATGCGGCATTCATCGGCAACCTTATGCCGCCGAAAGCCGCTCCCTCGCTTGCGCAACGAAAACAGGAGGCACTCGCCTTCAGCGCCCGTCACGGGGCAGACCGCATAGGTCGCGTTTTGGCAATGGCCGCATCTGGCGAGGTCGACGAGAAGGCCATGGAGCGGATCATCGACGCCACCCTCGCCAGCATCGAGCGGCGGGAGGACTGCTCCGATTTCTCCATGGTTCCCCTCCTCTGGCTTCTCGCTGCCTACGAACAGATGCTGCCGTCATCGACCGCGGCGAAGATTCGGACATCCATTGCTGCTTACCGTTATTGGGTGGACGAGCCGGGTAACGACGTCATGTGGTTTTGGAGTGAGAACCACGTCCTTTGTTTCCACACCAGCCAATTGATCGCTGGCCAGCTGTTGCCGGACACCGTGTTTTCCGCATCCGGCCGGACCGGCCGGCAACAAGCCGAACTGGCGACCACCCGCCTCCATCGCTGGTTTGACAGCGTCGAAGCCGACGGTTTGGCGGAATGGAATTCGGCCGCATATTATCCGGTCGACTTCATCGGCCTGCTTGCCCTCGAGCGATGGGCCGAGCCTGAGATTGCCGCGAGAGCACGCGGTCAGCTGGACCTCATCTTCCGCATGATTGCGCTTCATACGCTGGCAGGAGTGCCGGCCGGCTCGCAGGGGCGCGCCTATGACAAGGAGTTGCGCGCCGGGCCTCTGACGGAACTTGCTCCCTTTGCAAGGGTCGCTTTTGGCGAAGGTTGGCTGAATGGGGGCGTTGCGTCGCTGCCGATGTTTTGTGCTGGCTCCTATAGGCCCCCTCGCGATCTTGCCCAATACGCACAACTCCAGGGCACACGCAGCATCGAGGCGCGGTATAGCCAGGGTCTCGAACCTGCAAAGCTCGTCTTGTTCAAGACCCCTTCCTCCCAGCTTTCCACCGTCGTCGATCACAAAACCGGTCGAAAGGGGCATCAGCAGCACGTGCTCGACATTCGCCTTTCGGGCCACCCGATGGCGCGGCTTTGGATCAATCATCCGGGAGAGGATGATCCATGGGGAACCCAACGTCCTTCATATTGGGCCGGAAACGGGATCCTCCCCCGCGTCATGCAGTATCGCGATGTGGCCTTGCTGATTGCCGATACGAGGGGCTCCCGCCTGCCGTGGACCCACGCCTATCTTGGACGCGATGGGCTTGATGAAGTCATTGTCGACAACGGATGGTTATTGGTGCGCGCCGGCACAGGTTTTGCGGCCCTTCATGGGACAAACGGACTTCAACTGATCGAACAGGGTCCTACGGCGAGCAGGGAACTGCGTTCGCCAGGCTCCGTCGCAGGTTGGGCAGCCATAATCGGCTCCGGCGATGCTGCGGCATTTCAGCGGTTTTGCGAACAGATCAAGGGGACGGAGGTCAGATTCGATGGGTCAAGCAGAACGCTCTCCCTGACGCCCCCCGGCCGCGCCGCGCTGGTGCTTTCCTATTCCGGTGATTTTACCGTCGGCAATCAGCCGCGACCCTTCGTCCACGACCAGCCCCAGCCGATCATCACCTATGACAGCGCGGCCGAAAACCAGATCGACCACCCGTTCTATGCGTAAAGGACCTTTTGAGCCTATGGATGCGATGCCCCTCACCAAGCCCGTTCTCAGGAACAAGATCGATCTGGTTGCGAAAGCTTTCAGCCGCCTCAAGGGCATAAAGGAAGGTCTGGTCGGTGCGGATGCCGGCGGTATCCAGTTCGATGAATGGGATTGGGAAGTCGGCGTCGGTCTCTATGGTTTCCTACGGCGCGCCTCTGCCGCCAATGACCGGCTCGCCATAGACGATCTCGTAGACTGGTATGCGCGGCAGATCGCGCGCGGCCTGCCGCCACGACAGATCAACAGTACGGCCCCGATGCTTCCCCTCGCCATCCTGATCGAGCATGTCGACAGGCCGGAATTTCGCGGCCTCGTTGAGGATTGGGCGGACTGGCTCGTCCACGCATTGCCAAAGACCGAGGATGGGGGGTTTCAGCATGTCGTAAAGGAGCGGTCGAACGACGGCGAGCTGTGGGACGATACATTGTTCATGGCCTGTCTCTTCCTGGCGAGAGCGGGCGTCGTCATGGGTCGGCCTGACTGGGTAGACGAAGCCGTTTATCAGTTCATGGTTCACGCCCGCTATCTTTCGGATCCGGTGACCGGGCTTTGGTATCACGGCTGGACCTTTAACGGCCGGCACAATTTTGCCAGGGCCTTCTGGGCACGCGGCAACGCCTGGATTACCGTCGCCATTCCGGAGCTCTTCAAGCTGGTTCCCGAGCTGAACAGCAAGGACAAGCGTTTCCTGGCAAATGTTCTGGCCAGCCAGGTACGATCGCTGAAGAAACTCCAGCGGCCCGATGGCATGTTCCATACACTCCTGGATGACCCGACCTCGCCGGTGGAGACTTCAGCAACCGCCGGTATTGCCTATGGAATCCTGCGCGGTATCGAAGCGGGGATTCTGCCGGCGGCCGACCGCCGACATGCCGAAAACGCGTTGGCGGCCGTCCTTGCTCATATCGACAACGAGGGCGTTGTGCAGGGCGTTTCCGACGGCACACCCATGGGGCACAACCTGGAATTCTATCGCCGTATTCCAAACCTGCCGACCCCTTACGGCCAGGCACTCACGATGCTGTTGTTGACCGAAGTGCTCCTCGAAGGCGAGGAGCAAGAATGACAAGGCGCCCCGCCCTTCTCATTGATGCCTCCGATCAGGATCAGACCGACTGCATCCAGGCTGCGATCGATCAGGCTTTCGATAGTAGCGGTGGCTGCGTCGAATTGGGTGCAGGGGTCCACATGACCCGCGGCCTGCGGCTGAAGTCCGGGGTGGAGCTTCATTTGGCGAATGATGCGATCCTGCGCCCGATCCCCTCCTATGACGCCTATGGCGGGACGACCGTTTCGGTGATTGCCGAAAAATCGGATCGCGGTATCATTGTCGCAAAGGACGCTACCGATATCAGCTTGACCGGCCCCGGCCGGATTGAAGCAGCCGGTGAATGCTTCATCGCCGGCGACGATCCCGACATGGGCACGTTCATTCCAGCGCCATTGCGGCCGCGTGTCGTGGTCTTCGAAAATTGCCGAGGTGTCCGGCTCGAAGAACTGGAAATTCGCAATTCCCCGATGTGGACGGTGCACCTGGTAAATTGCGTGGATGTCCATGTCAGGCGTCTGACGGTATCCAACAATAGACGGCTTCCCAATACTGACGGCATCGTTCTCGACGCCTGTCGCCATGCACTCATTGAAGACTGCGTGATTTCCACCGCAGACGATGGCATATGCCTCAAAACCAGCGCCCGCCCGGACGGTCGAGCGATCGGAGAGTGCATTGACATCCACGTGCGCCGCTGCCTCGTCGAAAGTTTCAGCTGTGCTTTGAAGATCGGCACGGAGTCCTACGGCGACTTCTCCGATATTCTTTTCGAGGACTGCCGTGTCCAAAGTTCCAACCGCGCCTTGGGGCTGTTCTCCCGCGATGGCGGCCGGATCGCCAATGTCCGCTTCCACCGCATTGCGGTCGATTGCCATGAGACGCTCGACGGCTTCTGGGGTTCGGGCGAAGCCCTGACTGTAACAGTCGTCGATCGAGTGCCCGAGCGACAAGCGGGACAGGTCTCGAATCTCATCGTCGAGGATCTTTCAGGCAGCATGCAGGGCGCCATGACGCTTGTCTCGACTTCGGAGGCCCGAATTACGGATGTGAAGCTGTCACGCCTCAGGCTCCAACAAGAAATGGGGCCTCTCGGTACGGCCCTCTGCTACGATCTGAGGCCGACCAATGCCGATCTGGCGCCCAGCACCGATGCGGCGGGCCGGGCGAACGCCTGGACCAAAGGGGCAGACGGGCGCGTGATCGGAATGGTCGATTATCCGGGAGGAATGCCGGTGCTCTTTGCCGCCGGCGTTGAAGGAATAACAATCGACGACATGCAGGTCGACCGACCTGAGCCGCTGCCAATCGGCTGGAGTGAAGAGCCAGTCGTTTACAAGGCGCGCTGAACCTGACGGGAGCAGGAAATGGGAAATCTAAAGCTTACCAATATCAGTAAATCGTTCGGCGCGCTCACGGTCCTGCACGATATCAACCTGTCAATCGACGAAGGCAAATTTGTCGTATTCGTCGGTCCGTCGGGCTGCGGAAAGTCAACGCTCCTGAGGATCATAGCCGGTCTGGAAGACATCACGGCAGGAGAGATCGAGATCAGTGGGCGCGATGTCGTCCACCTGTCGCCTGCGGAGCGCAAGATCGCCATGGTGTTCCAGTCCTATGCACTTTATCCGCATATGAGCGTGCGCAAGAACCTCGCCTTCGGCCTTGAAAATCTGAAATTCAAGCGCGACGAGATCGAGGTCCGCATCAACGAAGCCGCCCGCATGCTGGCCATCGAACCTTATCTGGACAGAAAACCAAGGCAGCTTTCCGGCGGTCAACGCCAGAGGGTCGCGATCGGGCGGGCGATCGTGCGCAACCCCGACATCTTCCTGTTCGACGAGCCCCTCTCCAACCTGGATGCCGCCTTGCGCGTCCAGACCCGTGCGGAGATCACCAAGCTGCATCGGGACATCAAGACCACGATGATCTACGTCACCCATGACCAGGTCGAAGCCATGACCATGGCCGACCAGATCGTCGTGCTGAACAGCGGGCGGATCGAGCAAGTCGGGACACCACTCGAACTTTTCGAGGGGCCGAAGAACCTGTTCGTCGCCGGTTTCCTGGGTTCGCCTCGCATGAACATGCTGAAGGGAACCGTCATCGGCATGCATGATGGGTGCATGACGTTGGATATGGGCCACGGCACCACCTGGTCGGCGGGGATCGAGCCCAACGCCTCGATGATCGGGAAGCCGGTTCTGGCGGGTGTGCGGCCGGCGCATTTTTCGGTCAACGAGAAAGACGGCTTGCCTTTCGTGGTCCAGTATTACGAAAGCCTTGGAACCGAAACCTATGTCTATGGGACGCTTGAGGGCCAAAGTGATCAGATCATCATCCATCAAGCGGGGCATTTCTCGCCGGCCCCAGGTTCCAGACTAAGGATCGCGCCGCTACCCGAGCGGCTGCACGTCTTTGATCCCGGAACAGGTCTGGCAATCCCGCGTAGAGCCAAACAGCGGGATGAATCCCATGCAGTTGCTTAAGGGAAGAGACATGATCGGACGGTTCGGCGAGTTGTTGATGGGGATCATCGAGGCTCCGGTCAACGCCTTGGAAGGTCTTATGGGGCGAAAGCGGATGCCGTATCTTTTCCTCGCTCCCAATCTGATCCTTTTCGGCATTTTCACTTTCCTGCCGATCGCCATTGCCGCCGGATATGCCTTTACGGGCGGTACGGAACTCTTCGTCTCCGATCGCCCCTTTGTCGGCTTCGACAACTTCCGCCAGCTTCTTGCGTGTGAAGATTATCTGCGCCCCGGCAGTTGCCGCGAGTCCCTCTTCTGGACAGCGATATGGAATACCCTCTGGTTCGTCGCCTTCAACGTCGCGGCGACCTTGATGGCGGCGTTGATCACCGCGTTGATTCTCAATCGCGCCATTGCTGCGCGCGGCTTTTTTCGAGCGATCTTCTTTTATCCGGTTCTGTTGTCACCCGTGGTAATCGGCTTGATCTGGAAGTGGTTTTTGGACCGCAACGGCTTGCTCAACGCCTTTCTGCAGATGCTCGGCGTACCACCGGAAATCTTCCTTCTCGACGTTGGCTGGTCGCGCTTCTTCGTTGTGGTAGTCTCCGTCTGGTTCCATATGGGCTTCTATACGCTCATCCTCCTTGCCGGGTTGCAGGCGATACCGAAAGATCTCTACGAAGCAGCAGCAATCGACGCCGCCTCGCCGCGACGCACACTCCTGCGCATCACCCTTCCGCTTCTCGGGCCAAACCTCCTGGTCGTGCTTATCCTGCTGATGATCCGTTCCGTGCAGATCTTCGACGAAGCCTGGGTCTTGACGAATGGCGGCGGACCCGGCACGGCCAACAGCTTCGTCGTGCAATACATTTACCAGATGGCCTTTGGCAGCGATCTTCGTCTGTTCGGCCTTGCTTCGGCAGCCTCGGTGCTGATGGGACTTGTGCTTCTGGCTCTAACACTCGTTCAGCTGCGGCTCGGCCGCAAGATGGAGTCCTGATCATGTCGCATGGCTTCAATCCGGTCGGCTTTCTCACCCGCACCCGTCGGCCCGGACGTATCGGGATTACCGACATCCTGTCCTGGCTCTGGCTGATCGCCGGCACCCTCGCCGTTCTTGTTCCGGTCGCATGGGCGGGTTTGTCTTCCCTTAAACCGGCTGCTGAAATCACCCGTTTTCCGCCTACCCTGCTGCCGCGCACCGCCGTAGAAATGAACGTCCCGGGATACGACAAGCCGCTGAGCCTCTGGACGGTCACCATAGACGGCAAGACGCGCGAGATGGCGATGGTCCGTCGCATCGGCCTCAAAGCGCAAATGGTCGATCCGCAGTCGCCGGAAGCACCTGTGAGCGTCGACGTCAGGACGATGTCGCCCATCCAGAAACTGACCGCAGCGACTGAAAACTACACCGATCCCCTGACCAGGTTCGACTTCCTGACCTTCTTGAAAAACTCGGTCTTTGTTACCTTTGTCGCGACCCTTCTGACGTTGATCGTCAACGCTATGGCGGCCTTTGCGCTGTCCAAATACCGTTTCCGCGGCAAGAACGCGATCTTCGTGCTGATCATCTCGACACTGATGATCCCGCTGACGGTCGTCATGGTACCGGCCTATCTGGTCGTCGTGGGAGTCGGCCTCGTCGACAGTCTGTGGGGGATTATCATTCCCACAATTGCCTCGCCGACCGGCGTCTTCCTGTTGCGTCAATACATGCTGACCATTCCGGACGAGCTGATCGAAGCCGCACGCGTCGACGCCGCAACCGAGTTCCGTATCTTCTGGCGCATAATCCTGCCGCTTACGGCCCCAGCACTTGCGGTTCTTGCGATATTCTCGGTCCTCTGGCGATGGAACGACTTCCTCTGGCCTCTGATCGTCTTGAGCAGTCGGGAAAACTTTACCCTGCAGGTGGGGCTCAACGCCTTTCAGGGAGAGTTCTCAGTGCAATGGCACTATATTCTCGCCATGACGTTTCTCAGCCTGCTGCCGGTAACTGCCGTCTTCCTCTTTCTGCAGAAATACATCACCACCGGCATCGCCGGCACGGGAATGAAGTGACTTCAGCGGCGGAGGGGCTGAACGCTGCCCCGCAACACCAGGCGGCAGCCGAGTTCCAGGCGGTGAGCGGGGCGTAGAGGATCATTGGCCAGCAGCCGCTGCTCCAGCAACCCGAGTGCAGCGGCACCAAGGCGATCACTCGGCAACTGAACGGTCGAAAGCGGCGGCGAGCTGAATTCGCCAAGGATAATATTGTCGAAGCCCAGGACCGAAACATCCTCAGGCACTCGAATGCCTGCGTCGGAAAGCGCTTTCAGACAGCCAAGAGCAAGGTTATCGGCTGCGCAGAAGATCGCCGTGGCACCGCGCAGATCGCGGTCTTCGGCCAAAATTCTCGCAATGGCTTTTTCGCCCTGAACCGGCTCGAATCCCTCCGCCTCGATGACCATGTCCGGCGAAATGGGAATACCTGCGGCAAGCAGTGCATCGGTATACCCGTCATATCGCCGCCGAATGGTCGTCCGCCCTTTCCAGGTCAAGTGCATGATCCGCCGGTGCCTGAGTGAAAGGAGATGTTCCGCCCCCTGACGAGCTCCGAACCGATTCTCCCCCGTCACCGTATCCACCAGCATGGAGGGATCCTCGCCGTTCAGGATGACGAGCGGCGTCTGAAGCGCCGCCAGACTGCGGATAAGTTCGGGCCGATCGTCGTTGAGAACGACGATGCCATCCACCTTCTCCGCCTCAGCCGATCGACGCACCTCCGCCGGGTCGATCCGGTTGCTGGCACTGACCAACGGCACGAAGCGAATGCTGCGCCGCTCGCATTCCTGGCGCAAACCATTGAGCATCGTCCAGCTGACCAGATTGAGATCGCTGCGCGGCGCCGCATCGCTGGTCACAGCCAAAAGGATTGTCCTCAATGTTGCGATCGTCGCGCGGCTTTTCCGTTTCTCGAGATAACCCAGCCGCTGGGCGGAATTCAGCACGCGATCCCGCACCTCGACGGAAATGGGGGCAGTGCCGTTCAAGACATGCGAGGCAGTGCTGAGGGATACGCCTGCGTCGAGCGCGACATCTTTCAATCCGATCTTCGCTTTCACATCCGCACCGCTTAACGCTTCCCGACACTCGTCTGATACTTCGCAGAGACCTTATGCAAGTTGAACGCCGAGCTCTTTGTCGTCCCCGTCACTCTTCACGAAAGGCCCGATTGATCTGGTCTGAGAGCGGCTTGAGCAGATAGGAAAGAGCGGTGCGGTCTTCAGTCTGGATCAACGCCTCGGCCGGCATCCCGGGAACGAGCGAAAGGTCCCTGAGTTTCTTCATTTCCTCCGCCGTAACAGAGAGACGCACCAGATAGAAGGACAACCCATTCCGCTCATCCGTGGTCAGGTCGGCGGCAATCCGGCTGACATGGGCTATCAGTTCGGGGGTCGTCCGCTGGTTGAAGGCGGACATCCGCAGGACCGCCTTCTGGCCAAGCTGGATCTGATCGATGTCCTTCGGCGCAATCTGCACCTCCAATGCCAGATCGTCGCCTTCCGGGACGATCAGCATGACCGGATCGGCCGGTGAAATGACCCCGCCAATCGTATGCGCGGCAAGCTGATGGACGATGCCGGATTGCGGTGCAATGATGTCCACGCGCTTCAATTCGTCCTCGGCGGCAATCTTTCGCTCGATATACTCGCCGACCTGGGCCTGTACCTCCCTCAGTTCGCGTCCGACTTCCGCCTTCAGATCCTGATCGACCTGGAGAATCTGAAGCCTTGTTTCGGTGATGCGGCCCGCTGCCTGTGCCTGATAGGCAACCTTCTCTCCCCGTTCGCCCCCGAAAGTCGCGACCTGTGTTCTCAAGCTGTTCAAGCGCTGATCCGATACGATACCCTGCTCGCGCAGACCGCCCAGGGAGGCGATTTCCTTGTTCAATACCTCGATCCCTTGCTGGTAGGCTGCTTCCTGCGCCTTCAACCCTTCGATCTCATGTTCGAACTGGGCGATGCGTTCGCGAAGCTGCGCTTTCTTTCCTTCCCTCGATTGCTTCCTGAATTCGAACAAGCGCGTCTCGCTCCGCATCGCCGAGGCGACATTCGGATCGTTGCTTCGCGTCGTCAGCGGATCGGGAAATATGATCGTATCAAGATCGTCGCGCTCGGCTTCCAGCCGCGCCATTCTGGCGGACAGTTCGTCCAGCCGTTTTGTGACGATTGCGAGGTTCGCACGCGTCTGCGTCGCATCGAGCCGCATGACAATCTGACCCGCGGCGACTTCGTCCCCCTCGCGAATGAGAATTTCGCCCACGACCCCGCCTTTGGGATGCTGGACTTTCTTCACATAGGAGTTGACCACGAAATGTCCTGAAGCGACCACCGCACCGGACAAATTCGTCACGGCAGCCCAGGCGCCTGCGCCACCTACCATCAACACGCTGGTAAACAGGCCAACCGCCATATGCCGTCGAATGGAACCCGTGACCTCGCCGGTCAGGCGATCAACGTTTGACATCGGATTCCTCCGAACCATTTTCAGATCCAGTCTTGCTTTCATCGCTCGCGGCGGGGCGGAAAGGACTTGCAACCACACGCAGCGGCGTCACGGCGGCACCAGTTGCGGGAAAGCCCGCGTTTGCGGGCGGCGACACCGGCGTGGCCTTGAGAACCTGCGACAGCACTTCGTCCCTCGGTCCGAAAGCTTTCTGGCGGCCAGCCTCCATCATCAGCACCAGATCAACCGCACCAATGGCGCTTGGACGATGCGCGACCACGATCGCAATGCCCCTTCTCTGGCGAACCGAGGCGATAGCCCTGATCACTGCGGCTTCGCCCTCGGCGTCCAGGTTCGCGTTGGGCTCGTCAAGAACGACGAGGAAGGGATCGCGGTAAAGCGCCCTGGCAAGTCCGATACGCTGGCGCTGTCCGGCCGAAAGCGCCGACCCCGCCTCGCCAATCCGCGTCTCATAACCTTGATCGAAACGCAAGATAAGCTCATGGGCTCCCGCGGCCTTAGCGGCGGCGACCACGGCCTGCGCATCGGCGTCATCCTCGAACCGGGAGATATTCTCCGCGATCGTGCCGTCGAACAGCTCCACGCCCTGAGGTAGGTAGCCGATGTGACGTCCGAGAGCTTCGACATCCCACTGATCGAGGCTTGCGCCGTCCAGCCGGACCTTGCCGCCGGCAGGGACCCATGCCCCCACGAGCACGCGCGCCAGCGTTGATTTGCCCGAGCCCGAGGGGCCGATGATTCCCAATGCGCTCCCAGCAGCAACTGCAAAGCCCAGTCCCGCCACGGTCGGCTTTCTCTCGCCCGGAGGCATGACGGTCACGCCCTCCACGCGCAACTCCTTTTCCGGAACCGGCAGCGCCGTCATCGAAGCAGTTTCCGGAACCTTCGCCAGAAGATCCTTCAGCCTCGTCCAGCTCTGCCGCGCCATCAGGAAGGGCTTCCAGCTTGCTATGGCGAGATCGACGGGCGCAAGCGCACGACCCATCATGATCGAACTGGCGATCATCACACCGCCGGTCGCCTGCTGCGTAATGACAAGATAGGCACCCACGGCAAGAATGGCCGATTGCAGCACCATCCTCAACGACCTGGAAATGCTGCCAAATCCACCGGCGACATCGCCTGCCTTGCGGTTGGCGGCCAGATAGTCCGCATTGGCCAGTTGCCAGCGCGCGGCAATCCGCCGACCAATCCCCATCGCCTGCACCACTTCGGCGTTGCGACGGGCAGCCTCCAAGAGGCCGTTACGGGCCATATTCGAGGATATGGCATCACGTATCGCCTTTTTTGACAGACCATTGGTGAGCAAGGTCAGGCATACGAGGATGATTGCGCCTGCAAGGGCCGTGACGCCAATCCAGAAGTGAAAAAGAAAGCAGATCGCCAGGTAGAGCGGCATCCAGGGCAGGTCGAAAAAGGCCGTCGGGCCATTGCCTGAGAGAAAGCCGCGGACATTGTCGAGGTCGCGCAAGGGCTGCAGACCGTCGCCCGGCATGCGGGTCAGCAAAGGCAAGCGGGTCACGGCGTCGTGGACCCGGCCTGAGAGCCGCAGATCGAAGCCCTCTCCTATCCGCAGGAGCACCCGAGCCCGGATGACGTCGAGCATGGATTGAAAGGCGTAAAGGCCGGTCGCAAGCACGGCAAGACCGATCAGCGTCGGGACGCTGCCGCTTGCAAGCACCCTGTCATAGACCTGAAGCATAAACAACGGCGAGGTCAGGGCCAGGATATTGACGATACCGCTGATCACAGCAATGCTGACAATGCTCTGCTTCAGCGGGAACGCATCCGCCGCAGTGCGACGCTGCAGCGGAACAGCATTAAATGATCCAGACATCCAATTCCCGGGCTAGAAAACAAGGGCCTGCCGAGTGCAAGCGCCAATGCCAGTTGAGACAATCGAAGCATAGCTATCAGAATTGATCAAGCAATTCGTCGTTTTCACGACACCGAGGACCGTTCCGCGAGATTGCGTCTCCTCTTTCAGACAAAACAAATTGTCCTTCCCGGGCGACCGGGAAGGACAATTTCGCGACGGATCTGAAAGCTGCCTCTACTTGGTTGCTTTCGCCCAGCTCTTGACGAGTTCGTCATAGTTGACCGTCAGAGGCTTCTCTTTCTCGTTTGCAACCTTCAGCTGCGGTGCGAGGTTACCCTTCGCCACGGCATCCTTGTTCCAATATTCGAGGTCATGCTCTTCGGCGAGCTTCGGACCCGCATCGCCTTGAACGCCGGCGCGTTCGAGACGCTGCAGAACCTTCTCCTGTTCGGCACAAAGCGAGTCCATTGCTTCCTGAGCGGTCTTGGCGCCGGAGGACGCGTCGCCGATCGCCTGCCACCACAGCTGGGCAAGCTTCGGATAGTCAGGAACGTTTGTACCGGTCGGCGACCATTGCAGGCGCGCCGGCGAGCGGTAGAACTCGATCAGGCCGCCGAGCTTTGGCGCACGGTCGGTGAAGGACTTGTGGTCGAGTGTCGACTGGCGGATGAAGGTAAGGCCAACATGGCTCTTCTTCACGTCGACAGTCTTCGATGTAACGAACTGCGCATAGAGCCAGGCGGCCTTGGCGCGGTCGTCGGGCGTGGATTTCATCAGCGTCCAGGAACCGGCATCCTGATAGCCGAGTTTCATGCCGTCCTTCCAGTAAACGCCATGCGGTGACGGAGCGAACCGCCACTTCGGCGTGCCGTCCTTGTTCACGACCGGCAGGCCTTCCTTCACGAAGTCCGCGGTAAAGGCCGTATAGGTGAACATCTGCTGGGCGATTTCGCCCTGCGACGGCACCGGACCGGATTCAGAGAAGGTCATGCCCTGGGCAGCCGCCGGCGCATAGGCCTTCATCCAATCGAGGTACTTCTGGATCGAGTAGACGGCCGCAGGACCATTGGTGTCGCCGCCGCGTGCGACGCAAGAGCCGACCGGACGCGACTTCTCATCGACCTTGATACCCCACTCGTCGACCGGCTTGCCGTTCGGGATGCCCTTGTCGCCGTTGCCGGCCATAGAGAGCCAGGCGTCGGTGAATCGCCAGCCGAGCGATGGGTCCTTCTTGCCGTAGTCCATATGGCCATAGACTTTCTTGCCGTCGATCTCGCGGCCGGTGAAGAACTCGGCAATATCTTCGTAGGCCGACCAGTTGACCGGCACACCGAGATCATAGCCGTACTTGGCCTTGAAGTCCGCCTTGTTCTTCTCGTCGTTGAACCAGTCGTAGCGGAAGAAGTAGAGGTTGGCGAACTGCTGGTCCGGAAGCTGATAGAGCTTGCCGTCCGGTGCAGTGGTGAAGGACTTGCCGATGAAATCGTCGATGTCGAGGTTGGGGTTGGTGACGTCCTTGCCTTCCTTCGCCATGAAGTCGGTCAGGCTGCGCGCCTGCTGATAGCGCCAATGGGTGCCAATCAGGTCGGAGTCGTTGATGTAGGCGTCATAGATGTTTTCGCCCGACTGCATCTGCGTCTGCAGCTTTTCAACCACGTCGCCTTCGCCGATCAGGTCGTGGGTGATCTTGATGCCGGTGATGGCCGTGAAAGCCGGCGCCAGCACCTTGGATTCGTATTCATGTGTGGTGATCGTTTCCGAAACCACCTTGATGTCCATGCCGGCGAAAGGCTTCGCCGCATCGATAAACCACTGCATTTCCTTTTCTTGCTCGGCGCTGGAAAGCGTCGACATGTCGCCGATTTCCTTGCCCAGAAACTGTTTGGCTTCGTTCATGCCCGCGAAAGCCGAACCCGTCATTGCCAGCAGCATTGCCGCTGTTGTCGTCATAAGATGCCGTCGCATGATATCCTCCCAGAGTTTGCGAGTGCACGTTCAGTTAGAAGATGGCCGGTACATCCGGACACCGTATCAGCTTGCCTCAGACAAAGCGGAAAACGCCGATTGCGTAAACCACGGCTATGGCAAGAGCCCACCACAGGTTGGGACCAATCAGTCCCAACCATGCGAGATGAATGAATGCCGCCCCGAGCAGCGAAATGAACAGCCGGTCTCCACGAGTCGTCTCGAAGCGGAGAATCCCTACGCGCGGCGAACCGCCTGGAGCGAAATATTCCCAAACGCTCATGCCGATCAAAAGCGCGAGGATCGACAGGAAAAACAGCGCCGTCGGCAGCGTCCAGGCCATCCAGGAAAAGGTCATAGGTAATTCTCCTCCTCAAACGCGGCCGAGCGCAAAGCCCTTGGCGATGTAGTTGCGGACAAAATAGATCACCAGCGCTCCCGGAACGATGGTCAGAACGCCTGCCGCGGCCAGCACCCCCCAGTCCATGCCGGCGGCCGAAACCGTGCGGGTCATGATGGCGGAGATCGGCTTTGCGGCAGTTGTCGTCAGCGTGCGAGCGAGCAGGAGCTCGACCCAGGAGAACATGAAGCAGAAGAAGGCGGCAACGCCGATCCCCGACGCGATCAACGGCATGAATATCTTCACGAAGAACCGCGGGAAGGAATAGCCGTCGATATAGGCCGTCTCGTCGATCTCCTTCGGCACGCCCGACATGAACCCTTCCAGGATCCACACCGCCAGCGGCACGTTGAACAGGCAATGGGCGAGAGCGACCGCAATGTGTGTATCGATCAAACCGAAAGCCGAATAGAGCTGGAAGAACGGCAAGGCGAAGACTGCCGGCGGAGCCATGCGGTTCGTCAGCAGCCAGAAGAAAAGGTGCTTGTCGCCCAGAAAACGGTAGCGGGAAAACGCATAGGCAGCCGGCAGCGCGGCCGATACCGAGATTATCGTGTTCAGCACGACATAGATGATGGAATTGATATATCCGTTGTACCAGGACGGATCGGTAAAGATCACGCTGTAGTTTCTAAGCGTCGGATTTTGCGGCCAGAGCGAAAAGGCACCGGTGATTTCCGCGTTTTCCTTGAAGCTCATATTGATGAGCCAGTAGATCGGCAAAAGCAGGAAGAGGATGTAAAGGGTCGATACGAGCCAGGAGAGGTTTCCGGCAGGCTTAAATTTGGTTGTCTCGGCCATTGGCGCTCTCCCCTCAACCGTTCGCGTCGCTGCTGGTCATCACGGTATAGAAGATCCATGAGAGCAGCAGGATAATGAGGAAGTAGATGATCGACATGGCGGCCGCCGGTCCGAGGTCGAATTGCCCGACAGCCATCTTGACCAGGTCAATCGAAAGGAAGGTGGTCGAATTGCCAGGACCACCACCGGTCACGACAAACGGTTCGGTATAGATCATGAAACTGTCCATGAAGCGCAGCAGTACAGCGATGAGCAGTACGCGTTTCATCTTCGGAAGCTGGATGTAACGAAATACCGACCAGCGCGACGCACCGTCGATCTTGGCCGCCTGGTAATAAGCGTCGGGAATGGAAACGAGACCGGCATAGCAGAGCAGCACGACGAGGCTGGTCCAGTGCCAGACATCCATGACGATGATCGTGATCCACGCGTCGAGAGGATCGCGGACGTAGTTGTAATCAACACCCAGGGCCCGCAACGTATAGCCCAGCAAGCCGATGTCGACACGGCCAAAGACCTGCCAGATGGTACCGACGACGTTCCAGGGAATGAGCAGCGGCAGCGCCATCAGCACAAGGCAGACCGGCACGCCAATGCCGCTTTTGGGCATGTTGAGCGCGATGAAAATTCCGAGCGGTATCTGCAGGGCGAGAATGACGAAGGAGAAGAACAGGTTGCGCTGCAGTGCCTCCCAAAAGCGATCGGAATGCAAAATCTCCAGGAACCAGTCGGTGCCGGCCCAGAAGAACTCGTTATTGCCGAACGTGTCCTGTACCGAGTAGTTCACCACCGTCATCAGCGGGATGACCGCTGAAAAGGCGACAAGCACGAGAACCGGCAGGACCAGAAACCACGCTTTATTGTTCCATGTCTTTTGCATGAGTTCAGGCCTCCCTGCCGACGCGCCAGGAATTGGCGTAGATATTGATGGCTGCGGGATCGAAGGTGATGCGCGGCTCTGCCGGAATCTCGGCATCCTCGGATGCGACGATGGCGATCCGCTGGCCCTGGAAATCCGCCCGGACGATCCTTCGACGCCCGATGTCTTCGATACGGTTCACCGCAACCGGCATGCCCTCCCGGCCAATGCGAATGAATTCCGGGCGAATGCCAAGCTCGGCGCGGTCGCCGGCATTGATCTGCGGGGAATAATCAAGAGCGATCGTCTCGCCCCCGACGACGACGGTCGAGCCTTCGATGCGTGCCGGCATGACGTTCATGCCCGGAGAGCCAATGAAATAGCCGACGAACGTGTGGGTCGGACGCTCGAAAAGCTCGGCAGGCGTTCCGATCTGGACAATCTGGCCGTCATACATGACCACCACCTTGTCGGCGAAGGTCAGCGCCTCCGTCTGGTCGTGCGTGACGTAGACCATGGTGAAACCGAATTGCTTGTGCAGCCGTTTCAACTGCGAGCGCAGCACCCATTTCATATGCGGGTCGATGACAGTGAGCGGTTCATCGAACAGGATAGCATTGACGTCATTTCGGACGAGACCCCGGCCGAGCGAAATCTTCTGCTTCTGGTCGGCGGTCAATCCCTGGGCCTTGCGCTTTGCCCATCCCGAAAGATCGATGATCTCCAGCATCTCGCGAACGCGCCGATCGACTTCCGCCTCGGGCACTGCACGGTTGCGCAAAGGGAAGGCCAGGTTGTCGTAGACCGTCATCGTGTCATAGATGACCGGGAACTGGAAAACCTGCGCTATATTGCGGGCCTGGGTTGACAGATATGTCACATCCTTGCCGTCGAACAGAATGCGTCCCTCGGACGGTTGAAGCAGTCCGGAAATGATGTTCAACAGGGTTGTCTTGCCACAGCCGGATGGCCCAAGCAGCGCATAGGCGCCGCCGTCATTCCATTCGTGGTGAACTTCGCGCAGCGCATAGTCCTTTGGAGACTTCGGAGCGGAACCGTAAGCGTGGCGAATATGATCGAGTGTGATGCGAGCCATAGTTTTCCTCCCGCCTAGGCCACGGCATTGACGGCAATGGCCCGGCCGTCGCTGCCAAAGGCCATCAGGTGACGCGTGTCGAGGAAAAGGTCGACTTGCGTATCCGGATCGATCTCGTGAATGCCCGCCGCCAGCATGATCCAGCGCGCGCCATTATAATCCAGATGCACGAAACTCTCCGAACCGGTGATTTCGGAGATCTGCGTGACCGCCTTCAATGGTGCGGCATCCTCCGTTTGCCGGGTAAGTCCCAGATGATGAGGATGAAAGGCCACCGTCATCGCTCCGTCCGGGATTTCGGACAGATGTGAAGGGACGGGCAAGCGGTCGACATCCTGGTGGCGAAAGACGGCGCCGGACTTGATCACGTCGATGAAATTGAGCGGTGGATCGGCAAATGTCTTGGCGGTCACGAGATCCGCGGGCCTGCGATAGACGTCTATCGTCTTTCCGAACTGCGTCACCCGTCCCTCGGAAAGTGTCGCCGTATTGCCGCCGAGCAGGAGCGCCTCCGAGGGCTCAGTCGTAGCGTAGACGAAAACGGCTCCCGACTGGGCAAAGATCTTCGGCAACTCCTCGCGCAATTCCTCGCGAAGCTTGTAATCGAGGTTGGCAAGCGGCTCGTCCATCAGGACGAGGCTGGCATTTTTGACGAGCGCACGAGCCAGTGCAGTTCGCTGCTGCTGCCCACCGGAAAGATTGAGAGGCGTACGATCGAGATAGGGCGTGAGCTTCAGGAGTTCCGCCGCCTGGCGCACGGCCTTGTCGATCGATGCGGAATCCTTGCCCGCGATGCGCAGTGGCGAGGCTATGTTTTCGTAGACGGTCAGAGCCGGATAGTTGATGAACTGCTGATAGACCATTGCCACGTTGCGCTCTTGCACGCGCACGCCTGTGACATCGGCGCCGTCGAAGAAGACCGAGCCGCTCGTCGGCCGGTCGAGGCCGGCCATCAATCGCATCAGCGATGTCTTGCCCGCCAGCGTCGGCCCGAGCAGGACATTGAGCGTGCCTCGTTCAAAGGCAAGATCGGTCGGGTAGATATGATAATCTCCCGCCACCATCTTGGCCACGTTTCGCAATTCCAGCATTCAGGCTCCCGTGCCTCCTCGCAACGGGGACCACATGCCTGCCTAACCGACCATTCTTGCCGGTATGGCAGCCATGTACTCCTCCAAAGATTTCGCTTCTTGTTCGGTAAGACGCAGTCCTTCCTTGGTCCTGCGCCAGAGTACATCCTGCGCCGTCATCGCCCATTCTTGATCGACGAGATAGCGCACTTCCACTTCATAAAGATTGCTGCCGAAATGACGGCCAAGCCCCTCGGCACCATTCACGCCATCAAGGATGACCTGCGCCTTCGTTCCGTAACGGCGCACCAGGCGGCGGGCATGCCCTTCGCTCAGGAATGCGTGGCGCTGCATAAGCCGTTTGACCTCGGCCTCATAGGCGTCGACGGCAAAATCACCACCTGGAAGACGGCTATCGGCGGTCCAGGACTGTCCCTTGGTTCCAATAGCCTCACCGATCTTCTCCAATGCATGTTCCGACAGGCGCCGATAGGTGGTCAGCTTGCCGCCGAACACATTGAGCAAGGGCGCGCCGTTCTCCAGGTCGAGCTTCAGCACATAATCACGGGTGGCTTCCTGGGCCTTCGAGGCACCGTCGTCGAAAAGCGGGCGCACGGCCGAATAGGTCCACACGATATCACCCGACGTGACGGGCTCGCGAAAATATTCACTGGCCGCCTTGCACAGATATTCCGTCTCCTCCTCGGAAATGTGTACGTCCTTGGGGTCGCCATGGTAATCACGGTCGGTCGTGCCGATCAGCGTGAAATCATCCTCATAGGGTATGGCGAAGATGATGCGGTTGTCGGGATTCTGAAAGAAATAGGCTCTCGGATCTTCGAATTTCTTCCGCACCACAATATGGCTGCCCTGGACGAGGCGGACGTTGTGGGCCGCATTCTGACCGAAGGCGGAGCGTATCACGTCATCGACCCAGGGGCCTGCGGCATTGATGAGCATGCGCGTCTGATGCGATTGCGTCCGGCCCGAGACGACATCGACGGTGTCGACGGTCCAGATCGAGTTCTCGCGCCTGGCAGCCACGACCTTCGTGCGCGGCAGGATAAGCGCGCCACGGTCAGCCGCATCACGCGCGTTGAGAACGACCATGCGGGCATCGTCCACCCAGCCGTCGGAATATTCGAAAGCCTTGGTGAAGAGCGCCTTGAGGGGCTTGCCTGCCGGATCGGTCCGCATGTCGAGGACAGCCGTCGGAGGCAACCGCTTGCGCCCGCCCAGGTGATCGTAAAGAAAGAGGCCCATGCGAATGAGCCAGGCCGGCCTTATCCCGCCCTTGTGATAGGGAAGGACGAAACGCATCGGCCAGATGATATGCGGCGCCATCGCCCAAAGCACCTCGCGCTCCATCAGCGATTCGCGCACCAGCCGAAATTCGTAATGCTCGAGATATCTCAAACCGCCGTGGATGAGTTTGGTGGCTCCCGAAGACGTCCCGGAGGCAAAGTCATCCATTTCCGCAAGCGCGACCGAATAGCCGCGCCCAACGGCGTCGCGGGCTATGCCGCACCCGTTGATGCCGCCGCCGATCACGAAGATATCGTGGATAATCTCGCTCATTCTCCCCCACTTCGAGTCGCCACCAAGGAGCGCCTCGACTTTTTCGAAAGCCATTCCATTAAGAACGAAATTTTCCGAATGTCAAACGAATGTCAAATGCACCAAAAGATTATTGGTTTTCTTTCGCCGTCTCAATGATGGTAACACCACTCTGTTGGCAGATATCGCGGATTGAAGGAGAGTCGCATTGATCGGTGATAAAGGTATGAACCTGGGAAATTTGTGCGATGCGCACAGGAGCTGTGCGCTCGAATTTCGTCGAGTCCGCGACCAGGATGACATGACGCGCGTTGGCGATGATGGCCTGCGCTACCTTCACCTCCCGGAAATCGTAGTCCAGAAGGGCGCCATCCGAATCGATCGCCGAAGCTCCGATCACCGCGAAATCCACCTTGAACTGACGAATGAAATCAACTGCCGCTTCTCCGACGATACCGCCATCGGATTGGCGCACGACGCCGCCGGTGATCACCACTTCGATGTCGTCAAGTAGGCGTAAGCGATTGGCAACATTTATGTTATTGGTGATCACCATCAATTCCTGATGGTGATCCAGAGCTTCCCCGACGGCCTCCGTCGTCGTACCTATATTGATGAAGAGGGAGGCATTGTCGGGAATGAGCCCGGCCGCGGCGATACCGATCGCCTGCTTTTCGGCAGCGGCGATCTGGCGGCGCGCATCATAGCGCACGTTCTCCGTTCCGCGCGGGAAGGTGGCCCCGCCGTGGATACGCGTCAGAAGCTGCGCCGCGCAAAGATCGTTGAGATCCTTGCGGATCGTTTGCGGCGTCACCTGGAATTCGCCCGCCAGTTCCTCGACAAGCACCCGCCCGGCGGACTTGGCCAGTGCTACGATTTTCGACTGACGTTCGGTTAGATGCATATGAACCCCCAATATTTTCATCTTGGGCCGAAATGCCTTCGATCGCAAGGGCTCACATTTCAGATTGCCAGCCAGCGAGGCCGCAGAGTGCCGTCAGGCATGGGCTCCGGCGATCAGCCGAGCATAGGAAATCGCCGACAGCATGTTGACATGGTTCGCCTTTCCGGTTCCGGCGATGTCGAAGGCGGTGCCGTGGTCGACGGAGACGCGATCGATCGGAAGGCCGAGCGAAACGTTCACCGCGCTGTCGAAAGCGACCAGCTTGATCGGTATGTGGCCCTGGTCGTGATACTGAGCGACGACAAGATCAAAGGCACCGTTATAGGCACGCGCAAAGACCGTATCGGCCGAGATGGGTCCCACCACGTCAATGCCCTTTGCACGGGCCTGCTCGACGGCTGGGGCCAGGAACTCGGTGTCTTCGGTACCGAAAAGTCCGTTTTCGCCGCAATGCGGGTTGAGGCCTGCAACTGCGATACGGGGCGCCTTGCCGATGCGCAGGAAATGCTGATGGCCGGCCATGATCGTCGCTAGAACGCGTTCGGTCTTGGCGCGTTCGATCGCGCCACGCAAGGAAACGTGGGTGGAGACATGAATGGTGTTGAGACGTTCGGAGGCGAGCAGCATGAACGAACTCTTCGATCCGGTAAGGTGCGCCAGCAGCCCGGTATGGCCATCGTAGTGATGGCCGGCGAGGTTCATCGCCTCCTTGTTGATCGGAGCCGTCACGATGCAGTCAACGGCGCCTGACAGCGCCAATTCGACTGCCCGGCGGATGTAGCGGACTGAAGCGTCGCCGGCAGCAGCATCCACCTTGCCGATCTGCGGCAGCCTGCCCTCTATCGGCACTTCGTCCACAAGAATCGCGCCGTCCTTCGGCGTTGGCGAAAACAACAGCGAAGTGCCGCAAGCACTGTTTGCCCGCCGCAAGGCTTCTTCGGAACCGACGACGGTGAAACTTCTCCGCTCCGCTTCCGGCAAGGCATTGAGAGCCTTGACGATCACCTCCGGCCCGACGCCTGCCGGGTCGCCCAGCGTGATCGCGATACGCGTGTCCTTGCTCATTTCCGGATGCCTTTCCATTTCGTGCCGTTCAATAAGCCGCCTCGTAGATCGCCAATATATCGGCGCGCGACATCTCACGGGGATTGTTGTCGAGCAGGCGACGAATGGCAAAGGCATCGTCAGCCATGGCGCCCAGATCCGCCTGCGGCACGCCGACCTTCGACAGCTTCATCTCGATGCCGAGCGAAGCGCAGAAAGCATGTGCCGCCTCGTAGACGGAGCCCACCGTGCCGGATTGGGAAAGTCCAAGAGCCTCGAGCACGGCTGCGGTCTTTTCCGGGACGGCCGGCGTATTGAAGGCGAGAACATGCGGGAAAATCAATGCATTGGCTGCGCCATGGGCCATATGCCAGCGCGTTCCGAGCGGATAGGCGAGCGCGTGGCCCGCGGCAGTATTGACCGGCCCGAGGCAGTATCCTCCGTAAAGCGAGGCAAGCGCCAGCCCGGCGCGCGCTTCGGCATCCTGGCCGTCGGCGACCGCGCGGGCCAGATAACGGCCGACCAGACGCACGCCCTCGATCGCATAGAGATCGACCGCGGGATGCGACTTTCGGTTCGTAAAAGCCTCGACGCAATGCGCCATGGCGTCGACACCTGTCGCGGCGGTTATCGCCGGCGGCACCGTGAACGTCAGCGCCGGGTCGATGACGGCGATATCCGCCAGCATGTGGATGCTCTCGACCGCCAGCTTGCTCTTCGTGCTGGGGTCGGTAACGAGGGCCCGAATGCCTGCCTCGCTTCCGGTGCCGGCGGTCGTCGGCACCTGCGCCAAAGCCGCCCTTCCTGGCGCCGCGATCTTGCCGGCACCCACCACATCTGACAGCTTTTGCCCCGAACCCGCAAGCGCGGCGGCGAGTTTGGCCAGATCCATGGCGCTTCCACCGCCGAAACCGATGATAAGATCAGCGTCCGCCGCATCTGCCGCAGCCAGCACGCGCTCAAGATCGCCGGTATCTGGCTCGGCACGAACCTCGCCGAATACACTCACCTTACCCGGGAGACCAAGCAAGGCGATACGCGGCGCGTTGAAAGCGTCCGAAACGACAAGGATACGCCTGCACCCCCGCGCACCGGCCCAAGCGCCAAGACGCTCCGCCGTCCCGATTCCGAATTCGATCACGGGCGGTCGGATCATCGAGATCGGCGTGCTCAACATGCTCATCGGCTTACCCTCCTCCAGCGGTGCAGTGAATGACTTCCGCCAATATATGTAAAGTTGTTATCCGTGTCGCGTAAACTTGACAAGCAGCAATGAGATTTTTGGCGAAGCGTCCCTTCATAACGGCACCAAAACGCGACCTCAGCACACGTCGACTGCCGGTGGTCCGCCTCCGAACTTGTCATTCCTTGAAGAACGATGGCTCCAGGCGGACGTATTTGATTGCGCGGCGGAAATAGGTGTAGGCGATATGAAGAGCACCATCGGGGCCCTCAACGATGGAAGGATAGGAGAACTCGCGGTTCAGCATGTCCGTCGAATTGTTGCTCAGACAGTGGCCGTCCCCCGTGTCGAGGTCGAAGCGCACCGCAAACGTCCTGCCGCCGTCGCTCGACATCGCCAGGCTCAGGGGCGCACGCGGCACGCCCCAGACTGCGCCCTTGCGATCTGCAACAGCGGTTGCCGGGATCGCCCCCGCATCTTCAGAACCTTCGATCTCGTCATAAAGCGAATGGCGGCGCGCATCCGATGTTTGCGCATTGCTGTGATTGTAAACCATTGCAATTCTTCTATCATTCAGTCTTGCGGCCTGGATGGACGAATTGTTGTTAGGAAGCTCTGTCGGTTCCGGAGCGCTCCAGGTGAGCCCACCGTCGTCTGAATGGCTCCGCAATACCTGCGTGGCGAAGCGGTTGCGATAAAAGGCCACCATGTCGCCGCCGCTCAACGGGACGATGTTCATATGGACTGCGCCGAGGCTTCCGGGCACTTCCGCCATATCCCAGCTGCTACCGCGATCCTTGGAAACCAGCACCGCGGCCCTGTCGATATCGCCGGTCCACCGGCGCCCCGCCTCGCTCAGGCAACGGAAGACCGGCAACAGCCACGCGCCGTCACCGTTGACGACGAGTGGCTGGCGTATGAATGTGCCCGGGATCTCACAGAGAATGTCGGGCGCGGAGAACGTGAGTCCGCCATCCGTGGAGACGCGTTTCTTGACAACTGCTCCATCCTGATTCCCGGATGTCTGCGACGTATAAAGCAGCCATATCGTCCCGTCGGGGGATTGAAACAGCAAGGGATTCTGCTCCGACCGCAAGGGATCGTCGCTCAGTTTTTCGGGTTTCGACCATGCGGCTGCTCCGGGCAAAAGCCTCGACATGTAAACGGAGATATCGCCCATCCCTTCCATCGTGCCGCCAAACCAGACACAGGTAAGCGTCCCATCGGCAAGAAAGGCCAAATTGGCGGCATGGTTCTGAACGCATGGGGAAGGCAGATATGCGTCAGCACGATCGGCGACGCTATCGCTTGGGGCCAATCTTCCGGTCATCAGAGCTGGGACTTCTGCGGGGTCGAGAGCTGTCGTGGTCATGGCACGTCCAAGGTTCACGGAAGTCTTGAATAATGGGCGGAAAGCTCGGAGAGCTCGGCATCGGTCAACGGCATCAACGGGGCGCGGGTGCGACGCCAGGCGCTTTCGTTTCGCTTCAAACCGACCATCGCCTTGATGGTTGGAATCTGGACATAGGAATTGGAAAGCGACCGATAGGCATTGATGCGAGCCTGGGCAGCCTCAACCTCCTCGGTCTTGGCTATATCCGCGAACTGGTCGTAAACGACCCGTAGCGAGCCGGCCACCAGATTGGAAGTGGCGGTAATGCAACCCGCCCCCCCCGATTTCAGCAATGGCAACATGAGCGGATCGGCACCAGCCAAGACGGAAAAATCCGGAAGGGCTACGGAAATTGCCTGCATGTTGGTCAGATCGCCAGAGGAATCCTTGATCCCTACAACCACCTGCGGAAAAGCCTCAACGAGGCGCTTCAAAAGTGCCAGGGAGAGCGGCACCCCCGAGACCTGGGGGATATTGTAAAGAATGACGCGAAGCCTGGGGTCGCCGATCTTCTCGATGATCTGCGCATAGGCCGCAAACAAGCCATCGTCGCTTACGCCCTTATAATAAAACGGAGGCAGCATGACGACCGTACTGACGCCGCAGGATAAGGCATGCAGGGTCAATTCGACCGTGTCCGCCAGACAAACCAGTCCGGTGCCGGGCATCAATGTGCCCGGTTCGATGCCAGCGGCAATGGCGGCTTCAAGGATCGCTCGACGTTCGGCAATGGAGAAGGAGTTCGCCTCCCCCGTCGTACCAAGCAGAGCTATGCCGTGGCAGCCCTCGGAGAGCAGCTGCCTGCAATGGCTCGAGAACAACGCGAGGTCCGGTGAACCATCGCCATTCAGTGGCGTCGCGGCCGCACAGAACACGCCTCTTACGACCTGCTTGTTTAACATGTTCTCCTCCCATCGCGGCAACCGCGTATCCAGCAGGGACAACGCCCGCGTCTTTCCCGTTTTCTCCCTCGAAACCCTGGCAGTTGTCAACAAACAAACCACCTTGAGCTCGTTTGTTTTCCAACAAAACTTTGAATTAAAAGAAGTTTTTCTGGCATTTCCAAATTCGACGGCAAAACCATCAGAAAATTATTGACATATTTACAATATCGCGGGAGTGTACGTCATCAACGGCCAGGAGGAACGGCCGGGCATTCTATTGGGAGGTAGGGATGACGAAAGCAGCAGCGGGTCCGGCACATTCAGCGCAAGTGTCCCGGCGGGATGCATTGAAGCTTGGTTTGGGGGCGACCATCGCGGCATCGGTGTTCGCCGGCAGCGCCCGTATTGTGATCGCACAGGAAGGGCAGATCCTCAAGGTCGCAAATCCGGCTTTCAACCAGGATTGGTCTCCGCTGCGCGGCGGCGGCGTTCCCTATCGCTGGAATTCCATCTGGTGGGCATCGCCGATGTATTTCGATGAGAAGGGCGGGATTCATCCCTATGTCTTCACAAGCTGGACCCCGTCTCAGGGCGGTAAGGTCTGGACTTTCAAGATCGATCCGAAGGCCTCCTTCTCCGACGGCAGCAAGATCACATCTGAGGATGTCAAAGGGTCCTGGAACGTCTCGGCCATGCCGAACACCAAAAACCAGCGGGCCGATCAGGTGTTGAGCAAGGTCGCAGGTTATGGTGAAGTCAGCAATGGCAAAGCCACCGAGCTTTCCGGCGTGGCCACTCCCGACGCCGGGACAGTCGTCGTGACGCTTTCGGAAGCCGACCCCATATTCTTCATGCGCGTTGCAAACCATATCGCGCCCATTACCAAGGCGTCGCAATCGCGCGGCAGTGACGGCGAGGAGATCCAGGATTGGTACATGCCCGACCAGGATGCCGTCTATTCCGGACCGTTCAAACTCGTGGAAATCGATCTCGACGCCGGCAAGCTTGCTTTTGAGCCCAATGAGCATTTCTTCGGACCGAAGCCGAAGCTTGCGCGCATCGAGATCTCCTCCATCGAAGACAACATCACCGCAACCTCCCTGATCAAGTCGGGGGAGTTCAACGCCCATACCGAGCTCATTACCTCAACGATCGTACAGGATCTGGGGGCTGAATTTTCCGCCGGTCCATTGATCCCGACAAGCCAGCATTTCTGGTTCAATACGTCCCGCGCGCCGATGGACGACCCGAAGGTGCGCCAGGCGCTGATCATGGCTGTCGACCGCGATGGCCTCTTTAAGGCGTCGTATCCCGACGGTCCTCACAAGAAGACGGACCAGGTGATCAATTCAGTGCCGGGGGCGGACAATTCCGGTTTCGAACCTTATCCGTTCGATCCAGCCGCTGCCAAAAAGCTGTTGTCGGAATCGAAATATGGCGGTCCCGAGCGCCTGCCGAAACTCCTCTTTGTCGGCGTCTCCGGGCCGGCCATCGAGGCGGCGGCGCAATTCATAGCCGAACAGTGGCGCCAGAACCTCGGCATCACGGCCGTTGACATGAAGCCGCAGCAGGATGCCTATGCCGGCCCCGATCAGAATGCCGTGCAGATCTTCCGTGACGATGTCGGCACCCGTGTTCCGGATGCCGTCTCCTACCTGCAGGGTTCAATCGCCTCCACCTCTTCCAACGCGCAGAACAAGCTTGGAGGCTACAAGAACCCCAAGGTCGATGCGGCACTGGCCGAGGCCTCGACCAAGGCGGCCGACGATCCGAAGCGCATCGCGCTTGCGCAGGAGGCACAGAAGGCTTTCCGCGAAGACTGGGCCTTCATTCCCTGGTATGCTCAAGCCATGTCGCGCTGGGCCACCAAGGAGGTCAAGGGTATCGACAAAAACCTTGACTGGCAGGTTGCACGGCCCTGGGAAATAACCATCGCCTGAGGCAACCCGGAAAGGCCCGAAGGGCTGATCCCGACCCGGCAGGAATGCGATGCGCAGTATTCAGTTCGCGCATCGTTTTCCTGCGGCAAATCGGAAATTCAAACTTGTTCCGCACACATCTGGAGGCTGCGGAAAGACGGCATGAAAGCGTCAGGAAGCCTTTGCCGGCGACCGGCCCATGCGGGAGGGAAACTCGGCGATGCTGCGTTACGTTGCGACACGATTTGCAATCTGGATCCCATCGGTCCTGCTGGTCATGCTGGCGGTCTATGCGCTCGCCTTTTATGGTGCCGGCGATCCCATCAAACTCATCTTCCTGCGCGCACCGGGCGACGTCGCCTATAATCCTCAACGTATCGAGGCAATCCGCGAGAGCGCCGGCCTCAACAAGCCCTTTATCGAGCAGTTCGGCTACTATGTGTGGAACCTCCTGCAGGGAAAGTTCGGCAACTCCCTCACCTCTGGCCGCTCGGTCTGGGCGCTGGTGAAGGCTGCTGCGCCGGTTTCCTTCCAGCTTGCCCTCTGTTCCATCGTCCTGACCGCAGTCGTCGCGATCCCGCTTGGCATGATTGCTGCGCTCAACCAGAATACCCGGACCGATTACGCCATTCTGGGATCTGCGCTCTTCCTGTGGGCAATCCCTGCCTATGTCGCAGGGCCGCTGTTGATGGTGGCCCTCATCGTCCTCTTCCCGGGCGCGAAAGTGCCTTATGGCTGGGGCGGCGTGTTTGACATGCGCATCCTCCTGCCGCTTTTCGTGCTCTCCTTCCAGCCGATCGCGCTCATCATCCGCCAGACGCGCGCTGCAGTCATCGAAGTGCTGTCGGAGGATTTCGTGCGGACCGCACGTGCCAAGGGCGTGCCGGAGATGATGGTGGCGTTGCGCCACATCCTTCGGCCGGTGCTGACGCCGGTCGTGACCCAGCTCGGCCTTATCATGATCACCATCGTCAATGGGGCGATCTTCGTGGAGCTCGTTTTCGGCCTGCCCGGTCTTGGACGCCTCACCGTGCAGGCGCTGATCAATTCGGACTATCCGGTGATTCTGGCGGTCACCTTGATCGGATCCTTTCTGGTGATGATCTCCAACCTGCTGGTCGACATCCTCTATCCGCTGCTTGACCCGCGCGCCAACGATTCCAAAAGGAGCCGCTGACGATGACGCTCGTTGAAACCAATCCCGCCGTCTGCGAGGAGGATCGGCCGGTCAACCTCTGGCGCGATGCCTGGCACCGGCTGAAACGCAACAAGCTGGCGATCTTTGGCCTCGGCATTGTCGTGCTGCTGGCCTTCGTGGCAATTTTCGGTCCCTATCTCACACCCCATGACTTCCTGAGCCAGGACCTACAGGCCCGCAACCAGGCACCTTCGCTCGCTCATCTTTTCGGCACCGACGACCTCGGCCGCGATGTCTTCAGCCGTGTCGTCTATGGCACCCGAACTGCCTTCCTGGTCGCCATCGTCGTCACGGCAATCGCGCTTTTGATCGGCACGACCTTGGGCGCTGTCGCCGGTTTCTTCGGCGACCCCTATGACCGTGTCATCATGTGGCTGACGGACATGACCATGTCGGTGCCGAACCTGCTGCTCGTCGTGGTCATCAACGCATCGCTGAAGACGCCGATCGCACGTTGGATGGAAGCCCAATACATGGCGACGCTCAATCCCTTCTATCGGGAAACGATCTGGATCGATTTCTTCCTCGTTTTCGGCTCGATGGCGATGATCTCCTGGCCGCCTTACGCGCGCCTCGTCCGCGCCCAGGTGCTGTCGATCCGAAGCCGGCCCTACATCACTGCTGCCATGGCGCTCGGGCTGTCGAACCGCATCATCATGATGCGCTATGTCGTGCCGAATGCGCTCGGACCGCTGATCGTCTCGGTCAGCGCCGGCCTCGGCACCGCCATGGTCCTGGAAAGCGCCTTTTCCTTCCTCGGCGTCGGTGTGAACCCGCCGACGCCGAGTTGGGGCAACATGATCTCCGATGGACTGCGGGTCTGGCAACATCATCCTCACCTGCTTGCCGCCCCCGCCGCCGTGCTCGGCCTTGCCTCCGTCGCCTTCTCCTTTCTCGGCGATGGCCTGAACGATGCTCTCAACCCGCGAGGTACGAAGTGACAGCTCAGGACACCAAAGAAAGACTGCTCGACGTGAAGGGCCTGACCGTGGAAATCGACGGCCGCCGCGGTCCGGCCGTGGTAGTGGACGGAATCGACCTTCATGTCACGAAAGGCGAGACGCTCGGCGTCGTCGGCGAATCCGGTTGTGGCAAGAGCCTCACCATGCTCAGCCTCATGCGGCTCCTCCCCAACAAGATCAAAGTGACGAGTGGTTCTGCCGATTTCGATGGGCAAGACCTGCAGAAGATGTCGGCGCGGGCGCTGCGCAAGGTGCGAGGCGGCGACATCGGTTTCGTCTTCCAGGATCCGATGACATCCCTCAATCCGGTCATGAGGGTGGGCGACCAGATCTGCGAACCGCTCCTTTATCATCGCGGCATGTCTCGCCAGGATGCCCGCAAAAGGGCTGTCGAACTTCTGCGGCTCGTCGGTATTCCAGGCCCACAGGAACGCCTGAACGCCTATCCGCACGAACTCTCAGGCGGCATGCGGCAGCGGGTGATGATCGCGATCGGCCTGGCCTGCGAGCCAAAGCTGCTGATCGCCGACGAGCCAACGACGGCGCTCGACGTGACGATCCAGGCCCAGATCGTCGATCTTGTGAAGCAACTTCGCTCCAAACTCGGCATGTCCGTCGTTTGGATTACTCATGATTTGGCCTTGATCGCCGGCCTCGCCGACCGCGTTGTGGTGCTTTATGCCGGCACCGTGGTTGAGGATGCACCGGTCGACGCGCTTTTTGCCAATCCGAGTCATCCCTATACACGCGGCCTGCTGGCCTCGATCCCGACGCTGTCAGATTCGCCGGCGGCGCGGTTGAGCTCAATCGGCGGTACACCGCCTGAACCGGGGCGGCGCCCTTCCGGCTGCCCTTTCGCGCCGCGCTGTCCACTCGCCATGGATATCTGTCGTAGAGATGTGCCCAAACTGGAACCCATTTCCTCTGAGGGCAGCCATCGCGCCGCCTGCTTCGCCGTCCAGAAAGCCCTGAAGGCCGCATGATGAATGTCGAACCCCTGCTCAAGGTCGAAAACCTCGTAAAGCATTTTCACGTGCGTCTCGGCGCCTTTGGCGAAAGGACGGCGACTGTCCACGCACTCGATGACGTCAGCCTCGACATCCAACAAGGGGAAACGCTGAGCCTCGTCGGCGAGTCCGGCTGCGGAAAATCAACGACTGGCTTCACCATCTTGAACCTGCATCGCGCCAGCGGGGGACGGGTGATCTACAAAGGTCAGGACCTGACCCTGCTCGATGACAAGCGCATGCGACCCTTCCGCCGTGATTTGCAGATCGTTTTCCAGGACCCCTATTCGACCCTCAATCCACGCATGACTGTCGGCGAAGCCATCGGCGAACCGATGCTTTTTCACAAACTTGCGGCCAAGACGGAACTGAATGACAAGATCGCCGCACTTCTCCAGGATGTCGGCCTGCCGTCCCGTTTCGCCTCGCGTTACCCGCACGAGCTTTCCGGCGGCCAGCGACAGCGCGTCGTGATTGCCAGAGCATTGGCTTGCCAGCCAAAATTCATCGTCTGCGACGAAGCGATCTCGGCGTTGGACGTTTCGATCCAGGCACAAATCATCAACCTCCTGCTCGACCTGCAGGAAAAGTACGGACTCACCTATCTTTTCATCGCCCACGATCTAGCGGTCGTGCGTCATATCTCGACCCGGGTCGGGGTCATGTATCTCGGCCGTCTGGCGGAACTGGCGCCGCGCGACGCGCTCTTCGAGACGCCGCTTCATCCCTACACGAAAGCGCTGTTGTCGGCTGTGCCGGAAGCTGACCCGCTGAGGGAACGCAATCGAAAGCGCCAGATCCTGGAAGGCGACGTTCCAAGTCCTCTCGATCCTCCGTCCGGCTGCCGGTTTCATACACGCTGCCCGATCGCAGCAGACGTTTGTACCAAGATCGTCCCGGAATGGAAGGCAGCCCGTCCCGGCCATCTGGTTGCCTGCCATGCCGTCAACCCGAGTTCAGCATAATGGGCCTGGAAGTCGCAATCATCGCCGATGATCTGACGGGCGCGCTTGATACCGGCACGCCGTTCATCGGAGCGGGATTGACTGTCTCCGTGGCAGTCGACGTGGAAAATATATCGGCAGCGCTCAGGGACGCACCGGATGTCCTGGTCGTCAATACTGCATCAAGGGCCATGCCGGCTCCACAGGCGGAGCAGACCGTGCGTCGAGCCGCCAAGACGATCACCGCGGCGAGCCCCTCCTTTGTCTTCAAGAAGATCGATTCTCGCCTTAAAGGACATGTCGCCATTGAAAGCGAGGCGATCGCCGATGTCCTTGGTTATGACAAGCTCGTCGTAGCTCCTGCCGTCCCCGATCAACATCGGTTTACACACGGGGGTTCGGTCGTCGGTCGTGGCGTGGAGACGCCATTGCCAATCCTGCCGCTCTTTATGGGTCCCGGCGTGGAACTCTACATCGCCGATGCCGAAACCGACGCTGATCTCGACCGGATCGTCGCCCAACTCGACGGCAAGACCCTACTCGTGGGAGCGCGTGGCCTCGGCCTTGCTCTGGCGCGCAGGCTTTGCCGGAGCCGTCCTGATACCAGCCTTTTTTCCCCCACCGCAGCCACCCTGTTTGCAATCGGCTCGCGCGACCCCATCACTATTGAGCAGATGAAGGCCCTGGAGGCCTGCGGGCGGCTGAACGGGGTGCTCGACGCTCCGGGCGGCGTTCTTTCTGTACCACCTGAAGTGGCTCTGCCGGTTCTGATCCGCTGCTGCGGCGAGATCATCGAAGACGCTGCTGCGGTCGCCGTCCGTTTCGCCCGACAGGTCGGCAACATCGTCGAACGAACGAAGGCCGATACAATCGTAGCCGGCGGCGGCGACACGGCCCATGCGCTTTTGCGCGCTTTGGGCGTTGGCGTGCTGTCGCCGAAAGGTGAGATCGAGCCGGGTTTTCCATGGTGCGAACTGGTTCTGCAGGACGGCCGGCCGATACGATTGGCGGTCAAATCGGGGGGGTTCGGATCGCCGGAAACTCTGATAAAAGCGCTTGCAAATCCACCTGAAACAAGGCGGAGCTTATGATGGGACCAAATGGCAGATCGATTGGCTGAAGGATTGAGCAAACAGGCGCGGCCAGTGGCACAGGGGAAACCGGACCGGGCCCGGTCGGTCAAACTTGTGGATCGGGTCGTCGACCAGCTCCTCGATCGTATCCGCACCGGAAACTATGCGCCGGACTCCAGGCTTCCCGGCGAACATGAACTTGCCGCGCTGCTCGGAGTGTCGAGACCTGTCGTGCGCGATGCGTTGAGCCGGTTACGCGACCAGGGGATGATCTATTCGCGTCAGGGGGCGGGCACCTTCGTCAGCGCCCAGGCGTCCAACACAGCCCAGCTCGCCTACTCCCCGGTCAAATCGATCGCCGATATCCAACGGTGTTATGAATTTCGCCTGACCATCGAGCCGGCCGCCGCCTATTTTGCGGCGCAGCGGCGAGACAAAGCAGCAATCGACAGGATTGCCGAAGCACTTGCCGAATTGCGGGAGGCGACAAGCCACCAGCTGCACAGAGTGGAGGCGGACTTCAACTTCCACAGGGCAGTTACACAGGCCGCGAACAATCATTTCTATACCGCCTCGATGGAGGCGTTGAAGGCACATATCGCTGTCGGCATGCATCTGCACGGTCTTTCTTTGATGGGCGCACGCCCTGGCCTGCAGCAGGTTTACGAGGAACATCAGGAAATCTTTCAGGCCGTCAGCGAGGGTCGCGCCGAGGACGCGCGTGACCTCATGCGAAAGCACCTGGAAGGTTCACGTGACCGCCTGTTCGAAGGCCGTGTTCTGGATCTGTCGCTCAAGCCTTGAGAGGCTTTATCCGATGATAGTCGGCGGGAGAAATCTCTCGACAAGCAATATTCGCAATCTCCTGGGCTTCCGCACCTTCGAGAGGTTCGGGCGCTCTCGCTAACCCGCCATCCGCGGGGCGGCCGACCGCAATCGGCAGGATTTCCAGCCGCTGGCATTCACCGTTGGCAGAAAGCTCCAGCCGGATTGCCGCGCTGCGCCATACATCAACATCCCTTTGCCGATAGCTCTCCGCTCGCCGGGTGTGAAATACGAAGTTACCGAGCCCCGGAATGATGGCGCGGCCACGATGAAAGTGTATGGGCTGCATGACCGGTGCGCCCGTACCGAGGATCAGATCCGCCCCCTCATCAATCAGGCCGCGAAAAAGGTCGAGCAGCCAGGGCGGGGTTTGGGACCAGGCCGCATCCCAGTGGTGGCCATGAATTGCCACGGCAATGCAGCAGCCGTTGGATTTGGCGATTGCCATGCCAGCTATAAGGCGTTGCATGTCTCCCTCGTCCGCCGCCCAGACAGCCTTGATCTCATCACCCGCGGTGACCGGCGTGCCAAAGACTTCTACCCCTTCGCAAAGCCCGGAACGGTAACCGACAGAGGCGCGGGCAGCCTCGCGTGCATCGTCGCCAAGCGCCGTCACAATCCGTGCTAGCACCGCAAAGTCGGCCAGTGGCATCGTCACCGACCGCCTGACCCGCAGCGGTGCGATGCCGGCACGGTCGGCGGAGGCGTAATTGATGTCCGGCTGCGGCCCGAGGTCGACGGAAAAGACCGCCAGCGACCGATCCGGATCGCCGACTACCACTGGCGCTGCTGCCTCGTCGATATTCGCACCGCTCCCGGCAAGCCGCAAGCCGGCAGCATTTGCAGCCGAGCGCGTCGCAAGGATTCCGGGCGGGCCAAGATCGAAGGCATGGTTGTTGGCATGCGTCACCGCATGGAAACCGAGGCTGCGCAGCGAACTCAACGCCGCGGGAGAGGCCAGATGCAGCGTCTTCGTTTTCGTCGGCCAAGCGCCCATCGCCTCAACCGTCGCTTCCAGATTTCCGAAGGCGACATCCGTCTTGAGAAAGTCCCGCACCTCAGCCTGTCCTCGACCTGAGAGATCGAGCGGACCATGGATGAGGATCTGGCCCGTGACACCGACGGAAAGCATGTTCCGCTCACTTTGCCAGTGGTTTCAAAGCCGCGCGGCTTACGATCGGAAGGCGGATTGAAGAGGGTCTTGCAGCATCGCAAAATACGCTGTTTCGTGCGATCCGGGTCGTGCGGCCTCTGCCTTCCGGCGCAAAACTGTTCGGATTGACGTCATATTTCGGGAAGTTGGACGAGGAGATATCCAGCCGGATGCGATGCCCCTTGGCAAAGTGGTTGGCAGTCGCAAAAGGCTCGATGAGCACTTTGAAAACCTCTCCCGCCGCGATCGGCTCCGGCTTTTCCCAGGAATTGCGATACCGGCAGCGGATGACCCCATCGGTGATATTGAGCGCATAACCGGTCGGATAGTCCTTGCTCGGTGGATAGACATCGATCAGCTTTGCGGTGAAATCGGTGTCGGGGGCATCCGACGACACATGAAGTTCAACAACGATCGGCCCTACCACGGCAATCTCGTCCTCAAGCGGAGCGGTCTCGAACGACAAGACATCGGCCCGCGCCGCCAATGGCAATCCGGGATGCCGGGAGCCGAAGAACCTTTCCCCCTCGCGCTGGTCAAAGCCGCCGCCCTCGAAGATCGGTTGACCGCTCGTCAGCGAACCGCCGATCGTCGGAACAGGGTTCTTCGGATCGAAGTCATAGGCGAATGGTGCGGCGCCCGTCTGCGGCATGTCGGTGGAAAGCGAGCCGTTCTCATGGATGTAATACGACTTGAATTCCGTTTCCGGCAGCGGCCAGTCGCTCGCCTCGATCCAGTATCCCCCATGGTCGAGCCGTCCCTCAGCGTTGCGCTTGCCCGATCCTCCGCCCATGACGAAGAGGCGGACAACCGGCGCCGCTGCAACTTGGTTTTCCTTGCTCTTCATCCATCGATCGAACCAGTCGCGCCGGAAGGAGAGCCAACTTTCCGTTACATTGCCCCCAAGCGGTGCCGCCGGCCCAAAGGACGTGTCGCCGGCAAAGGTGGAATTGCGGTTGCCATGCAGCCACGGCCCCATGATCAGCTGCAGCGGCCGGCTATCCTTGCCGGAGAGACCCCGATAATTGTCGAGCGTCGACTTCACATAAGCGTCGTACCAGCTCGACATCAGCACGATGGGTATTTCCGGAAAAGTCTCATAGAAACCTTCCATGTAAAGCCCGACACGGCGCCAGCTTTCGTCGAACGTGCCGTTTCGCCACTGCTCCAGCAGGTAGTCTTCGTATTCCGGCATCCACCGCACCGGCGAAACGCCTTCGCTCCAGGGCATTGCGGAAAACCATGCGTGGATGTCCTCCGCCTCGATTGCCGCACGGGCCAGTTCATTGCCCTCGCCGATCGCCTGATTGTAGGCCCAGGTCGCCTGCTTCAGCTCGAATGCGCCGCCCTGGCGGATACCGCATTGATAGGCGTTCGAAAACCCACCCGAATCCATGACCATGCAGGCGAGGCCCGACGGGTTGAGGCAGGCGAGTGCTGCCTGCGTATGTGCCGCGTAAGAAAGACCCATCGTTCCGAACTTGCCATTCGACCAGGGCTGTTCCACCAGCCAGCCAGCGGTGTCGTAGCCGTCGGCGGCTTCGGAAATATACTTGCTGAACTCGCCTTCGGAATTGTAGCGGCCTCGGCAATCCTGATAGATCACCGCATAGCCGGCCCGCACAAAATATAGGGCGACTTCCTCGCGCTTCATCGGCGTCGCCATGCCGACTTCGATCTCGGAACGCGAGCGCTCCGTCTTGCCATAGGGCGTGCGCTCCATGATTGCCGGCAGCCGGCTATCGATCGCCTTGCCGTCCTTGGCCGGCAGGTAGACGTCCGTCGCGAGCCTCACGCCATCGCGCATCGTCACCATCACATCGCGTTCGACAATCACGTCGTCGGCAATCACCTCGAAGCGCGATGGCGTCAGGGTATCCATATCCGTATCCTCGAAAATATTGGGAGGCACCGGGTTGATGACAAACCTGTACCCCGTACTTCACGCCATCCTCGGGTTTGTCCCGAGGATCCAACCACGTCAAAAATCAACCGTTTGCAGATCCTCGGGACAAGCCCGAGGATGACGGCAGAGAGGGTTTCGGCCTCTGTGGATCACCCGCCCTCTCCTTTGTAGAGGGCCTCATTTGGCGAGACCGGCGAGCGTTGCGCTCGTGTCTTCCGTCATATTGGCAACGTAGGAAAGGTTTGCCTTGCCGGCCCAATGAACCTTCTGCCAGTAAAGCGGAATGACCGGTACGTCAGCAAACACCAGCTTGGTCGCCTTCTGCAGAAGCTCCACGCGCTTCTCTGCATCGAACTCGGCAGTCGCGACGCGCATCGCCTCGTCGAAAGCCGGGTTGGAATACTTGGTACGGTTGAACGAACCCGTGCCGGCATCCTTGTTGGCCGTCATCAGCAGATTGCGAAGGCCGGTGGCAGACGTCGGCGTCGAGTTGCCAAGCGAGAAGATGAAGGCGGAGAATTCGCCGGCCCCAGCCCCCTTGGTATAGACGTTATAGGGCTGAGCGACGACCCCGTTCACTTTCAGGCCGCCACGGGCGAACATCTGGCCGAGCGCCTGAGCGACCTCTGCGTCGCCCGGAAAGCGGTCGTTGGAGGTGTGGAGGGTGATGCCGAAGCCATTCTTGTAGCCGGCATCGGCCAGCAGCTTCTTGGCCTCGTCCGCATTGAAGGCAGGTGCCTCGATGGATGGGTCGTTTCCAGCCACGCCGTTGGGCACGAGCTGGCCTGCAGGTTCTGCCGAACCATCGAGAATACGGTCGATAATCAGCTGACGGTTGACGAGTTTCGAAAGTGCCTGGCGCACCTTCACGTCCTTCAGCGGGTTCTTGTCGAGCGGCTTGCCTTCCTTGTCGGTGATGAAGGGGCTCTTGTCGCGGGCGCTGTCGAGCGCAAGGTAGATTATCCGGGCCGATGCAGTGGAGAAAACCTTGAGGCCGGAAATACCCTGGAGCGTCTTCACATCGCCCGGCGGCACCGCATCGATCAGATCGACTGCGCCGGAGCGGAGCGCTGCAACGCGGGACGCATCGTTCGAGATGAACTTGATCGTGACATTGTCGAAGTCCTGCTTCTTGCCCCAGAAGCCGTCATTGCGGGTCAGAACCAGGTTGTCGCCCGGCGTCCAGGACTTAAATTTGTAGGCTCCTGTACCGATCGCTGCCTTGCCGCTGTTGAAGTCCTCGATCGACGCGCCTTCTGCGACCTTCTTCTCGACGATGTAGACAAAACCGATCTGCTCGATGAAGTCCGGAGTGGGCTTTTTCGTCTTGAATTCGATGGTCAGGTCGTCCAGCGCCTTCATGCTGTCGATCGCCCCGACATTGCCGGAAAAAGGTGCCGGGCTGTTCGGGATATTTCCGGCGCGGGTCAGCGAAAAGATCACGTCTTCGGCGGTCAGCGGATTGCCATCATGGAACTTGACGCCTTCGCGCAGCTTCACATGCCAGGTCAGCGGATCGATGTTCGTCCACGAGACCGCCAGCGCCGGCTCCACGTTGATTGTCGGGTCGGTCTGCACCAGGCGGTCGAAGACCTGCATGGCGATGTTCTGGTTGTTGCCGGTGCGCGAAAACTGCGGGTCGATCGCCGACGGCTCGGTGGCGCTGCCGAGCACGAGGTCAGCGGCCTGGGCCGAGCCGAGCGCGATGACCGAGGCGGCAATCCCGGCCAGGAGAAATTTCATCGGTTTCATTCTATCTGTTCCCTTCCTTGTTAGATGGCCGGTTCGGCCGTCGCATTTGTTGCCTGATGGGCGGCGAGATCGTTCAGGTGGCAGGCGCTGACATGGCCGTCGGCGTTTTCCTTCAGAGCCGGCCGGTCCGCATGGCAGCGAACGAAAGCCATGGGACAGCGCGGATGGAAATGGCATCCCGGCGGCGGATGGAGCGGCGACGGGATCTCACCCTTGATCGGTGTGAAGACACGGCGGCGATCCGTGACGCTCGGCAGTTCGCGGATCAGCGCCTGGGTATAGGGGTGTTTCGGATTGTCGAAGAGTTCATCCGGCGTCGCGCTTTCGACCACGCGACCGAGATACATCACGACCACCCGGTCGCAGATGTGCTTCACCACGCCGAGATCATGGCTGATGAAGAGGTAGGTGAGGCCGAATTCACGTTTGAGGTCCATGAAAAGGTTAAGAATCTGCGCCTGGATCGAGACATCGAGTGCCGCAACGGATTCATCGCAGACGAGCAGCCTTGGTTTCACTGCCAGCGCCCGGGCAATGCCGATGCGCTGCCGCTGGCCGCCGGAGAACTGGTGCGGGTAACGGTCGAGATAGGAGGCATCGAGGCCGACACGCTCGACAAGCGAAGCGACATAGTCACGAACGTCGCGGCCCTTGACGATGCCATGCACCTTGGGCGCTTCGCCGATCAGGTCGATCACCCGCTTGCGCGGATTGAGGGTCGACATCGGGTCCTGGAAAATCATCTGGGCGGAAAGCCGCATGACGCGCCTCTCCTCGCCCTGAAGCGCCGCCAGCGGCTTGCCTTTCCAGCGCACCTCGCCTTCGCTTGCCGGCATGATTCCGGCCATCACGCGGCCGAGGGTCGACTTGCCGCAGCCGGACTCGCCGACGAGGCCAACGACTTCACCGGGATAGACGGCGAGGTTCACCTTGTCGACCGCGTGAACGGTCTTCTCCTCCAGTCCGGCCCCGAAAAGATTGGCGATCTTTTCGGCATAGTCGAGCTTGCGCGAAAAGCGTCGGCTGACGTTGACGGCTTCTACGAGCGGCACGGTTTGCCTGATCGAACTTGTCATGCGGCGCTCCAGAGATACGGGTGGAAGCAGCGGAACTCACGACCGGCGGCGATTTCGAGCATCGGTTCGGTGACGCAGATGTCGGTGGCCCGGACACAGCGGTCGCGGAAGGCACAGCCGGAGGGACGCGAGAGCGGCGAGGGGGCAAAGCCGGGGATAGGACGAAGCGGCTCGCCGCGCGGCACCGCGGCGGGAATGGCGCTGAGCAGGCCGGAGGTGTAGGGGTGGCGCGGCTCGGAAAGCACGCCGTCCACCTTCCCCGCCTCGACGATCCTGCCCGCATACATGACCATGAGGCGATCAGCGAGCGCCGCCACCACGCCGAGGTCGTGGCTGATCCAGATCAGCGCCATGCCGAACTCGGCGGCGAGCCGCTTGATCTCGAACAGGATCTGCGACTGGATCGTCACGTCGAGCGCCGTCGTCGGCTCATCGGCGATGATCAGGTCGGGCCGGTGCAACAGCGCAATTGCGATTGCTACGCGCTGGCGCATGCCTCCCGAGAACTGGTGCGGGTAAGCGTCGAGCCGCTCCTCCGGCGAAGGAATGCCGACCAGACCGAGCGCATCGCGGGACCGGGCACGCGCCTCCGCACGCGAAACCTTGTCATGGGCCTGCACCGTCTCGATCATCTGCGTGCCGACCGAGAGAACCGGGTTGAGCGTCATCATCGGATCCTGAAAGATCATCGCGATGCGTTTACCCCGGATCGTCCGCATCGCAGACGGCGACATCTTCAACAGGTCCTCTCCGTTGAACAGGATCTGCCCGGACACGACACGGCCCGGCGGATCGACGAGGCCGAGGATCGAAAAGCCGGTAATCGACTTGCCCGAGCCGGATTCGCCGACCAGCCCGACGATTTCGCGCTGGCCGACCGTGAAGCTGACGTCATCGACAGCTTTCAGAGCTCCGCGGCGGGTCATGAAATGGGTGGAAACGTTTCGGACTTCGAGAACTGGGGGACCAATACTTGTCATAGGATGCTCACCTTTCGCCCAGCCGAGGATTGAGCACTTCACGCAACCTGTCTCCGACGATGTTGATCGAGAAGACGAGGATGAGGAGAAGCACGCCGGGGTAGACGCTGATCCAGTATTCGCCGGACATCAGCAGCTGGTAGCCGTTGGCGATCAGCAGTCCGAGGGAGGGTTCGGTGATCGGCAGGCCGATGCCGAGAAAAGAAAGCGTCGCTTCCGCCGAGATTGCATTCGCCACCTGCAGCATGCCGATGACGATCAGCGGCGGCAGACAGTTCGGCAGGAGATGGCCGATCAGAATGCGCGGCGTCGAGATGCCGAGCGTGACGGCCGCCTCGACATAATCCTTGTTTTTCTCGACCAGTGCCGCACTCCGGACGGCACGGGCAAATGTCGCCCACTGCACAAGGATCAGCGCGAAGATCACCTTCCACAGCCCCTGCCCCAAAAGCGCCAACAACATCAGCGCCACCAGAATCGTCGGGAAGCCGAGCATCAGGTCGACGACGCGCATGATCAGTGCATCGATACGTCCGCCGAAATAGGCGGCGGTCAACCCGAGCACCGTGCCGACCACCAGCGCCACGATGCCGGAGAACACGCCGACGCCGAGGCTGGTGCGCAGGCCGTAGATCATGGCGGAAAACATGTCGCGACCCTGGCCGTCGGTGCCGAGCCAGTAGGTCAGGCCGTCGATGCTTTGCGAGCCCGGCGGCAACTTGGAATCGAGGATATCGAGAGCCGCGAGGTCGTAGGGGTCCTGTGGCGTGAGATAGGGCCCGGCGATCGCGGCAAACAGCAGGATGACGCAGACCACGGCGGCAATAACGGCTTTCGGACTGCGGCCGATACCCATGATCAGACGGCCAAGCAGCATGTCCTCGCGGAAAAGAGCAGTGGCGCTCATGATGCATCTCCCAGGCGAACGCGCGGATCGACCAGCGAATAAAGCACGTCGACCACGAAATTGATGAAGATGAACAGACTGACGATGACCAGCAGGTAGGCGACCACCACCGGCCGGTCGAGCCGCATGATCGAATCGATCAGCAGCTTGCCGATGCCCGGCCATGCGAAGATCGTTTCGGTGACGACGGCAAACGCCAGCATGCTGCCGAGTTCAAGACCGATCACGGTGATCAGCGGGATGAGGATGTTCTTGAACACGTGCACGAACACGATGCGGCGCTCGGAAATCCCCTTGGCGCGAGCGAATTTCACGAAATCGAGCGGCATGGTCTCGCGCACCCCGGTGCGCGTCAGACGGATCACCAGCGATAGCTTGAACAGAGAGAGATTGATCGCCGGCAGGATGAGGTGCTTCAGGCCATCCAGCGTGAAGAGGCTGGAATGGAGACCGAGAAACTCCCCCACCTGGCCACGGCCCGTGGAGGGCAGCCAGCCGAGCCAGACGGAAAAGATCATGATCAGCATCATGCCTTGCCAGAAGCTCGGCAGCGAAAAGCCGAAGATCGAGCCGGTCATGATCACTTCGTCTGTGGCGCTGTTCGGCTTCAGGCCCGAAAGCAGGCCGAGCGGAATACCGAGCAGGATCGCGAAGACGAGGCCGGTCAGCGTCAGCTCCAGCGTCGCCGGCAGGCGCTCGAAGATCAGCGCGATCGACGGGCGGTTAAAGACGAAAGAGCGGCCGAGATCGCCGTGCAACGCGTTCCAGGTAAAGGTGAAGAACTGTTCCCAAAGCGGCTTGTCGAGGCCGAGCGACGCAACCACCTGGGCGCGTTCGGCCTGGCTCGCATCCGGCGAGATCAACATTTCCGCAGGGTCGCCGATCGCATAGATGCCTAGAAAGACGATGACCGCGGTCACGACCAAGACAGCAATGCTCTGCAGGAAGCGGCGGATGACGAAGACCGTCATGACGTACGCTCCCGCTTACCCTTCATCCCCCAAGGACAGAGAATTCCCATGGAAAAATGTTCCCTTTTTCTGTTTGTTGACGATCACGATAACGGCGCCGGAGAGATGCGCAATATTATGAGTGGAATGCATGAGCCTATGCGTTTTGCGCGCGAGGCAGACGTGCCTGGCTGTCTCCGCTTGTGTTCGGCGGTCCGTTGCCCATAGGATCGGATCATGAATTTCAAGCAGCTCGAAATCTTCAAGACGATCATGGATACCGGCTCGACCATGGCGGCTGCAGCCCAGCTCGGCCTGTCGCAATCGGCCATCAGCCGTCAGCTCGCCTCGTTGGAAGAAGAGATCGGCCGTGAACTCTTCCTGCGCGACAAGGGCAGGCTCATCCCGCGCCCGGAGGCCCGGCTCCTGGTGAACGAGGTGGACGACGTGGCTCAAAGCGTCGCTCGGCTCCGAACCAAGGTCGGCGACGTGATTTCCGGCGCCTTCGGCGAGGCGCTTGTGCGCGTTGCCTTCCCCCACAGCCTTTCGACCACCATGCTGCCGCCCATCGTCGCGCGTTTCAAGGCGGATCATCCACGTGTGACGGTGGAGATCCTGAGCGGTCCGTACGACGCGATCGAGCGCATGGTCTACAACCGCACAGCCGACCTCGGCTTCGTGCGCCTGCCGGTCGAACAGCACTCTTTCGACGCCCGACCGCTCTTTGTGAGCGGCACGACCTGCGTCATGCCCGCCGGCCACCCGCTTGCGGCAAAAGAAGCGATCGATGTCAACGATCTTGCCCGAAACGACCTGATCCTGCTTGGCCGGCAAAGGATCAACCGCAACGAGTTGGAGCACGAACTGCGCCGCATGGTTCCGAGCTATCGCTGCAGCCTTGAAGTCCATTCGGTTGAAACCGCCTGCGCCTGCGCCGCCCAGGGGCTCGGTATCGCGATCGTGCCATCGTTGATCGCCGAGTATTTCCGCAGCGACGCAGTCGCCATGCGCCCGTTCCTGCCGGACAAGGTCTCAGATTATGGGATCATCATCCTTCCCGGAACACCGCTGTCCTGGACCGCCGAGGCCTTCATAAATGCCATCAAGCCCGGCAGCAACGACGATATGACGGCGTCAGCCTGACGGAATAATCGGGTGCCGGCTGAAGCCTTGGATTTCGCAAAACCGATCGCAGCAGATAGATTGAAGATCAAGCTCCCCTTTTTGTCCCGCCACCTGCAATCCACGTTCACGGAAAACATCATGAAAATCACCAGCATCGAAACCGTTCGCATTGACGAACGCGAAAACCTTCTCTGGATTCTGGTCCACACCGATGAAGGGATTACTGGTCTTGGCGAGACCTTCTATGGCGTTCAGGCCGTCGAGGCGCATGTGCATGAATTCATCGCGCCGCGCGTCATCGGCCGTAATCCGTTACAGATCGACCTGCTTGCGCAAGACCTCGTCGGTTACATCGGTTTCCGCTCCTCCGGCGCGGAAGTGCGCGGCAACTCGGCTTTCGACATCGCGCTCTGGGATATTTTCGGCAAGGCGACCAACCTGCCGATCGCCCAGCTTCTCGGCGGCTTCACCCGGAGCGAGATCCGCACCTACAACACCTGCGCCGGCACGGAATATGTCAAGCGCAATACAGGACAGCAGACCAGCAATTACGGCCTCACCGCCGGAACGAGCTACGACGACCTGAACGGCTTTCTCTATCGCGCCGACGAGCTGGCGGAATCGCTGCTGGAAGAAGGCATTACGGCCATGAAGATCTGGCCTTTCGATCCGGCGGCCGAAAAGACCCGCGGCCAATACATCTCCTTGCCGGATCTGAAGTCTGCGCTTGAGCCGTTCGAGAAGATCCGCAGAGCCGTCGGCGACAAGATGGACATCATGGTCGAATTCCACTCGATGTGGCAGCTCCTGCCTGCCATGCAGATCGCCAAGGCGCTGGCGCCCTACCAGACGTTCTGGCATGAAGACCCGATCAAGATGGACAGTCTCTCGGACCTGAACCGCTATGTCGAGGTTTCGCCCGCTCCGATCTCGGCGTCAGAGACGCTCGGCTCCCGCTGGGCTTTCCGCGATCTTCTGGAAACCGGCGCGGCCGGTGTCGTGATGCTTGATATCGGCTGGTGCGGCGGCATTTCCGAAGCGCGCAAGATCGCCTCGATGGCGGAGGCCTGGCACCTGCCGATCGCCCCGCATGACTGCACTGGACCTGTGCTGCTCTGCGCCTCGACGCATCTTTCGCTAAACGCACCGAACGCGCTCATCCAGGAAAGCGTGCGCGCCTTTTACCGCACTTGGTATCGCGACCTCGTCACCGCGCTCCCGGAGGTGAAGAACGGCATGATCACCGTACCGCCCGGCCCGGGCCTCGGAATGGAACTGCACCCGGATCTCGGCAAGGCATTCACGGTGACCCGCCGGATCTCCGACGCAAAAAGCTTCTGATCGAATTGCATCAACCCGCCAGAACCAGGAAATCGCCAAGCGATGAAGCTCGAAAATATTCCCGTTCCCACACCTTCGGATTCCACAAGATTTTATTTGCTAATATCAGCAATATGCATTTGCAAAATCGATCCATTTTCGGTGTGATATTATCAAAGCGGATGTATGTAAGAGCCATAGGCCTATCGGGGGAATGACCATTTATGTCGAAGTCTAAGAAGCGAGTAAGCGTGGGGCGCCCCACCATGATGGATGTTGCTGCCGCGGCGGGGGTCTCCCAAGCCACCGTCTCATTGGTTCTCAGTGGATCGAAAGGTGCCCGGCTTGCCGACGCCACGCGGAGCCGCGTGCTGGAAGCGGCGCAAACGCTTGGTTATCGTTTCGTGCGCCGCGGAACCAAGACGGCGCCGGGCGGGCGATCCACGATCGTCTTCGTCGCCGACGAAACCTCAACGGATCCCTGGATGTCGCTGGCCTTCGAAGGCGCCCGGGACAAGGCCCTTGAATACGGCATCAACGTCCTGATGGCAGTCAGCCACGGCGACGCCGATGTTGAGACCAGTATCGTTGCGAACCTGAGGAAGTTGCCCATCCTTGGTCTGATCTACGGCACGATCCTGACCAGGCTCGTGCAGATTCCCGCAGCCATTGCCGACCTGCCCATCGTCCTCGTGAATTGCTATGACGAGCATCGCGAACATCACTCCGTTCTACCCGGCGATCTCTTGGGCGGCCGCAGCGCTACCGAGCACCTGCTTTTGTCGGGGCGTCGGCGGATCGGTTTCATCAATGGCCAGCAGGGAGTGGATGCCGCGCGTGATCGTCTCAAGGGTTACAAGCAGGCATTGGCCAGTAACGATATCGCCTACGATCCTGCGCTGGTGCGCCCGGGCAACTGGGAGCCCTCGGCCGGCTACGAGATGACGCTGGAACTGATGGCGTTGGACAACCCGCCCGATGCCATCTTCTGCGCCAACGATATGATGGCGGTCGGTTGTTTTGACGCGCTCAAGCAATTGGGCGCCAAAGTCCCGGACGATGTCGCCGTTATCGGCTTCGACGATCGCGATATCGCGCAGTATACGCACCCTCCCCTGTCGACCCTTGTCCTTCCGCTCTATGAGATGGGACGGACGGCTGCAGAACTGCTTATCGACGCGGCCGGCGGCCTGCACACTACTCCCAGCCGCATAAAGGTTGAATGTGAGCTGATTGCGCGAGGGTCCACGGCTAAGCGCCGCTTCGACGATATCGAATCCAGCGTGGCAGCGCAGTGATCGCTTGACGACACCCGCCCGTGCGGCGGGATGCTTGCATCAGCCCGATTGGCGGATGCTGCGAAAGCGGTCGAAGGCCACCGCAATGACGATAAACGAACCGACGAAGGCGCCTTGCCAGAAGGTGCTGATTCCCAGCAATATCAAACTGTTTCGGATCACCTCGATGAGGAGCGCCCCCACGAGCGCACCAAAGGCCGTGCCTATCCCGCCGGCCAGATTGGCCCCGCCGATGACGGCGGCCGCGATAACGGAAAGTTCCATACCCTGACCAAGATTGGTCGTGACACCGCCCAGCCAGCCAACTTCCAGCACGCCGGTAATCCCGGCTGTCAGTGCTGAAAACACATAGACCGAAACCTTCAATTGCTTGACCGGAATGCCCGTAAGCTTGGCCGCATTTTCATTTCCTCCCATAGCGAAGAGGTGTTGCCCCCAGCGGGTCCATCTGAAAAGGAAACCCGTGATTGCCGCCAGAACGACCAGGGCGATAAGCGGGTTGGGCAAACCCATGGTGGAGCCGCCCCCCAGCGCCAGCAGCAGAGCGTGATCCGGGCCGAACTGGTAGATCATCTTGTTGTTGGACAATACCATGGCGAGAGATCGCGCCACGGACAGCATCCCCAGCGTGACCACGAAGGAGGGCATGCCGGCGTAAGCGATCAGCCCTCCATTGACCACCCCCACCAGGATTGCGACGGCCAGCGCCGCCGGGACGCCGATCCAGAACGGCATGCCCGCCGACATCAAAACGGCTACGGTCATGGACGAGAGCACGACGGTCGACCCAACCGACAGATCTATGCCTCCCGAAGCGATCACCGCGGTCATCCCGAGCGCAATGATGCCGACGAATGCGAAGTTGCGCGAGACATTGAACAGATTCCGCTCGGTCGCGAATGTATCAGTCAGCACCGACAGTGCCAGGCAGGCCAGTATCGCAGCCATGAAGACCCAGAATGTCTGGTGGCTGATGAGGCGCGATCGCAGACCGCGATGCTCGGACTGGTCGATGACGTCAGCCAGTGAATTTGCTGTCGACATTGAATTTCTCTTCCCCTGATCGTTCATGCGAACTCGATTGCACCGGTGATGAGACCGGTAATCTCCTCGGGCGAGGAATCACCGGACTTTTTGTGGGCCACCAGACGGCCGCGGCGCAGCACTGCGATTTTGTCCGCCACCTGAAATACATCCGGCATGCGATGGCTGACCAGCACCACCGCAATGCCATGGTCGCTTAGATAGCGTATGAGATTGAGCACCTCCGCAACCTGCCGCACGGAAATCGCGGCCGTGGGCTCATCCATAAGGATGATCTTCGCATCGCTGAGAAGCGCGCGGGCAATGGCCACGGCCTGCCGTTGGCCGCCGGACATGCGCCTGACCAGATCGCGAGGCCTCGTCTCGGACTTGAGGCGAGCGAACAGTTCTCCGGCCTTGATGCGCATCTGCGCGTAGTCAAGGATGCGGAGCGGGCCGAGCTGCTTGGTCAGTTCGCGTCCCAAAAACACGTTCGCGGCCGCCGACAGGTTGTCGCAAATGGCGAGGTCCTGATAAACCACCTCGATTCCGGCGCGCTGGGCATCCAACGGCCTATGAAACTCGGCTTTGCTGCCGGAGATGAAGATCTCGCCGGAGCTCGGCGCAAAATTTCCGGCTATGACCTTCACCAAAGTGGACTTGCCAGCCCCGTTGTCGCCCATCAGGCCGATGACTTCTCCCGGCTCGACGGAAAGCGACACGTCGCTCAATGCATGGATTGCCCCAAAATGCTTGCTCACTCCCTCAAGTCTCAGCGCGCTCATATGCCTCCCTTTCCGCCCCTCTTCGGATGAGAACCGATCAGGGAGCGCGATTCATGCCTTGGCAGCGGCAGCCAGTCTTGTTGCATTTCCGCGGCCCTGGCTGCGACGCCTGCTAAATTCCCGCTTGACGGCTTCGCTAATTGAGTGCTGTTATTAGCACATAATATGATCAAATTCGCAATAGAGTAGATCATCGAACTTGGTCCGAACCGGCTTCGGTTCGCACCGCAGATGTGTGCCGCAATGGGAGGGTCAGGGCGGCAGACAGTTCTGGCGAGCGCTTGGACAGACTTGTGCTTGGCCGCGCCGGATGAAACCCAAACGGAGGAGTGCACTGCTTTGAGGTACGTAAATCAGGTTTTGGCGGCTGCCCTTGTCCTGGCCGCCGGCGCAGCAGAGGCGCAGGACAAAAAGACCTTGGCTATCGTCGTCAAGGGACTGGACAATCCGTTCTTCGAACAGATCAACCTGGGTTGCAAGGACTGGGCGAAGAACAATCCCAATTCAGAATACGAATGCCTGTATACGGGTCCGGCATCCAGTGCCGACGAGGCCGGACAGGTGCAGCTCGTTGATGACCTTATCGCCAAAGGCGTTGCCGCACTCGCCATTTCCCCATCCAATGCGTCGGCCATGGCCAACCGGCTCAAGGAGATTGGGCCGAAGATGCCGGTCATGACGGTCGATGCCGACCTCTCGGAGGCGGACCGTAAGCTGCGCGCCGCATATCTTGGAACCGACAATTACCTGATGGGCGTGAAGATGGCCGAGCAGGCCAAGCGGCTTAAGCCGAAGGGCGGAACGGTTTGTCTGCAGTTGGGCAACGTCGGCGCCGATAACATCAATGCCCGCGCAGCCGGTTTTCGAGATACCATCGCAGGCTCCAAAGGGGTCGATCGCCTGTCCGGGCAAGGCGGCTGGAGCGAAATCCAAAGCTGCCCGGTTTTCACGAATGATCAGATCGACCTTGCCAATCAGCAGATGGCCGATGTCTTCACCTCCAACCCCGATCTCGATGCCTTTATACTGATCGGAGGATGGGCGCAGTTTGCGCCGCAGGCCTATGCGCAGGTCACCGACCAGGTGATGGATCGCCTGAAAAGCAATGACCTGATCATCGTGGCAGGCGACACCCTGCCACCGCAGGTACAGGCCTTCAAAGATGGCCGAAGCCATGCCCAGGTGGGTCAGCGTCCCTTCGAAATGGGCCAGCGCGCTCCCGAGGTCATGATCCGGTTGATCAAGGGGGAGGCCGTGGAAGACACGATCTACACCGGCCTGGATGTCTGCACGCGCGAAGAACCGGGCTTCTGCGCCAAGTAGCCCCATAGGGTAGTCCCGATGCGATCCCGTCACGGCGCTTCGGCACCGTGACGGCCCGCGAAGGTTGCGGAGCTATATCCTCGTTTGAGCGTGCGCATGGGATTTTAGGGGAAGTAAATTGAAACTTCTGATCACTGGACTAACGGGAAAGGTGGGAAGCAGTTTCCTGCCGGGATTTCTGGTCGCCGAAAAGTTTTCCGGCTGGTCCCTGCGTGCGCTCTGCAACAATCGCGTCATCGAACATCCGGCGGTTGAGGTCGTGCGTGGTTCATTGGCGAATGCGCAGACGGTTTACGCCGCCCTGGATGGCGTAACTCATGTGTTGCACATGGCAGCCGTCAAGGAATCGCCCGATCTTGCGATCGACGTCGGCGTCAAAGGCCTCTTCAACCTGCTGGAGGCCTTTCGGGCCTCGAAGACCGCGAAGCAGTTCGTTCTGATCGGCGGAGATTGCTCCGTGGGGCACATTTTCCACCCTTACGATGCTCCCATTACCGAGAATTCCCCTCGCCGGGCCTATCCGGGTTGCTATGCGCTTACCAAAGTGATCGAGGAGGTCATGCTTGAGCAGTACCGCATCCAGTACGGCATCAATGCCTGCTGCCTTCGGGCACCCTGGATCATGGAGAAGGACGATTTCCGCCATGTCTTGAGCTTTCGGGACCAGTTCGGCGGGCCTGCGTGGAGTGAGCTCCTGCCGCAGGAGGAGATCGCCCGCCATGTCGAGACCGGCGCCATTCCTTTGCTTCGCGATGCAGGCGGCGCCTCACTCAAACGCAATTTCATCCATGTCAGCGATCTCGTCAGCGCGATTCTTCTGGCCTTGGACAACCCGTCCGCCGATGGCGAACTCTTCAACATCGCGATGGATGTACCGGTGGATTACGCCGGCGTCGCGGCCCAACTGAAGACCTCGCACGGCTTGCCGGCTGTGGAAATTTCGACCCCCTATCACAGCAACTGGCTCGACAATACCAAGGCAAGGATGCTGCTCGGCTGGCACCCTGTTGTCGATGCCGAACTCCTTATCCAACGCGCCTGGGCTTATTCCCGAGCGCCCGATGATCCGCGCCGTGTCTGGTACCCAGGGTAGCACATGCGCGCCAAGTAATATCCCTCGCCGGCTCCGGGTCGGTCCGCATGTGACCGTCCAGGCAACGCCCAAGCCAAGGATATGTACCGCCCGCGGCGAACGACTGTTCGAGGGCATTCAGAAACGTTGGGGAGCAGGGTCGTGTCTGTGCTCCCAAAAATGGGAGGATGGACAATGAAACTGAAACTTGCCGTCTCGCTTGCCATGCTGGCTTCCGGTCTGGCTGGCCCCGCTGTCGCTCAAGACAAACCCCAGTTGGCTTTCGTCGTGAACGCGGCCTCCGACTTCTGGAAACTCGCCGAAGCCGGGGTCAAGAAGGCTCAAGCGGAATTGCCGGGCTACGAACTGCAGTTCCGCTACCCGGCCCAGGGTACCGCTGCCCTGCAGAACGCCCTGATGGATGATCTTGTCGCTGCCGGTACCGATGCAATTATGATATCTTCGGCTGATCCGAAGAATTCCATCGACGCATTCAACCGCATTGCAGCGCAGGTGCCCCTGTTTACCACCGACAGCGATGCGCCCAACAGCAAGCGCATCGCCTATCTCGGCTCTTCCAACACCCAGGCAGGTGTTCAGGCCGGCGAAATCGCCGTTGCTGCGATGCCCGAAGGCGGAAAATGTACGGGTTTTGTCGGGTTCCTGGGAGCGGACAATGCAGTCGAACGTATCGCCGGGTTCCGCAAGGCCGTCGAAGGATCCGGGATCGAGCTCGTTGACGTGCGCGGAGACGACGTGGATTTTGCTCGAGCCCGGTCGAACGTCGATGACGTGCTTGCCGCAAACCCAAACATCACCTGCATGGTGGGGTTTTATTCTTATAACCCTCCCAAGATTTACGAGGCTCTCCAGGCTGCGGGCAAACTCGGGGCGATCAAGGTCATCGCATTCGATGAGGATCCGGTTACCCTCGGGGCGGTCCGCGAAGGCAGCTTCGCCGGCACCGTCGTACAGGACCCCTACCAGTGGGGCTATCAGGGCATGCATCTGATGGCGAAATATCTCGAAGGGGACAAATCGGGTATTCCTGCGGACGGCCTTATAATCGTTCCGACGAAAGTCATCAAAGCATCCAATGTCGATGCCTTCGAGAAGGAACTCAAAGAGCGCATTGGCGGGTAAAACTCTTCCCGGTCGGCGCTGCGGCATCGGGCTCGGGCCTCGCCGGGCCCGGTGTGCGCTTGTCACTTCGTATATCCGCTCAACGGGCCGAAGCATCACTGTTGCTGCAAAATCAGATGGCCACGACTTATGATGACTAAAGAGGATCCGAAGCGCCCCCTGTTGGTGCTCGAGAACATTTCCAAGGCCTATACCGGCGTCGTGGCGCTCTGCAATGTGTCCATCACGGTCATGGCCGGCGAAGTGCTGGCTCTGATCGGAGAGAATGGAGCCGGCAAATCCACGCTGATGAAGATTCTTGGGGGTGTCGTCCAGCCCAGCTCGGGTCATATCATTATCGATGATGTGCGATGCGACGGATTTTCGGTGACTGAGTCCCAGTCCGCGGGGATCGCGTTCGTACATCAGGAGCTCAACGTATTCGACAATCTCGACGTGGCCGCCAACATGTTTCTGGGCCGCGAAATACGTAAAGGTTTCCTCAGACTGCTGGATGTAAAGGCCATGCGTGCCGCAGCCGAACCGCTTTTAAGGCGCGTCGGTGCCACGTTCGAGGCCGACACCCCGGTCGCTGCTCTGTCACTCGCCGAGCGGCAATTGCTCGAGATCGCCAAGGCGCTCTCCATCAAGGCGCGCATCATCATCATGGATGAACCAACCTCGTCGCTCACCTTGTCGGAAACGAAAACGCTGATGAGCGTCGTTGCCAGCCTCAAGGCCGAGGGCATCGCGGTCATCTACATATCGCACCGCCTGAGCGAGATCGAGGAATGCGCCGACCGCGTCTTCGCTCTGCGCGACGGCAAGGCCGCCGGTGAACTCTACAGGACGGAGATCCATCATGATGCCATGATCCGCATGATGATCGGGCGCGACCTTCATTCCCTGTATTCGCCGCCGTCACGCCCTGCCGGCAGGCCCATCCTGTCCTTAAAGGCCGTTAGAACCCGCGCGAGACCACGGGCCCTTGTCGACTTCGATATCCACGATGGCGAAATTCTGGGAATGGCCGGACTGGTGGGCGCGGGACGGACAGAATTGGGCGAAGCCATTTTCGGCATCGACGCCATTGTCGAGGGCCAGATCACGCTGGCGGGCAAGCCGTTCAGGGCCGCGTCGCCGCATGACGCCATCCAGGCCGGCGTCTATCTCGTGCCGGAGGATCGGAAACGGACGGGCCTCGTGCTCGAAGCGGCAATCTGTGAAAATATCTGCCTCGCCGATCTCGCAGCCGTGTCGCGCAACGGCTTGGTTTCGCAGAGCGCGGTCAAGGCGCGTGCCGAGGATCAGCGTATAAAACTCGGAATCAGAACCACCGATGTCATGCGCAGAACCGCGGAACTCTCTGGCGGCAATCAGCAAAAGGTTGTGCTGGGCAAATGGCTTTCGATGCGACCGGCGCTGGTCATTTTTGACGAGCCCACCCGCGGCATCGATGTCGCCTCCAAGGCGGAGATCTACAGGCTCATGCGTGCTCTGACCAACGCCGGCGTCGGCGTCCTGATGATCTCCAGCGACATGGAAGAGGTGATCGGCGTGTCGGACCGTATAGTCGTATTGCGAGAAGGGGAAATCGCCGGATCGCTATCGCGGCCGGAATTCTCCGAACACAATATTCTCAAGCTCGCTGTCGGCGCAAACTAGGAAACAGACCGATGCATAAAAAAGACTTGGGATTGGCAGTCCTGATCATAATTGTAGGAGCGGTCGTTTATCTGCGAAATCCGCTATTCCTCTCGCCGATCAATCTGGGCAATACGGCAAACCTCATCGGTCTGTTCGGCCTCTTCGCCATCGGGCAAGGCTTTGTCATCATGACCGGTGGTATCGACCTCTCGGTCGGCTCGATGATAGCACTGCTCGGCGTCCTGTTTGTCGACATGGTGGGAAAGTTCGGCGTCCCGTGGCCGGTGGCAATCCTTGCCGTCCTCGTGATCGGAACGCTTCTTGGGCTGGCTCATGGGCTGCTAATCACCAAGCTCAAGATGCAACCCTTCGTCGTGACGCTGTGCGGCCTGCTGATCTATCGCGGCGCCGCGCGCGGCTACACAGGAGAAGCCACTGCCGGCTTTCCCTTCGGCACCAGGTACCCCGCGCTGGAATGGCTGACGATCGGGCGCACTTTTGGAGTTCCACACTCCTTTTATGCCATGATAGTCATCGGCATAATCTGTTGGTTCCTGCTTCATCGCTCGGTCTTTGGCCGACATTTGCAGGCTGTGGGCAAGAATGAGGACGCAGCGCGCTACTCTGGCATCCGCACCGGTTTCGTTATCACGACCGCCTATGTGATCTGCGCGGTGCTGACCGCCGTTGCTGCGGTTTACTTCGCCATGTTCACCAGATCGGTGCAGCCCTCGTCACATGGCAACTTCTACGAACTCTACGCAATTGCCGCCGCCGTCCTCGGCGGCTTCTCGCTTCGTGGCGGAGAAGGCTCGATCATCGGCGTCGTGTTGGGGGCGGTCCTGCTTCAGGAATTGCAGAACCTCGTCAATCTTTTAGGCATCCCCTCCTCGCTGAACTTCGCGGTAATGGGAACGGTGATTCTCGCCGGGGTTCTCGCAGATCAGCAGTTCAACCGCTATCGGGCCAAGCGAAGGGCCGCAATGGCGCTCGGCATACTGAACAGGCAAGCCTCCCCGCCCCCACAGGCGGACAGCTATCCATCAGGCCACCATAACTAACGAATTGCGAGATCGCCTGCCGGCGTGCATTCGCCAGCACAAAAGATGCCTGAAGCCGCTCCTTTCGATATCAGGATCCTCCCCGATGCCCCTAAGTTTGAGGGGGAGGTCCGACCATATAATGCCTCTCACCGCGCCGGCAGAGGTAAACTTCGCGTTCCGGATTGGCCTCAATAACGAAGCCCGAACTACGAAGCATTGCCTCCGTTGCGGCCTTGTTGGGAATGAACCAGTTGGTCGGGTCGGAGGCGTAGCGTTCTTCGATGAAAAAGAGCTTCGGATAGTCCGGGCGATCGAAGACGGCCCATTCCGAAAAATCATAGTCTTCCTGGAGATCGGGGATGCGTTCGTCCCCCCGCTGAAGACACTGAAAAAGCATCAGATCTCCAACGACGTGTTCGTAAAGCAGGTCAAGCGCCAGGAGCGGATGGCGAAGGTGGTAGAGCACCCCCATGAAAATCACCAGGTCGAAGTTTTCGTTCAATTTGCCGACTTCATAGATCGACATCTGCCGGAACTCGACATCGAGCCCGCTATGTTCGGCAGCAAAGTGGGCCTGGCGGAGATAGTGAGGATCGGAGTCGATGCCCAGCACGCGGCCGGCATTTCGTCGTTTCATTTCCAGCGAATAAAATCCGGCATTGCAGCCGATATCGAGAACGCTGCGCCCTTCCAGATCGTCTGGAAGGGCGTGCTGGAAATTTTTCCACTTGAAGGCCGGATAATCCCCGAGAAAGTGGTTCGGTGCGGTCTCGACGCCTTGAATCCGCATGTTGTGAAACCAGGGACCGAGCTCGGCGATCTCGCGTTGCAGGCTGTGGTTCTCCCTGCTCTTTCTTGCCTCCACCCTTAAGCCCTCACATCCATTTCGTAAGCAGATGATTGCCGAACGGCCTGCCAGGACGGTTTTCCGGCACCAGTTCCAAGCACGACCGTGAACCAGTCCGCGGTGTGCCGCAGCCCTTCCGAAAGAGGGACCTTTGGCTCCCATCCTAGGAGTTCCTTGGCGCGTAAAATGTCCGGGCGACGCCGTTGCGGATCATCCGCGGGCAAAGGTTTATAAGCCGGCTTGGCCATGGTGGGCGCGATTGCCATCACCATCTCGGCAAGTTCGTTGATGGTGAATTCGCCCGGATTGCCGAGATTGACCGGCATGCCGGGATTCGGATCGACATCCATCAACGCCATCAAACCCGTGACAAGATCGCTGACGTAACAAAATGAGCGGGTCTGCTCGCCGGTGCCGTAGATGGTAAGCGGCTTACCCGAAATCGCCTGGACGAGAAGGTTGGAGATGATGCGACCGTCGTTCGGCTGCATGCGCGGTCCGTAGGTGTTGAAAATCCTGGCGACGCGAACATCGACCCTTTCCGCCCGGAGCATGTCGAAGCAAAGGGCCTCGGCCGCCCGTTTGCCTTCGTCGTAGCAGGCGCGAGGGCCGATGCAATTGACATTGCCGCGGTAGTCCTCACGCTGGGGATGTTCCACCGGATCCCCGTAAACCTCGCTTGTTGAAGCCTGCAGGAATGAAGCGCCATCCCGTTCCGCAAGCGCCAGCAGGTTTCCGGTGCCCGCAACGCAGGTCATCATCGTATGGACGGGATCGGCTTGATACTGGGGCGGTGAGGCCGCGCAAGCGAGGTTGTAGATCTGATCCAAGGGCTCGTCGATCTCGTGGAATTCGCAGATATCCTTCTCGATCAGCCGAAAGCCGGGATGGTTCATCAGCGGGCGGATATTGTCTTTCGAACCGGTAATATAACTGTCGACGCATATCACCCGATCGCCGCGCGCAAGCAGGGCGTCGCAGAGATGCGAACCGACAAAGCCGGCCCCTCCGGCGACAAGAACGGTTTTACCATTTCCGGTTCCGGTTCTTTGCAGCATTACAATCTCCTCAAGCTGAAACGGGCTGAAATGTGGATTCTGTTCGGGACATTCGCTGAGGCCAATCTCCGAGCGCCGCTATAAGTTCGCGGGCGCGGGCAATACCGGTATGGCTCTGCACGACCACACTCCTCGCGTTTTTGGCTAGCGACCGGCGGTGCCCCTCATCCAATCCTGTGAGCGCCTTGACCGCATCCTCCGTCCGCTTGGCGACGATGATCGCTTCGCTGTCAGGCAAAAGCTCATCAAGTCCTCGCCAATGGTCGCTAATGATCGGGGTTCCGCAGGCGGCAGCCTCGAAAAGCCTGACACTCGGCGACCAGCCGGCTGCAATCATGTCCGACCGGGTGACATTGAGCGTGAAGCGTTGCCGGCTGTAGAAGCTCGCATGCTCGCTCGGCGGAAGGTGCTCGATACGTTCGACATTAGCCGGCCAGTCGATCTCATGGGGATATTGCGGCCCAGCCACCACAAACCGCAGTCGCGGCAGTCGCCTTGCCGGTTCAATGAGAAGCCTCTCCAGTGTCGGTTGGCGATCCGGGCTGTATGTACCAAGATAACCGAGATCCCAGCGGAAGGCCTCCTGGGTATTATGATACCTTTCAACATCCACAGAACAGTAGAGGGCTACCGCCTTCCTTGCTCCATATCGCTGTTCCAGACGCGGAAGAACCTCTCCTCCAGAGAAGGAGAAATAGGCATCGAAGAGGGGAATCTGCCGCCGGGCAAGATATTCCTCATCACCTCGATCGAGCTTCGCGAGCGTAACGGGAGTATCGATATCGTAGAAGCAAAACCGCTTGGGCTGCAATGCGGCGACTGCATCAATGACCGCCACTCCTTCCGGCACATAGGAGCCGATAATCACCGCGTCCGCATTATGAAGGCGGCCTGCATGGGAGCCGATCATTCCAGCAATATCGGAATAGTAGGCGAGTTCGCAGAAGTCGGGATCCGGCAGGTCGCGCCTTGTGGCATACCAGGGCACGTCCCGTTCGAGGAACAGCACCCGGTGCCCGCCCGCCTGCAATCCACGGATCAGCGCGCGAAAGGTCGTGGCATGGCCATTGCCCCAGGAGGAGGAGAGCGAGAGACCGAGGAAAACGATGTTCAATGGCTTTGTCATTCAGCCGCCTCCATCCGGGCACCGGCATGGGCGCGGAAGATCGCATCCACCTCTTCGGCACGATGGGCATAGGTGTGATCGGCAAGTACCCGTGCAAGCGCCCTCTCACCAATCGTCTTTGCTCTTTCCTGCGTGAGGCCGGAGAGAATATCGGCAACGTCGCGGCCGTCGCGTGCGACCAGGATTTCCTCCTCAGGCTTGAGGAACAAGTCGATGCCTTCCCAATGATCGGTAATCAGACAAGCTCCCGCCCCAGCCGCCTCGAAAACACGCGTTGCCGGCGAAAACCCGTTTTCCGCCATGCTGGCACGAGAAATATTGAGAACGGCCTTCGGCGTGACATTGAAGGCGTTGTGGTCTCGGGTGGAAACGTGCCCGATATATTTTACGTTCGAAGACTTCGGCTTTCCTTCCCAGCCGGAGCCGCCAAGCAGGAACGTCTGACCTGGGAGTTGGGCAGCCGGTTCGAAGAAAAACTGCTCTACCCGCGCCTCGCGGTCCGGCAGGCGGTTGCCGAGAAAACCGAGATCGGCAGAAAAGCGTGGATCCTGTGGCGCCGGATGATGGGTTTCGGGATCGAGAGCGTTGTAAATGGGCACACAAATTGCCGCGCCCATGGAGCGATAAGCGTTCACGACGGGTTCGCCGCCCCCATAGGTGAGCACAAGATCGATGTCGATCAAGGCCTTGCGAAGCGGCTGATCCGGGGCGGCCCGCAAGTCGGCAAGCGTGGCCGGCGCATCAACGTCCCAGAATATTTTCAGGGCCGTCTGGCGTGCATTCTGGAGAACCCTCTCAAGGAGGCGATCATCTTCGAAACCGACGCCGCTCGCCTTGACGACGATATCCGCCTCGGCAGCTTCGGCAGTCACCGCGTTCAAGGCATCCACCGTGCCCTCGTAGACAACCACCCTGCACCATTCCGGTGGATCGATATCCCGGTTCTTCTGGCGATCGAAGACATCCGGTTCATAGAAGGTGATGTCGTAACCTTTGGCCGCCAGGGCTCTCAATAGACCGCGATAATAGGTGGCAGCGCCATTCCAGTAGGCGGATACGAGGCTTGATCCATAAAAGGCAATCTTCATTCCGCGGCCTCCCTGACAGCGAGCTTCTGGGTCACCCTCTGCGTTCCGCATGCGGCCAATATGGAAAACAGCTCATCGACACGATGGCGGCAGGTGTGGCGCGCGCGGATGGTTTCGAGTCCAGATGACACGAGCGAGGCGGACAGGCCGGAGTCGGATAAAACGTCGCGAAGCAGTTGCATCATCTCTTCGCCGTCGCGCGCGATGAGGTAATCGCTGCCGGGCCGAAAGAGATTTTCGGCATCGTTCCAAAAGGCAGAGATCAGCGGAATGCCACAGGCCAGGGCCTCAAAGACGCGGATGGTCGGAATGCCGGGAAGGTTTTCGACATAAGGTCGACGAGGGATGTGAACCGTCACCTTGTTTTGAGCAAAGGCACGCGGTGCCTCCGCATTGGCGATCCAGCCTCCATAAGCGATCCCTGCCTCTTCGAGCGCTTGCAGCGCATGGCCGGGATAGCGCACGCCGCGTACCGTCGTCTTCAGGCCAAGTCGCCGGGACGGTTGCACGAGATATTCCATGATTTCGGCGGATCGTTCGTTGTCGCCCCAGTTGCCGATCCAGATCAGGTCGCCGACCTTTTCGATCTGCGGCAAGGGACGGAAAAGTGTATCGTCCGCAGCTTCGTGCCAGGTAAAGACGGACTTTCCCCAGCCGGCCTTGAGATAGCGTTCGCGCAGGGTTTCGCCAAAAGCTAGAACGCCGTCGTAATCGCTGAGTTTGAGGCCGGCTATATCCCCCTCGGCCGATACCGCGCGGTGATGCGTATCGTGGAAGAGCAGCGTAAATTTGCCGCCGTCGCGGCGAGCCCTTCCGATCCGTTCCACCAGTGCCGGTTCGGTCCATTCGTGGACAATTACGACATCGGCATTGGCAATCGCCTCTTCGTGCTCGAAATTGCTGCCGTAGACATAGGTTTGAAGTTCGGGGAAATTTTCATGGAATTTCTCGATCGCCATCGGCCCCTGATCTTCGACCAGACTGGTGCGGCTCCAGGCGTTTTCCGGTTCGAGCGCGAATGCTCGATGCCCTCGGCGGATGAGATCGCGCATCACGCCCCGGAGGAAATGAGCGTTTCCATGATTCCAGTCCGAAATCAGGGAATGGGTATAAAAGATGAACTTCATGATCACTCCGCTGCGGTAAGAGCTGGGCGGTTCGCCGAAAGGAGGCGTAAGTAAAGCGCCATCACCGCATCGGCCTGCGCCTCCAGACTGTACTTTTCCGATCGGACAAGCGCCTCTTCGGCAAGTGTTGTTCGCAGGGAAACGTCGCGCGAAAGCCGATTGATGGCGTCGACAAATGCCCGCGGTTCACGGGGTTCGGCAAACAAGGCAGCTCCGTCCCAGAGTTCCCCGTAGGTGGGTATATCCGCCAGCACCAAAGCGCTTCCGCTTCTGGCCGCCTCCAGCGCAACAAGGCCGAAGGGCTCGTAAACGGATGGAGATGCGACGATTGCCGCCCGAGCCATCATCGCCATAGCATCCGTGTGGGCAAGCTCGCCGCGGTGAACAGCGTTGCGAATGGGGAGATACTGGCCATTAGGTCCATGGCACGCACCCGCCATTACCAGCGGCCATTTTATCTGACCTGCTGCAGCGTCCAGGATGACGCCGTTCTTTCCATCATCCCACCAGCGGGCTGCGGCGAAGACAAAATCCTCCTTGTCCCGTGAGCGCGCTTCGACCCGGCTCGCATTGTAGACAACCTGCAATCCGTCGATCGGGCCATATGCCCGACGCAGCATCGCCGCATGGCTATGGCTCGGTGAAAGCACGGCGTCCGCGCGATCGAAGCCTTTATAATTCAGTCGAAACTGCCATTGCCACTCGTTAGGCACCGTCTGGCCGCGCACTGCGCCAAACCACGTGACGACACAGGAATGCGACACCACCACCACCGGCACCGATGTTTCCAGCCCCACGGCCTGGGAGGGCAGATTGAGATGGACGAGGTCGATATTTTCTCGTTCTATAAGATCGTTGAGGAGGCGAGGAACCTGTTTCAACGCCTCTTCATCTTCGACCAGCCAGTCGAGCGGGGCGTCCAGCCAGACGAAGCTGCCGATAGACTCCGCCTCCCGCACCTGTTCGGATGATGGTCGTGGCCCGAAAGCGGCAAACACCGTCTCGACGCCTTTCGACCGCAATCCCAACGCCAGATCGAGCCCGTAGCGCCAGACCCCGCCAACCGCATCGACGGTCATCAATACTCGGCCGAGTTCCGGCCGTCCGTCTTGTGCCGTCATGCCCGCACCTTCCGCTTTTCCGGGAGGCGCGGCCGGCCCCCGAAGCGATTGTCAGCCAACCATTCCGCTAGATGTCGCAAACCGCTCTGCCAGCGTATCCGAGCCTGCCAACCGAGTTCCTGTTCCAGCTTGCGGGTATCCGCGACGAAGTAATACTGGTCCCCAGCACGCCAATCACCGAAGCCGGTTTCCAGGGAATGGCCAGTCAGTATCTCGATCTCGCTGAGAACAGCGACGATGCTGACCGCGTTGAGGGGGCCGCCGCCGAGGTTGAACACCCCGCCCTTGACCCTCTCGATGTTGGAAAGGACCGCGCGATAGGCTGCCACCGCGTCGTCTACATGCAGGATATCGCGAACCTGCTTGCCGTTGCCATAGATGGAGATCGGCTCACCAGACAGGGCGCGGATCAGGAAATGCGCCACCCAGCCCTGGTCCTCGGTTCCGAACTGGCGCGGCCCATAGATGCAGCTCATGCGCAAGACGGCGGTGGGGATCGAATAGGACTTGGCATAGTCGAGGACATATTGGTCCGCGACACCTTTCGAGCAGCCATAGGGTGTGCAGAAATCGAGAGGTCTGTCCTCGCCGATGCCATGTGACCGCACATCCTCATGGATGGGAATATAGCGATCTTCCACTTCCACCATTTTCAGATCTTCCAGCGCACCATAGACCTTGTTGGTACTCGCGAAGATTACCGGGGCATTCCTGCCTGCCTTGCGTACGGCCTCAAGCACATTGATCGTGCCACGCGCATTCGCCTCGAAATCGTCGATCGGATGAGCAAGACTCGTGGTGACTGCGGTCTGAGCGGCCAAATGAAAGACCGCCTTGGCATCGCTGAAGGCGGCCTCGATTCCGCGCAGGTCGCGCACGTCCGCGAGCACCGGATGGACGCGCTTGCCATGACGATCCATAAGCCAGGCAAGATTCTGGTCGACGCCGGGTCGGCCCAGATTGTCGAGGATCACCACATCCTCGCCCTCCTGCAGGAAGCTATCGGCAATGTTGGAACCAATAAAACCACTGCCGCCAGTAATGACCAAAGGCGCCGCACCAGCGGTCAGATTCGGAGTCGCAAGCTGCGTCACCTCCTCGATACGCGACACGCCGCCTTCCATGAGCAGCCGGGCAAGCAGTTTCGGCTGATAGTCGTGGGTGACCGCGCCGAGGTGATAATGCCGGGGGTCGAACCACAACCCCTCCTGCACGGGTACGTTGGGGGGCACGTCACACCAGGAATACCAGTACATGCGATCGGCCGGGACGTGGAGCGCTTTCGTGAAACGCCGGGCCTGCTCCATCTCGTCGCTGCGCCAAGTCGAATATCCTGTCTCGGTAACCCAGACCTCCGCATCCCGATTGTAGCGATCGAGGATCTTGCGCATCTCGCCGAGATGCATGTCCCAGCCGCCCCAAGTGCCGTTTTCGCTGTCCCAGGTACCTGGGAAGCCATGGAAACCAACGGCGTCAACGACACCCAATACACCGCGCTCGCCCATCAGGTTCAGCCAATAGGGATCGAATGGGCAAGGTCCTCCGAGGACGGGCTTCCAGCCCCGATGTTTGGCCCAATAGGCTGCACCTCCGACCATTTCGCAAAACAGCAGAAAGTCGCTGTCCTCGCGCCAATCCCAGTCGAGCAGATTGTTTGGCTCGTTCCAAAGTTCGATATGACTGAAATGCTTTCCGTATCGAGTCAGCACATGATCGACGAAATCCGCATAGGATTTAAGATCGGACGGAGCTCCGGAAGAGCGGCCTGTCCGCGAGAGGGAAGGCGGCGTATAATGAATACAAGGCAGAAGATCGATCTCCTTGCCAAGCTTGGGGAGTAGCCAGTCAAACCATTCCTCCCCACCCGATGCGAGATACTCCGCCCAGGACAGATGGGTGCGCAGATAGCTTGCTCCGCTTGCGAGGATCCCGGGAAGGATCTGCTCCGTCCGCTCGAATTCACCCGGGCGAAACCATTCAACGAAACCATAGGACCGATGGTTGCCCGCGCGGGGTGACGAAGAACCTGCGGCGCTCATGATACCAGCCCCCGCTCTTCGAGCTGCCGCTTCATCTCGGCGCCGCGATCGATCGCGCCCGCATTTCGGACCCAGTCGGCAAAAGGCCTCAGCGAATTTTCCAAACGATGCGCCGGCTCAAAACCAAGAAGCTCACGCGCCTTGGAAATATCGGCGAAGCAGTTGCGGATGTCGCCGGAGCGGGCCTTGTTCATGATGTCCGGCCGGATGTGGGGTACATCCATGGCATCGGCCAGCAACGTTGCGACCTCGGCGATGGTATAGGCCTGGCCGCTGCCGACATTGATGACATGCCCCGCGGCATTCGGCTTTTGGAGAGCCAGCCGGAACGCACGCGCGACGTCACGGACATGAACGAAATCGCGCCGCTGCTCGCCGTCTTCGAAAATCATCGGCGGCTGGCCGTTGGCGAGCCGTGAAGCGAAATTGGCAAGCACCCCGGTATAGGGATTGGATAAAGCCTGCCCTGCACCGAAGACGTTGAACAAACGAAGCGCTACCGCCTCGACGCCATAAGCTTCGCCGAAGATCAACACTTGCTTTTCCTGCGCGTATTTTGTCAGCGCATAGATCGATGCGAGATCGACGGGCTTTTCCTCATCGGTCGCGACTGGTATCAGGGCTTCGCCAATGGGGCTGCGCGGATTCCATTGCCCTGCCTTGATGCTCTCGCTCCTGCGGCGAACGAGATCCAGCTGATGTCCATCTTCGGTGCGATATCGCCCTTCGCCATATACGCTCATCGATGAGGCGACGACGATGCGCTTGATCGGACGGCCGATCATAGCTTCCAGAAGAACCGCGGTCCCGAGGTCGTTGCCGCCAACATAACGGGCGATCTCGTACATGGATTGGCCTACACCAACTTCCGCCGCGAGATGAATGACGCCTTCCACGCCCTCAAGGGCCTTCTCCACCACCGGCTTGTCCCGAACGTCGCCGCGAAAGACTTCCGCCGCATCAGGCACCGACGCTTCCCCATCACCGTGAACTTGGTCGATGAACGCGTCGAGGATACGCACCTCATATCCGTTATCGAGAAGTTCCTCGGCCACATGACGGCCGATAAAGCCGCAGCCACCAGTTACAAGAATTGCCGCCATTGTACTTCCTAGATGTATGGAAAAAAGCTTCTGATGCTGGCCGAACAGCGGTCAGGAACAAAAGTTCCTTCATCAATGACATCTTTGTGTTCTATGACTTCATCAATGACATCTTCCGATGCGGCAGGAACCGTAAGCAGAGTCTCCGGTTAGGGCAGAAATTCACACGCCATGACGGGATAGAGATGTGACCGCTCAAAAAAAGGAACAGGCGCCCGCCTCCGATGGCCCTCGGATGGCGCAACCGATCTCCGCCGTTCTGGACCGCAATATCAATGCACTCATTCAGCGGCGCGCCGCCGAGCAGGGGACAATGTCGCTGCAGGAGCGGATCGCTGAGGCAATGACAAATTTTGCCGGCAGCATGCTCTTTGTGTACCTCCACGCGATCGTCTTCAGCCTCTGGATCCTTGTGAATGTGGGATGGCTGCCGGTCCTGCCTGCTTTCGACCCGTCACTTGTCATCCTGGCGATGGTGGCTTCGGTCGAGGCGATCTTCATTTCTACGTTCGTGCTGATCAGCCAGAACCGCATGGCCGCCGTAGACGACAGACGCGCCGACCTCAGCCTGCAGATCTCGCTTCTCAACGAGCACGAGACGACAAAATTGATCGCGATGGTATCCGCTATCACCGACAAGCTCGGCATCGAAACGGAAGTCGACCAACAGGAAATCGACGAGATGAAGCAGAACGTACCGCCCGAGGTGGTCATGGAAGAGATCGAGCGGCAGAGAGATCATTAAGCAAGCATCATCTTCTATGACTTCATCTTCTTCAACTTCTTCCGGAACTCTGTCTCGCATCTTTTAGTTCTGATGGATGGAGAGGTGATCGGGCGGTGGGAAAAGGATAAGATCTGCATGGATAGCACGGCGATGCGGCGCCCGCAGGAGATGAAGGCCGCACTTTTAACTGGACCCGGCAGGATCGCTGTGGAAGCCCGATCACTCCCTGAACCGGGGCCTCATGAGGTCAGAATCAGGCTGGAGGGCTGCGGGGTCTGCGCTTCCAATCTCGGCCCTTGGGCAGGGCCTGACTGGATGACCTTTCCAACAGAACCCGGCGGTCTCGGTCACGAGGGCTGGGGTTATATCGATGCGGTCGGATCAGATGTTCACAGTGTCGGGGTGGGCGACCGGGTCGCGGCACTATCCTACCATGCCTACGCCACGTATGACATCGCTGACGAGACGATGGTCGTGCCTCTGCCGCCGGCGCTGAACGGCAAACCGTTTCCCGGGGAACCGCTCGGTTGCGCAATGAACATCTTCCGCCGCAGCGGAATAACGGCCGGCCAAACCATCGCGATCATCGGTATCGGTTTTTTGGGCGCGCTCCTGACCCAGATCGCGTCGAAGGCCGGCGCCCGGGTGATCGCTATCTCGCGACGACCGTTCTCGCTCGAAATAGCCGAACGAATGGGAGCGGCCGAGACGATCGCCATGGACGACCACTGGCGCATCATCGAGGACGTGCGGAAACTCACCGACGGGCGCTTCTGCGATCGCGTTATCGAGGCCGTCGGCAAGCAATGGCCGCTCGATCTTGCCGCCGAATTGGCGATGGAGCGTGGCCGGCTGATCATAGCCGGGTACCACCAGGACGGGCCCCGGCAAGTCAACATGCAGCTCTGGAACTGGCGCGGGCTGGATGTCGTCAACGCGCATGAGCGTGATCCGGCCACTTATGTTCAGGGTATTCGCGAAGCGGTCGACGCCGTCGCGACCGGCCAGCTCGACCCCTCGTCCCTCTATACACATACCTACCGTCTGGACCAACTCGACCAGGCGCTGAACGATACCCGCGATCGTCCGCAAAATTTCCTCAAGGCACTGGTGATGTACGATGAATGAAATGCTTGCTGAGAGAACACTCTCGGTCTCTCCGAAACCGGTTCGGCTCGGCTTTCTCGGCGTCGGTTGGATCGGCCGACATCGCATGCAGGCAATCCTCGATACCGGCGTCGCTGAAGCGGTCGCGATCGCCGATCCGTCGCCCGAGATGACCGCAGAAGCAAAAAAGCTCGCACCCGACGCCATCCTGGCCGAGAGCCTGGATGAATTATTGACCTGCGATATCGACGGGATCGTCATCGCCACCCCAAGCGCACAACATGCGGCACAGTCGATCAAGGCGCTGGAGGCCTGCGTCGCCGTCTTCTGCCAAAAGCCGCTGGGACGCACAGCTAGGGAGGCCGCAGCCGTCGTGCATAGAGCAAGAGAGGCCAACCGCTTGCTCGGGGTCGACCTCTCCTATCGTCATACCGCGAGCATGAACCGGATCCGGGAAGTCATACGGACAGAAGAACTGGGCAAGATATTCGCAGCCGATCTCGTGTTCCATAACGCCTACGGGCCTGACAAGCCTTGGTTCTACGATAAGAACCTATCGGGTGGTGGCTGCTTGATGGATCTTGGCGTCCACCTGGCCGACATGGCTCTCTGGTCGCTGGACTTCCCGACTATTGTATCAGTCTCCGGTCACTTGATGGCCGGCGGTCGGCCGATCGCCGTAGACGATCATCAGGTCGAGGATTACGGCGTCGCGAGCCTGACGCTCGACAATGGAACGGTTATCCGCCTCGCCTGCTCATGGCGTTTGCAGGCCGGCTGCGAGGCGATTATCGAAGCCAGCTTCTACGGCACCGGCGGCGGGATATCGATGCACAACGTCGAAGGGTCGTTTTACGATTTCATGGTCCAACGCTTCCACGGGACGTCGCGCGAAGTCCTCATCCGGCCTCCCGACGATTGGGGCGGACGAGCGGCAGCGGACTGGGTCCGAAAGCTGGCAGCTGGAGAAGGGTATGATCCCGGCTGCGAAAGGCTTGTTAACGTAGCCGAGGTGATCGACCGCATCTACGCGGTGTCAGCTCGTCCCCGAACGGGCTCGGATCATACGGCGGCCTGACCCTTTCGTTGGGCGAACGAACCCACTGGGTCCGCCTCCCGTCCGCGACAAATGTCGCAAGCGCTCGTCGACTGAATGCCGCTACGCTAACCTATCCGCCTCCCCTCATCATCGAACAGGTGAATGTGCTCAGCCGGGAACGCCACCATGATCGAACCTGTGACAGCCAGTGCCTGCCGATCCAGCGTGAAGACCTTGAAGGCTATGCCATGCAGCGAAAGATGCAGGATAATGCCGAATCCGGTCGGCTCAATGAGCTCGACAAGGGCGCGCCTGCCGCTTCCATCGTTGGTGATCACCACATGCTCCGGCCGGATGCCCAGTGTGAGACTGCTTCCTTCCGGGGTGGATCCGGGGACGCTGGCCTCGATCTGGCTTCCATCCTTCAATCGCAACGCCCCACCTGAATAGGTCACGTCGAGGAAATTCATCCCGGGCGAGCCGATGAAGCCCGCAACGAACAGATTGGCTGGCCGGTCGTAGAGATCGAGAGGGCTTCCAACCTGCTGCACCACGCCGGCATGCATTGCGACAATGCGGTCCGCTAGCGTCATCGCCTCGATCTGGTCGTGCGTCACGTAGATTGATGTCGCCTTCAGGTCGGCATGCATCTTCTTGATCTCGGCCCGCATCTGCTCGCGCAGCCGGGCGTCGAGGTTGGACAGCGGTTCGTCGAACAGGAAAGCCTTCGGCTGGCGCACGATGGCGCGGCCCATTGCGACACGCTGGCGCTGGCCGCCGGAAAGCGCCTTCGGGCGGCGTTCCAGAAGCGATTCGAGCCCGAGCTTGGCCGCCGCGCCGGCAACGGCCGCGCCGATCTTTTCCTTTGCCATTTTCCGGAGCCGCAGGCTGTAGCTCATGTTGCCGGCAACGTTCATATGTGGATAAAGCGCATAGGACTGGAACACCATGGCGAGGTCGCGGTCCTTCGGATGCAGGTCGTTAACCCGGTTTCCGGCGATGCGGATCTCACCCTTGCTGACGCCTTCCAGTCCGGCAATCATCCTGAGCAAGGTGGACTTGCCGCAGCCCGAGGGGCCGACCAGGACGATGAATTCCCCGTCGCGAATGTCGAGGTCGATGCCATGCAGCACGGAGACATGGCCGTAGGATTTTTCGAGTTTTTCGATCTCAATCGATGCCATTTGACTAACCCTTGACCGCGCCGGCCGTCAGACCCTGGACGAGGTAACGCTGGATGAGGAGGAAAAAGAGCCCGGCCGGGATGAGGGCGAGGACGCCGGCTGCCATCATCTGGCCGAAGTCGACCGAGAATTTCGAAACGAAGGTCAGGAGACCCACCGGGAAGGTGGCCGCAGCGTTGCCGTTGATCAACATCAACGCGAAGAGAAGCTCGCTCCAGGCGGCGGTGAAGACGAAACCAAGCGTCGCGGCGATGCCTGGCAGCGTCAGCGGCAGGATGATCTGCCGGAAGGCCGTGAACTTGGTTGCGCCGTCGATCATCGCCGCCTCTTCCAGGTCCTTCGGAATGCCGTCGAAGAAGGACTGCATCAGAAACGTGGCGAAGGGCACGTTGAACGCCGAATAAACGAATACCAGCCCCGTCAGGCTGTTGGTGAGGCCCAGCGGCGAGAGGATTTTGAAGATCGGCGCGACCAGCATGACCAGCGGAAACATCTGGGTCAGCAGCATCAGCGCGACGATCCAGTATTTCGCGCGGAAGCTGAAGCGGGAGAGAGCATACCCGGAAAGCGATGCGCAGACGGTGACGACCACGGCCGTCGATCCCGAGACGATCAGGCTGTTCTTGAAGAAGGTCGGAAAGGAGCTGTGCCGGAGCACGAAGCCATAATGATCGAACGTCGTGCGCGAGGGCCACATCCGCACGCCTTCCGAATAAAGAAGATCGTTTGGCGTCACCGACACTTTCAGCAGCCAGAACAGCGGGAAGAGCGCAAAGGCGATGTAGCAGAGGATCGCAATGCGATGCGCGACAGTCGGCAGAAGGGACTGTTTCATGGGTTCAATCCTTGTTCAGCAAGGTCTGCCGCAGCAGGATGATCAGCATCGAATAGGCGAGCAGCAGCACGAGCAGAACCAGCGCGATCGCCGACGCGTAGCCGAAATCAAGTGCCTTGAAGGCCTGGGTGAAGATGTAGCTGGCGACGATCTGGGTGCGGTCGGCGGGACCGCCGCCGGTCATGACGACGATGAGGTCGGCGAAATTTGAGATCCAGACGGTTCGCAAGAGCACGGTAATGGCAATCGTCGGCGCGAGAAACGGCAGGGTGATCGAAAAGAACCGCTGAAACCAGTTGGCCCCGTCGATCGACGCCGCCTCGTAGAGATCGCGCGGGATCGCCTGCAGCGCGGCGAGCAGGGTGATGGCGAAGAACGGGATGCCCCACCAGACATTCGCAACGATCGGTCCCCACATCGCATACTGCGGGTCGGAGAGGATGTTGCCCGGTTGCGACATCAGGCCGAGCCCGAACAGCCAATGCGGCAACGGTCCGATCACCGGGTTGAAAAGCCACGCCCAATTCAGGCCGGCGAGGAATGAGGGCACAGCCCAAGGAATGAATACGAGCGCTTGGACAAGGCCTCTCCCCCAAAAAGGCTTATCGAGCAGCAGGGCAAGGATAAGCCCGAAGACAAACTGCAAGAAGACGGAAGCGCCTGTCCACCACACGGTGTTTCTCAAGGCGCCATAGAAGGCGGCGTCCCTGGAAAGTTCTCGAAAATGCTCAAGGCCGATAAACCCTCCAGAAAACGGATTGAGCAGTTGGATATCCCGAAACGCATAGGAAATGCCGATGACCAGCGGCACCAGCATGACCACAACGATCAGGATCAGCGACGGGGCGCTATAGAGATAGGGCTCGCAAGCATGCGCGAGCCGCGTCAGCCACGGCCTGCGGTCGTGGTCCCTGCCAAGCGTATCGGCGGTGATGGTCATCGATGGTCGGCTTTCCGTGTGTTCTTCAATTGGTGGCACAACCTGCGGCCCCCTCACCCGGCCTCCGCTAACGCTCGGCCACCCCCTCCCCTAGAGGAGAGGAGAACCGGAGGCATTACAGCAACTTCCCTTCTCCCCATCGGGGAAAAGGTGCCGGCAGGCGGATGAGGGGGCTTCGGGTTCGGAGCCCGATCGCTTACTTCTTCGCCAGATGCTTCTGCTGCGCCTTGGTGAGATATTCAGCCCACTGGTCGGCAAGCTGCTTCGGGGTGATGTCGCCGAGAAGCGCCTGCTGTGAGGTCTTGATTGCCAAGGAATCCTTGAAGAAGGCAAACTCTTCCAGATAGGTCGGCATCACCGTCGGCACCGTGTTCGGATCGGCAAGTTCCTCAAACCAGCCCTTGAACTGGTCGCCCGCGTAGAACGGGTCCTGTTCGGCGGACGTATAGGCCGGCAGGGCGCCGATCTTCTTGTTCCACTCGAGATTACCTTCCTTACCTTCCAGCGTCGCGATCAGCTTCCACGACAGATCCTTGTCTTTCGTCGTGGAGAACATCGACCAGCCGGCATAACCGATGGTCGGGAAGGACTTGCCGTCAGGTCCTTTCGGCAGCGGGATGACCCCAAAATCCTCCTTCTTCATGCGCTCGGCGATCGCGATCAGCGCGTCCGGATCCTGATCGAGGAAGGCGCAGGTGCCGGAATAGAAGCCGGCGACGACTTCGTTGAAGCCCCAGTTGACGCTGTCCTTCGGTGCGTACCCCTTTTTGTAGAGATCGACCATCCACTCGATGCCCTTGGCCCAGCCTTCGCTGTTCATGGTCGAGGTACCGTCTTCCTTGAAATATTTGTTGTCGCCGGCCATCGAGGCGGCGAAGATCATCCAGCCGTTCAGGCCGCCGGGGCCACCGCGCATGCAGTAGCCATATTTGCCAGGCAGTTTGGAGACGGCTTCGGAGGCCTTGGTGAACTCGTCCATGGTCTTCGGCGGTTCCTTGACGCCTGCCTGCTCGAGCAGCTTCTTGTTGTAGAACATGGCACGTAGATAGAAGCCGTAAGGCAGCATATAGGCGGTCTTCTTGACGTCGCGGCCGAGTTCGAGCGCCCGGGGCGTCAGTTCCTTGGTCTGCTCCCACTTCGCAAGATAGGGCTCGAGGCTCTCCAGCATTCCGTTGTTGGCGTAGAGCGACAGCCAGGTATCGGGCATTTCCATCACGTCCGGCGTGTCGCCGGCGGAAACCATGGTCGCGAATTTCTGAAAGGCCTCGTTCCACGGCAGCGAGATGATCTCGACCTTGGTGCCGGGATTGGCGGCTTCAAACTTCCCGACAATCGACTTCAGCGTTTCGGTGCGCTCCGGGCTGGTGATGACTTCGACCAGCTTGAGTGTGGTATCGGCCAGCGCGCTGCCGGCCATCAGCGTGGCAAAAAGTACGGTTGTTATTAGCGTCTTCATTGTCGTTCTCCCAGTTGTTATCGGTTGATGCTTTAAGAGGCGACGGCGATCGCCTCCTGAAGATCGCTCCACAGCGCCTCGGTTCCCTCGAGGCCGACATGGAGACGGACGGACCGCGCATGAATGCCGAAGGCATGCGCGGAATTCGGCTGGGCCTTCTGTTGCAGGACCACTTCGCCTGGCACGATCAGGCTTTCGTGGCCGCCCCAGCTGACGCCGAGCTTGAAGAATTTGAGGTGGTCGGCAAAAGCGCGGATATCGACGCCGTCGCGGAAGATGAACGAGAAGAGGCCCGACGTGCCGTTGAGCCCCGCCGGAAGCCGGTTCGCCAAGCCCGGATGGCAGACCTTTTCCACCACGTCGAGTTCCTGCAGGCGGCGGGCGATAGTGAGGGCTGCAGCCTCATGTGCCTTCATGCGGATCGGCAGCGTCCTGAGCCCGCGGATCAGGAGCCACGCGTCGAAGGGCGAAAGTTTGCCGCCGAGATAGGGATAGGCCTCGGCCTTCAGCCGGGCGATCATCTCCTTGGACCCCGCAACGACGCCTGCGACGACATCGCTGTGGCCGCCGAGATATTTCGAGGCCGAATGGATGACGAGATCTACCCCTAGAGTTATCGGCCGCTGGAAGAAGGGGCTCGCCCAACTGTTGTCGATCATCGACACTGCGCCATGTTTCCTGGCGAGCGCCGCCAGCGAACCGACGTCATGGGCTTCCATCACCCAGCTCGTCGGGCTTTCCATGTAGAAGACCTTGGCGCCCGGTAGCGCTTTGGCGACAGCCTCCTCGTCGCGACCGTCGACATAGGTGACTTCGATCCTCATCCGCTTAAGGATGGTGCCGAACAGCCGGAATGCGTCGGGATAAACGTGCTTCACCGCCACGATCCGGTCACCCGGTTCGACAAAGCTCAGCACAGCAGACGAGATCGCCGACATGCCGCTCGCAAAACCGAGCGCGTCTTCCGCCCCTTCGAGCTTCGCCAGCATTTCCTCGAAGGCGCGAACGGTTGGGTTGAGGCCGCGCGTGTAGATCGGCCGCACCTTCTCACCGCGATAGGCGGAGATCATGTCGTCGTAGTCGGAGAAGGTGAAGAGCGAGGTCTGGAAGATCGGCGGAACCACCGCCTCTGCGAAATTGCCGTCGTCATGGGCGGTGATCAGCGAAGCGAGTTCGAATGGGTCGAGGCCCTCACTCATTTGGACATTTCCTTGATATCTTCCTCGACGATCTGGAGGATCTTCAGTGTCTCGCCGCGCGCGGCTTCGGCATCCTGCGCGACGATCGCGTTGAACAGCGTCCGATGAAAGGGGAAGGACCGGCGCGCGAAATCGAAACGTTCGAACGGGTGGCTCCAGAACCGCTCGAACGTTTCGCGCATCTGTTCAAGCAGCTGACGGAAGAGCGGATTGTGGGTAGCGTCGTAGATGGCGAGATGGAACGCCAAATCTTCCGGCCCCGACGCGCCCTTGGCGTGGTGGACCCGTTCCATCTCCTCCAGCCGCGCCTCGATGATCTTCAGGTCTTCTTCCGTCCGCATTCGCGCAGCAACCATGCCCGCTTCGCATTCCAGCCCCCTGCGTACCTGCAGCGTCTGCAAAAGCGCGTCGCGCAGGTTGGCGGTATCGAGCGACAGGGGCATATGGATCGTGCGCCGCGAAATGGGCTTTAGGAGGTAGTTCCCACTTCCCTTTCGGGACTCGACGACGCCAAGCGCCTGAAACCAACGGATCGCCTCACGGATCGTCGAGCGACCGACGCCGAGGGCTGCCATCAGCTCCCGCTCGGCCGGCAACCGGTCGCCTGCCTTCAGATCGGCGTTCTCCACGTAATCGGCCAGCGCCTCCCCGACTTGGCGAGCCCTGTCAATCGGGGGAAGCAGAGGGATTAGCCCACGACGTTCAAATTGGTCTGACATCTGAGCAATAAAGATCCCTATCGGCTTTTTGTCAATGCGCTGGGGACGGAAAGTGGGGGACCATTCCGCCGACCCGGCTTCGGGTCGGCCTCCCGGTAGTATGAAAGCTGTGCTAAGCTGCCGAGCAGTTTGACAAATTGGCGCATCGATGGAAGCTTTGGGCAATGAGTGGTTTGACTGATTGGCTATCTGATACAAGTCCGATCAGTCGGAAGAACGCGGCGGAAGCCATCTTCGAAGACCTCCGCTCAGCCATTACGTCAGGGCGGCTTGCCGTCGGCACCCGATTGCCCTCGGAAGCCCAGATGGCCGGCAGATATGGGGTAAGCCGACCCATTATCCGAGAGGCGCTGCGCTCGCTCCAGACACTTGGCCTCACCCAGACGCGCACTGGCAGCGGCACCTATGTCCTGACCGCCTCACCCAACCCCGATCTCAACTACGGCGGCTATTCTTCTCGCGATCTTATAGAGGCTCGCCCGTTTATCGAAGGCCCGGCCGCTGGATGGGCTGCCTTGCGACGCAGCGAGCAACAGCTGGCGGCTCTGCTCGCCATCTGTGACGAGATGGATAGGCAGACGGACCCACATCAATGGGTACTTCTGGATTCCGGGTTCCATAGTGCGATCGCCGAAGCTTCGGGAAATGCCGTTTTCGCGAAGATTGTCGCCGATGCCCGGGACGCGCTGATGCAGCAGTCCGAGCTGGTCAACCTCATGGCCGGGCGTCGCGTAGCGTCGAACATCGAGCATCGCCAGATCGTCGACGCGATCCGGGAGGGCTCGGAGGAGCGGGCGCGCGAAGCCATGGAAGCGCATCTCGGCGAGGTCAAGCAGGTCGTCACCACGATCATCGGAAACGATCCGGCACAACCACTGCAATAGAGCGCCCCCCCGTAACAGGCCGCTCTATCTCCTATCTTTTAAAAGTGCTCACGCTATGCTTCGGCAGCAAGGCTTGCAGGCGACAGGTTTGCCAGATGCTCGGGCTTCAGCGCCTCCTCAAGTTGCGCCGCCGTCAGGTGGCCCTGTTCGAGCACCACCTGCGGGACGGTTCGCCCGGTTGCGAGTGCTTCCTGCGCGACTTTGGTGGCCGCATAATATCCGATAATCGGATTGAGCGCCGTAGCCAGGCCGATCGATTGTTCCACGCGGCGCGCCATGATCTGCGGGTTTGCGCTGATGCCGTCGACGCAGCGCTCGGCCAGGATACGGCAGGCGGCGCTCAGATGGCTGATGCTCTCCGAAAGCGAACGGACAATGATCGGCTCGAAGGCATTCAGTTGCAACTGGCCCGCCTCGGCCGCCATGGTGATGGTGATGTCGTTGCCGATCACGGCGAAGGCAACTTGGTTGACCATTTCCGGTATAACCGGATTGACCTTGCCGGGCATGATGCTCGAGCCCGCCTGTACGGGAGGCAGATTGATCTCTCCGATCCCCGCCCTTGGACCGGATGAAAGCAGACGCAGGTCGTTGCACGTCTTCGACAGCTTGACCGCGACGCGCTTCAGCACGCCGGAGAGGTGAACGAAGGCGCCGGGGTCCTGGGTCGCCTCGATCAGATCGCTTGCCGTCACCAGTGGCCGCCCCGTCAAACGCGAGAGATGGGCGCAGGCGCAGGCGGCGTATCCGGCGGGCGCGTTCAGGCCCGTGCCGATGGCGGTCGCGCCGAGATTGATCTCGTGGAGCAGCTTGGCGGACTCCAGAAGACGTGCCCTGTCCTCACCGAGCATAACGGCGAAGGTGCGGAATTCCTGGCCGAGCGTCATCGGGACAGCGTCCTGAAGCTGCGTGCGCCCCATCTTGAGCATGCCGTCAAACTCGCACGCCTTCCGCTCGAACGAGGCCTGCAAGATCTCCATCGATGCCGAAAGGCCGTCGATTGCCTCGATCAGCGCGACATTGACCGCCGTCGGATAGGCGTCGTTGGTCGACTGGCTCAGATTGACATGATCGTTGGGATGCAGGTGAGAGTAGTCGCCCTTGCGATGGCCGAGTAGTTCCAGCGCACGATTGGCGATCACCTCGTTCACGTTCATGTTGGTCGAAGTGCCTGCCCCGCCCTGAATGACATCAACCACGAACTGGTCGTGCAGCGCACCATTGCGAATTTCGCGGCATGCAAGGGCAATGGCCTCGAGCCGCCTGTGATCCAGAAGACCAAGCTCATGATTGGCAAGCGCCGCGGCCTCCTTCACAAAAGCCAGGCCGCGGACGAGGTGCGAAAAACGCCCGATCGGCATGCCGGTAACCTGAAAATTCTCCACCGCCCGCGCGGTGTGAACGCCCCAATATACCTCGGCCGGTACTTCCTTCGCTCCCAGCAGATCATATTCGATACGCATCTCGGCCACATTTTCCTCCTGGACTGATTGCGGGTAAATCTGTAAAGCTGTTTGACAGATTTCCGCAAATGTCGCAAGAAGGGCTACAGATCGCCGAGCAACGTCTGCACAAGACGCAGAGATTGAAATCGAGGATCTGTAAAACAGCTTAGAGAGGCGATCCCTTTACTGCTGCGGGGATCGTGGGAAAGCACGCTCATAGGGAGGAGCCATGTCAACGGAAGCCATCAAAGCCGCCGCTGTCGACCGCGAAGTGTTCATCGAAGAGGATAGCGGGTATCATAAGGCGCTGAAGCCGCGCCAGATCCAGATGATCGCAATCGGAGGCGCGATCGGAACCGGTCTTTTTCTCGGGGCAGGCGGACGCCTTGCCCAAGCCGGACCCGCGCTCATCCTGGTCTATGCCCTTTGCGGCTTCTTTGCGTTCCTGGTCCTGCGTGCGCTCGGCGAGCTGATCATGCATCGTCCGAGCTCGGGTTCCTTCGTCTCCTATGCCCGCGAGTTCTACGGGGAAAAGACGGCCTTCGTCACCGGCTGGATGTACTGGCTGAACTGGGCGATGACCTCGGTGGCGGACGTAACCGCCGTCGCGCTCTACATGAATTTCTTCAAGCACTATGTGCCGTGGCTCGGCGGCATCGACCAATGGGTGTTCGCCCTCGTTGCGCTGGTGATCGTGCTGGCGATGAACCTCCTGTCGGTCAAGGTCTTCGGTGAACTTGAATTCTGGTTCAGCTTGATCAAGGTCCTGGCTCTTGCGACTTTCCTGGTCGTGGGCATCTATTTCGTCGTCTCCGGCACGCCGATTGACGGTCATCCTGCCGGCTTCAGCATCATCAGCGACAACGGAGGCCTTTTCCCCAACGGCATATTGCCGGCCTTCGTCATCATTCAGGGTGTCGTTTTCGCCTATGCCTCGATCGAGCTGATTGGCACCACCGCCGGTGAAACGGAGGACCCTCGCAAGGTCATGCCGGGCGCGATCCGCACGGTCGTTTTCCGCTTGATCGTCTTCTATGTCGGCTCGGTCCTGCTGCTCTCCCTGCTCCTGCCCTATACGGCATACAAAGCCGGCGAGAGCCCCTTCGTCACCTTCTTCGGGACGATCGGCGTCGAAGGTGCAGACATCATCATGAACCTGGTTGTGCTGACCGCCGTGCTTTCCTCGCTCAATGCCGGTCTCTACTCCACCGGTCGCATCCTGCACTCGATGGCCGTTTCCGGGTCGGCGCCGGCTGCTCTTGCGAAGATGAACAAGGCGGGCGTACCTTATGGCGGCATCGCAGTGACCGCCGTCGTCACGGTGATCGGCGTGGCACTGAACGCGATTATCCCGGCCGCCGCCTTCGAGATCGCCCTCAACCTCTCGGCGCTCGGCATCATCTGCGCTTGGGGTGTCATCGTGCTTTGCCAGCTGAAGCTCTGGCACCTCTCCCGCCGGGGCGAGCTTGTCCGTCTGGATTTCCGCATGTTCGGTGCGCCCTATACCGGTATCCTGACGCTTCTTTTCCTCTTCGGCGTGCTGGTGCTCATGGCTTTCGACTATCCCGTCGGGACCTGGACCATCGCGTCGCTGGCGCTCATCGCACCGGCACTTGCCATCGGTTGGTATCTCTTGCGTGATCGCATCAACCGCCTTGCAGCAGAACGCACTCTTGCACCCAGCATCGCCGGTGAGTGAACGAGCGTTGAAAAAGAGCGCGACGAAGCCGTTGGTGGCGGTTATCGCCACCGGCGGCACCATTGCAAGCAAGCGCGGCACGAACGGCGCAAGCACCCCGACGCTTTCCGGCGAGGATCTCCTGGCGCTCCTCCCGCAGGCCGATGCGCATCTGCGTCCGGTGGACCTGATGTCGAAGGATTCCGCCAGCCTGACCTTGTCCGACATGCAGCGCATCAGCGATGCCGTAAAGGCGGAACTCGACGATGCCGATGTGGGAGGCATTGTCGTGCTGCACGGCACGGACGCGATGGAAGAAACCGCCCTCCTCGTCCATCTGCAGCTGACGACGCAGAAACCGGTAATTTTCACCGGTGCGCAATTCACGGCGGATCATCCCGACGCGGACGGCCCGGCAAATCTCTTAGCCGCCATCCGGCTCGCCGCGGATCCCGCGAATGCGGAACGAGGTGTGCTCATAGCCTTCGGCGGCCGGGTCCTGTCCGCCTGGGGGCTCTTCAAGCATAGCAGCGACGAGGCAGATGCTTTCCGCTCCGCCCGCTCGTTTCCCTGCACCGAAGGCCCGCACCTGCCGGCGCCGGTCGACAGCATCCGCGTCGATGTCGTCGCAATCTATCCCGGCTGCGATGCCGCCCATATCCGGGCAAGCGTCGAAGCGGGCGCCCATGGCATCGTGCTCGCGGCGCTTGGCTCCGGCAACGCCAATCCCGGCATAGTCGACGCTGTCAGGCACTGCACCGAGCTTGGCGTTTCCATCGTCATCTCGAGCCGTGTTCCTGTGGGGCTTCTGACCGCTGGTTATGGCGGGGGTGGCGGTGGACACGACCTGGCCAAGGCCGGCGCGGTTCATTCCCAGACGCTGCGCCCCGCCCAGGCGCGCATTCTATTGTCCAGCCTGATCGCAAGCCAAAGCTCGGCCGAAAACATGGTGCGCGCGTTCAGCGACCAAAACCCCGCCGATGCGGAGTGATGTGCGCCGCATGGCTTATTGAGACCTGCTTGCCTTGCTGGAGCTGTTCGCCACCTTTTTGCTTTGACGACTGAGCGGTGTTGCAAATACCATCGCCATGCCCCGTGGCCATGATATGACCCTGAGGCATGGAGACACAAAGATGAGGCTTCCTCTTTCCATCCTGAAACCTGTGGCGCTTGCCGCCGCCCTCGCCTGCCAGACATCCAGTGTTCTTGCTGATGCGCAGCCCATTCAGTGGAATGCCCTGCGACCTTCCGACCAGTCGACTGCGACAATGCCGTTGCCCGGCATGGCAATCAGCCGGTCGCAAGGCGAAACGCTCGCGTGGCATGACGAGGGCCGAATGGTCGAGCTGACGGGCTTCATCCTGCCGATTGATCAGGACGGCGATCTCGTCTACGAGTTCATGCTGGTGCCGTGGGCTGGCGCATGCAGCCACAGCGCGCCGCCGCCGCCCAATCAACTGGTCCACGTGGTTTCGGACGAGCCTTTCCGTATGTCGCGCGTATATGAGGTCATCACTGTGACCGGCTCTTTGAGGCCTGGCCTCGACAAGGCGCAACTCTTCATCATGGATGGTGTGCGTGTCCTTGATTACGGTTACAGCATGAGCAGTGCCAAGGTGACAAGAGTCACAGGCCTGCCGGATCCCGATCTGCGCTCGATATCGCCATTGGGGGTTGTCGCAAGGTGACGGAATGCCGGATGCTCTCATAGATATGAGAGCTTTTCCCGCAAAGCGGCAAGCCACGTCAAGGCAGCGGGCAAAGAGCCGTCGCCTCATGTATCACAGAGCCCGCTGCCCCCAAGGTCGATCATCCGCGTCGAGATCTTCTCTGCAACATCCCTATCGTGGGTCACCAGCAGGACGGCAAGTCCGGTTTCCTCCACGATCTCCCGCAGGAATGTGATCACATCCTTCTGGCTGACGGGATCGAGACGGGATGTCGCTTCGTCCGCGAACAGGAAAACGGGGTTGAGGATCAACGCCCGCAGCAGCGCAAAGCGCTGTAACTCACCCCCGGAAATCTGTCCCGGCAGACGGTCGAGCAAGATATCGGGCAAACGCAGGCGACCTGCCAACGCCTCGACATCGGCCCAGCCCTTGCCGTGCAGCCGGACAAGATCCTTCAGTCCCTTGCGGATGGTTTGATGGGGTGCGAATGCCGCCGGCGGGTCCTGGTAGAGTTTCTGGAAGCGTAATGGCGAAAGGCCAGGCCCGCGTTGAACCTTTCCCCCGTCTGATTTGGTGAGGCCCAGCAAGATGTTGCCGAAGGTCGTCTTGCCGCAGCCGCTCGGGCCGAAGATGGAGACGATCTCGCCGGCCGCGACTTCGATATCGAGGCCGGAAAACAAGGTCTTGTCGCCGTAACGCTTTTCCAGTCCCCGCCCGGCAACGACCATCTCGCCCGCGTTCTTCTGTTTCCGCGGCTCCCATCGCGCCGGTTCAGCAGCCAGCAGCGCTTTTGTGTAGGAATGCTCGGGTGCCTCCAGCAACTTCCGGGCCTCGCCGTACTCCACGAGGCGTCCGTCCAGCATGACGCCTATAGTTCCGCCGAGGGCACGAGCGACGGCAACGTCGTGGGTGATCGTCAGCAGCAGACGTCCTGCCTCTACCTCCGACAGCAGACGGGCCGTTACCGAACGCCTGAGCGCCGCATCAAGACCCTTGGTCGGCTCGTCGGCGATCAGAAGCTCGGCATCCGCAGCATGCGCGATGGCAATCGCCGCCCGCTGGCCCATGCCGCCGGACATCTGGAACGGGTAGAGCTCGGCTGCCTGCTGGAGGGAAACATCGGAAAGATTGCTCCTGGCTGCTATTGCGCTGTCTTCAACCGACTTTGCCTTCACATAGCGATGGACCTCGGCCACCTGCGGCGCCACGCGCATGGTCGGATCGAGCGCCAACCACGGCTCCTGCGGCAGGAGGCTGATGCTGCGGCCCCAGCGGCGACGTCGCTCCGACGGCGCCTCACGAAGAATTTCCGCGCCCTCGAAGAGGATATGGCCTGTAGCGCGCAACTCATTTGGCAGGGTGCCCATGATCGCCTGGGCAACGAGGGACTTTCCAGATCCGCTTTCTCCGAGCAGGGTCAAGGGCCGACCGCGACCCACGGCAAGCGATATACCGGAAACAATGGGACCCGACTGGGAATGCACGGATAGGTCGGAGACGGAAAGGTCGGTATTGATGGATATGTTCATGCCCGATCTCCTTGCGCGAGCAGTTGCAGGCCAAGTACGAGCAGGAAGATCAGGACGGCCGGAAGCAACACATGAACGGGCGCTTCAGCGAAATAGGGGAGAAGCTCGACGATCATGCTACCCAGTTCCGGCGTCGGGGGCTGCAACCCAACGCTGATCGCGCTTAGCGTTGAAACGGCAATAATGGCGGTCGCCATGGCGAAAGCAGACAGCGTGGCGATCATCGGCCCGATGACCGGCAGCACATAATGGACGAGGATATAGCGGGAGCCGAAACCAAGCATGCGCGCCGCTTCGATATGCGGCTGGGCAAGCACCGTCCGCGTCGTCGCCTTGGTTACGCGGTAGAACTCGACCCATAGGGTTAGCGACAGCCCGAGGAAGAGCGGCCCGTAATCGCCCGGGGAAAAGGCGAGCAGCAGCAGCACCAGCATGAGCCCCGGCAAGGCCAGCACCACGGTCGCCACAAACTCAAGCATGCGTTCCGTCCATCCGCCTTTCCACGCCGCGGCAAGGCCAAGCAGGATGCCGGGCACCGCCGCCGCCAGCATGGTGAGAAACGCCATGCCGAAGGAGAGGCGTGCCCCGTGGGCGAGACGCGCCAGGAGACTGCGCCCGTAGTGATCCGCACCCAGCTGGTAGTCGCCGCCTATTGGGGCCAGGCTTGCCCCGAGATCCTGCGTCGACGGATCGGATGATATGAACAGAGGGCCAAGAAGGGCGAAGCCGCCGAGCAGGATCAGCAGCCCGGCGCCGGCCAGTCGCGCCGTCCCGACACCCGTTCTGGCTCTCGTGGATGTCATGTTGCCGATGGTGCTCATACGGTTTTCCCTGTGCGCGGATCCAGCCAGAGGGTGAGAAGGTCCACAGCCGCTCCGATCGCGACGAACATCAGCCCCATCATCAGCGCCGTCCCCTGCACCATCGGGATATCGCGCTCGACGATCGCATGAACCAGCGCATGCCCGATGCCCGGATACGCAAAGAGCGACTCCACCACCACGACCCCTTCGATCAGATAGATGGCCTGCAGGCCGAGATACGAGACGACGGGAATGGCAGCGTTCCGAAGCCCATGACGGCGCACGACGACGCGTTCCGAAAGCCCTTTGTAGCGCGCGAAGGCGAAATAGGGTGCCCGGGCAACGGCCGCGACCGCGTTGCGGGTGACCCGGCTCGACATGGCCGCCAGCCCAAGCGCCAGGGTCAATGCCGGAAGCAGGATCTCGCGCGGCGAGCCGAAGCCGGCCGGCGGCAGCCAACCGAGCTGCCGGGAAAAGACCAGCATCAGGATCAGCCCCAGCACGAAAGGCGGAATGGCGCGAAAGATGACGGCGCTCATGAGACCGAGACGATCCGCGGCTCCCCCCGGCTTGAGGCCGCCGAAGAGCCCGACGATCGGACCGATCAACAGCGACAGCACGAGAGCCGCCGCCGCCAGCCAGACGGAAGCAACGAGCTGCACCTGCAGTTCGTGGGCTACGGCGCGGCCGGTTACCAGCGAATGGCCGAGGTCGAAACGCGCCAGGCTACCAAGCCATTCCAGGAACTGCATCGCGATCGGCCGGTCGAGACCAAGTTCGAGGCGCACCTTTTCCGCCGCATCGGCAATTCTTGCATCCGGCCCGTAGCGGCCCGCCGCAACGCGCATGGCCGCATCGCCCGGCAGGACGCGCATCAGGATAAAGCACAAGGCCCCGACCGCGACCGAGACGATGCCGGCCTGCAGCAAGCGCGCGACAAGGAAGTTCTTCATCGCGCTGCCCGTCACTTTACCCAACGGATCGAGGAGAGGCCGTAGTTCACCTCAAGCGGATCCACCGCGACGCCCGTGATGCGCTTGCTGGAAACGATGGCAAGTTCCGACCAAGTGACGGGGATGCTCGGCAGTTCCTGTTGCAGGATCTCGGCCGCTTGTGTCTCGAGGGGAGCGCGGACAGAGGCATCGCTTGTCGCGGCGAGCTTTTCGACGACAGCCTGCATCTCCTTGTTGTCCCACCCCATAGCGCCCCAGTCGCTTCCACCCGGACCATAGTCCTGCAGAAGCGTGCCCACCGGATCGGGCACGATCGAGTAGAGGCGTGAGATCAACCCCATCTCCAGCGTTCCATCCTTGTGGCGCGCGGGGATTTCCGAACTGTTGCCCACAGATACCTTGACGTCGATGCCGACCCGGCGAAGCTGAGCCTGAAGCGCTGTTGCGAGCGGCGGCAGTTCCGGCCAGCTGGAATAGGTCAGCATGGTGACGCTGAAGCGCTTTCCATCCTTTTCGAGGATGCCGTCCCTGCCCGGCGTCCAGCCGACTGCCGCCAGCAGCGCCTTCGCCTTTTCGACATCCTGCGTAAGCGGCTCGACGCCAGGCATGTTCCAGCCCTTCATCGCCGGCGGGAAAAGCTGGGTGGCGGCCAGATCGGCATTGCGCAGGATAACCTTGGTGATCCCCACCCGATCGATGGCGGCGCTGATCGCCTGCCGCTCCTCGATCTGATCGAAGAAGGGCGACCCGGCATTGACCTTGAGGATGCGGGTGCGCGGGATCGTGGCGATCTGGACGTCCAGCTTCGGATTGGCCTTCAGACGATCGACCGAGACCGGGAGCATGGAGAAGACGAGGTCGGCCTCGCCGCTCTCGGCCATAAGGGCGCGGGTTTCCCCCTGCCCCACGGCGAGATAGCTCACCTCCGTAATGCCGGGCTCGCCACCCCACCACCTGCCCGAGCTCTCCAGTTCGAGCCGGGCCGGCGGGGTGAGTGTCTTCACCCGATAAGGCCCGGACCCGACGATGCCGGTGATCTTGCCTGCACCGTCGAATGAAGACGGAGCAAGGATGATGGTGCTGAAATGCACGAGATAGGCGGGCAAGGCAGAAAACGGCTTGTGCAGCTTGATGCGGATTTCGCCGCCCTCGCCTGCGATTTCGGCAATCGGAGCCTGAGAAAGGACCCCTACCCCTCCAAGCGTCCGCCTAAGACTGGCAACGGCGGCCTCTGCGGTGACCTTCGTCCCATCGTGGAAAACGGCGTTGTCGCGAAGCGCAAAGGACCAGTTCAAACCGTCATCGGAAACCGTCCATCTTTTCGCAAGGCCGGGGGCGAGCGTGCCCTGCTTGTCGGTCGTGACAAGCGTCTCGGCGACCTGAAGCCGGCTGAAGACATAGCCGGTCTGTGCCGGTTCGATGCCGGCGATCTCCCAAGGTCCCGCGACCTTGAGCGTTTCGGCGCAGGCGGAACTGACGGATATCGGCGCTCCGAGCGTCAGCGTTAGGAAAAGCGCCTTCATCATGCGCATCGCATTCTCCATTTCTGATTGGATATCAAAATTGTCCGCTCAGCCCCACTTCGCAGGCCGCAACGCCATATTCGGCGTCCTCCTTCGTGACTTCGGCCAAGCTTCATGGATCGATACCCGCCTGGTCTCGCCCCATGATCACGGTCAGCGAACCATGCTCGAGTGCCCCGCAAAGATGACGGAGCGCCGCGTGGTTCTGATAGCCGGGCGTCGGATGTTTGAATTTCAGGCTGATATCGCTCATCGCGTCCTCGAAAACTGGAAGCGATTCCTTAGGTAATGTTATTACGTTCGTCAAATGAAATGTTACGTAATAACATACGTAGCCAGTGACCGCGTTTTGAAGAGGGCCTGAGCCGCTTCGGCAGGTCTTACTTGGATGAAGCGCCAGCCGATCAAGCTGTACGAATTCCGTGGATTATCACTTTTTCAGAAACGCCTAATTAAAGCCTTTTAGGTAGGGTTATCGGCACGGGGTCATCAAAAAGGGGAACTCGCCGTGACATTGCCAATCAAATTTTTGCCCGAGACCTTCGCGAAGAAGACGCTGTGCTGCGCCGTCGCAACGTTGCTTGTGGCAGGCATTGCCGGATGTTCGTTCGTACCCGATCAGGGTCAGCGGACGCCGCTGTCGGTCAAGCAGGTCGGCTATTCGGTGCCGACGAGAAAACCTGTCGAACGCGGGCAAGCGATCGTGAAGCAGAAAGAAGCAAAGATCATCCAGACGAGCTACCTCGGTCGTGCCCCCTATATCTGCACGCCGAGCGGTTTCGGAAGCACGTCGCGCTGTTTCATGCGGTAGGAGTTGCGCGCCGGCATCAGGTCAATACGCTGTACCGAATCGACAGTGATGCCAGGCGCGCAACTCCCCTCCCCCCCGGCCCGGTTATGGGGCTTTGCCGACGATCGCCTGGATCTTGCCCAATTGCGCGCCTACATAGTCGCCATAGCGTAGTTTGGTGAACTCGTCGGAGGAGTTCACGGGCGCATTCCTGAAGATGTACCACTGACCGTCAGGTTCACGTTTCTGGTAGATGACGTTTCCCTTCTTGCGATGGCTGAAGCAGGTGATTGCCGGAGCCGAGCCGCTTTGGGCGTACCAACGAGCATTGAAGCAGAGCTTGCCCGGCTTGGTAATAAACCATCGGCCGACGCCATAGGAAGGAGGACCTTCTTCCCTTGACCAGGCTGTGAACCGTCGCGCCCGCACCGAAAAATGGCCCGCACCAGCCTTCCAGATCCACGAGTTTTGGCCATAAAGCCTGTAGATTTCTGTATTGTTCAGGGGGGTAGTGGCCTTCACGTTAGCGCCTCCGGACGACCCAGCAGCGGATGCCGCCGTCGCAAAACCACCGGCTAAAGCGAACGCCAGAAACATTTTCGGAAATGTCAGCATGTCGGAGTTCCTTCTTCAATTCGTGGTTTCGCGTGCCACCCGCCAATCCGGCCGGCCAAAGCCGTTCGGCCAGGGATAGACTTCGCGGTCGTTGAAGTAGACCACTGCGGTCAGGGCCGGAAAGTCGGGATACCGTCTGGTCACGCTTTCGGCCCAGTTACGAACGTATGACTCGTCACCTTCATAGCCGAGTTCGGCGACCATGATCGGCTTGCCAAAATGCGAGACACGGCCATATCCTGGCGTCAGCCGTTCAGAGAACGTCTGGTCCCGCCCGGTCGTATAGCGATCGTACTGCTGAAAGCCAAAGACCGAGAGGCCAATGACATCGACCACGTCATCCCCGGGATAAAAGGCCTCAAGGCCCTCATTGCCCTTTGGTGACCACATATATTGGGCCGTCTTCAGATGGGTTCGGCAAACCTGCACCATCCGGCGGTAGGCGGCTATATAGTCGTTGCTCTGCCAGTGCGACCACGAGAACTGGTTGTCTGTCTCATCCATTTCCTGGGCCCAGCGGATGATGACCGGGCTTTTCAATGTCGCGGCGGCAGAGCAGACGGTAGCCATGTACTCGTCCCGCGAACCGTTCAGAATGCCCTGCAGCAGTTCCTGCGGCGTCAAGCGCCAGTCGGGCGACCAGGACCATGGCTCGACTGAAATCAGCAGCGAACGGCCGCGTGCTTGCGCGTAGTCGTCGGCGAGCGTCAGCGTGGACAGGTCGACGTCTTCCCAAGGCAGGAAGAGGTGCTCGATCCAGGAACTCGACGGTTCGTCGAAGTCGCCATGCGGGTCATAGGCGCCGAAGGTTATTGAATCAGGGGTGACGATCGGCCTCTTTATCGACCGTGTCGCCGCTGTCATGGCTGATGGCGCAGCAAACGCAAGTAGTCCTGCTTCGGGAAGATTGCGCGGCATGATCGCCGTAAGGACAGATCCCGACAACAACAGGCTGGTTAACGACAAGGCTATTACTTTCGACAGGTTATGCATTGTCCTCCTCCTTCAGGCTCGGATAGCGCCAATCCGGATAAACGGCATCCGTTCTCAATTCAGTTCCCGCCGGAACGGAATCCCATCGTGGCTTCAAGATGATCGTGCGTAGCGCGGCTCCACCTCTGCCCGCCCCGGCGACCCCGTAGCGTTCGGTGAAGAATTGAAGGCTGCCCCCCCAGGCGAGCGCCTCAACCCCGTCTTTTCCACGCATAGTCGTTGCAACTCCGGGGAGGATGACGAGCGTCAACAGCGCAAGCGCCATGGCGGGACGATAAAATCGGGGGGGCGTGGCAATCCTGTTTTCGCGGGAATGCCTGATGACGATGACCAGCAGCAGCAGGGCATAGATCGCAGCATTCAGGATCGTAAAGAGGTAAAACCCCTTCGTCGCTCCGGCATCGGCGATGGCGAATGCCGGCAGCACCGCGACAAGTGCAAGGAAGGCATAGGGCGCCAGGACACGCAGCGGCAGCGGATCGACTTCGGACCGCCCCTTTGGGGTGACCCGGAAATCAACAAAGGATCCTGTGAACCAGTCATGGATTGCCGCCAGCGTGCCGGCAACCGCCCATGGCCAGCGCGCCAAAAGAAAGAGCATGCATTCCCAGTTCAGGACCTTGGCGTCGTATGGGCGGAACGAACCGCTGGCCCGCCAGCGATAGGCCATCACCACGAGAGTGATCGCGAGCCCTGCAAAATGCAGCAGGAAATCCGGATAGGACACAGCCACGAAGCTTTCACCGCGCACGAGCGCGACAATCGGCGTTGCAAACGTCAGCAGCATGAAGAAAGCAAAAAGCGGATACCAGAGCTGGGAGAACAGGAATTGGAACCTGAGCCTGAATGGCAACCGGCCGACGAGGCGGGGAGAATACTGCAGAAGAAGCATGACTAGGCTGCGCGACCACTGGAATTCCTGTGTCACAAGGTCGCTGAACGTGGCAGGCCCGTCGCCATGGGCAATAGCGTCAAGGGCATGTACGCCCCGCCAACCGGCGGCATTCATCATCAACGTGGTGGAATGATCTTCCGCCAGTTCCGGCCCCAGGCCGCCGATCTGTCTGAGCGCCGACGTGCGCACCGCATAATGCGATCCTATGCACAATGGCGCCAGCCCTGCATTATAGCCGGCTTGAAGCGAACCGTGCATACTCGCTTCTGCGTAGAGCCTTCCCCGAGCCGACCAGCTTTCAGCCGCGTTCTTGTCGCAGATGCTGGGTGCGGAGACATAGCCGACTTTCGGGTCGGCGAACGGGCGCAGCATTTGGAAAAGATAACCGGGCTCGGGAACGTGGTCGGCGTCGAGCTGCGCGACGAAATCATAACGATCGTAACCATAGTGGTCGTAGAAGAAGGCGAGATTGCCCTCTTTGCATCGCGTGCGTCGCGGCCAGGAGGCCCTGTGGTAATCGGTTCGCCCTTTGCGGGTCGAGACGGAGACACCATGGCTGCGGCACCAGGCGATCGTTTCGGAGGATGGGTCCTCGTCGGCGAGCCATGTATCGTGCGGCACATCCTGGGCTAGCATCGCCTGCAAGGTTTTCCTGACGACGGAGAACGGCTCAGAAGGCGCCTTGGTCACGACCATGGCCACCCGGCTTTCGGCCGGCAGGCGCAAGGGGCCGTTTGGTTTGGTTGCCCGATAGAAGATGACGATAAAATAGGCGGGCAGCAGGGTGATCCAGATCAGCACCACGCTTACGATCACGGAGCCGAAAGCGTCGTTGTGATGGCGCGGCTCCAGCCACCAGGCCCAGAAGTAGAGAAGGGCAAGGGCCCAGAGCCCGGCCAGGACCAGATATTCCACCCGGCGGGACCCGGCCAGAACCGGCACGAGAAGCGGCTCCTGAGCGACATTCGGGATGTCCTGCACTTTCGTCGTTGCCAGCTCCGTCACGACCGCACCTCCAGCCCGAAGTAGGGGGCAGCCGTACGCACGATGGTTTCGAGATCGGAATATCGTGGCTGGAAACCCAGGGTGCGGCGCGCGAGACTGGCATCTGCATAGAGGCTCGGCGGATCGCCCTGCCGACGCGTATGCATCATGACCGGGACCTTGCTCCCGGTAATTTCCTCAATCGCCTTCAGGACCTCCCTGATGGAGAAACCGTGGCTGGAGCCAAGATTGACAGCGAGGTTGCCTCCACCTCCGGCAAGATGCCTGAAGGCCAGCAGATGTGCCTGCGCGAGGTCGGCGACGTGGATATAGTCCCTTATGCAGGTTCCGTCCGGCGTATCATAATCGTCGCCGAATATCTCCAGATGCGGAATTCTGCCGGCCGCTGCCAGCAGGGCCCGCGGGATGAGATGGGTCTCCGGAACATGCCATTCGCCGAGCTCTCCTTCGGGATCGGCTCCGCAGGCATTGAAATAGCGCAAGGCGACGTAACGCAGGCCGAATGCCGCCGCATAATCGGCGAGCATATATTCGCCGATCAACTTGGTTCTGCCGTAAGGGTTTATCGGCGCCTTTGGTGTCGCCTCATCAATCGGCAGTACGGAGGGCACCCCATAGACCGCGCAACTCGATGAGAAAATGATGTTCTGCAGGCCGGTCTGTCGGCAGGCATCCACAAGTGACAACGCGCCACAGACGTTGTTGTTGTAGTACTTCGCCGGGTTCTGCACGGATTCGCCCACATAGGCGGACGCTGCGAAGTGGATGACGGCATCCGGTACATATTTCTCGATGGTCTCGATCAGGCATTGCAGGTCGAGGACATCGCCTTCGACGAAAGGCCCCCAGCGCACCGAGGTACGGATTCCGGTCGTCAGGTTGTCGTAGACGACCGGCTCGATCCCTTCCGAGCGGAGCAGCTTAGCGGTGTGGCTACCGATATAACCGGCCCCGCCCGTGACAAGGATCCGTGGCGTGGTCATCACATGGCCTCCGCAAGCTCGCGCGTCGTGCGAGCGAGAAGGCGCTCGAAATAGTCGATCGTCTGTACGAGGCCTTGCGCCAAATCCACATGCGGGCGCCAGCCGAGCTCCTGCGTGGCGAGCGAAATGTCGGGGCGGCGCTGGCGGGGATCATCGGTTGGCAGCGGATGATGGATGATTCTCGACTGGGAACCGGTCATTCCAATCACCTGTTCGGCCAGTTCCCCGATGGTGAATTCCCCGGGATTGCCGAGATTGACGGGTCCCGTCAACGACGGCGGCGAGGCCATCATGCGGAGGAAACCGTCAACGAGATCGTCGACGAAGCAGAACGAGCGGGTCTGCGAACCGTCGCCGTATATTGTGATATCCTGCCCTGTGAGAGCCTGGACGATGAAGTTGGAGACGACGCGGCCGTCATCCGGACGCATGCGTGGGCCGTATGTGTTGAAGATGCGAACGACCTTCACCTCGACCTGAAGCTTCTTGTGAAAGTCGAAGAACAAAGTCTCCGCGCAACGCTTGCCCTCATCGTAGCAGGAGCGCGGGCCGAAGGGATTAACATTGCCCCAGTAGCTTTCGATCTGGGGATGGACGTTCGGGTCGCCGTAGACTTCCGAGGTGGATGCCTGGAGAATGCGTGCGCCAGTGCGTGAGGCCAGTTCCAGCAGGTTGAGCGAACCCAATACGCAGGTTTTCGTGGTGTGGATCGGGTCGAGCTGATAATGCGGAGGCGATGCCGGGCAGGCGAGATTGTAGATCTCGTCGACCTTCAGGTCGAACGGTTGCACTATGTCGTGCGCGATGACCTTGAACGTGTCAAACCGCTCCAGATGGTCTATATTGCGTCTCAGACCGGTGGAGAAGTTGTCGAGGCAAACGACTTGATGACCGGCCTGGAGAAGAGTCTCGCACAGATGTGATCCCAGAAAACCGGCGCCTCCGGCGACAATAATCTTTTTTGATTTCTGGGGTTTTTGCGGTGAGGAACGCCTCCTATAGATCGCTTCTGCAGAAGATTGGGCACGAATGTTACCAAGATAGTTCACGACTACCTCCATACTCGACGGATTGTTTTTAATAAGACGCGGTTTCACCTATCCAACGACGTTCGCCTTGGATGCTGGCACAGGTGAATATTTAGATATTTCCGGGTATCTCTCCGGGGGTCTTGCTTTTTTATTTAGATACAAGCAAACGGGACAGTTGTCGTTATCATCACATCCTAAAAATTATCGCTCTGTACATTTTTTCTAAATAAGTAATATGGATTATAACTTTTAGCTGTGGCACTTCGGGATTTTCTCCCTTTTCGGCAGGCGCTCCGAGATTGCCGTTCTTAACTTCAGGCTGCCCGGGCTCGGTTTGTGAGCCGGAGGATTTGAATGAGTGAAGAGTTCGGATCTGCAAACAAATCGGCAAAGGGAGAAGGGTGGCCAGACCATCTGGAGCGGCGGCGGTGGCCGCGCGAGCCTGCTACCCAGAAAGAAGACCGTCCCGAAGCTCCACCCGCACTGATCCCCCTGAGGTTCTCGACACTGGATCTGCCTCTTCTGGAGCAATTCGAAGCGTGGCGGGCACATATGGCTCCGCTCGTCGAGGTGCATTTGCCGAATGGGAAGTCTCCCGATGATGGTTTCCTTGCCGAGCAGATCGGGTGGCGGCTCGGCGATATGCTCGTCGTTCAGCAACGTACGCCCGAGCACAGCTATATCCGCGACCAGGCCATGCTCCGATCGAGCCCGATCGACCATTGGAATCTCGGTCTTCTTCGTAGCGGCCGAGCATGGACCGAAGTTGACCGCCACGTCACAGAGACCGCCCCGGAGGAGATATTCTTCAGGTCTCTCAGTTATCCCTATCGCGGGCGGATAACCGATTCTACAGCCGTACTCCTCTTCTTCTCCTATGAATCGCTGGCGAATGATGCCAGCCTTCTGCAGGCGGCCAACAACACCATCCTATCCGGCGGCCTCGCCGATTTGCTCGTCACTTATATCAACGAAATGGAGGCAAAGCTTAGCAGCCTCACGGCAGGGGAAGTGCCGGGGGTCATACGGGCGGTCAAGGACATGGTTATTGCTTGCGTCACTTCATCGACGAAGCTGGACGCAAAACAGATGCAGACCAACATGGGGATGATGGAGCGGGCGCATCGCTATATTCATCTCAACCTTCACTCGGGTAATCTGACACCCGACACCATGTGCCAGGCACTGGGCATCTCGCGCACGCGCCTCTACCAACTGTTCGAATCCAGTGGAGGCGTCCTAAACTACATTCGAAAACTTCGTCTTCAGCAAGCGTATGCGGAGCTGAGCGATCGAACCAATCACAGGCCGATCGCCGAGATCGCAGACGCTGCCGGCTTCGACGTGGCGGCTAATTTCACACGCGCTTTCAGCCATGAATTCGGAGTTAGCCCTCGCGAAATCCGAAGGGCGATGGGGACGGGCCATGTGGCCAGCACGGCTGCTTTTGCCACACGCAGTCATGAGACGACGATCGGCGATTGGCTAGCGCTGGCAGGTTAATCGGGCTTTGTTGCCCCGCAGATGCCGGCTCCTTCAGTCAACTGAGCGTGAGATCGACGCCAGGATGCAGTTTCTTCAGGTTGGGAAGGGACCTCGACTGCCAGGGATATTCCGAGCTTCCGCGCACTGTTAATCGGATATTGGGCCTGTTGCGCGCCTCGATCGTAAGTTTTGCGAGCAGGTTGATCCCGGATGAATTGAGAAACTGCAACCCGGTAAGATCCACCGTAACGCGATCCGGTTCGGTTTCAATGATATTCATGACGAGGGAAAAGATAGGCGCGTAGGCCTCTGTATTGGGCAAGCGCATGGACCCGTCAAAATAAATCTCCGTACCCTCTGACCAGACACGATATTCGTCTTCCGTGACTTCCATATTGAACCGCCCGTTAATTTGAGACATCTGGAACCGCGATAGATGCATAGGTTTCGAGCGGGATCTTGCCGCCCGGCTCCTCGGCACCGAAAACCCACGCAAAGTGAGCGCCATAATCGCTCATGAGGGTCAAAAGCCCAAGGCCCGAGCCGTTTTCGGTCGTGCTGGTCGCATTCGCCTCGATCCGCTTTATAAGAAGGTCCCCTGGGTCGCCAGTCGTGATTTCCGACAGCAAGTGCTGGAACTGCAGGGCGGGCTCCTCATCGATAAGATTGGAGACTTTTGCCCGGAAAACATTGTCGTCGACCGAAGCTTCCACGACGACCTCGCCGGCTGCACGGAACTTCACGGCGTTCTCAATAAGCTCATTCGTCAGATAACCGACATTGTGCCGAACCTCCTTATAAAGATTGCGGGATGTACGGTAGCGCAATGCGACGAATTCGGCGACAAAATCGGATGTGATGGCACAGTGCTTCCAACCGAGTTCCAGAGGTCCCTCGAAGAGGCAAAGCCGTGTGACTTTTTCGCCGGTTCCGATTGCCAGATCTTCCAGCCCATATAAAGTTGTCATTCGATCACCTGTGTCTCATGACCACAAGCGTGATGTCGTCATGAATTTTCTGCGTACCGATATGGGCCATCAGGTCGTCGATGATCCCGTTTTTCACATCCTCCGCGCTCAAACCGTAGCGCCGGCCGGCGCTTTCGCAAAGCCGCTCGATCCCGAATAGTTCGCCGTCCGGGCTTTCTGCCTCGGTCACGCCATCCGTATGAAGAACAATCATGTCGCCCCGATCGAAGGTGACTTCTCGTGTTGCCACGAACGGCGAAATGTCCGGTTCCAGTCCAATCGGCAGGCCAAGATCGAGCGTGTCGATCCGTTCCACCTTTCCAAACTTGCGCACGACGATCAACTCCTCGTGTTGACCCGAAAGCGTGAGGCGCCTTCCGTCGTAATCCAGGAAGGCGAGGGAAAGGTGCTTGTTCGTGCTGGTCCTCACAAGATTCTTGTAAATCGCACGGTTCATGCTGTTCAGGAACTGCGAAGGATCCATGTCGCCTGCCTCCTGCAAGGCCCGTGCGATCGACTGGACCATCAGCATCAGGACGCCGCTTTCGAGGCCATGCCCGGTCACGTCGCCGATGCCGATCTTCAGTCGCTCGCCGTCCTTCAGGACATCGTAGTAATCGCCCCCGACCTCATCGGCCGGCCGCATGTAGGCCGTGATCTCCAGATCGGTTATCTCTTCCAGCTCACCGGCCTTTGGAAGCACCATCATCTGGATTCGGCGCGCCACGGCCAGTTCCGCGCCAAGGCGCAGGTTTTCGCTGCGCAACTTCTGATTCAAGGCGGAAATCTGCAGGTTCGCCTCTTCGATCTCCTTCGTCCTGTCGTCAACGAGCTGTTCGAGGTTTTCGGTATGGAAACTGATCTGTTCCGCCATGCGGTTGAAGGCTAGTCCGGCTTCGCCGACCTCATCATGCGTCGGAATATCCACTCGAACAGAATAATCCTTAGCCTGAATGCGTTTGGCGGCATCGGCGAGCGCGCTGATGCCTCTGGTTATGCGCTTGGATATGGCGAAGACCGCTCCGATGACGAAGCACAGGGATACGGCAAGAGCAAGAACCTGGTAAATCAGGATCCGGTTGGTCGCCTTGGAAATCCCCGCCTGGGCGGCAAACAGCGAGGCGTAGATTTCGCGTTCCGGCACGATAATTCCGAGCAGCATGGCTTCACGCCCGACAGGGCCTGAGACCCAGAGATTTGTCGGCTGCAACTGTTTTAGGACGACGAGATACGGAACCTTCTCGCCGTTTTCGTCGAGGAGGATGTGCCGCAACAGTCCATCTTCCCCCAGTGGCAATTGCGCGATTTCCGGCTGTATGCTGCGCCTGAGGGAGCGGCTGAGGCCCGTCACGCCTTCGCCGCCCGTATCGCTCAACGCCTGCAGGCCCATGATCTTCTCGCCGATGGGATTGATGGCAACAACATTGCCATCCGACATGGTGAGAAAGCCGAAGCCATTATCGGCGACTTTGACGTTTTCGACAATTTCTGCCAGTTGGTCGAGGGTGATATCCGTTCCGGCGGCGCCTGCGACCTTCGTGCGGTCGCGAGACCAGAGTGGCTGGAAGAAGCTGACGATGAGCTTGCCGGTGATCGCATCCGTATAAGGGGCCGTCTGGGTAATGTCGTCGTTGACCGGCCGCTGGTTCGGATCCTTGGCCCATTGCTCCCAGGACTCGTAAAGCCCCGGAAAGAAGAAGGTCCAGAACTCCGCACTGTTATGGCCCGGATAGAGCTTGTCAAAAGTCTGGGCCTGATCCGTGTAAGGCGCCGTGCGGAAGATCGGTCGTTCCTTGGGGCCGATGTAATACATCTGCAGCTTTGACAGACCATTTGCCAGCAGACTTGGTGCAATGAGGTCGAGGACCGTGCTGTTCTCGATATCCTTCTGCACTTCGGGCAGCGGAAGATGATCGGAACCGAGAAGATATCCCCACACACTGACGACGGATGGCGGACCGGGCAGGTTCTGGGCCCATCCTCCTTTGGCGTCGTAAACGACCTCGACCGTTTCCGGAGCACTGCGAGCCACCGCCTCCCCGATCTGGGTTGCCATCGGAGGGCCGTCAATCTGCGCCTGAAGGACGCCAGCCAGCGTGTTTACGTCGGAATGGACGCGGTTCAGGAGCAGATTGACATGCTCGGCCGTCGTCTCCGCGTAAGAACGGATATAACCCTGATTGGCCTCTTCCAGCCCCTGGCCGACCTCGGCGGTTGCGTCTTGCGAGAGACGTCGCACATTCCAAAGCGCTAGTCCACCCGTTACGAGCAAATCGAAGAGAACCGCGCTTCCGACGACGATTACGAATTTCGCGCGGAACGAGCGCAATCCAAACCGTGCGACCTGCTGGCTTGGTGTCCTCATAGTGGTTTACGTCCGGATGCCGCCCAGATTGGCCAGCCGGCGTATCCCTTAGGGTGAAGGGCGGCAAAGATGTGATCCCTGAACCCCTGGCGGAACCGTTCAATGAATTCGGGAGGATCGCCACGTTTTACGGCCATTTCTCCTGCGTAAACCTGTTCCCATGCCGCAATCACGTCGGCAAAGTCCTGGGGATCTCCGTCCAAATTTGTAACCATGAAGGATTCCACCAGGATATCGTCGAAGCCGGCATCGACGAGATGTCGACGGCTCTTGGGTCCAAATTCCACATCCATTTCGAAGTGGCTGAATAGCTTTGCAACCTCATCATATGTCCACTGAATGCTCTGCGATCGGGGTTCTCCGAGGCAGTGCGAATTCTTTTCGTTGGTAATATACACCCGCCCGCCAGGTTTGCAGATCCGATAAAGCTCCTTCAAAAGCGCCGTCGGCCGATTGAATATCTGAAGCGAATGCCGGCAGGTCACCAAGTCGAACTGATTGTCCTCGAGAAGCATTTCCGATGCGTCGCCGTAGGTATACTCGACATCGGCAATGCCGAATCTGGCCGCCATGTCGCGCGCATAGTCAAGGCTTGCTTTCGAGTGGTCGAGCGCCACGATGCGCGTTGGCTGGAACTCTTTTTTGACAAGAATGGCGAAATCACCGATGCCACAACAGATATCGGCCATCACGATTCCCGGACGCATGCCGTGACGGGGAAGGATTGTGCGCTCATGGCGCCATGTCATTTTGGTTTGAGTCCGCAATATCGGAATGAAGCTCGTATCCTCCACGAAGCTTTGGCCGGGATAGAATTTGGAATCATAAACTTCCACGGTCACCCGCGGTTCGATCCTGTTCAGGTGCGTGAACATGCGCTCGGTCCAGCCGACGACGCTTGAGGTCACCACGACGAACCGGAGATCCGGCCTCGCCCGACAGGCATCAAGAACGACGCGAGAAATGGCCTGGAAAGCGGTGTTATTCATTTGGACGAGGCGTCGCAAATTGATGTGGAGGACCCCTCGCACATCAGCTATCGCGCTTTTCAGCATGGAAATGGTTGCCGCGATCTCGTCCACCGAATGCGGCCGGATCACGCCCGCCAGTGAAAACTCCTGGTTGTTGGCGTCGAACTCCGCAGTGAATGGCGCTGAAAAGACGATGGCGTTCAACTTAGGGCTCTTTCAAGCGGAAGGTCGGCGACGAACGTTATATCTGACGGAGCATGTTCCTCGAGATGCAAGTCAGCGTCGAAATTGATCGCCAGATCGAGAAGAATGACCTCCCTGTTTGGTGTCTGATCCATTGAAATGGCGCTCAAGTACCTCCCGAGCACATCCTCTTGATGAGTCTTCGCTATGGCCTCGCGATAGAACTGCTGCTGTCCGGGGGGGCATCTGAAACTGAGCCTCACACGTTCCTTCAAATCATGTCGATAGACCGTGCAGTCCAGCCTGCCTTCGGGAGAGCCGCCGCGAAACGACACCTCCAGCAGCTCATTGAGAGCAAAGGAGAAGAAATTCGAGTGGCGGATCGGGTCCATGCGGTTATGGCTGATCATCCTCGCCATAAAGGTCGACAGCTGATCGCAATGCTGCCAGTCGGACAGAAAGGTTGCCATGTCCATTTCGAACTGGATCAGGGGTGCGAAGCCCGTTTCCTGAGGCTTCTTCCTGGCTGCACGCATGTCTTCTCCTCCTTTCATCTACTCCTCGGTCCTGAAGCTCTTCACACGATTTGCTGCTGGCACCATCAGGGTTCGAAGGCGGGGTTGGGGCTGGATATCGGCGTTTCCCCGAGAGGAACGGTCGACGCGAACTTGTGCAGGAACGCGTCGATTGTCGAGGCGGGCATGGGATGGCCCAGATAATATCCCTGCAGCCGGTCGCAACCCGTCTTGCTGAGCCAAGCAGCCTGCTCGGCCGTTTCCACGCCCTCGGCGGTGACGTTCATCCCAAGGCCGTGGGCCAGGGCGATGATGGATCGGACGATCGTCTGGCTCTTCTCGTCGTTTTCGAGATCCTTGATAAAATACTGGTCGATCTTGATCGTATCGAAGGGGAAATTCTTCAAATAGCTGAGCGAGGAGTAATAGGTGCCAAAATCGTCTAGCGATATCTGCACACCCAGCATGTTCAGGGTGTTGAGCGTATCGAGATTGTTTATCGTCCGTTCCAGGAGCACGGATTCGGTAATTTCGAGTTCAAGCCGGTCTGCGGGGATGCCGACCAGATCCAGAGTCTGCGCGATGCGATCCGTAAGCCCCGCATGCAGAAATTCCGCCGGAGAGAGATTGACGGCAACCGTAAAATGGGGCGGCCATTTCATGGCTTCGCGACAGGCGGTTTCAAGCGCCCATTGGCCGATTTCGCTCATCAGTCCGTCCATCTCAGCCATGGGTATGAAGACATTGGGCGGGATGACGCCGACCGTTGGGTGACGCCACCGCAATAGTGCTTCGAAGCCAACAATCGAGAAGGACGGCGTTACCAGGGGCTGATATTGGACGAAAAACTGACCTTCCGTGAGGGCGGTTCGCAAGCTGCGCCGCAACATCTCCCGTTGTTCCAGAACAATCAGCATGGCGCGCGTGAACGTCCGCGCCCGGTGCCGGCCATCTTTCTTGGCTGCATAGAGTGCGATGTCGGCCGCTTTCATCAGTTGCTCGAACTCATTCCCATCAGTCGGTGCAACAGCAATTCCCACGCTTGCGCCGACGAAGACGTTGATGCCACCGACAGTGAACGGCTCCTTGAAGACGCTGACGAGCGCCTCGGCAAGGCGCTCGGCCTCTTTCGGCTGATTGGCTCTCCATTGGATGACGGCGAATTCGTCGCCGGCCAACCGGTAGGCGAATTCCTGGTCTCCCAGCACGCTTCTAATTCGCTCGGCCGCCATTTTCAGCACGGTATCGCCGGCGCCGTGCCCCAACGTGTCATTGACAGGCTTGAAGTCATCGAGGTCGATTTGCATGAGAGCAAGTTTGCTCCCCTCGGAGACCGGAAGGGCGCCCCGTAACTGATCGCTGAATTGCCGTCGGTTTGGTAAACCGGTCAACACGTCGTGGGTTGCCTGGTGCAGAAGAAGAGCGCGGTCTTTTTCGCTCTGGCTGTAGGTTCTATGGAAGCTCGAGGTGCTTTCCGCTTCGATGATGCCGATGCCGCCGGCGCTGCGGAAGATGATGAGCGTGCGTTCATCTCCCGTTTTCACATTCGCAATCTCGACTGTCCGAGGCAGTCCGCTCGCAAGCACGAATTCTACCGCAGATTTTGTCGCATCAGCCAGCAGCTCCGGGTAGACGTGCCACAGGGTTGCGTCCACCAGCGAATCGACGGCGTAGGCTTTTCGATGCCTTGCCGAGCACTCCGTGAGATGAAAGCTCTCATCATAAAAGGAGACGAGTTCAACCGTATCGGCGTAAAGGCGATTTTCCACAGGGGCGGACCGTGTCGCATCGGTATTCGACATCTCTCGTTCCCCTTTCGCACCGTCCTCTTAAACGAAACCTGAATAACCCATCTGCATCTGCTCGACTTTGAATTAACTCAATTCCGGCTGACTCGGTTCTTTCACAAAACTATCGCGTAACGTGTTGTGGTCAATGCCGCGGGACCGACGACGCAGCAAATTCTAACTACTCTAGAGGCGGCGGTGGCATCCATATTTCGGAATTGTTCTGCAACCGAGGGCGAACTTGAACATGATGATCAGGTTGTTCTGGATGGGGGCACTTTGGCCAGCGTGGTGAATTCGCCGTTGCAGTTGGCTAAAAGAGAATTGAAGTCGTCACTCCCCCTGATAGACGAGCACTTCAACGACATCGTCGCATCCATTGGTCTACGAACCCCTGATGCACCCGGCAGCACGGCGTCGATGCTCGCCGCGCTCCTTGGTCTCGCGATGGGGAAGATGGCGATTGCAATTGGATTACGATGGTAACCAATTCCTCGACGCCTTCCTGCGATTGGACGACATTTCGGAACGGCTTGCGGCCTCGGCAGAGCGCGATCAGCACCAGTCTCTGCTGCAATAGTCTCCTTTGTTTAAGCTTCCCCGTGCGCGACACAGCGCACCGCCGGTTGGGCGATCGAACCACATTCCTCCGAGCGGCATCGCTGGCGGTTGGCAGTGGTAGGCGACACCCGTTGGCCCACCAAACGTCTGAACCACTGCTGAAAAACCCGTGTATCAGACCACGAAATCGAAGCGCGCGAACTGGCCGTCGTCCGCGGAGCTGATCGTCATGAGCAGCGCCTCATCGAAGATCCGATCACGCGCATTGCCCGGCTCGCCCGGAAAGAAGAGCTGCGTCGTCAGGACATCTCCGCCCGGCTGCTGAACCCTGAAATGGAAGTGTCGCGTGCGTCCCGGATACAGCGCCGGCACGACGGTGTTGAACCACCAACGTCCCTGCCCGTCGGCGAACTGATGTCCCCGCAGGCGGAAGCCCGAACGATCGTACTCACCGTTTTCGTCCGCTTGCCAGATCTCGACAAGACTGCGCGGCATGGGACGGCAGCGATCATCGAAGACATAACCGGCGACAGTTATACGTTCGCCGCGAGGCGCCTCCAGATGGAGATCCCGTTTCAGCGGTGAGTTCGGCTTGAAGAACGGCCCTGCTTCGCGAGCCGGCGTCGGTTCGTCTCCGTCGGCACAGGCACGGGTCAGCGGCAGTCGCGGCGCCTCCTGGGCAAAGGCGATCGCTCCCGTCAGCGGCACGAGCGGCATGGCGAGAAAACCCGAAAGAAGTGTACGTCTTGATGTTGTCAATGCGGGCCTCCGTTCCTCACCCTATCAGAACTGCCAGTTGACCGGGACCCAGGCATAGCCGGAGTCTGTCTTGAGCATTCGGCCAAGGCCCGGAAACGGATAGTGGAAGCCGAGGACCAGGAGCCGGTCCGCCGCCGCCATGTCGAAGATGCGTCGACGGGAGGCGAGTGCCGTCTCCTTGTCGCGATCCGGCCCCGGCATCCATGGTCGGTCGACGTTGACGATCGGGTGATAGGCGAGATCGGCGGTCAGCAGCAGCTGATCGTTCCCGGACTGAACAAGGAAGTTTGCCATGCCGGGCGTGTGGCCAAATGCCGGAAGCGTCGTCAGACCCGGGACGATATCCGCGCCGGCTTCGTACAACACGATTCCGTCCGCCACTGGCTCGACGCTTCGTTTGATGGCGGCTGCGAAATTACGGCGGAACTCTTCGGGGACCGGCATGTAGGAAAGGTCCGGATCGTTACGAACGAAGAAGTCCCAATCGGCCCGAGGCGCAAAGATGGTCGCACGCGGAAATGCCTTGCCACCGTCCGCGGTTCGAAGGTTGCCGACATGGTCCGGGTGCGTGTGTGAAACCACCACGACGTCGATGTCCTCGGGCCGCAGACCGATGGCGGCCAGATTCTGGAAAATGCGGCCGCCTTGCGGACCCATGGTCTGACCGGCTCCCGCCTCAAGGAGGATGCGCCTGCCATTCGTCTCGATCAGCAGCGTATTGAGATTGAGCGTCATGCGGTCGGTCGGCAGGAAGGCGCGCGTCAGAACATCCTGCAGTTCTGCCTCCGGCGCATCGCTGGCGTAAACACGCGGAGGGCCGCCGATAAGCCCGTCACTCAACACGGTCGCTGAGATGTCGCCGACCCGAAAGCGGTAATGGCCGACATTGCCGCCCTGGCTTGGGAGCGACCCCGCTTGAGAAGCCTGCGCAAAGGTCACGCCGGCCGGCAAGGCCAGTCCCGCCACGGCTGACGCAGCCGTCAGCATGATCTTCCTGCGATTCAGTGTGATTTCAGCCATGATTTTTATCCCGTTCAACATACCTGCTTGCAGGTGTTGTTTTTGATTTCAGCATCGGCGGCAGAGGTGCGATTAGCGCCGCCTCGCGACATGTACTCTACGGATGACACAGATCAGGCGTGAGGATAAGCTAATCAAAACGGATCAGCTTAATAAGCAGGACTTTGCAATGCGACCGCTGCGCCTGGATAACTTGGAGATCTTTGAGGATGTCGTCCGCTGTGGCGGCTTTAGAGCTGCTGCGCTCGGCAGGGGCGTTTCGTCGTCCGCGATCAGTCAATCGATCGGCGTGCTCGAGGAAGCACTGGGCATCCGGCTGCTGAACCGAACGACACGCAGCGTCGCGCCGACTGAAGCAGGCGAGCAGCTCCTTAGGCGGCTAGGGCCCGCTCTTCACGACATCAGGACAGCGATCGACGACCTTAATCAGCTCCGCGAACGCCCATCCGGCACCGTGCGCATCAATGCACCGGGTCCGGCCGCCGATCACGTTCTGTGCCCCTTGGCCTTTGAGTTCATGGAGATGTATCCCGACGTCAATATCGAGATCGTCAGTGATGCCGCGATCATCGATATTGTGCAGCAGGGTTTCGACGCAGGTGTGCGCTTCGGGAACCAACTCGCCCAGGACATGATCGCCATGCCGCTGGGCCCCGCCTTGCAATATGCGATCGTGGCCTCGCCTGATTATCTCCGCAGGCGCGGCCGACCCGCTTCACCGCACGATCTCCTGCAGCACGACTGCATCCGTCGCCGTTTCCCCGGCGGAACCATGGCGACGTGGAAATTTGAAAAGGACGGCGAAGAGGTGGAGATCACTCCGAATGGTAGGTTGACACTGAGTTCGGCGCATCAGGAGCGGCAGGCCGCACTCGCAGGCTCGGGAATTGCTCACCTGTTCGATGATTATGTCCGTGACGATATCGAGCAAGGAAGAACTATCGAACTGCTCGGCGGCTGGAAGAAAAAACTGCCAAGCTGGTACCTGTATTATCCGAGCCGGCGGCATGCGAGCGCAGCCATGCGAGCATTCCTCGAATACATCCGTCATCAACATTGGTAGCCGGGAATATTGGCGCGACGGCAGGAAACCAGCCGACATCTCCGTAGATGCCGCGGGTTTCGTCTCCGCGGCATCTAAAACTTCGTCACGCCCGGATGTTGCCGACAAGCCCAGCCTGCGCGTTTTGGACCTTGCCTAGCCGCCCCCCCGGAAACAGCTGAAGTAACAAGTTCTGGCGGAGACTTATCCTCTCATACACCGGTTTTCCGGCAGCGGTAGTCTGGAGGCATACGCGTTCAATGCCGGTAGATTGGATCGCCTCGTAAAGTGCCTCGAGCGTGACAGCCTCTCCGAAACCACGCCGCTGGCGATTAGGGTTGGTCGCCACCAAGACCAGAAACAGGTGACCATCCACCTCGCACGCGCCTGCACAGGCGACGGGGCGAGATCCCTCATATGCGACATAGGCGAATATCTCGTCACGCCACAGCTCGAACCCCGGAACCTCGTCATTGCATCCGCCTGCGACAAGCCGTGGGCGCGCGTTCAGATTCCTTTATCTTCCTTCAAATCCGAATTTCTTCTTTCCGAATAGAAGACGTCCAGATTGCTATCTAACCATAGGTTGATTCTTCCACATAACCGGATTGTTGCTTGCGAGCGGATCGCGACTGCTGGGTTGGCGAAACTAGCCTGCGCCGAAATAGGCAGGCCCGGCCAGATCCTCCAAAAGGCTTTCACCGTTCGGAGCCCACGCGAGGCTTACACGCGTCTGGACGCTGGATGCTTGAATATCCATCGCAGCAAAATGGCTGAACCAGCCATAATGAGAAGCCGCTGTTTCGGGCTCGATCGATTGGACCGGGAGGTCCAATCCCGCGCCGATCGACGTGGCTATCTGCCGGAAGGGGACGCCTTCCTCGGCAACCGCGTGATATCGGGCATAAGGAGCTGCCTTCTCGACTGCCAGCCGGTAGAGCCGCGCCGCATCGAGACGATGAACGGCCGGCCACCGGTTCTCACCATTGCCGACATAGGCGACAAGCCCGTTTTTGCGAGCGGTCCCGATGAGTATGGGGATGAATGCATGATCTCCATCGCCGTGAACGGTGGGCGGAAGGCGAACGACCGACACCGGAACCCCCATATTGGCAACTGCATCGGCCGCAACCTCGGAAGCGGCACGGGGATTGGCGCCTTCGGACGAAGGCGGCACCGGATCGGTCGCCTCGGTGACAAGCCCATTTCCGGGCAGCACGCCTATCGCAGACGTGACGACAAGCGGCCTTCGCGAACCGGCGAGTTCTGTGCCGAAGAATTCGATGATGGACCGATCCGCCTCGCAGCTTTCCCTGAATTGCGAGAAATCGTGGTTGAACGCGGTGTGCACCACTGCATCCACCCGCGCTATCGCTGCGCGCAGATTTTCCTGATCACGCAAATCTGCGGCAAAGACATCTGCTCCAAGCGTGGCCAGTATTCCGGCTGCGCCCGCCGACCGGACCAGTCCAATGACCTTGTGTCCGGCAGCGATCAAATCCGTCACCACCGCCGAACCAACAAAGCCTGAAGCTCCTGTCACCAAAATCCGCATTGTCTTGATCTCCCCTTGTCGCCCATGGAACTTCCTTCAAGGCTAGAGGCTTGCTTGCGCACGATCCACGCTTTAAAGTCTGCACTATCGTCGCAATCGTCCGGATTTCGCCTTGGATCCCCTTTCTGAAGTTCTGTCGCTGCTCAAAACCCGCAGCTACATCTCATCCGGGTTCAGCGCCGCAGGCGACTGGTCTCTTCACTTTGCGCTGCGCGATGACATCATCAAATGCTACGCCGTCGAGGCTGGTGCATGTTGGCTTGCTGTGGAAGGCATCGAGGAGCCGATCAGGCTCGAGGCGGGAGATTGTTTTGTGCTGGCGAGCGGCCGGCCCTTCCGACTGGCAAGCGATCTGGCATTGCAGCCGCTTGATTCCAAGACAGCTTTCCCTCCCGCGGAACCCGGCGGTACGGTGACCGTCAACGGCGGCGGCGACCTGCTTCTTGTCGGCAGCCGGTTCACGGTTGCCGGACGCCACGCTGGGGCACTTCTCAAGATGATGCCGCCCATCGTTCACATCCGAAAAGAGGTGGATCAGGTGGCGCTGCGCTGGTCGGTGGCAAGGATGCGCGAAGAACTTCGCGAGGGTAGGCCAGGCGGAGCGCTGATCGCCCAGCATCTGGCCCATATGATGCTGGTACAGGCGCTGCGCTTGCACCTGGATGAGGGAGGCCATGAAGCCGGCTGGTTCGCTGCACTGAAGGACGCCCGCCTGAGCAAGGCACTTTCGGCCATCCATTCCGATCCGGCACGACGCTGGACCTTGCGGGATCTTGCCGGGCAGGCCGGAATGTCCAGGTCCGTCTTCGCGCAGCGGTTCCGGGAAACGGCCGGCGAGACGCCGATGGACTACCTTACCCGCTGGAGAATGCTGCTTGCAGGCGAGCGGCTGGAAAGCACCGGTGAGCCCGTATCCGCGATCGCACCCAGCCTTGGTTATGAATCCGAAAGCGCCTTCACCAGCGCCTTCAAGCGCGTCATGGGATGCACCCCCAGAGAGTATCTCCACCGCCGGCACAAGCTGCTCTCACCTCGGCAGCTCAAAACCGATCCGGACGATCGCGACGATATTCGAGACGCAGCCGAATAGATCGTATCGGGAAGACTGTTTTATCGTGCCTACAGCAATGGAGGCAATGAATGATGTCTACCCCATTCCATGGAATGCCAGGACTACAGGATGCCCAGGATGAAGGAAGGCGACGGGCGCTGCCGGCGATCCTTCTCGCAATATTGAGCTTGCTCTGTCACCTTCCAGCTGCCGCTCAGGATATCGACGGAGCTCGCCTGTTTCAGCAGCGCTGTGCGACCTGCCACAGTATGGAGGCCGGTCAGAACAAGGCGGGTCCGCACCTGTCGGGCTTGATCGGCCGGGCCGCCGGAACCGTCGAAGGCGCTACCTACTCGGACGCGATGCGTTCCTCCGGCATCACCTGGGACAGCCAATCCCTCGAGGCCTTTCTCACTGCGCCGGGCCGCATGGTCCGCGGCACACGGATGACGGTTGCCATCCCCAATGCAGGCCAGCGAGCGGCAATCATCCAATACCTCGAAGGCCAGCCGGCCAATTAAGATCAGGAGAAGCACCCATGACAGCGTTCACCATGAACGGGCGCGCAATCGATGTCGTCGCCGAACCCGATACACCGCTTCTTTGGGTGATCCGCGAACATCTGAAGCTCACCGGCACCAAATTCGGCTGCGGGATCGCACAATGCGGGGCCTGCACCGTCCATGTCGACGGCGAGCCTACCCGCTCCTGCCAGACCTTCCTGCAGGATGTCGCCGGCAGGGAAGTAACCACGATCGAGGGCCTGTCAGGGGATTCCAGCCATCCCTTGCAGAAGGCCTGGATCGCCGAGCAGGTGCCGCAATGCGGTTACTGCCAGTCCGGACAGATCATGCAGGCCGCCGCCCTTCTCGCGACCACGCCCAATCCGACCCGCGAACAGATCATCGACCACATGGATGGGAATATCTGCCGCTGCGGGACCTATGTTCGCATCATCAGCGCGATCCAGCGCGCAGCAAGTGAGGGCTGAACCATGACTCTGACTCAACGGCCTCAAAGCCGCGCGCTGTCGCGGCGCAGCTTCCTCGTCACGACCGGCAGCCTGGGCATTGCCGTCGCGTTTGGAAGTCTGCCCGACCTCACTTACGGCGCCACCCCGGCTACCGCCGCCGCGGGTGATTTCCGCCCCAATGCCTGGATCACGATTGCAGCGAACGGCACCGTCAGCATCATCGCGCCTGCCGTCGAAATGGGCCAGGGGATCATGACCACGCTGCCGCTGCTCGTCGCCGAGGAACTGGATGCCGATTGGAACCGTGTGCGGGTCGTGCAGGCTCCTTCCGATGCGGAAACCTACGGCAATCCCGGCTTCTACGGAATCCAGCTCACGGGCGGCAGCGAGTCGACGCGCGGCTATAACGGGCTGCTTCGCCTGGCCGGCGCCCAGACCCGCCTGATCCTCATGGCTGGCGCCGCTAGCCTGCTGAACGTGCCGGCGGGAGAACTCACGACCGAACCCCACAGAGTGGTGCACCCATCCTCGGATCGGGGGCTCGACTATGGCGAGATCGCTGCCAGGGCCGTGCTTCCGGATCCGCTGCCGCAGGCGACGGAGGCTGACCTCAAGCCCCGCGACAAGTGGCGCTATGTCGGAAGCCGGTCGATCCAGCGTGTCGACGTGCCCTCCAAGGTCAATGGTGCCGCCGTGTATGGCATCGACGTCCAGCTTGCGGACATGCTTTACGGGGCGGTTCTGCGGGCACCGGTTCAGGACGAGCGGCCGGAAACCATCGATGACGCCGCAGCACGGAACGTGCCGGGCGTCACGCATATCGTCCCATTGTCCTACGGTGTCGGCATCATCGGCGAGACGGTTGAAGCGACGAGACGTGCGAAAGACCTGCTCAACGTGACCTGGAGCACGACATCGCGGGTTCGCAACTACACGAGCCAGCGGCTGCTCGACGAATACCGCGCCGTCGGCCGCGACCTCGGGCAACAAGGTGTCGCCGCGCATACTGATGGTGACGCCGAGGCCGCGATCGCCGGCGCCGCGACGGTGATAGAAGTCGACTATATGAGCGACCACGTCGCCCATGCCACCATGGAGCCGATGAACGCCACCGCGCTCGTGACCGGCGACAGCATCGAGATCTGGGCGCCGACCCAGGGGCCGACGGGCACGCAGGGTTTCGCGGCGGCGGTCATCGGCACGACGCCCGACAAGGTAAAGGTCAACACGACCCTGCTCGGCGGCGGCTTCGGACGCAAGGCGGAAGCCGACTTCATCATCGATGCAGTGTCGCTCGCCAAGGCGGTGGAGGGGCGGCCTGTCAAGGTCATCTGGAGTCGCGAGGACGATATCCGCCACGACAAATTCCGGCCGCTCGAAACCCAGCACGTCAAGGTGGGGCTGGATGCGGAAGGGAACATCGTCGGCTGGCGTCACCGCATCGTGGCGGACTCGATCTTTGCACGAACCTTGCCTCCGGTTTTCGCGGAAGCGGGCGGTCACGACGACGTCGTGACCGAGGGTGCGAAGTTCAACTATTCCGTTCCGGCCCATCAGATAGAGTACCTGCGTCAGGACAACGGTCTCGCCATTGGATTTTGGTTCGCAGTGGGTGTCGGCTATACGAGGTTCGCGATCGAATGTGTTGTCGACGAGATCGCAGCTGCCAGAGGCATGGATCCTGTCGCGTTGCGGCTGGAGCTTCTGAGGGATCAGCCGCGGGCGCAAAAGGTTGTCGAGACCGTTGCCCGGATGGCGGAATGGGATCGAGCGCGCGACGGCCGCGGGCTTGGCATTGCCTACTCCGATGCCTTCGGCTCCCATTGCGCCCAGGTCGCCGAGGTCTCACTCAATCGCGAGACCGGCGAAATCCGGGTGCATAAGGTCTGGTGCGCCATCGATCCCGGCGTCGCGATCCAGCCGCTCCATATCGAGGCCATGATGATCGCCGGCATCACCGGCGGGACAGGCCACGCGCTGTTCGAGCAGATCAACGTCGTCGACGGCGAGGTGCAGGAAGCGAATTTCGACACCTACCGGGTCATCCGCATGTCAGAGGCGCCGGAAATCGAGGTCGCCGTCGTGCCGACGCCCGGAAGCCCCTTCGGTGGCATCGGCCAGGCGGGACTGCCGCCCACCGGCCCCGCGATCGCCAATGCCGTCGCCCGACTGACAGGCGGCGTCCGGCTGCGGCACTACCCATTCCTGCCCGATCGGGTGAAGGCGGCGCTCAAAAGCTGAACTGGATGTCTCCAACAGACGCAGTCCCATCGGCGCTTTGGCATGACCAGAAACAGGGAAAGCAGATGACAGCGATGGCTCGGGCTTGACAGTCTCAATGCTTGCTTACGAAAGGAATCGAACCGACGGCCCGCTATTTGAAAAATGCGTATTTTACTGGCCTGGCCATTTAGCTTCAATCAAGCTGCTTTCGGCCTCGATGCGATCATCGCCGCCAGAGTCGATAATGGAGTGCCCGCTCTGGATCCAGTCCTTGCCGCTTCCCGAGCGGACATTGTTTTCAAAGCCGCCGAAAATCATGTTGTCGCCGTCACCTGCATCGATGGTGTTCTGCCCGAAAGCCTGGATCAAATCGTTCCCTGCCCCCGCAATGATCGTGTTATCAACATTTGCAGAGATCTTGTTGTTACCTCCACCGGCGTTGATTGAATTCCCTGTATTTGAGGAAATCACATCATCGCCAGCGCCGCTCCTGATCGTGTTTTCCGAGTTACTAAAAACGCTATCGTGGCCATCTCCCGTATCGATATCGTTGCTGGAATTCGCCCAGATCACGTCATTCCCCGCTCCGGACCGGACATTGTTGGAGGAATTCACCAGGATTTGGTCGTCACCCTTTCCGGTCTGAATCAGGCTATCTGAGCCTCCCCAGATCGTGTTGTTGCCATCGCCGGCATCAATCGTCGCCTTCGCGCCACTCTGGATGTGATCGTCCTGCTCGGTACTCTTGAATGTGCCCCCGCTGTTCAAAATGATTCTGGTAATGGCATCGAGGGCGGCCAGAGAAGATGCAGATCCATCGGAGATTCCGGGCGCTTGGGCGACAGGCAATGATGTCTCTGGTGCGCTCGTTTGCGCCATCGCTTTCAGAATTGTTAATGCCGCTGCATTCCCAACCGGAGTGATCGACGTCATGAAATAACCTTTCACCAAAAAATGTTCTGCAAGATTCAGAGGGCACTCAAGCTTGGCATCATGCCTCGCGCAAAAATCTATGGTTTGGATGGATGCAACCTAAATTTTTACATGGTTAACGAGTGGATAAAGCTGCCGAACTTTAGTGATGAAGTCGCGCTCCTAAAAGTCATGCTTGAAATGTAAAAAGAATTGTCGCGAAGCTGTAAGCCAACTTCTTGTAACTATAGCTCGCTCTAGCTATAGGCGACTGTAGATTTAGGCGCCCGGGCTGATGCTATCGCCTATCGTACGCCGCTAACGCCAGTAGCGACGGTGGGTGTGCTCATAATTCATCTCTCCTGAAATCGGTTATCTGAATTCCTGTTGCTGCTGATGAGCGGGAGGCTTTGCTCTCGGAGCCGGAAAAGGGGTTCGGCTGGTCGAGCCAGGGAAGCTGAGTGGAAATGCCGGAGGTTATCGGACCGTCAGTGAAACTGATTGAGGCATCCAAGATCTTCACCTCTCCCTGCGGTGGCACAGGAACAGATTCAGCGCTCAGCGGATCTTGGCGGTCTCTGAATCGAATGATCTTGGGAAGAAAGCGTACATCAAGCGGCCGGGGCGCTTGATCGTGAGCGATTCTGGAAATCTGCTCAATTGCTGCCTTCGGATTCACTTCATCGAGCCCCCATGCCGTCACCGGCAGCATTGGTGGTCGCGAGGGGTTTCTGAAGCGAGCCGGCTCCCAGAGTTTGATATTTTCTGAAACCGTAATCCAAAGCGCGTCAGCCCCGGTCCCTACCCGCAAAGCTTCACCGGCGAACTTCGCATCAAGCCAACCCCTCGAACACGGGGGCAGCGGCCCTTCGCAGTTCAGGAAATACTTCGCGCCCCAGAGCACTGACGAAGTGAAGGCTCGACCATCCTGTTCCGCCTCGATTGTCAGTCGGAAGTACACGGGGGATGTTTGGTAGCCACGCGTAATCCACACCGCAATGAAGATGAGGAACGGGAGGGACCACAACAGGGCGACCTTCTTACGCGACAAAGCTAGGCCTTTCCGTACCATGGCCTGATAAAGACCCATCTATGGGGGGTCACCGAAGGACATACACATTTGCCGGCGCCAAAGGCTTCACCAGCCGACTCAGACCTTCACTTCCAACCCTACACCTTTAGGGATACATGTCCGTCAGATGCACGCAAGTGAAAGCTTTATTACAGGCGCCACTACACGCAATTGAATCTGGGATATGTTAACAGGACTTAACGTGCCCAGATACCGCCGTAGGAGCTGTCGCATTTCGTGCCAAAGGTCCCGACATCCTTCCAGGTTTGTATTTATCGTGCGGAAACAATTAGAACAGCATCGCCGGACGGGGCTCTACATGAAGATGTTGGGGCTGATGCTAATTCTGTTGGCGTGCAGGTAGGCTCAGCGAAAAGAGCAACAGCGTCCCCGATGCTATAGACAGGAACGGGTTCGCAACCCTGCTAACTGGATTCGCCCAAACATCGAAAATGCTCTTCCCCACAAAAAAAAAGGATAAAATAAGAGGATAACCATCATGAAGAAACACAGCAGTACAAGCCCCACCATAGTCGCCTTGTGACCCAACGAGACCGCTCTCCGAAAAACTTGGGGATCATGCGTCGCCCCAGAGATTTACCGACATCTTGTCAATCAGCATAGTTGGGAAGCTATGGATGCCCAAGTGTCGCCCGAGCGTCGCAATGTACCGCTGGATTAGAAGATCATCTACAGAAGCCATTTTGATGCGGCGAGAACGCTAGCAGACGTCAAGAAGGCAACGATTGGCACGAGGTCTTCGCTCACCTTGATCGTCAGCCCGGAGAAGGAAATCGTCCCCGTCACCTGGTCGAAGAACGCCAGTATGGTTGTTAAGACGAATGACGACTCGCCGCTCTGCTGACACGATTTGATATCTCAAAGCGTTGTGCGGCTATGCCATCGAGGAACTTCCCTTGGTATAACCTAGTTCCAAAATCGCGGACAAGGAAAGATTTAAATGTCAGGGCAGCGCGATCCAACAGGCTGTACCGCTTTGGCCACTCACCCTCGAGATCGCTTTTCATGTTACCCCAGACAAAATTTGCTACAAGCGTCGATATCTCATGTGTCTCGCCTCCAGGCCTTACGTCTCCGACGCAGCGATAAAAACAATAGCAAAACCCAGCAAGACATCCCGAATTGGCTGATATTGAAGATACCCGCTACTCGGCGCAAGTGGTGCGCGGCACCAAACGAGCGCTAATTCTTGGGATAACAAGAACACCTACCTCCGCGCGGTATCAGAAAGAAGGCAAAACCAATTTTTTAAGCCAAACGGCCAGCGCGCTGGTGCGGGCGATGGTAGCGCGAAGCGCAAATCCTTCTGGAAAAGCAAAAGGTCGGCGCGTTTTCTTCGCCCCGACCTTCTCACGTCGCTCGACCTCACCAGTGCCAGTACATCCGTGGTCACCGTTGGCAAAGCGTGTCTAGAATGTAGAATCGCCTTTGGCAGCTACAAGGGCGCCAACGTTTACTTGTCCAGGTCCTGCGCCATCTTATAGTGGTGCTCGAGCGCCGGAAGGGTTTTCGCGGCCCACGCCTTCAGCTCGGCATTGTCACCACCTTCAGCGTAACGCTTGAACAGATCCACAGCATCTTCGTGGGCGTCCACTTGGTCGTCGAAATACTCTTCCTTGAACTCAGCGCCGGATAGTTTGGCGAGGCCGTCAACCTCTTCCTTGTGGTCCTCAGTCAGAGCTGTGACGGGAGTTCCCTTTACCTTGCCGCCGGAAAGCAGCGCCTTCAGCTCAGCGCTCGTCTTTTCGTGATCAGTAATCATTTGCTGCGCAAAGGCCTTCGTCGCCTCGTCACCTTTCTGCACCGCAAGCTTGCTAGACTCGATTTCGAACATGTCGCTGGCGGATACCTGCATGACGAAATCCTCTGTCGACGGCGCCCTGCCGATAAGCGAATTTGCACCGGTCTTTTCCGCGGTCGACTGCGCAAAGGCGGCGGTTGACGCTGCAAGAACGAAGGCTGTGGCGATGATGATCTTTTTCATTATGGTACTCCTATTGCGGCGGATGAACACGCGGACGACCGATAAGTTCCAAGCTTTTTCAAGTGCCGTATGAGCCGATGGGCATGCGGGTTGTCGGGTAATGAACGGCCAGCGCGCGTCTGGTGTGGACGACGGTGGTGATCGCGCTGGCCTGTGGTGACTTCGAATAAAAGGGCCGCACTCGTCTATGATCATCCGTCCGACAAGTCCCTGAAGGTGGGCACCCAGCATGGGTACCGTCCTGGGCATGGGGACGGCCCAGAGCTTCACAATGGGTATGGCAGGGCAGATGACGCCGGAACAAAAGCTTGAAGCCGCGGCGCGGAAGCACTTGGATGACACCGGACGCGCGAATTGCAAGATCACGCGCGGCTACCTCCTCCACAAGCCTGTGTATGAGTTCTGGTTTGAGTGCCCTGAGCCGACACCAGCTCAGAAAGCGTAGTATCGGAAGGAGCTTGCCCCCTCCGATTTGTTCGGGCGGCTGCCCCCCAAAGGAACGAACCGGTCGCTTAGCAGTTTGATAGGCTGTCGCGAGGGCGAACCCGTCCCCCGTCCCCTTAAGGTTTAAGCTTGTGCCCTACGAGCACCCTCGCGACGCCCTTCAATTCAAGGCTTGGATTTTCCAGTCGTCTTTGCCGGCGCGGGCGCATTGCAGCCCTTCGACATCATGGCCGACTGGATCGCCTGGACCTTGCCCTTAGATACCGATACCTGACCTTCCTTGTCGCCGCCAAAGGTGGACGACATCGGAACGCCGATGAGGAAGACGCCGAACGCATCACCAGTGGCAGCATCGTGTTGTTGCTTGGAAACCGCTGATAGCGTCGCCTGCTCCTTGATTAGTTCCTGAGCGAGTTGCTCGCAGGAATAGTTCGTGTATGCCGCCATCGGAATGTCAGTGGGAACGATCGCATCCGGCCGTTTGGCACACGCCGAAAGAGCCAGCGCGAGCGCCAGCGGTACAACAATATTTCTCAAGATTACCCCCTAATATGCCCGGGCAGAGATAATCATGATTCATCCTTAAGTGGAAGTGGCCCCTCAGTCCTTGCCTCCCGTCTCACCGACTCTATTTCGAGGTGATGTTCGACATCCCTCCTCCCACGGTTCCGCTTCGCGACGACAACCGCCCGATTCTGTGCCAGATGGCAATCGAGCTGTCACTTCAGGAGCTCGTCGATGCTGCGATGAAGGCCGGCTGGAACGAGACCGAGGTACTCGGCGCGGTTATCGAGGTCGCCGATAACCTAATGCTGGCCCATGGGGCGAATGCAGAGCTCGCTGCAATGCTGAAGGCGCTGAAGCGTGGCCTGGATTAGCGGCGGGAACCTTCCTCGATGCGTTTGGTTGGATGAGCCAAAAGGAGAGGAAAATGACCAGCCGAATAATCACTGCTTTGATGTTGAGCCTTGGGCTTGCTCTTCCCGCTGTAGCCCAGCAAGGCGGAACTTTTACGCCAGACACCACGAACACGCCTGGAACCAATTCAGGTGGGCCAGTGGGCTCGCAAGCGATCGAACGGCCGAAGAATGCGACAACTAACTCGGTCGGCAAAGCCGGACAGAATTGCCAGAAGATGGCGAATACGGTTTCGGGTGAGCGCCCAGCTACATCCAATCAGCAAGAACAGCAGCCGCAGCGAAAATGCTAGAACCTGTGGGGCGAAGTCCGGCAGTCGGTAAAGTTTGTCCGCATCGTCGGGATCGCGCAGCCCCTTGAACGAAGGATGCCGCAGCTTCCCATCATTCGTCCACGCTCGGTATTCGATCTCCGCGACATATGAAGGCCCGGTCATGACGAGGTTCTTGCCCGGGACGCGATCGACCGGCACGCGCGTCTTGACCTTGTCGAGTTGCTTCTTCAGTGCTCTCGCCTGATCATGCTTGAAGCAGGTCCCGACGGTGCCGACGTATTTGTAGCCATCTCGGTGCCGAGCCGCGAGGAGAAGACTGGCGATAGCACCAGGTAAAGCCGTCGATGGCTCATAGCCGATGATCACAAAGCTGTCGCTCTAAACGCATTTGATCTTCAGCCAATCGCCAGTGCGACCGGAACGATGTGGCCTGTCTAGATGCTTGGCCATGATGCCTTCCAGCCCAAGCCGGCAGGCGTGCTCCAGCAGGGCATCCGGATCCTCTTCGAACTCTTCCGAAAGTCGGATCGCGCCCTCCTCTCGCGGAATGACATCTTCCAGGAGATGCCGGCGCACCCGGTATTCCGTGTTCCGTAGATCGTGTCCATCGAGGTAAAGCAGATCGAAGGCATCGAGGAGCGAGTTTCGCGAAGGAAGCTTGCCGCCTTGCTTTCCACTGGCGCCAAGTGAGTTCTGCAACAGGCCGAAGTCAGACCGCCCCTGCTCGTCGAGCACGACAGCCTCCCCGTCAAGGACCATAGTCATCGGCATGAAAGTCCTTGGTGGTTTCAATTATGGTCAATTGCACGGTATCCTCCACTCCATGATCTGCCGCCGCTGTAGAGACACTTGCTAGGTATGTGTGGAGCATCCCGATCGGCCATGGACCGGGACGCATGGATGCGGGCTTGCTTCCCATGGAGGAAGCTCCCGACGCGGCTGCGCCCCTTTTAGCAAGCACGGTCAACATCTCGCTGTCGCCAAGAGCCAGAGACGCCATAGAAGATTTCTGTCTCGACCAAAATCCTCCGGCGAAGCCAGAGACTGTCATTGAATGGATCGTCGAAGATTGGCTCGAAAGGGAGGGTTACTTTCACTGATGAACGGTAGTGGTAGACCGGCGTCGCCGGGCGTGCTGGGTACCTGAGGTGGATTGTCTCAGTCCCACAGTCTTCTGATCGTGAGCCAGGCATTAGGCCTGCGTCCAGACGAGTGAACCGCAGACGCCGGCGACAGTGTCGTCGATACCTTTCTGGTTTGCCGGCGTAGCACCCCGAACGCCGATCGATGACGATCCGTTAATGGCTCTAGCCGTGAGGAACAGTTTGTCTATGGATGCGCCGACCCTGTTGCAGTGAGGTACGGCCGCCGCGCTCAAAGTACACAGGCGACGCTCAGGCGGATACTATCAACTTCATTGGTGACGACATAGATTGCTTTGCCGGTCTTGCGGCAACTTGTGGTTGGTCCGCCGCCCGTCTAGAAGGTCGTTGCTTTGTTTGGGACTCGTGCATGGTGTCGATGCGGGCGGCGAGGTGTCGCACGTCGTCGCGGATGCCGGACACGGCACCAAGGATTTGGTCTTTTCGTCTTCCCGCAGGATCACAAGGAGCAGTTCAACCGGGTGCTGGCTGATTGCGAGCTGAAATTCGACCGCCAGGGCAACCGTCGTTCGGCCTACAGCCTTCGCCACACCTATAGCTGCCTGCGCCTGCTGGAAGGCGCGGATATCTACCAGATCGCCAAGAACTGCCGGACGAGCGTCGAAATGATCGAGAAGCACTACGCCGTGCATCTCAAGAACACACTGGGTGCCAAGGCCATCAACGTGCGGCGAGTGAAGAAGGTGGCCAAGTAAGCCCGCTCACTTGTGGAGTGAATGGGTTTGACGGTTATTCTTGATCTTTACCCTTGGCATGCAGGGCCGCCAAGTCTTCCTTTAGGCGTACCGCCATGTCCATCCTTTCATGCAGGATGCTCATGACACCAAGGTCGCCGTTCCCAAGTTCACGGAAGAAGACGTAGTGATGCTCGTAGCGGCTGAAATACGCCATGAGCTTCACATCGGCGGGAACCGCCAGCCTTTGCGGGAGCCGTCGCCAGATAAGACGGTTGTCGCACAGGCGCTGCAAGTGAGCATGCAGGCCCCGGATATAGGTATCGGCCTGCGCCTCGCCCCATTCGGCCAAAGTGTCGCGCCAGATCCTGTCCTGTGCGGCGTCGGCACGCGGATAAAAGCGATATCCGGCCATGCTCAGCGGCGCTTGTTGCGGCGGATTACATCGTCGGCGGTAACGGCGATGAATTCGCTGTCATCGGCGCGCATGGCGGGTGCGAGTTCCCGCTGGAGCGCCTCCCACGCCTCATCACGGGTCTGTAAATCGCGGCGGATCAACGCGCGGATGTATTCGCTGGCATTCTCATAGAGGCCATCGTCGCCGATCTGTTGCTGGATGTGGTTTTGCAGCGCGCCGCTGACCTTAACGTGAATGCTGCCTGACGGCATGGGCCTATCCTTTCGTCTCTCTTCAATTATGGGAAGCGTGATAAATATTGTCAATATTCATCACACAGTAAGGCCGCGACCCCAGAGCCGTGAGTTACAGAATCCCGTTCTATAGCTCACAGCCGACCCAAGCTTCCGCCACACGACCTTTTAATCGATCAACGCAAGCGTGTATCAACGCTTACAGCGCACCTACGCATCACCCAACGCGTACGCAAGAGCTATGGGCGATGCGCTGCGCGGTTTTCTGGCCGGCCGCACGGCGTCCGGAGAAAACCGGCAGGTGCGCCAGGGGAAACCCCTGGTGTGTTGGTTTCCACGCAGAACTGATGGAGTGGATGCCCCCTCCCGATGGCATCGCGATGTGCCAAAGTGATGTTTGCAACAACGTCACTCAGAGGAGAGAGCATCCATGAAGGAAGTTAGCATTGTAGGCCTTGACCTTGCAAAGCGGGTATTCCAGCTCCATGCTGCCAGCGCCGATGGCGGTTTGGTATTTCGTAGGAAGCTATCTCGCGTTCATGTCTTGGCTTTCTTCTCGGAATTGCCGAGGTGTGTCGTTGCGATGGAAGCATGTGCGACTGCGCATTACTGGGCTCGTGAGATCGGGAAGCTTGGCCATGAAGTTCGATTGTTACCACCCGCTTATGTGAAGCCTTTCGTCAAACGGCAGAAGAATGACGCGGCAGATGCTGAAGCCATCGTAGAGGCCGCCATCCGCCCCTCGATGAGGTTTGTCGTGCCGAAGACGGAGAAGCAGCAAGCTTCTTCCATGATCTTTCGGACGCGCGATCTATTTGTGCGTCAGCGGACGCAGTTGATTAACGCCCTTCGTGCTCACTTGGCAGAACATGGGGTCGTCGCACCGCAGGGGCTTGCAAGCTTGGCCGCGTTGAGGGGGATCGTAGAAGACGATGATAGCGGCCTTGAGCTCCTGGTTGTGGAAACTGCCCGGATTTATTTGGAGCAGATTGATCTTCTAACTGCCCGTATCTCCAACTTGGAGAAGGTACTCAAATCTGAAGCTCAGCAATCGGATAATACCGCTCGGCTGATGTCAATGCCCGGCGTAGGACCGATCACGGCCATAGCGATCGAGGCCTTTGCTCCAACTATGACGACGTTTCAGAAGGGGCGCGATTTTGCAGCATGGCTCGGGCTTGTACCTAAACAACATTCGAGCGGTGGAAAGCAGGTGCTTGGCCGGACGTCGAAGATGGGACAGCGCGATATCCGACGGCTTTTGATTATCGGCGCAATGACGGTGATCCGATGGGCATGCCGAAAGCCCCCCTCCGGGAGCTCATGGCTGGGACGTATGTTGACGCGCAAGCCACGTATGCTCGTCGCTATTGCGTTAGCCAACAAGATGGCGCGATCCGTCTGGGCGATGATGACGAAGAAGGAGAATTACAAAGATTCCGGTCTCGCAACCGCGTAAGCAAAGCTAGCGATATAGCGAGATCGGATCGTCGGCGTGTGAGGAGATCAGCGAATGGTAAGGACAAAAGATTGGAAAGAGGGGCTGGAAATGCACCCGGCTCAGTGAGCCACGAGCTCGTAGAACTGATTTGCGCCAGCCCCGCTTAGCTCCATACCGGCCAGCAGTAAATTCCAGACTGCATCAAAGGCCTGATACATGACCGCATCCAATCACACGTTCAAACCGCTCAAAGAAAAACTTGCATGAACGGGGGCATCCATACATGAGCCGGTTATGGAGTGAACCCCTCGGGCTGGACCACGGGACACGGACAAACTGATACACTCTACGGGCCTCGATCGGAGAAGGCTCATGAAGTCCCGAGGTCCAGCCCGAGGGGTTCACTCCAATTACCCCGCCAAGGGGGTCAAGTTTGCACGCCGGAACACATCGAGACTTGCAAACTCAATGCTGTCGATCCGCTGGCCTATTTGACCACGACGCTCACCGCTATCATAAATGGCCACAAGCAGAGCCGGATCGATGAGCTCTTGCCTTGGAATTTCCCGTTGCACAAATAAGTGCTCGCAGGAATCTTTCGAGCTATGGGATGCTGCGAACGGTCGTCAGGTTCTTTGCAACGCGACATGCAAACCAAGGCCAACAAGGATGGTACCACCCAGTCGCTGGACCAGCTTCTGTGTACGGCTCGACTGCTTAACCTTCTCTATGATCAGCCCAGCGAGGAACACGCAAACAACGTCAGCGAACGTGAATATGGTGTTCACGATTGCCCCCAAGATTGCGAGCTGTGCCCACAGCGGCAGGCTCGCATTGGCGTCAACGAACTGGGGGAGAAACGCCAGAAAGAAAATGGCGGTCTTCGGATTTAACACCTCGACTGCCACGCTCTCGAAAAAAGCCTTTCTTGCCGACTTCGGCATGGCGACAGTCGAAGGTTCGGGGCCAGTTTCTCTGCTGCGGAAGAGCGAGATACCCAGCCAGACAAGATAGAGTGCGCCGACCAGCTTGACTATCGTGTAAGCCACTGGGACTGCGTTGAACAACGCGGACAATCCTGCAGCGGCGGCAATGACATGCACATAGGCCCCGATGTTGATGCCCAAAACTGCCATCAAGCCAGCACGTCGACCGCCTGCCATAGTACGTGCTGCCGCGTATAGCATCGCAGGTCCTGGTATGAAGGCGAACAGCGCTGTGGTGACCGCAAATGCGATCAAGACGTCAATTGTAGGCATGGAAGGGTATCCCTTTGCGGCGTGACGGTCGAACACTAGAGGCTTTTACCGCCAGCGCAATAACTGGATGGACGGCGGCATGTAACGCGACACCAGCCTCCCCAATGCAGACGTTCAAGATGGGGACGGGACACCGCTTACAGACTACGTCGTCCGCGACTACAAGGATGCTCTTTCGGCGCTGAAGGATCGCGCGGGGCGTGATCGATCTGCCGATCGGCGGCGATGATCCGGCGCCGGCACCATCCGAAACCGGCCGCGTCAGTGTGTCCGGCCCCGATCCGGTATTCACGGCCGAGAACCTCAAAGGGTGGCTCGGATGATGTAAGCGGCAAGCTGAGGCCATTCAGCGGGCGTAGTTCCACGGCATGAGCGCGTCGATTTCGCTGCTCGGCCAGCCGTTGGCAATGCGCTCGAGGGTCTGAGTGAGCCAGGCAAGCGGATCGATATTGTTCATCTTCGCTGTCTGCAGCAGCGTCGCGATGGTTGCCCAGGTCCGTCCCCTGCCGTCGCTGCCGGCGAAGAGTGAGTTCTTTCTCGTAATGCCCATGCCCCGTTCATTCTGCCCATGTCGACGATGAAGTTGAGGTTCTTTATCGTTGGCATCCGTATATCGGCCAAAAGGTTTCCATTTGTCGCGTGGAAGAACGAGCAACAGGTCGGTTTCTGAAGGTCTTGTCCTGCTGCCAATGTAGCCGCAGGGCTGGTGCCCAACCGATGAAGGCCCTTCAGTCCTACAACGCAAAAGAGGCAGACAGAAGCTTTGCCGGTATTGCAGGGTCGTCCGCGTCAGTAACGAGTAGC